>Ga0209062_1001415_pt1 | contig 42696 bp, 35 predicted proteins | sample Coa_R2_2_FD_187158 | JGI IMG/M metagenome (GOLD analysis project Ga0209062, IMG submission 187158) | Surface soil microbial communities from Centralia Pennsylvania, which are recovering from an underground coalmine fire - Coalmine... | ecosystem: Environmental > Terrestrial > Soil > Unclassified...
GACTTTGGTTGCGGCTATCCAGTGAGCCGACTTGTTCAGGAGTGCGCTACCTTCCTGAATGTATTCACGCTGAATACAGAAGAGAGGGTTTGCCTACAAAAATGATAGCTATCTCACCCCTCCTTTCCAGAGTGCTGCGAACCCAACCCAAAGCGACCAGATGAGAGCCTACTTTGCCTCTCGCTTTTGGGGGATGAGTTCATCATGGTGAACAAATCGTTCTAAGTTAGGAACTATATACCTGATAAATGGTAGTATTGTCAAGCCCCCTGTTCGGCATTTTGGGACATAAGGCTTGACAGCATCCCCACAAATCAGGTATATTGTTCATATGACAGAACAGTATGTTCAGCATGGCGTACAAAACGACTCCCAGCCTCTGGACTCTTCAACCTCTACGGAGGCTGCGCCGATGGTCGGGCGCGCATTTCGGCTGCTCGATCTGCTCAGCACCTCTGAGGAAGGGCTGACACTTTCAGACCTGGCGCGGGCGCTGGCGATGAGCAAGAGCAGCGTGCATGGTCTGCTCAAAACGCTGGAGAGCAACCGCGCTATCGAGCAGTCCGAAGAGCGCCGCTATATTCTGGGGCCGCGCATCTTTGAGCTGGCGCAGGCATATGGTCAGCGGCCTGATCTGCGCCGCCTGGCGCTGCCCGCGATGCGTCGTCTGGCGGCCAGCATCGGCCAGACAGTCTTTCTTGGGCAGCTACAGCAAGATCGTATCCGCGTCATGGAGTGCATTGAGGATGAGAGCGAGCATCCCTCGTTTCGTATCTCGGCCAGACGCGGCGCGCGGCTGCCGCTGATGGCCGGAGCGATAGCGCGCGTTGTGCTGGCAAGCTGGCCGGTGGCAAAACGCGAAGCCTTCTTGCGCGCCAATCCGCTGCCCCGTTTCACCGAACGCTCAATTACTGACCCGGCGCAATTCCTGGCGGCAGTGGAGAAAGCGGCCCGTACTGGCATTGGCGAGGACTATGAAGAGTATCTGACCGGGGTAAACGCGGTTGCCGCGCCGATTCATGGCCCTGGGGGCACGCTGGCTGCGCTGCTCTGGGTAGCCGGTTTTGCCTCCAGCTTTGGCGAAGAGGCTGTACGGCGCGCCGGTCAGCAACTGCGTGCCGAAGCCAACGCGATCTCGCAATCCTTGGGAGCCAGATAGCCTTGATGATGAAGGAGGCAATCACCCATGCACCCTCGACCAGCGGCACCCCCTACTCAGGCCAGCACCACCCAGGCGGCTCTGCAAACGGCCAGTTACGAAGCGATTGTAGCTCATCAACTGGCGCGGCTCCGGGCCGGACTAGATCACATTCTGGCAAGCAACGGCTTCTATCACAACAAACTCGCTGGCTTTGACCCTCAGAGCATCGTTACCCTGGACGCTTTTCGCACGCTGCCTTTCACTCTCAAGAGCGAACTGGTGAGCGATCAAGCCGCGCATCCCCCCTATGGCACCAATCTCACCTATCCCTTGCGTAATTATCTGCGCCTGCACCAGACCTCCGGCACCACCGGCCAGCCGCTCAAGATTTTGGATACGCCCGAAAGCTGGGACTGGTGGGCCGATTGCTGGAACTTGATTTATCAGGCGGCAGGCGTTACAGATGAAGATATTGTTTTCCTGGCTTTTTCGTTCGGCCCCTTTATTGGTTTCTGGTCCGCGTATGAGGGGGCCAGGCGCGTGGGCGCGCTGATTGTGCCAGGCGGCGGCCAGACCTCTGTACAGCGCCTCCAGACCATCCTGTCTGCTGGCGCGACGGTGCTGGTTTGTACGCCCACCTACGCGCTGCATCTGGCTGAGGTAGCCCAGGCAGAAGGCATTGATATTGCCTCCTCGCCTATTCGTGTGACGATCCACGCTGGTGAGCCGGGCGCCTCGATTCCCAGCACGCGCCATCGCATTGAGACCGCCTGGGGGGCGCGCACCTACGACCATATTGGTATGACCGAGATGGGCGCCTATGCGTTTACCTGCCTGCATCAAGACGCGGTACACGTCAATGAGGCCGAGTTTATCGCCGAGATTCTGGACCCGGCAACCGATCAGCCCGTTGCTGAAGGCGAACGCGGCGAACTGGTGCTGACTAACCTGGGACGTTGGGGCATGCCCGCGATTCGTTATCGCACTGGCGATATTGTGCAGCATGGCCCAAGGCAGTGTCCGTGCGGGCGGACCTATCTGACCTTGCCTGGTGGTGTTCTGGGGCGAAAAGATGATATGCTGATTGTGCGCGGAGTCAATGTTTATCCATCCAATATTGAGCAGGTCTTGCGCGGCTTCCCTGAAGTGGAAGAATTTCGTATTACCGTGACGAAAGTTGACGCGCTTGATGAGATTGCGCTGGAGATCGAATGCCCGGACGATATTGCCCAGCGCGTAGAAATGGCGCTGCGCCAGAGCCTGAGCCTGCGCGTGCCGGTGCGCGCTGTGCAGCCTGGCACGCTGCCGCGCTTTGAACTGAAGGCGCGCCGGATTGTTGATTTGCGTAACAGGTCGTGATGATAGGGGAAAGAGGGTTTGTTATGGCAAAGCAGTTGATGACCTTTCACGTCAACGGTGAAACTATGCAGGTCGCGGCATCACCAACCAAGACCTTGCTGGAGGTGCTGCGCGAGGAGCTTGATCTGACGGGCACCAAGCATGGCTGCGAGCTTGGGCACTGCGGTGCCTGCACGGTCCTGGTCAATGGCGCGCCAATCCTCTCGTGTCTGGCGCTGGCCGTTGAATGTCAGGACGAAGAAATTACGACCATTGAAGGGTTGGCGCACGAGAACCACCTGCATCCTTTGCAGCAGGCGTTTGCCGAGCGCGGCGCCGCGCAGTGCGGCTATTGCACGCCGGGGTTCCTGATGAGCGGCGCGGCGCTGCTCGAACAGAATACAAACCCGACCCGCGAGGAGATCAAGGCAGCGCTGGCAGGAAATCTTTGTCGCTGCACGGGCTATACCAAGATCATTGAAGCTGTTGAACTGGCGGCAGCCAGAATGCGCGAGACGCCAGAAGTCATATCCAACGTGTAAGCGCATTGCTTGCAGCGCCGCCAGAGATGGCGGCGAATAGGCCGGAGGGTATCCAGATGGTGATCGGTAAATCGCTTCCCAAAATTGATAGCTATGCCAAAGTGACCGGCGCGGCGCGCTACGCCGACGATCTGAAGCTGCCGCGTATGGCTTTCGGGCGCATTCTGCGCAGCCCGCACCCCCACGCCTTGATTACGCGATTGGATACCTCGCGGGCGCGGGCGCTGCCGGGCGTTCTCGACGTGATTACGGGACAGGATTTGTCGCATACCTACGGCATCATGCCGACGACCCAGGACGAAACGCCCTTCGCTATCGATAAGGTGCGCTACGTGGGCGAGCCGGTGGCCGCTGTCTGCGCGGTGGATGAAGAGACCGCCGACGAGGCGCTTGAACTGATCGATGTGGAGTATCAGCCGCTTCCCGCCATCTTCTCGATTGAAGAGGCGCTGGCCCGCGAAGACCTGAAGATTCACGAAGAGACCAAACGCGGCAACATTATGAAAGAGGTCCATCTGGACTTTGGCGACGTGGAAGAGGGCTTTGAGGAGGCTGATCTGGTCCGCGAAGATACTTTTTTCTTTGAAGGCACGACGCACGCGCCGATGGAAGAGCATGCCTGCGTCGCCGACTGCGGCGCCGATGGCAAGATTACCCTCTGGACTTCTACCCAGACGCCGCATTATGTCCACCGCGAAGTCGCCAAAGTCTTGCAGATGCCGCTCAGCCATCTGCGCGTGATTGTGCCGCCAGTGGGCGGCGGTTTCGGCGGCAAATGCGAGCCGTTCGCTCACGATTTCGCGGCCTGCCTCTTCGCCAAACGGCATGGGCGCCCTATCAAGTTTGGCCTCAGCCGCGAAGAGGTCTTTTACTGCCATCGCGGGCGGCATCCCGTCAAGATGATTCTTAAAACGGGCGTCAAGCAGGATGGCACGATTACTGCTGTTCACTTGCAGACATTTCTGGATGGCGGCGCCTATGCCAGCTACGGCCTGGCAACCGTCTATTATACTGGCGCGCTGCTCACCGTCACGTACAAGATTCCGCGCTACAAGTTCGATGGCATGCGGCTTTATACCAACAAGCCCGCCTGCGGACCCAAGCGCGGGCACGGCTCGACGCAGCCGCGCTACGCCTTCGAGTGCCAGCTTGATAAGATCGCTGAGCAGCTTGGCCTTGACCCGGCAGCGTATCGCCAGCAGATCGCTATTGACCCCTACTCCACAACAGTTAACGGTCTGCGTGTCACAAGCTGCGGGCTGGTTGAGTGCGTTGATAAAGTCGTTGCTGCTTCGGATTGGAAGGCGCGTCGCCATCGGCTGCCCGCCGGGCGCGGCCTGGGCATCGCCATCAGTTCCTATGTGACCGGCGCGGGCAAAGCCATTTACTGGAACGACATGCCACATTCCGGCGTCATCGTCAAGATTGATCGCGGCGGCGGTGTGGCCGTGCTGTGCGGCTCGTCCGACATCGGCCAGGGGTCCGATACCATGCTGGCAACCATTGTTGCTGAAGAGCTTGGCGTCGAGCTTTCCGATATTCGCGTCTATACGGGCGATACCGATCTGACGCCGGTAGACATGGGCAGCTACTCCTCGCGCGTCACGTTCATGGCGGGCAACGCCGCGCGTCAGGCGGCGCTGAAACTGCGCGCCTGGCTGCTGGAAGCCGCCAGCGAGCTGCTAAGCGTTCCCGCTGATCGTCTGACCGCTGCTGACCGCGCCATCTTCTGCGTGGATGATCCTGAAAAGCGCGTCTCGTTTGTGGAAGCCGCGCAAAAGGCGGAAGCAACACACGGCACGCTGAGTTCGGTTGGCTCCTATACGCCGCCAAAGCTGGGCGGCAACTTCAAGGGTTCGGGTGTCGGCATCTCGCCCGCCTACAGCTATACGGCCTGCGTCGCCGAGGTGCAGGTCGACCCGGAGACCTACGACATCAAAGTCGAAAAGCTGTGGGTAGCCCATGACTGCGGGCGCGCGCTGAATCCTACGCTGGTGGAAGGCCAGATTGAAGGCAGCGCCTATATGGGCTTTGGCGAGGCCGTGCTGGAGGAGCAGGTCTTCCGCAAAGGGCTGCACAAGATTCCATCGCTGCTGGAATACAAGCTGCCGACTATCTACGATACGCCTGAAATCGTGGCGCTGCACGTCGAGACGAACGATCTCGAAGGCCCCTATGGCGCGAAAGAAGCGGGCGAAGGGCCTCTGAACCCGATCATTCCGGCGATTGCCAATGCTGTCTATGACGCGATTGGCGCCCGCGTTGATAGCACGCCGATCACGCCCGACAAGATCATGCGTGCCCTCAAAGAGCAGCAGCGCCAGAAAGCCAGCAGCCCGCGCCCGCAGCCGCAGGTGCCCATGCCGGTGTGAAGGTGATAGACAGCGTGAAAGTATCTGACACTGAGGAGGGGTGATGCCGCGATGATGCGACTTCCCAAGTTTGAATATCGTTCGGCGCGGACGGTGGAAGAGGCACTGGGCTGGCTTGGTGAGTTTGAGGGCGGCGCGGATAAAGACCCGGAGGCGCGGGCGATGCTGATGGCCGGGGGGACCGATGTGCTGCCCAATATGAAGCATCGCATCTTCACGCCCCAGGTCGTTGTTGGCCTGCGCGGCGTTTCTGCCCTGCGCGGCATTGCTTATCATCCAGAGCTTGGCCTACGCATTGGCGCGGGTGTCACGCTGAATGAGATTGCCAATGCGCCGGTCATTCGTGAACACTATCCGGCGCTGGCCCAGGCAGCGGAGGTCGTCTCCACGCCGCAGCTTCGCCAGATGGGCACCATCGGGGGCAATCTCTGCCTGGATACGCGCTGTAACTATTACAATCAATCGGAGTTCTGGCGCAAGGCCCGCGATTTCTGTCTAAAGAAAGGCTCCGACATCTGCCGCGTTGCGCCCAACGGCGAGGGCTGCTATGCCGTCTCATCGTGCGATACCGCGCCCGCGCTGATGGCTTTTGGCGCGACTGTCCGCATCGCCTCACGCGCAGGCGACCGGATTGTTCCGGTTGCCGAATTGTATCACGATGATGGCATTCATCCGGTGCGCCTGCACGACGGCGAAGTGCTGACCGACATCTATCTGCCCGCGCAGATGGCGGGCTGGCGCTCGGTCTACGAGAAGTATCGCGTGCGCGGTTCGTTTGATTTTCCGATTGCCAGTGTGGCTGCCGCTGCGCGCTTCGATGGCGACACCTGCGCCGACGTGCGCGTCGTGCTTCAGGCGGTGGCAACGCATCCGCTGCCTATGCCAGAGATTGAGACATTGCTGCGCGGCCAGCGCTGGACGCCGGAACTCATCGAGAACGCCGCCGAGACGGCCTATCGTCTGGCGCATCCGATGGATAACACGCCAGGGACGATTGCCCTGCGGCGGCGCATCGTCAAGTCCTATACACGCCGGGCGCTGGAAACGCTGGTGGCTGGATAGCTTAGCCCAGCGCCTCTTTGATCACTTCAAAAACACGCTCGATGCGGGCAAAGTCGCCTTGCCCTCGGTAGCGCTCGTTACGCACCATCCAATGCGAGAGTTCGGCCAGGGCGCCCTGATACAGTGGGTCGATGAAGCCTGGTGGCATTGGCGCTAATGGCTGGTCCAGAAGGTGGTGCCTTGGGTGGTGCATCCGCTGGCCCTGCTCAAGTGCTGCCTCAGCCGACCCTGTGCCGGGGATCACTGCGGCTCCCTGCACTCCCCTTCTTGCCATCGCCTCCTGCATCCTCAACATTAGCTCTGGGGCTGCCTCCCTTGCACCTTCTCTGCCTGCTAACTCAAGCGCCTCTTTGAATAAATCCATACCTGCCGCCCTTTCTGTGAATACTCTAGAGAAACTATGCGCGTTCGCTGGGACGCGCGGCGCGCTGCCGGATAATCGATCTGGCGAGCGAGCGCTTATGCACCTCATCGGGACCATCCACGATATGCAGTGTGCGGCCATGCGCCCACATGGAGGCCAGCGGAAAATCGTCGCTGAGGCCAGCCGCGCCAAACACTTGAATGGCGCGATTGACCACGTTGGTAAGAACCTGGGGCGCCACGATCTTTATCATGGCGATCTCGTTCTGCGCCGCTTTTTTATCGAGCGTGTCAATCATCCAGGCGGCTTTCAGTGTCAGCAGGCGCGCCTGCTCAATTTCCAGGTGTGACTGCGCGATCCACTCCTGGATCACGCCCTGCTCGGCCAGACGTTTGCCAAAGGCCACGCGGTTCAGCGCGCGCTCACACATCAAATCCAGGGCATACTGCGCGGCGCCAATCGCGCGCATGCAGTGATGAATCCTGCCCGGCCCAAGCCGCGCCTGGGCAATGGCAAAACCGCTTCCCTCTTCACCCAGCAGATTGCTGGCGGGCACGCGCACGTTGTCAAACAGCACTTCGCAGTGGCTCTCGTTATCTACATAGCCCATCACCGGCAGGTTGCGCTTGACCGTCACGCCCGGCGTGTCTTTGGGGACCAGGATCATGCTCTGCTGGTGATGCACGTCGGGGTTATCGGGGTTGGTTTTGCCCATGACGACCAGAATGGTACAGCGGGGACGCGCCGCGCCGGAAATCCACCATTTGCGCCCGTTGAGAACATATTCATCGCCGTCGCGGCGGATGGAAAGCTGGATATTGGTCGCGTCCGAGCTTGCTACGTCTGGCTCGGTCATGGCGAAAGCTGAGCGTATCTTGCCATCCAGCAGCGGCTCCAGCCACTGCCGCTTTTGCTCCGGCGTGCCGAATTGGGCCAGGATTTCCATGTTGCCGGTGTCGGGCGCCGCGCAGTTAAAGACTTCGGAAGCCCAGCCAACCCGCCCCATAATCTCGGCCAGCGGCGCGTATTCGAGGTTGGTCAGTCCCGCGCCATACTCTTTATCGGGCAGGAAGAGGTTCCACAGCCCCTCGGCTTTTGCCCGCTCTTTTAGCTCGTCAACGATTTCGGCGTGGTGATGGGGGTTTCCTGAAGCGGCAATCTGGTCGCGGTAAGTTTGGAGGTTGGGATAGATAAAACGATCCATGAAGTCGCTAACCCGACGCATGAGCGTCGTGACTTTTTCCGAATAGGCAAAATCCATCAGTCTCTCCTTTAACAACGCCGTTGTTGGCGAGCCTATCAGCAGGTCTCTGCAAGCATTATAGCTTACTCTGTCACGCTGGCATAGCTCTTGCATGAGGTGAGGCTGTGAGCCGCTTTGTTCCTGCGGTGGCGTGGGAATGATGTCGGCGCGGAGGGAGGCACATGATGGAAACATTGATTCGCTGGCAGCCAGGCGAAACGCTGACGACGCTGCGCGCGGCTATAGAGAAGCTGTTAGATGAGACGTTTGCCCAACCGCTGGAGACCATCACTGAAGATGGTGATACCTTGACTTCGACAACGCTGTACCAAACTGATCGAAACTATCTGGTGAAGACTGGCCTGCCAGAAGTGGAACCGGAGCAGATTGAGGTGACGGTGCGCAGCAATCAGGTATCTATCAGGGCGGAGGTCACGCACACCAGGCATACGCGCATTGAGGGCTGCACCAAATTGGAACGCACAGTAGAGCGCTTCTTTCGCTCAATAGCATTGCCGGGCACGGGCGAGATCGAAGGGGCGCGGGCTGTGTTGGAACATGGCGTGCTGACGGTGACAATCCCCAAGGCGCCGCAGCCGCCCGCGCGTCGGCTGGTGGTGGAGCGAGGGGAGCAGAGAAAGGTAGAATAGTCAGGCAGTTTCTGATGATGAAATCCTGGCATGTGCTACTTCCGCCCCTTGTGTCGCTCGGTTGTGTGTTCAGCGAGCCGGGCGGCGCGCACGGCTCGCCAGCGCGCCCTGACCTCAGAGGGCGTGAGAACATGGGCATCAGCAGGCACCAGTTGCAGCGCTCGCCGAAACAGGTCGTAATGGGGCGCGTCGGCGCGGCGCCGGTCCATCCACTCCAGCTTCAGACCATGCCGTCGCCCCCACTCTGCTAGCTCGGCCTCGCTGTCGGCAAAGACTTTCACCACCCGCTCGCTGGGCTGCAAGCCGATGCGGGCGTTGCCGCCATGTAAGCCGCTCCAGTCCTCAAAACGCAGCATCTTGTTCAGCCTCTCCTGTCCATCGTTCCTGCATTCTATCAGGAAACAAGAGGAGCATCAAGGAGAGGCTGGCGCCAGCTTATACCACCCAGGAGATCAATGCAGCATAGCCAGGATGCGCTGCACCTCCTCCTGCACCTGCACGCCTGGACGGCGCACCAGTTCACAGTAAAGCTGCCCGATATGGATCGCGTGGAAAGCCAGCACCACATTGCGCTTCAGCCGGTGCAGCTCGCCCAGCGGCGTCTGCACCAACTGCCGCCCAGCCTGCAACTCATCAGAGAGCATCTGGCAGAGCCGCTCCACCAGCGCGTCACGGATCACACCCGACTGGTAGCGCCCCGGCTGTTCCCAGGGATGCAGGCGATAGGGGTCGCGCAGGCCAGGGGCCAGCAGGGCCGCTTGGGCCTGGGTCTGGAGCTTGAGGGGGAAGAAGCGGGTGAGGACGGCGGCCTCCCATTCCTGGCGGGAGGGTCTGGGCGGCGGCCCAGCAGGCGGCGGCGTGGATGGAGAGGAGAAGTTGAAAATGGGCATAGCAACACCTCACAACGGTTCGACGGGCGGGCTGAGTCAGCCCGCCTGGCTCGCGGGAGCGAAAAACTCCCAAAACAGCCCCAGAAAACGTCGAAAGCGGCTGCCCCGTTAGCTGAGTGCGTCTGGTTGGCTGAAAAAAGGCGCACGAGTGCTTGAAGAGGTGGCCGCTGTGAGGATAGGATGCCCACAGCCCCATCTCCTGATTTTGGCAGGGCTTGGGGCATGGCGTTGGGAGTGTTTTTACGCTCCTGGCGCCAGCCGTTTTCGATTGTCCAGGGTACAAGAGAGAGTATAACAGAAGAGCAAGGAGATTGTCAAGTATTTCAGGAGCGAATTCTGCCCGTTCTGCCCATTCTGCCCACTCTGCCCGTTCTGCCTGGTGGATCGCTATGTTGCGCATGTGTTCGGCTTGACGCAGCGTGGCAGCATGGCATATGCTCACTGTAAAAGATGCCTCTGACGCACCTTGCTCATACTCAACGAGGAGTTGCTTATGCCCGGCCAGTCACATTCTGACTCATCGTTTGTCCCTCCGGTTGCCCATGACAGCGATTCGCCCGACATCGCCTGGCGTCCCGGCCCGGCCTATCTGGAGCGCAGCCGACTGTTACGCTTCATGCGCGCCCAGGGCATCAGTGACTATCAGGAGTTGATGCGCCGCTCAGTGCAAGAACCAGGCTGGTTTTGGGATGCCGTCTGCAAAGACCTGGAACTGGAATGGTATCGCCCCTACGAGCAGGTGATGGATGGCTCAGGCGGCGTTGCCTGGACGACGTGGTTCAAAGGCGGGCGCTTCAACTACGTCCACAACGCGCTGGACAAGCACGCGCAGTCTGCGCGCCGCGACCAGCCCGCCGTGATCTGGGAGGGCGAGACGGGCGCAGCGCAAACGCTGACCTACGCGCAGCTTGCCACCGAAACCAACCGGCTGGCAAACGCGCTGCGGGCATTGGGCGTGGGACGGGGTGATCGCGTGGGTGTCTATCTGCCGATGATCCCTGCCGTTGTGATTGCCACATTCGCCTGCTCCAAGATAGGGGCCATTTACACGCCCATCTTTTCCGGCTACGCGGCTGGCGCTGTTGCCTCGCGGCTGGAGGGGTGCGAGGCCAGGTTGCTCATTACAGCCAATGCGTTTCATCGGCGCGGCGCGGAGATCGATATGAAGGCCGTTGCTGACGAAGCCGCCAGCGCCTGCCCAAGCGTGGAGCATGTGCTGGTTTATCGGCACACGGCGCGTGAGCCAGCCGCCTGGAACGGCGGGCGCGATGTCTGGTGGCATGAAGCCACTGCCGGGCAGAGCGATCAGTATGCCACCGAGCAGATGGACCCCGAAGACCCGTACATGATTATCTATACCTCCGGCACGACGGGCAAACCCAAGGGGACGGTGCATGTGCATGGCGGCTTTCCGATCAAGGGCGCGCAGGATATGGCGCACTGTTTCGATTTCCAGGCGGGCGAGCGCTTCTTCTGGATGACGGATATTGGCTGGATGATGGGGCCTTGGGTCATCAGCGGCTCGCTGATGCTGGGCGGCACGGTTGTTCTCTACGACGGCGCGCCCAATTATCCCAAGGCTGACCGGCTCTGGGAGATGGCTGCGCGCTATCGCGTCACCCACTTGGGTGTCTCGCCGACGTTGATTCGCGCCTTGATGCCAGCGGGGGATGATCTGCCAGCGAGACATGACCTTAGTTCGCTGGTTCTGGTTGGCTCCAGCGGCGAACCCTGGACGCCTGAAGCCTGGCACTGGCTTTTTGAACACGTTGGCAAGCGCGAGCGGCCCATCATCAACTACTCTGGCGGCACAGAGATTTCCGGCGGCATTGTGGGCTGCACAACGATCCAGCCGCTCAAGCCGTGCGCTTTTTCCGGCGCGGTAGCTGGTGTCGCAGCGGATGTTGTTGACGAGCAGGGTCAGCCAGTGCGAGGGACTGTTGGCGAGTTGGTTATTCGGGCGGCCAATCCTGGCATGACACGCGGCTTCTGGGGCGATCCACAGCGCTATCTGGATACTTACTGGTCGCGCCTGCCAGACACCTGGGTGCATGGCGATTGGGCGGAGATTGATGCCGATGGTTTCTGGTATATTCGGGGCCGCTCGGATGATACGATCAAGATTGCTGGCAAGCGTCTGGGGCCAGCCGAGGCCGAGGCCGCCGCCTGCGCCCATCCTGCCGTCGCGCAGGCGGCAGCGATTGGCCTGCCCCATGAGGTGAAAGGCGAGGAACTGGTGATCTTTGCCGTGCTGCGCCCGGAATATCAGCCTGGCGAGCAACTGCGCGCCGAGGTGGCAGAGCAGGTGGCGCGCGAGTTGGGCAAAGCATTGCGCCCGGCGGCGGTCCATTTCGTCAGCGATCTGCCGCGCACCCGCAGCGGCAAGATTATGCGTCGCACGATCCGCGCTATCTTCCTGGCAAAAGACCCTGGTGATCTCTCTTCGCTGGAGAATCCCGCCGCGCTGGAAGAGCTTGGCAGGCTCACGGGCAAAGGGGGCGCATAGCGCCAGCAGGTGGCTAGCGCTGCAAACGCTGTGCAGTTAGATGTGTGATGGAAAGGGCAGAGCGCTGGCAGCATATCTACGCCATAGCTCTGCCCCTGGTCGCTTTGAAGCGAATGAGCAGGAAACTACGGGCGGTTGAAGAGCCGACTCAGGATGGCCGCTGCAATGAACGTGGGTACCCAGTGTCCGATGAACAGGCCATCATGGCGCTTGCCGCGCAAGTTTGCAATGAGCGAGCTAGCAACCGACCCCAAAGCTGCGCTGGTGAAGGCCCAGCTAGCGACCGAACCTGGGAGCGAAGGCTTCAAGGCGCGATGCCCCAACATGCGGGACATAATGCCCAACCCCAGGAGTACCGGAGCATACTGGCCGATAGAGACGGCTTTGCCATGTTCGCCCATCCGGCGATAGTTTGCCGAAGCAAGGATGCTTCCTATCGTGGTGAGTGCGAGTAGCCAGCCGCCGATGGCACCAGGCGGCTCAACGCGGGTTGCCTGTTGGCCTATCAGGAAACGTGCAGCCTTTCGGCGGCGGTTGCGCAGGATGGCGTAGGAGGTAATCCCGCCGATGACGCCAGCCACAGTGGGAATAGTGAGAGCGCCAGCTACCGGCGTGAGTCCTGGTGCTGCGCCCACAAAGCCATACTCCCGTTCGCCAGCGATAGAGCGGCGGAGGTTCTCCAGGCTCTGTTTGACCTGCTTGCGGTTGGACTGGACAAGCTGCTCCAGTTTCTGGCCCATGACCCCGCCCGGCGGCGCGTACTCCATGCGGAGCTGCACCTCGGTGCGGTTGTTGGGCAGCGGCTGAAGGCGGATGGTCCCAATGTTCGTGGGGCCGCTCAGATTACGCCAGGAGATGCGCTGATTCTCCTGCTGGTCTGTTACCTCAGAGTCCCACTCCTGCTTTGTGCCCAGGACACGGGCGACCCAGTGATACCGTCCGCCGCCCAATGGGCGCACTTCCTTTACGTTGGTCATGAACTCTGGGTAGCGCGAAAAGTCGGTCAACCTGCGGTAGACCTCAGAGATGGGCGCGGGGATTTCTGCCCGCTCCTCAAAGGAGAGTATGCCAGGGGCGGCAGTACGCTCCATCATGCTTTGCATGCCTTTCCTCCCGTGCTTGTCAGATAGTGTGATGCACTGATCGCTGGTGGTCTTGAGTTGCTGTAGCCCAGACTTCTGAACCACACCCCCTACAGGGGAAGACCACAGGGAGGAACTCACTGCAATCTCAATGCCAGCTTCTCTGCCTGGCCGCTCTTTAATACAGCATGGTTTATTCGAGGCCATCCAATCCCAGCCGCTGGACAATCTGGTTCTCGAAGCCGACATCGATTGCCAGGCGTCCGCTTCTTGCTGCCTGGGCGGAAAGCCGGTCGCAGCGCTGATTCTCTTTGTTGCCTGCATGCCCCTTGACCCAGATGAAGGTGACTTCATGCTGGGCGCATGCCTCGATGAGCCGCTCCCACAGGTCGGCATCGGCGCCCTCTTCATAGCCAAAGCGTCGCCCATCTTGCCCGCCCCGGCGCTGTCCCAGGCGTTTCTGCATACCCTCGACGAGAATCTTTGAATCGGAATAGAGCCGCACGATAGAAGGGTCTTTCAAGCGTTTCAGGGCTTTGAGCGCTGCCATCAGTTCCATGCGGGTATTGTTGGTGAGGCGAAAGCCACCGGAAATCTCCAGGCGCTGATGGCCGGTGAGCAACACGGCGCCATATCCGCCAGGGCCGGGCGTGCCCAGGCAGCCACCATCGGTATAAATCGTCACCAGTTTGCGCTCGCCGGTCAGGTTTTCTTCCGGCTCGCCCTCGACGCCATCGGCTGTACGCAAGGTCCAGGCACGCCAGCAGCCATGCGCTGATCTGGCATAGAAGAGGTGCTGTTCCTGCCAGAGAGGCGCCTCGTTGATATGCCAGTAACGCACATCTGGATTTCTGCGCGAGGCGTGCAACGTGCCGCCCAATGCCTCGCATAGATAGACAATGACGACGACTGTTTGGGGGCAGTCATCGGTGCCTGGCAGGCGTGTAAACACGTTCACGACCTGCACCGGGCGGACTTCCAGCCCGGTCTCTTCCAGCACTTTGTCGACAATCGAATCGCCTGGCGTGGTATTGGGCTTCACCCAGCCAGATGGGAGGCGCCAGGGACCGTCAGCAACGTCTCGGACCAGCAATATCTGACCATCATCGCCAAAAATTGCGCCTGCTACGCTCACCTTCGGTGTTGCCTGCCCCAATTCGTCAAAGAGACGTTGGCGCACCTCTGGCGGAGGTAGCTCAAGCACCTGCCCATAATAGTGGCTGGCAAGCTCAAGCAGGCGTTCATAGCGTTCTCGATCAGCAGGCTCAGTGGTCGAGGCCAGGCCATTTTGAGCAATGGCACGGAGTTCATCAAGCAGAGGTAGTATTTCCATCGCGTCTCGTTATGTACTACTTCTCGCAGCGCCGGTTTTCAAGCGGGCACTGCTTCGCCGGTATCGTGAGCAGCGCAAGGCAAATATATTGACACCCCCAAGACCTATGGAACAAGGCAGTCGAGGATGGCAGCTAGTCATCAGGCAGATCGAAAAGGGAAGGCTCTTTGGCGGCGGATCGTTCAAACTCCTCGTCGGCGGCCAGGTTTTTGGCGCGCGCGGCCTGCACCGAGAGGCGGTCACAGCACTCATTCTCTGGATTGCCCGCGTGCCCCCGCACCCAGGCAAACTTGACCTGATGCCGCTCACAGAGATCAAGCAACTGCTTCCACAGGTCTGGATTGATGGCACGCTCTCTGGGAGTACGCATCCAGCCGTTCGCGCGCCAGCGCTTCGCCCAGCCTTGTTCCATCGCCTTCACCAGATATTGAGAGTCGGAATACAGGAGGACATCGCTCGGTTCCTTGAGCGTTTTCAGGCCCTCGATAGCTGCCATCAGTTCCATGCGATTGTTCGTCGTGCGTCGAAATCCTCCTGATAGTTCTTTGCGCTGGCCGTCGACCAGCACCACCACGCCAAACCCTCCAGGGCCAGGGTTTCCCAGGCAAGCCCCATCAGTGTAGATGGTGGCAGCCTTTCGTTCACTCACCGCGTATTGATCCCTTCCAGCTTTTTCCCTACTCGCAGCGCCTCTACTGCCAGCCCGATATGCACTTGCCCGTTCAGTTTATCACGAGAAACGCGCTGTGTCACAATCGCGTCAATGCAGCGGTTCGCGCGGATGGCAGGCAGAAGCTCCAGGGCGCCGTTGATAAAGACGGTAAAGGAACGCCCGTTATCACGCAGCCGCAGCCGCAAATCGGGTCGGTCGCGCACGGGCTGGGCATCGTCCACCAGCACGCCTTCGAGGTAAAAGCGCGGCTCCGGGTTGTCGGGTCCGGTGGGGGTGAGCAGATCGAACGCATCCCAGGACTCCTGATTGCCCAGCGAGCGTCCCACGCGCCGCACCTGTGCCTCGCATGGCTCGCGCGGCGGCGCTCCCAGGGGATGGGTTTGCACGTCTTCTAGCAGCGCCCGTTTGAGAATCTCGAAGCGGTCGCCCGCCAGCGTGAAGCCTGCCGCCGGGGCATGGCCGCCGAGTTTATGAAACAGCGCCTCGCCATGCTCATCACGATAGCGCTGATCGATCCGCCGTAACAGATCAATCAGATTGCCCACGCCGCCGCTGCGCCCGGAGCCGCGCCACCAGAGTATCTCTGGGGGTGCCGCGCTGCCATCAGCGAAGTCTGGGACGTTTTCCGTCACAGAGGTAGGACTTTCGCCCGACAGGCAGATGGTTGGCCGCTGGTAGCGCCGCGCCAGCCGCCCGGCCAGCAGGCCGATAATGCCAGCAGGCCAGGTCTGGCGGCCCAACACCAGCACTGGCGGTATTTCGCCCTGGCGATCTAGCTCGGCCACCAGTTCCGCCTCGGCTTCTTCCAGGCTGATACGCTCGCGGCTCTGGCGCTCCTGGTTGGCGCGGTCCAGCAGCACCACCTGCTGGCGCACGCGCTCGTCATCTTCCGTCAGCAGGCATTCCAGAACGTCATCGGCCCTCATTTCGCTCAGGCGGCCTACGGCATTGAGTCGGGGGCCAAGGCGAAAGCCGATATGCCGCGCATCCAGATAAGCGCGCAGTTCATCATAGAGGCCAACCGCCTCCATGATGGTTTTGAGCGCCGGGCGCGCGCGCCCGCGCCGCAACGCCATAATGCCCGCTCGCGCCAGCATCCAGACCTCGGTGCCTGGTTTCATCGGCGTGACATCGGCTACGCTGCCAATTGCCACCAGATCGAGCAGGCCGGGCAGGTATTTATACCAGCGCTCGTCAACATCCATGCAGAGCGCCTGGCAGAGCTTCCAGGCGACGCCTACGCCGGTCAAGCCCTCGCCTGGGTAGTTGTCCACATGGGGATTGATGACTGCGACTGCCTGGGGCAAATCTTTTGGCAGCGTATGATGATCGGTGATAATGACATCCAGCCCCTGCGCCTGGGCGTTGGCTACCTGCTCGGCGTCGCTGGTGCCGGAATCAACGGTGATGAGCAGCTTGCAGCCTTCATCCAGCCCGCGCGCAATGGCGGCTTTATTGAGGCCGTAGCCATGCAGCAGCCGATGCGGCACAAAGGCGCGCACATCGGCGCCGCTTAATCTGAGAAACGAGACCAGCAGCGCCAGCGCCGTCAGACCATCGGCGTCATAATCGCCGGAGATGATGATTGGCTCGCGCGCCGCCAACGCCTGGCGAATGCGTGCGACTGCTCTGGGCATGGTTGCCAGCGCGTGCGGGTCGGGCAGACGTAGGCGCTCGATCCAGGCGCGGGCCTGGGCAGGTGTTGGAGGCCAGGGCAACGTCGTCACTGCGTCAGCCGCCGCCGCGCTTGCCACCAAGGCCGCCACCGCTTCAGGCGTTTTCAGGCCGCGATTGACCAGCAATTGGGCCAGGAGCCGCCGGGCGTCGGAATCGGCATTCACGCCCGGCAGCGCTAATTCCGGCGGCAGCAGCGCCTTTAGCTCGGCACTGCTGAGCGAGGGATGCAGCGGCACCGGCCCATCGGGGAGCCGCCATTCATCAACGGCACCCTTGACGGCGGTGGTTGGCCTGCCAGATGCGCTATCCGGCGTCTGCTGAGAGTTAGACAACTGCTGCTCCTTTGGTTACGGGCACGATAGAGTTATATTATTGTTCTGCCAGTCAGTGTACCACACAGCACGGTACTACCCTACGTGCCCGTCGCGCACACGTCCGCCATATAAGCCAGAGCGTCCTCGGAGAAAACTCATACTCACATATGCCCTCTTGTTCGCTCGCCTGATTGCGATGAACCATTGTTAATGGCTTCTCTTAGCGCAGGCTTGAAACGGCAAACCCCAGATGCCCTGTATACCGCGAGTGAGGTTAATCGCCTGCCTTGCTGAACAGTGCTGCCCGTTGGCTGGCTTCTAATCGGCTCTTGGCAATCTGCCCGGCCTTCATCACCAGCGCAATCTTGTCAGCATCCTCGACAACGCGAATATTCGCCAGCGGATCGCCATCCACAATGAGCACGTCGGCAAACTTACCCACCTCCAGCGTGCCCACAGCTTTGTCTAGGTGCAGCAATTCTGCCGCGCTGCGCGTTGTGGCGATAATCGATTGCATGGGCGTCATGCCATGTTCCACCATCAGCCCCAACTCGCGGGCGTTGCGTCCATGTGGCCCCACGCCGCTGTCGGTGCCCATCGCAATTTTTACCCCCGCCTGGATCGCTTTGCGAATACTGGCGGAATGATCGGCGACGACGGCGCGCGCTTTATTGACTACTACCTCTGGCAGCGCGCCAGGATTGGCCTCAGCGAACGCGATCACATCGCGCGGCGCCACCAGGGTTGGCACCAGATAGACGCCTTTCGCCTTCATCGTCTCGATAGCCTCATCATCCAGCCAAATGCCGTGTTCAATCGAAGCGATGCCCGCCGCGAGTGCGTTCTTAACCCCCTGGGTTGATTGGGCGTGCGCCATGCAGCGCTTGAAATGGGTAGACGCTTCATACACTGCCGCGCTGATCTCTTCTACGGTAAACTGGGGCGAAGAGGGATCATCGGCTGTCGAAAGGACGCCGCCGCTGGTGCAAAGCTTGATCCAATCGGCTCCAGCGCGCAGAATCTCGCGGGTCCGCTTGCGCATTTCATCGACGCCGTCCACGACACTGCGTGGAACATCGGGGAAGTTCCCAATACGCATATCCACACCACAGGGCATGAAGCCATCGGCGTGTCCGCCCGTCTGGCTTAGAATAGTGATAGCCACCAGCATGCGTGGGCCAGGGAACAGGCCGCGCTCAACGGCCATCTTGACGCCCGCAGGCGTGCCGCCCGCGTCGCGCACCGTCGTAATGCCTGCTTCTAACGTAGCGCGGCTGTTGGGCACAGCATAGAGCAGGCTGAGGGATGGCGGAGTCATCACGCGATCTGGCAGACCCATGCCCGCGCGCATCGCCAGATGGACATGGCAATCGATCAGGCCGGGCAGCAAGGTCATGCCCGGCGCTTCGATTACGGTGGCGCCCTGGGGAATAGTGACCGCTGCGCGCGGCCCGACAGCGCGAATGCGCCCGCCTTCAATGACCAGCGCTGCATCACTGACCGGGTCGCGCCCGGTACCATCGATCAATGTCGCGCCGAGGAGAACCGTTTGCTCGGAGGATGAGGAAGTGGTCATAGCTGGCTCCTTTCTGTTTGTGGGGGATGTGCTGGCAGCATATCACAGAAAAGAACAACGAGGGAGGGTCAGGCGCCGCTTTCATGAAAGGCGAGGCTGCGGGTCGGGCGGGCAATCAGTTCGTGATAGATAACTCCCATCTGCTCTGGCGGGTAGGGCATGCCATGTTCCAGCCACCACTGGATTAACGCGATAGATGAGGCAACGAGATGATAGGCGGCGATCTCTGGAGGAATGGGGCTGCCAGCTAATGGGACATACTGGCTCAGCACGCTTTGGGTGCCAGCTTCAATGGCCCGCTGCACGAGGGAGGATGAGCCGCGACTGCTGAGCAGCACCCGAATGACTTCGCTGTGGTCCTGGACATAGCGAAATAGCAAGGTGCCCAGGTTTGCGGGATCGGCGTCGGGCGCCGATTGGCTGAGCAGGCCCGTTAACTCGGCCAGCACCACCTCCAGCACATCTTCCAACAGGGCATCTTTATCACGATAATGCCGGAAAAACGTGGCATAGCCCACATCAGCGCGTTCGGTGATGTCTCGAATGGAGACGGTCTCGTAGCCTTTTTCCAACACCAGCGCAATCAATGCCTTTGCCAGCAGGTTCTGGGTACGTTTCACCCTCCGGTCTTGTATTTCCATGTTCGTCTTCACGCCTTACGAAAATGATGCTTTTTGGCCTTGATGCCACCATCATACCATAGTTCTCCTCCGCTCTATGCTTCTCTTGACGTTTGCCTGAATTATGATCTATAATATATCATAAGATATATAAGTTGTATTAGTATATTTCATATATCACAATAGACAGCAAGCAGCGTCTGCAACGCGAGGAAGATTCGGCACCAAATATCAGAAAGGAACCGGAGAGCGATGCAAACTACGCGAAGCGAATCATTGGCGCTTGCCTCAGCAGCCTCCGCTGCCCACTGCCCCATTGCCCACACCCTGGAGCCGCAGCAGATCATCTCCCGTCCCCCGGAGTCAGTGAGCGCGCCTGTCGAGCGCGATGCCAGCGGAACCTGGCATGTTTACGGTTTCGAGGCCGCCAGGGCCATTTTGCGCGGTGGAAATACCAAACAGGCTGGTTTCGATGCCGAGGTTGTGGAATGGTTTTCCAGGGGTAAGCATATGCCCATTCTCTTTTTGGAGGGCAAACTGCATCAAGAACAGCGCAGGCGCGCCGCCCGCTTTTTCACGCCAAAAGCGGTAAGCACTACTCATCGGCAAGTGATAGAACGTTTGACGGACGCGCTTATTGCCGAAGTCCGGCGCAAGAAACAGGCGGATGTGAGCTACCTGAGTCTGACGCTGGCCGTGCGGGTTGCTGCCGAGGTGGTAGGACTGACCAACAGCCGCCTGCCGGGCATGGCAAAGCGTCTGGAGATGTTCTTTAAGGAGCAATGGGCGATAGACCGGAGCCGCAATCCTCTGGCGCTGCTCAGGACGCTGTGGCGGCATCGGCATATGGCGGTCTTCTTCTTTTTGGATGTGCAGCCCGCCATCCAGGCGCGCAGGCGCAAGCCCCAGGAAGATGTGATTTCGCATCTGCTTGCCCAGGGCTACAACGAGCGCGAGATTCTAACGGAATGTCTGACCTACGCGGCAGCAGGCATGGCGACTACGCGCGAGTTTATCAGCCTTGCCGCCTGGTATCTGCTGGAACACCCGGCGCTCTGCGCGCGCTATCTGGAAGCCTCGGAGGAAGAACGGTATGCCATACTCCACGAGCTGCTGCGCCTGGAGCCGATAGTTGGAGACCTGTATCGCCAGACTACCGCCGATTTGCCGATTGAAAGCAATGGCACGCCCATCGTCATTCCCCAGGGAGCGCGGATTCGGATACATATTCATGGGACCAATACCGATGAAGCTGTTGTTGGGGAACAGCCGCTGGCGCTGTGCCCAGGCAGGGCGCTGAACGGGGAAAACATTCCGCCGATGCTTATGAGCTTTGGCGATGGGCACCATCGCTGCCCAGGAGCCTATCTGGCAATCCAGGAAACAGATATATTGTTGCAGCGGCTCCTGGCGCTTGATGGCGTGCGGATAGAGCGTCCGCCGAGCATGACCTGGAATGAACTGGTGACTGGCTACGAACTCCGCAAGTTTATGATCGCAGTAGATTAAGGGCCGTTTCTTTGGTGCCGAGGCCAGACATCAGCCAGAGATAGCCATCTTCCAGCGTCGGCGCGAGAGGGGTCGCGTGATCTTCCGGGCGCGGATCGCCGATCACGCGATATTCGATGCCGCCAGCGCGTGGCAGGATGGAGGCAATGGCGAGATGCTCCGGGCGCGCCCCGCTGGTGGTCATCTGCCAGGTGCGCCCTTCGGCCAGCGCCGCCAGTTCCTCTGGCGCGCCGTCAAAGCGCACCTGCCCCTTGTGCAGCACCACCAGCCGTCGGCATGTCTGCGCGACATCCTCAACGATATGGGTGGAAAGGATAATCACGCGCCCGCCAGCCAGCGCCAGTTCGCTGAGCATGGTGCGAATGCGAATGCGCTCCTCCGGGTCCAAGCCGGCGGTTGGCTCATCAACAATCAAAAACTGAGGATCGTTGAGCATCGCCTGCGCCAGCCCCACGCGGCGCTTCATCCCACCGGAAAAGCCCCTCAACCTCCGCTTCGCCACATCGGCCAGGCTGACCATCTCTAATAACTCGCTGATACGCTGCTTGCGCGCCTTGCCATCGTGCAGCCCCTTGAGAATTGCCATATAATCCAGAAACTCATAAGCACTCAGATTAGGATACAGCCCAAGCTCCTGCGGCAGATAGCCCAGGATGCGCTTGATCTGGCGGCGATCAGCGGCCTGGCGCACATCGTAATTCCCGATGCGCGCCGTCCCTTCCGTCGGGGTCAGCAGGGTCGCCAGCATACGCATCAGTGTTGTCTTGCCCGCGCCGTTTGGTCCCAGCAGGCCGATCAGTCCCGGCTGGATGCTCAGATGGACATCGCGCACTGCCTGCACGTTGCCGGAATAGGTTTTGCTGAGATGTTCAAGCTGAATCTGCATCTTATTCCCCTCCAAGCAGCCATTCAGTGCGGCTCATCCGCCAGAGGCAGGCAACGGCCAGCACGGCTGCAATACCAGCTAGAAGTTCACGGTTCAAAAGCCAGAAGGGCACGCCCGTTTCCCAGAGCGTGGCAAAGAGAAAGATACGACGGCTCACATCAAGCCAGACGCCTTGCAAGACTGCATCACCGATCAGCAGATCATGCAGGATGATCTCCAGCAGCCAGACACCCACTGCCACTGACGCGCCCACTGTGGCCGAGCGGCTCCAGAGCGAGGCCAGCAGCGATGCGAAGATCAGCACTAACGATGGCGAGAACCAGACCAACTGCTTTTCCAGCCAGCCGCCATCGCCGGGCAGTGGAATATTCAAGACTGCCAGATAGGCATCGAAGAGGACGGCCATCACAGCGAGCAAACCCAGCACCACCGCGATGCGCGACGCGACAATCTGCCAGACCGGGCGTTCTGCCGTGCAGACCACTTCGCGGGCAGGATCACCGGCAAAGGCCGCGCTCGCCAGCACAGCCACCGGCACAGGAAAAACCAGTTCCAGCACGCTGATGGTCATGTCGCCCAGGTTAAGTGTGTGATAGCTAAACCACGTCAGGAACGCGCCCAACGCCCAGACAATGCCAGTAATCAAGAGGTAGTCATAATTAAGCAGCTTCACATGGTAACGTAAGGTTGTCATTGTCGTTGCTCCTGCCAGCGTTTCACCAATCCTGTTGCCGCCACCCCAACCACTGCCAGACCAACCTCCAGGCTGATATTGAAGATTGCCCAGCCAGCAGTGGCCGGGGGATTCAGATTGGGCGGGCGCTCGAAGCCGAAGAAAGCATAGCTGGCGTACTTGCCGCCAATATCCACAATGCTTTCATTGATCGTAGGCAAGCGACCTCGCGGGACAGCAATGGCCCACAGCCAGAAACCGCTATAGAGAACCTGATACAGCCGCAGTGGCATGACCAACGGGATAGTCAGCGACCAGGCCACAATAAAGAGCCATGAAGGCAGCGCCGCTGCCAGGAAGATGACCGGCGTTTTCCAGAGCAATTCAGGCAGGCTGAAGCGGACAGCAGCATAGATGATAACTGGCAGGGCGAGCAGGAGCGGTGGTGTAAGCACTGCCAGCAGCGACGCTATGTATCTGCCAAGCACAAATATGCGCGCAGAGGGCTGTGAACTCTCCAGCAGTTCGTTCATGCGCAACTGACGATCACGCGGGAAGCGGTCAGCGACCAGGATACCTGCTGCTACTGGCGCCAACAAGATCAAGGGCAGGATCAGATTTGCGCCAAAATCCCAAGGATTGCTGAGAACCTGCGGAGGAATAGTATCCAATCCTACAACCAGGAACCAGTAGAAAAGGCCAGTGCTCAGCAGCAAACCGAGCCAGAGACCCCAGCGGCGTATCTGCATCCTATATTCGTAGCGAGCCACAGCTAACGCTTCATACACGGCTTTGCTCCTTTCACTACTGCAATTGCATGAGACTACACAGCCTTTATGCTCGTTGCTCCTGCCAGCGCAGCACCAACGGGGTCAGCACCAACGCCACAAAACTCAGCACGGCGAGCAGGCTTATATTGACAATAGCCCAGCCGACTGTCGCTGATGGGTGGAGGTATTGGGACTGCGTTGGGTCATTAATAAAGAAGGCGTAGTGGGCATACTGGCCCTGCACGCCAAAGAGGCTCCAGTTGATCGTGGGCAGACGATCTGGAGGAACGACACTGGCCCACATCCAGAAGCCCGCAAAGAGTACCTGATAGAGCCGCAGCGGCATCACCAGCGGAAAGATCAACGACCAGGCGACCACAAACAGCCAGGAAGGCACAGCCACCGCCAGCAGTACCACTGGCGCAGTCAGGAAGACCGCAGGTTGGTGGTAGGCCGCTGCCAGATACGCCAGCATCCCCAGCAAGAGGATGAACGGCGGAGTGAAGATTGCCAACAGCGAGCCAGTATACTTGCCCAGCACCAGCGGAAGCTTGGACGGCAAGGCGCTGTTCAGCAATTCGCCCATGCCCAATAAGCGATCACGGGTGAAGCGGTCAGCCGCCAGAATGCCCGCCGCAATTGGCGCGAAGCCATTGAACTCCTCAATCAGCAGCGTTGCCAGTTTCCAGGGTTGATTGAAATAATCAGAAGGGATGGCTTTCGAGACCTGCGCTGTCCTCAGCAGCAAAAAGAAGAACACCCCAACCGTCAGCATCAGGCTCACCCAGAGGCCCACTCGCCGGATTTGCATCAGATATTCCTTGCGGAAGACCGCGACTGTTTCACACATAGCGTTGCTCCTGTCGCAAGGTGCGAAGAAAAGCCAGCGCCAGACACACCAGGGCCAGCAGGACAAGCAGCATTTGATTGGACCAGAGCGCGTTCAAGAAGTCTGCGAATGCCGGGAGGGGACTGCGCAGCGCATCAAAGACATGCACTCCCCAGAGGCTAAAAGCAGCGATGATGGCTGCCTGGCTATTCCAGATCACCGAGAGCGCCAGCGCCAGCGCGCTGAGGAAAAGCATGGGCGCCAGCCAGGAAAGAATCAGCGGCCAGAACGCGATATGGCCGAGCAGCAGCCAGAGCAAGACGCTCGTTGCCAGCGCCAGCGCCAGATTATAGCCATAGACCAGCACCAGCCGCGCCAGTAAGATCAACGCGGGCGAGATGGGCGTCGCGTACTCTAATTCACTCGCCGGATCGTTCTCTGGTCCATAGATCAGCGCAATGCCCGCAGCGGCCACGATGGGCGCGGCCAGCGCCAGCACGTAGGTGCTGGGACCACCTGCGTAGGGAAAGAGATAGGTCAGGATCATTCCCATCACCAGCACAATCAGCGAAGCTGCCCAGATGCCAGCGCCAATTAAAGGAAGTTGACGGCGCAAGAGCAGCAGCAGACCACTCAGCGGATGGGCTTGCCAGCCATCGGTGGGCATCGACGCCCGATGTCCATTGTGCGCGTGAACTGACGATAGGGCGGTGATGCGCGCCAGCGCGTGTTGCAGCACGAGCGGCGAAGGGTCGGGCAGGCGCGCATTGCTGGCGGCCATCGCCTGGCGCAGCGCCTCCCACTCCGGCGCGTCATCGGGCAGGTTCTTTAGTGGTTCGACGCTCATGATTTCACTCCCTCGCGCCAGCCGCGCTCAACCAGCATCCGCTGCATCTGGCGGCGCGCCTGATTGACGCGGCTCTTCACCGTGCCCACTGGCACAGCGGTAATGATGGCTGCTTCTTCATAAGAGAAACCTTGAGCCAGCACCAGTTCCAGCGCCTCACGATACATCGGCGTCAGGCTCGCCAGCGCGGCCTCCAGGTCTTCTTGCAGAGCCAGGGAAAACGTGACACGCCCGGCATCCTGCTCCTCATCGCCAATCTCCATACAGTCTTCAGGAGAGACCTGGGGCAACTGATGCCGCCGCGCCGCCTGCGCCGCCTGATGATGCGCGATGCCAAAGACCCAGGTACTCACCCGCGAGCGCCCGGCAAACGAAGCTGCCCCTTGCCAGATTGCTACTATGACATCCTGCAAGACCTCTTCAGCAGTGCGCTCATCACGCAGCAGCCGCAGCAGATAGACAAAGAGCGGGCGTTGATAGCGTTGGTAGAGGGCAACCAGCGCCTCCTGTTTGCCTTCAGCGATCAGAGAGAGCAATAGACGCTCGGCGTCGTCGCATCGCGTATTCGGTTGTGGCGCGTGTATCTCGTCCACTCTGGTTCCTTGCGTCTCATGGTTCTGCTCTGTATGTAGTCACAACGCGCCAAAAAGTTCGCGCGATGTGTTTTGCCGTGAAAAAGCTCCCATGAGGGTTGACACAGGGGGATGTTCTCCGGTATCTTCTTATGTGGTAATCGTACCGGCGCTGAACGCAGCGTCACCAGCAGAACCGCAGATTGAGTGTAAGTGTGAGACAACCTTCGCAGACCAACAACCGCATCACCGCGAAGCTGCTCAACCATCATCATCACGAAAAGGGGTGAGGGTCGGCGGCCTATGGCCGCGAGCGCCTTCACCCCTTCAAGCAGGTAGGATGTCCAGTCTGGACATCCTACCTCCGTTTTTTAGCGCGGATTTTTTTGCCGCGCGTGCCCCACACAGAAAGGAGAAAAACACAACGCATGTTCCCCACTGAACGACGAGAAGCCGGGCAGCTTCGGCTGGCAATCCAGAAGGAGGGCCGACTGACCGAAGACACGCTTGCGCTGCTGCGGGCTATTGGCCTGGAGTTTGAGAGCTTTGGTCGGCGGTTGTTCTCCAACTGCCGCAACTTTCCGCTGGCGCTGCTCCACACGCGCCACGACGACATCCCCGAATACGTCGCGGCGGGCACCGTAGACCTGGGCATTGTAGGGCGCAACCTGCTGCGCGAAGAGCAGGTGACAGTCGAAGAATTGCTCCCGCTTGGTTTTGGCTATTGTTCGCTGGTTGTTGCCGTCCCGAAAGAATCGCCGATCTCCAGCGTCGAGCAGCTTGCTGGCGCCAAAGTCGCCACGTCCTATCCCCATTCGGCGCAGCAGTTTTTTCAGGATCGCCAGATTCCCGTCGAGATCATCACTATCAGCGGTTCGGTTGAGGTAGCTCCGCTGCTGGGACTGTCCGGCGCCATTGTCGATCTTACCGCAACAGGCAGTTCGCTGGTGCTGAACGATTTGCGCCCGCTGCACGCCATCCTGGAATCTGAAGCCGTGCTGGCTGCTAATCCGCAGGCGCTGGCTGACCCGGCCAGGCTTGTTACTATCAATCGCCTGCTCCTGCGCATCAAGGGCGTGCTGGCCGCCAGACGCTACCGCTACGTCATGATGAACGCGCCGCGTGCCGCGCTAGACGAGATCAAACGCATCGTGCCGGGCTTGAAGATGCCAACTGTTGTGCCGCTGGCCGACCCGGAGTGGGTAGCTGTGCATTCCGCCATCAGTGAGGATGTCTTCTGGGAAGCCATTGAAGCGCTGCGCGCGGCGGGCGCCTCCGAGATTCTGGTGTCGCCCATTGAAAAACTGGTGATGTAGCTGGAGGTTGTATCATGTTGATTGCTCGCCTGGCCGACTTGCCCAAGGCCGACTACGAGCGCCTGATGCGGCGTTCCCAGCAGCAGGTTGAATCCATCTTCCCTAATGTGCGCGCGGTGATGGATGATGTTCGCGCGCGCGGCGACGCGGCCCTGCGCGACTATACACAGCGCTTCGATCAGGTGCAGCTTGACGCGCTGGCGGTCTCGCCTGAAGAGATTGCTCAAGCGCCCAGGCAGATCGCGCCCGAACTGCTGCTGGCGCTCAAAGAAGCAGCGACCAATATCCGCGCGTTTCACGAGCGCCACCTTCAGCGCGAAGGCAAAGTAGACACCCAGCCAGGCGTCACCGTCTGGCGCATCTGGCGACCCATCGAGCGTGTTGGCATCTATATCCCCGGCGGCAAAGCCACCTATCCGTCATCAGTGCTGATGAGCGCGCTGCCCGCGCGTATCGCTGGCTGCCGCGAGATCATTCTTTGTTCGCCGCCGCGCCCCGATGGCAGCCTGTCCCCCGCGCTGCTGACTGCCGCGTCCCTTGCCGGAGTCGAGCGCATCTTTAAGCTCGGCGGCGTGCAGGCCATTGCGGCAATGGCCTATGGCACCGAGAGCGTGCCGCGTGTCTTCAAAATCTTTGGCGCGGGCAGCGCCTATGTCGCCGCTGCCAAGCTGCTGGCCTTTGGCGAAGTCGATATCGATCTCCCGGCAGGACCATCCGAGGTACTGATTCTGGCTGACGAAACCGCGAACCCGCGCTTTGTGGCGGCGGACCTGCTGGCACAGGCCGAGCATGCCGAAGATTCCGCCTGCCTGCTCGTCACTACTTCGCGCCCATTGGCCGAGCAAGTGGCTGCCGAGGTCGAGCGCCTGACCGAGCCGCTGGAGACCCGCGAGAAGATTCGCGCCTCGCTGGAGCGTTTTGGCGCGCTGCTGCTGGTCGAAAGCCTGGAAGAAGGTATCAGCTTTGTCAACAGCTACGCCCCGGAGCATCTGGAGATCATCACCGCAGACGATCATCGCGTATTGATTGCGATTCAGAATGCTGGCTCCATCTTCCTGGGCAACTGGTCGCCGGAGCCTGCGGGCGATTACGCTTCCGGCAGCAATCACACCCTGCCAACCGGCGGCTACGCGCGCATGTTTGCGCCGCTCGCTGTCGAGAGCTTTGGTCGCAAATTGCAGGTGCAGGAACTGACCCGCGACGGCCTGGCACGCCTGCGCAGCACAGTCGAGACGCTGGCGATGGCTGAAGGACTGCCCGCGCACCGGCAATCGATCAGCGTCCGGTTTGAAGAAGGCGCCGAAGCGCTAACCCAACCAACCCACGCGCATCCAATCAGGCTTCAGTTCCCGCCGCAGGCTCAATATGTTCCAACCGCTGACCCTCTGGCCGCCGCGCCTGCGCGCCGGGCCATTGTTGGGCGCGTCACGGCGGAGACGCAGATACAGATCACGCTTGATCTGGATGGCGACGGGCACAACGATATTCACACCCCTGTGCCATTTCTCAATCATCTGCTCAATGCCTTTGCCCGGCATGGTCGCTTCGATCTCAAAGTTGAGGCGCGCGGCGATACCGAGATTGACGATCACCACACCGTTGAGGACATCGGCATTGTGCTGGGCCAGGCGCTTCAGCGCGCCCTCGGAGATAAGCGCGGCATCGCTCGTTTCGGCTCTGCCTACGCGCCAATGGATGAAGCGCTGGCGCGCGCCGCGCTGGACATCTCTGGCCGCCCGTTCCTGGTCTACGAAGCGCCGGGCGTCGCGCCCTGGGTCGGGCGTTTCGATACCGCGCTGGTGGAAGAATTCTGGCGAGCGTTCGCCACGCACGCGGCCATCACCCTCCATCTCGATCTGCTGCGTGGCCGCAACGCGCATCACGCGCTTGAAGCGTTGTTCAAGAGCGCCGGGCTGGCCCTCCACGCTGCAACGCGCATCATCGCGCCGGGTGGCGCCGTTCCCTCGACAAAAGAGGTACTGTAATGATGACCATTGTGGATACCGGCGCGGGCAATCTATACAGCGTGGCGCGCGCCTTCAAAGCACTTGATGTGCCCGCGCGCGTGGTGGATCGCCCGGAAGAGGTTGAACAAGCAGAAGCTGTCGTGCTGCCGGGCGTCGGCGCGGCAGGCGCGGCCATGCGTTTCATGCGCGAACGTGGGCTGGATGAAGCAGTGCGCGCCGCCCTGAAGCGCGGTCTTCCCTTTCTGGGCATCTGCCTGGGGATGCAACTGCTGCTGAGCAGCCACGAAGAGGGCGATGTCACCGGACTGGACGTGTTTCCGGGGCGCGTGCGGCGCTTTCCCGATGGATTGATTGTGCCGCATATGGGCTGGAATCAGGTGCAGCAAAACTATGAGACGCCGCTCTTTGAAGGCATTCCGTCGGGCGCCTACTTCTATTTTGTCCACTCGTACTATGCCGAGCCAGCCGACGCGGCTCTGGTCGCCGGGCAGACGGACTACGGCGCGCCCTATTGCAGTGTGATTGCGGCAGGAAACCTCTGGGGCGTGCAGTTTCATCCAGAAAAAAGCGGCGCCAATGGACTGCGGCTGCTGCGCAATTTTGCAAAGGTGGCCGGAGCGCGCGAGCGACCAAAGGGAGCGAGAGTGCGGGAACCCGGTTCCCGCAAGCGCTCCGGGCCGGAGGCCGGGCAATGTTGATCTTACCAGCCATTGATCTGCAAGATGGTCGTTGCGTGCGATTGGTGCAGGGCGACTTTGCGCGCTCGACGCAGTTCTCTGACCGCCCGGCAGAGGTAGCACGCCGCTGGCAGGACGAAGGCGCAAGCTGGCTGCATGTCGTTGATCTGGATGGCGCGCGCGAGGGCGCGCCGCGCAACCTGGACGCCATTCGGCGCATCCGCGAAGCTGTTTCAATCCCTATCGAAGTCGGCGGCGGCCTGCGCGCGCTTGAGAGCGTAACGGCGCTGCTGGACCTGGGCATCGAGCGCGTGATCTTGGGAACCGCCGCGTTGAAAGATCGCGCGTTTCTCCATGCCTGCCTGGAACGCTGGGACGAGCGCGTGACCGTCAGCCTGGACGCGCGCAGTGGTCTTGTTGCCACCGACGGCTGGCTGGAGACCTCAACCGTCCCGGCGCTCACGCTGGCGCGGGAACTGGCCGAGGCGGGCGTGGCGCGCTTCATCTACACGGACATTCAGCGCGATGGCGCGCTCAGCGGCCCCAATCTGCCCGCGCTGGCCGCCATGATTGCCGCCGTCAACCGGCCTATCATCGCCTCCGGCGGCGTGGCCGCGCTGGATGATCTGCGAGCGCTGGCGAAGCTGGGGGCCGAAGGCGCCATCGTTGGCCGGGCGCTCTATACCGGCGAAGTGAAACTGGCAGAAGCGCTTGAGGCGACAAGCCAGGCATGAAAAGGGGCATTCGTTTCAGCCCGCCAAGGCGGGCTTTGTGGGCCAAAGGCCCTCCAGGGGCGTCTTCAGGCGCCAGCTTGATTATAAGGGAAGGAGCTAACCAATGCTAACCAGACGAGTGATTCCCTGTCTGGATGTGCGCGAGGGGCGCGTTGTCAAAGGCATCCATTTTGTGGACCTGCGCGATGCTGGCGATCCGGCGGAACTGGCCGCGCGCTACAGCGACGAAGGCGCAGATGAGTTAGTATTTCTGGATATTACCGCTTCCAGCGATTACCGCGCGACGATGCTTGACGCGGTTGAGCGCACCGCCGAGCGCGTCTTTATCCCGCTCACCGTTGGCGGCGGCATTCGCAGCGTCGCAGATATGCGCGCCACACTGCGCGCAGGAGCCGAAAAGGTCTCGATCAACACCGCTGCCATTGCCAACCCTGACCTCATTCGCCAGGGCGCAGAGGCGTTCGGCTGCCAGTGCGTGGTGCTGGCAATCGATGCCCGGCATACCGGCAACACGCCCTCCGGCTGGGAGGTCTTCAGTCACGGCGGACGCCAGGCAACTGGATTGGACGCGCTGGCCTGGGCAGCGCGAGGCGCAGCGCTGGGCGCGGGCGAGATTTTGCTGACCAGCATGGACCGCGACGGCACCCAGGATGGCTACGATCTGGCCTTGACCGCCGCGATTGCCAGCAGCGTCACTGTTCCCGTTGTCGCCTCTGGCGGCGTCGGCACGCTTGAACACCTCTATGAAGGCTTGACAACCGGCAAGGCCAGCGCCGTCCTGGCAGCCTCTATCTTCCACTATGGCACCTTCTCCATCTGTGAGGCCAAAGCGTATCTTCAGCAGAAAGGGGTTGCTGTCCGACCATGCTAAACGAGCTGCATTTTGACAGGGATGGGCTGATTCCTGTCGTCGTTCAGGAACATCAGACGCGCGAAGTGCTGCTGCTGGCGTATATGAATGCTGAGGCGTTGCAGCGGACGCGAGAGACCGGCCTGGCGCATTTCTGGAGCCGCTCGCGCGGGTGTCTCTGGCAGAAAGGCGAAACCTCCGGCCATGTGCAGGAGGTGGTGGCGCTGCATATCAACTGCGAGGGCAACAGCCTGCTGCTGGAGGTCAATCAGCGCGGCGATGCTGCCTGCCATGATGGCTACCGCTCTTGTTATTATCGCCGGTTGAGCGGCGCGGGTGAATGGGAGATCATCGCGCCGCGCCTCTTCGACCCGGCGCTGGTGTATCACACAGCCAGCGATGCTGATACGGGCGCGCTCGCCCAGGCATTCCAGCGCATCTACCGCGCCTATTGCTATCTGCGCGACCATGATCTGGAGGAAGTTTCAGGCACATCGCGGCGCCTGCGCAACCCGGATATGCGTTGGCTGCGCCAGCGGGCGGGCGAAGAGCTAAAGGAACTGGCGGGCGTTCTCTCCGGCACACACGCGCACACCAACCCAACTGACGACCTTCTCCTTGAGGGGCGCCAGGTGTGCTACTGGCTGCTGTTGTTGGCTGCGGCGGCTGGCTTGCCCTATGAAACGGTTGTGCCTCATGCCCATCTGCTCAGTGGCTTCGAGAGTGACGATATGCTTGAAGCTGCAATTGCAGACGAGTTTGTTCGGCAAGTCCGTCAGGGCGAGCAGGAAGTGTTACAAACCATCTCTCACGGATTACGTCTTGTCGGCGCCGCCTGTCGCCAGCAAGGGGTGGCGCTGCTCGCCCTGGCAGATGCTGAGTTACATGACCTGCGACAGAAAAGGTACCTCAAAAGAAATCTTCTTCCTTGACAAAAGATTTCTTTTTCCTTATACTTGGTTCTAGAAGCGAGGGTGCTGTTGCATCATTGTGGCTGCATACCAGGCGATCACCCTTTTGTTGGCTATTCATGAGCCGTTCCACACAGACGGTACTATCTGGTTAGTAGAACCGGTGCCTGAAAGGGTGGCACCAGGGCTAGCGAGCAATCATCGCCAGTTCAACAGAAGGCAAGGACACAAGATTGCAGAGCATCTTCTCTCCATGTGCGCTTTCCCCCGCTTGTTGACAAGCTCTTTCCGAGGTGTTCGGAAGAAATGGAGGTAGCTCAACCGAAAAATCTGCATGGAGGAGCCGCTCTCTCCTGGAAGCGTTTGGAATACCCCTGGACAGAAGGAAACGTGCTGCCTGCCCACTTTTCCAGAAGAGCCTCCACCCACGAGAAGTCTTACCTCGCGTCACGGACCGCTTGATTGTTGCGTTTTTCTTGTATCACGGAAAGGGATTTCTCTAATGGATTCGCAACCAACCCGACCAAGGAACATGCTTCGACCGGAAGACTTCGAACACCTGCCCAAAAAAGCAGTAAGCCGCCGTTCTCTCCTCAAACTTGGTCTGGCAAGTGCCGCCGCTACCACGCTTGCGGGCATTGATGCCCTTGCCTGGGCACCCAAACGTCTGGCACAGGCTGCTTCGGCTCGCACCTCCTTCCCCGACATTCAGTTCGACATTGGCAATTTCATCGCCCCGGCGCAGACCATCAACGGCGTTCTCTTCCGCTTTGGCCCCGTCTACACCGTTTTTCTCACAGCGAAACTGAACTGGACTCCCCGGAGAAGCGATCAGGCTGATCTTGAAAATGCCCTGGAGACCATCGAGGCTGTCTACCCCTTCAGCCCTAGTGGCATCTTCACCTTCGTTTCCTATGGCCTCCCGTATTTCAAGAAGCTCCCTGGCGGGCTTAACGGCAGCCTGGTCAGCAGTTACATGCCTCGTCTGCTCTCAGACAACACGCGCTATGTGCTGGAAGAGGCCGTGCCTGCGCCCACTGATGTCTCCTCCCAGAACCCGAACATCACCAAGCAGACTTTCAACGTCCCGGTGACAATTGAGTCGAACGATGTCCTTTTCACGTTCCGCAGCGACTCCCTGAACGTCATCAACGATGTGGTGAACTGGCTGCTGGGCAGCGACGAACTTGGCGGATACTTCATCTACTCCCCAAACTTTGCATTCAACGGCCTGTTTACCTACACCACCATCCGCACGGAGTTTGTGCAGATTGGCTTACCGCGCCAGGTTGCCAACCAGTATCGCCTGCCCTATGCCAGTGAGATCAACCCCCAGACTCCGATGTGGATGGGTTTCTCCGATCAGCAGGTTGCGGCCTCTGGTCCTGCCGCGATCACGACTTTCCAGGGGAATAGCTCGGCGCGCTTCACGACTGCGACCAGCGGCAGCTACTTCGATAATGGCAGCATTCAACACCTCTCGCATCTGATTCAGGATTTGGCACAGTTCTACAAGAATCCTGATGAACCGTTCACGGAGCGTGTTCAGTACATGTTCCGTTCCGATCCGATTCCTTCGCTGGGCAACAGCGATCAGTTCACCGATGGAGGCGGCACAGCTTTTCTGGCAAATGATGCCACCATCTTCTTGAAATATCAGGCGGAAGGAACGACAGAAGCCATCCAGACGGCGGCCAGTCCCAATACCGTCAATGATCCACAGCCAGATACAGGGACACGGGAGCCGCGTATGGGCCATCTTCCAGCGCTTCAACAGTCCTCGCGCGCTGCCGATGGCACGCCGATCCATATTCGTATGGATGGTCCGGGCTTCAGTTCAGGCGACGTGCCCAACGGTACCGCACAGCCCAAACTCCAGTTTACGATCTTTGTGCCTACAGCGGATTTCTTCAGGACGATGCGCTCCAATCAGGCAGCGCTGAATTTCCAAACCTTCCAGCAGGGCTTTGGCGGGAGCGCTACTGGAACAGTCGCAGCCGAGGATAACGGGCTGGAGCGCTTTATCACAGCAACACGCCGCCAGAACTTCTTGTGCCCGCCGCGCCGACATCGCGCCTTCCCACTGGTAGAATTCACCAACACACCCCAAAGCAGTTCTGCCCCCGCGACACGCCGGGCGGCTACGCTGTCAGGTATCCAGTACCTCTAAATCCAGAAGCAAGGCTAAATCCAGAAGCAGGGCGCCAGGTGTGTCCTGTGGGATAAGCGGACGGTTGATGCCCGCAGGCAAGCAGAGCGCCCAATGGTCCAATTGATGCGCGCCTGGTGAAGCACTTTGCGGCTTCGCCAGGCGCGGCCTCTCCTGGAGACGCTACTGTAACGAAACGTCATCTACATAGACACTGCCCTGCGAATACCAGCCATGCACATAGATGGTGATGCTGGTCTGCGAGGCGCCTGTAGTAAAGGTCACGCTGAGTTGGGTATAGCTGGTGCAGCTTGTCCAGGTGCTGCTGCCCCCATTGATTCCCAGGTACGCATAACTGCCCAGCACCCAGGCTGAAAGGGTATAGGTGTGGTTGGGCTGCACGCTGATCGTCTGGGTACATTGTCCCGTAAGGGAACTGGTAGGATTGAGCTGCGCGGCATCTTTGCCGCTGTGGACTGGACTGGTGACAACCAGCGTGCCGGTATCACAGGTCCAGCCGTTCAGGTTGCCCGTCTCGAAGCCTGGATTCACGACCAGATTGCCACCAGCAGGGGGAGTTGGCGTGGGTGTCGGGCCAGGAGGATTAGTCGGAGTTGGGCTGGGCGTGTTGGTTGGGCGTGGGGTAGGGGTATTGGTAGGCGTTGGCCCAGGCGTAGGCGTACTGCCGCTCGGACCCGGCACCGAGAAATCATCGGCGTACACTGTTCCCTGCCCGTACCAGCCATGCACATAGATAGTCACGCTGGTCGTGCTTGCCCCTGTCGTGAACTGCACGCTAAGCTGCGTGTAGCTGGAGGCGGAAGGCGTCCAGGTGCTGGTGTCGTTGGTGCCAGTGCCGCTGACACCGATGTAGGCATAATTCCCTTGTACCCAGGCCGAAAGCGTGTAGGTCGTGCTGGGCTGCACGCTGATTACCTGAGAACACTGCGCGTTATCCGAACTTGTGGCTGCCGCTGCCAGGGCGTGACTCCCGCTGTGGACCGGGCTGCTGACCACGCTGTCGACTGCGGAGCAGGTCCAACCAGAGAGCGTGCCGGTCTCAAAGCCGGGGTTTGTTACCAGATTCCCATTAGTTGGCGGCGCGGTTGGCGTGGGGGTCGGCGTTGAGCCAGATGGCGGTGTCGGTGTGGCCGTTGGAGGGCTTGTGGGCGTGGCCGTCGGGCCAGGAGTGGGGGTTGGGCACGTCCCAGAGCATGAACTGCCCGGCAGCCCGCTGGCGATGGCGTTGAGCAGCGTATCCCCCGCATCCTCGCCATCCAGCGAGAACATCATCGCCCCGGCCAGGCCGTTGCTCTTGATGTACTGGGTCTTGGCGGCAATGGATTGGGGCGTATCTCCTGTGTAGAAGTTCGTCCCATCATAAATCCAGGACGCCTGTGTGGTGGGATCAAAGAAATTGTCATTGGGGTTGGTGGTTAATCCGGCTGAGGCCAGTTCTTTGTAGTCTGCTACCCCGGCGGTTTGTGTAAAAGAAAAAGCCGCCGATGGTCCGGTGGCAGACTGATACAGGCCGTGATTGCTGCCTGCCGGAACGCCCGTCCAGCCGCGATAATAGAATGGGAAACCCAGCACTATTTTGTTGGCCGGGAAGCCACCAGGGATGCCGTAATCGGATAAGCCTGTGGTGAAAGCCTTGATGGCCGTGTCGATGTTGTACTTCTCGTTGCCAGGAGGAATGGGCTGCGATGGATCAGCCGGCGAATCATGGAGCGGGTCCTGGAAATTCGTTGGCCCGTTGGTGTCCCATGCGCCGTGCATGTCATAGGTCATGACATCGGCGTAGTCTAGATAATTGCCGATCTGGTTCGTCTGGAGCAAGGCAATCTTGTCTTGCCCGGACGATACCGCTGCCGTCAGCAGGAAGTGCTTGCCGATGCTGGCCCCATAGGAGTCCAGTTCGCTGCGGAACTCTTGCAGCAGCAGCGTGTAATTCTGGGTGTCCTGTGGTCCATAGTGGTTGCCGACATGTCCCAGGGTACCTGGGTATTCCCAATCAATATCGAACCCATCGAAGATGCCAGCCCCGGAAGCAGCCCCGCCTGATGGATCGCCGCTGATCCCCGTTGGCAGATTCCCCTTCAGGAACATATTGATGCAGGAACTGACAAATGTTTGCCGCGAAGACTGCGAGGCTGCCGCATCGGAAAAATACTTGGAGTAGGTCCAGCCCCCAATCGAAAGGAGGATTTTCAGGTTCGGGTACTTGACCTTCAATTCCCGCAGTTGGTTGAAATTTCCCTTGATCGGCTGGCTGTAGGAGTCCGAGGTGCCATCTACGCTGATCGAAGAGCTATAGCTCTTCTGGTAGTCAGCAAAGGCATCCCCCGCGCCATCTCCTGCATTGGGGTCGTTTTCGTTGGTAGAATCTGATGCCTTGATGGCCTCGAAGCAAGTCAGGTTGGTGGGGTCAATATTCTCGAAGTCGTAGATGATGATGGTCAACTGCGAGGCTGCCCCCGAAGCAGCTACCGTCTGGGGATAGTAAGCGTTGCCATAGATGCCCCACTGGTCGAAGTAGGCAATCTTCTGGTACGGTGGTGGCCCTGCTGCCGTTGTGCTTGCCGTGATTGGCGAACTCTGGGCAGAGGTATTGCCTGCCACGTCATACGCCTGGATGGTGAAGGTATAGCTGGTGGAAGGCAGCAGCGAACTGATGGTAACGTTGGTTCCCATCGAGGTAGCCACAATGTTAGAGCCGTTGTAGATGTAGTAGGCGGGCACGTCGCCAGTCCCGGAATTATCCGTTGAGGCCGACCAGGAGAGCGTGATGGACTGAGGCCCTGTCGCCGTCACCTGGATGTTCGTGGGCGTGGTGATGACGCCGGAAGCACCGTGAACAATTCCCGGAATGATTCCCGCTGTTGCTACTCCAATCAGGAGCATCGCCGTTGCCCCCAGACCCAGCAGCTTTGGTTTCCTTGATATGCCCAGCAGCATTGTTCTCAGCATACATGCCTCGATTTCTGAACGTTTGCTCGCGCCTGGCCCCATCAATATTCGCAGTGACAGATGCCTGAGCGCGGGCCACTTCAAGTCCTTGATGTTTTGCGCTTGCATCGTGCATCTGGCAGCCGCTGCCGGAGCGCTGCCAGAGCTTGATACAGAGCAAGCCTTTACGTCTTGAGGAATCTGTCCGGCAGCAGTATGGCCGTTACTGACTCAAGGAAGCGTGCCCAGGTATGGGCCAATCGTGTTCGCAAAGTTGTAGCCGTTGGAGGCGTCCCAGTTGATCGACCAGTCCATTGCTCCCCGGATGCCTGGATAGGTCGTCGATGGCCTGAATGAACCGCAGTTGTTGCCTGTCTCCAGGCAATCAAGCGCGGCGTTTACCACCGATGGAGAGACATAGCCACCCCCAGCCGCTGATGTTGACGCGGGCAAGCCAAGCCCAATCTGATCCGGGCGCAGCCCTCCTTGTAACTGAATGCAGGCAAGCGCTACCAGGAAGTTCTCGGTTCCTTCGGAGTAGACATTGCCATCGCAGCCGATCATGGAACCGGAATTGTAATACTGCATGTTGACGATGGTAAGAATGTTCTTGATGTTCAGCGCGAGTTGGAAGTAGTCGCCGCTCGTTGATTGCATATCCACCGTCTGCGGTGCCAGGGTGATAATCAGACCAGGCCCCACTTTGGAGGATAACTGCTGAAGCGCGCTGGTCATGTAAGTCGGGTTGAGTCCATTCTCCAGATCGATATCTACGCCGTCGAAACCATATGTCTGGATGAGGCTGTAGACGCTGTTGGCAAAGTTGGCAGCGCTGGTTGCATCGTTCACTGTGATGGTGCCGTTCGCGCCGCCAACAGAGATAATCACCTTCTTCCCTTGAGAGTGCAGTGTCTTGATGTCGTTGATGAAGTCGGCAGTCGTATAGCCACCAAGCGCAGAAGAGAGACCAGAATCAATGCTGAACGTCACACCGCCGGGATTGTTGGGGTCAGCATTGGCAAAAGCTACCGCGATAATCGTGTAGTTGGAATTCACCGCGCTCAGCCGCAGGGGCGTGGCGCCATTGGTGAAATCTTGCCAGTAGCCGGTGATGAGATGTTCGGGCAAACTGCCTCCGCAGGAGGTACAGGGGGTTGGGGATGGGGTCGGCGTGGCCGTTGGCCCTTGCGTCGGCGTCGCGGTTGGTGTGGGTGTCGGTGTGCCTGATCCTCCTGGGCCGTTCAAAGCGACATCATCCACATAGACGCTCCCTTGTGAATACCAGCCATGCACAAAGATGGTGATACTGGTTGTTGAGCCGGTCGTAAAGGGTACGCTGAGCTGGGTGTAGCTGGCGCTGCTTGTCCAGGTGCTGCTGCCCCCGTTCACTCCCAGATAGGCAAAGTTGCCCTCTACCCAGGCCGAGAGGGTATAGCCAGTGTTCGGCTGGACGCTGATCGTCTGGGTGCATTGCGCGTCATCCGAACTGGTGGGATTGAGTTGCAGCGCGTGTGTGCCGCTGTGTACCGGGCTGCTCACCACCTGGGCGGTACCTGCGTCGCAGGTCCAGCCGTTGAGATTGCCGGTCTCGAACCCTGGATTGACGACCAGATTACCGCTCGTTGGTGTGGCTGTCGGGCCGGGCGTGTTGGTGGCCGTTGGGTTGGGTGTATTGGTGGGAGTCGGGCCGGGCGTGTTGGTGGAAGTCGAGCGAGGAGTGTTCGTAGGAGTTGCCGTAGGGCCACTTCCTGGGCCTGTCACCGAGAAGTCATCGGCATAGACTGTCCCCTGAGCATACCAGCCATGCACATAGATGGTCACGCTGGTCGTGCTGGCTCCAGTCGTAAACTGCATGCTGAGCTGCGTGTAGCTGGAGGCGGAGGGTGTCCAGGTGTTGCCATCGTTGGTGCCAGTGCCGGTGACTCCGATGTAGGCGTAGTTCCCCTGCACCCAGGCCGAAAGGGTATACGTCGTGCTGGCTTGCACGCTGATTGCCTGGGTACATTGGGCGTCATCCGAGTTGTTGGCGGCAGCGGCCAGAGCGAAGCTGCCGCTGTGGACCGGGCTGCTGACCACGCTGTCCGCTGAGGAGCAGGTCCAGTTGCTCAAATTGCCAGTCTCGAAGCCGGGGTTGCTGACCAGATTGCTTCCGGCGGCCAGCGCGTTTGACGGGTGGTTGGAGAATAAGAGTCCGACAACAGTTACCAAGAGCAGAAAGGCGGTGAGAGAAACGAATACGAGGCGGCGCGAGGGGTGCGGCATGGCAGTTCTCCTTGCAGCGATGTGTTCAACCAGGGTCCAGCGAAGACGGGGTTGATCCATGTCAGCAGAACGACAAACAACATCAACGAAGGACAAGGATTCCATGTGTAGCCAGGTAGCGATGTGGTTCTAAAGCAATCATAGAAGATTACGGTCATATTGTCAAGATGTCTAGACCAGTTAAGAGTAAGAAAAAGGCCATCTTTTTGAAATGACCAGCATTAGAAACAAAAAAAGAGCATAGGAGGGTTTACCCTGTAGAAAGTGTAGAAGTGTAGAAGTGTAGACAGTGTAGACAGTGTAGATGCTGCTGTTCACCCGGAACCCTTGACATCTTGCCGCTCTCTAAGGTATTCTTTTGGCAGTCAAACATGTGAAAACGCGAATGGGGAAGAGTAGCTGAGTGATCACCCGCAGAGAGTAGGCGGTTGGTGCAAGCCTATGGCGTGATACTTGGAGAAGAAGGCCCCTGAGTGTGGAAAGAACGCTTCGCCAGCGCGAAGCCAGTAGAATCCACCGGCTGCCACCGTTAGCGGGCTAGAGTGTGTTGGCACTCGAAGAGGCCCCCTGCCGCGAGGAGGGGGCGAACCAAGGTGGTACCACGATAAAGCGTGTTTTCGGCGCTGCTCGTCCTTATACGGGCAGCGCCGTTTTGTGTTGTTCAACAAATATTGCTACTCTGCAAAGGAGGCCCAACTTGGGGAAGATTTGACACCATCAGCCAATGTGACGAGCCGGGATGGGCGCGTGCCGCCCCGCCTGGCTATCGTCGATACCACGCTGCGCGAAGGCGAACAATTCAGCCGCGCGCACTTCACCTCAGAGCAGCGCCTGGCACTGGCTCAGCAGTTAGATACCTTTGGCATCGATATCCTCGAAGTCCCATCGCCTCGTCTTTCTCCACAAACTGACGCCGACGTGCGCGCCATCACGTCGCTTGGGCTGCGCGCGCTGGTTGTGGCGCATGTGCGCTGTGTTTCCGCTGATGTGGATGCCGCGCAGGCAGCCGGGGTAGGCGGCATCCATCTCTTCTATGGCGCCTCTCCGCATTTGCGCGCCTATAGTCATGGGCGCTCGCTGGCAAAGGTAGCCGATGAGGCGGTGGCTCAGATACGCCGCGCGCGGGATGCCAATCTGTATGTGCGCTTCAGTGCCGAGGACGCCTTTCGCACCGCTCTCGACGATTTGCTGCCGCTTTTTGACGCAGTGATCGAGGCGGGCGTCCAGCGTATTGGCCTGCCGGATACCGTCGGCATCGCTACGCCCTGGCAAGTTCTGGAGCGCATTGCTGCGCTTCACGCGCGCTATCCGCAGATTGGTATCGAATTTCACGGCCACAACGATACTGGCTGCGCCGTTGCCAACGCCCTGGCCGCGCTGGAGGCGGGCGCTGATTGCATTGATGTCACAGTTCTGGGTATCGGCGAGCGCAACGGCATTACCTCGCTGAGTGGGCTGATTGCCGGTATCTATCCGCGCTGGCGCTCGCTGCTGACGCCCTACGATCTGCGTCGCCTGCCAGAACTTGATCGCTTCGTGGCCGGATTGCTCAACATATCCATTCCGTTCAACAGCCCGATCACCAGCGACTCGGCCTTCACCCATCGCGCGGGCGTTCATACCAAAGCGGTATTACGGCGGCCTGGTACCTATGAAATCCTCGACCCGGAGAGTTTTGGCTTGCCCCGCCATATCGATACCGCTTCGCGCCTGGTTGGGCATCACGCCCTAAGCGCGCGAGCGGCAGCACTTGGTCTGCTGCTGAGCGAACACGCGGCGCGCGCTGCCGCTGCTCAGATCAAGAGCCTGGCCGATACGGGCCTGTTAAGCCAGGGCACCGTCGATGAGATTCTTCGTACCCACGCGCAGGCGAGCAGCGCGGCTAATAGATCATCATAGGTGTGGCGACGCGCCACTTGAGAGAAAGGAACAACGCCCGATGGGCACATTAAGCGAGGAGATTTTGAGCCGTAAAGTCGGACGGCGGGTACAGGCTGGGGAGATTATCGTCGTTGATCTTGATCTGGTGATGAGCCACGACACGACTACTCCCCTGGCAATGGAGGCGTTCTATGGGCTGACGCGCCAGGAATCTATACAAACCACTCAGACTCCGGCAGGCAGCGCGGCGCGCCCGACAGGCATCTTTGACCGGAGCCGTGTCGTGATTGCTTTCGACCATATTGTCCCGGCAGCCACGATTCAGGCCGCTGCATTGCAGCGCAGCATCCGCAGCTTCGCCCGCGAGCAGGGGCTGGGACAGGTCTATCAGGAAGGCGTGGGCCATCAGATCATTCTAGAGAAAGGCTTTGTGGTGCCTGGAGATGTGGTTGTCGGCGCCGACAGCCATACCTGCACCTATGGCGCGCTCGGCGCGTTTGCCACCGGGATGGGTTCGACAGACATCGGAGTGGCCTATGCCACCGGGCAGACCTGGTTTCGCGTGCCCGAAACGATTGCCGTCCGGCTGATCGGCCAGTTTGCGCCCGGCGTCTTTGCCAAGGATGCTATCCTGCACATCGTTGGCATCCTGGGCGCTGATGGCGCAAGCAACTTTGCCGTCGAATTTCTGGGAGAGACGGTCGAACGCATGACCCAGAGCGAGCGCTTCACGCTCTCGAACATGGCAATTGAGATGGGTGCCGAAGTCGGGCTGATTGCCCCTGATGCTGTCACGGTCGAGTATCTGCGCGCTCGCACGACACGCTCTTTTGAACTGCTTCAACCACGCGCACCCCAGTATGCCCGCGAGATCGTTGTCGATGTTTCGCGGTTGGAGCCGCAGATTGCCTGCCCGCCCGATGTCGACCATGTTGTGCCGCTGCATGAGGTCGAAGGGCTGCCTATCGATCAGCTTTTCCTGGGAACCTGTTCCAATGGACGCATTGATGATCTGGCGATTGCTGCCGACATCTTGCGCGGCCAGCAGATACACCCGAACACGCGCATGGTGGTGGTACCAGCGTCGCGTGAAGTCTATCTGGAAGCGCTGCGGCGCGGCTATATCGAGATTTTTACCGAGGCGGGTGCGCTGGTGGAGGCCGCTAGCTGCGGCCCCTGTATCGGGCGGCACCAGGGAGTGCTGAGCGCTGGCGAGCGCGCGCTCACAACGATGAACCGCAACTTTACCGGGCGCATGGGCGACCCGACGGCGGAGATTTACCTGGGCAGCCCGGCGACTATCGCTGCCTCGGCGATCACTGGCGTCATCACTGATCCACGCCAGCATTTTGTTGGATGAACGCAATAAACGCCTGATAGAAAAGGAGTGTCCCTATGGCACGAGTCTGGCGCCTGGGAGATAACGTCAATACCGATCAGATTATTCCTGGCCGCTATAATGTGACCACTGACCGCGCGGAACTGGCAAAACGCTGTCTCTGCGAACACCGGCCTGATTTTGCTGGTGATG
>Ga0209062_1001418_pt1 | contig 42483 bp, 45 predicted proteins | sample Coa_R2_2_FD_187158 | JGI IMG/M metagenome (GOLD analysis project Ga0209062, IMG submission 187158) | Surface soil microbial communities from Centralia Pennsylvania, which are recovering from an underground coalmine fire - Coalmine... | ecosystem: Environmental > Terrestrial > Soil > Unclassified...
TTAACAGACTTGACGAGGCGTACGGAGAACCACTAGTGACGGTTAACGGCCACAGGCTCAGGCTTGCCCAGGCAACCGACGGGAACTGGTACGGGTACTTTGCAGACCGTAACCAAGCCGAGATAGCAGCAAGGACCGCCCCGGTATCAGGCCATGGCCTGAACTTTGGATGGTTCTGCGGGCCGGACTCTAATGTGGGCGGCATAGCTGCAGGCCTTTCCTTCTCAGAAACCAAGGGTTTCACCATGGCAAGACAGGCGTTCCTTAGCACCGGCATTGCCTCAAACGTCACCTCATCCGACTTGTATTCCAGCGGCTATGTCAAGCCCGCCTCGCCCTTCCTTGCAAACTTTCCAGAAGGCGGGTCACTTGTCAACAACTGCGACCTCGGAACCATTACCTCCGTTACAACCCACGTTGCGACAACAACAGAGCATGTTGTAAGGTATAACAAGACACTGAACGCAAACTCCCCGGGGTTTGCAGCCTCTGCCGCCTATGAGGCGGCATGGCCAATCATCCAGTTGTACGACTTTTCGGCAATTCCAACTCCGGTGGCAGTGGATTATCATGCAGCAGGCGGGGATCAAATCGTCAACCTGACATTTGACAGGATACCCTCAAATGAAATTGCGATTGTCAGCAACAGGCCGGACTTTCCACGGGGTGCCCAGGTGCAGGGCGACCTAATTGACCCGCAGCTTAACGTCGACCCGACGGACCTAGATTCATGGACGTGGGGTACGTCTCCTTCAAACAATACGCTCTACTACATGGCATTTGATGACAACGGCAAGGCAGATTCAGACGGACTACTGGGAACCGGAAGCGCAGTAATGCCCTCGCCTACCTTCACCCAGGCATATGCGATGCAGAATCTGATAGGAAACCTCACATCTATGATGTTCAACCACAACGGCAGGCTGCTTGAGGACGCAGCGCCTCAGGGTGTCATCGTGGCGGCACTCCAGAGCAATGGCATCCAACATCTGTTTCCAGACAGCAACGGCTACATGCGAACGCAGTCCATCAGCGCCTTCTCGATTCCAATTACAGGCCGTGAGATTTCGCCAAATGCGGGAATCTTTGGAGACTATGACGCCGGAGGGATATCAGACCTGGTGATTTTGAACGACGCACCGCGTGACAAGTCGTTTACAATCACCTACAACGACATATCCTACAGCATAGTGGTCAAGTTTCATGATGCCACCCTTACCATGGGATGGCCACAGCCTTCCAAGAACGGGACCAAATAATGTCTGTCCTTTGTTGATTGGTGAAAAAACAGTCCTTCTATCCTAGGTTACTACCTGCTGCAGCCTTCCTTCCTTTTCGGCATTCTTAATTTCGCGCGCGATCCTGCGCCCCATGCTCATCGGCTCGTTGTAAAGAAACGCGGAATAGGGCGAACCTTCGACATAGAGGTTCGTGCCGGCAACTATCCTTGATGAGAACTCGAAAGTTGTAAACTTGGCATTCTCGTCGTAGACGCCCTCGAGGCAGAATGGCCCATTCATCCCTGGAGAAACAAGCCTCCTCGCAGCCTCGACAAACCTCTCGCCCATCGAATAGACCTCGTCAAGCAGCGACTCTCGGAGGACCAGCGGGCTGTTGCCGACAACATTGAAGGAGGGAATCTTGTCTATGCCAATCTGTTCCTTGGATGGGATTCTCCCAAGGCCATCGATATCTGATTCGTACCTCCTGTCCACGCCGAAAAACTCCAGTTTGTCGTCAAGTGGGGAATAGAAGTATTGTAGGTAAGCCGAAACGCCGAAGGCGTACTCCTGAAGGTAAAGGTCGGCATCGCCCTTGATTATCCCCTGCACAATAAGTTTGTCCCTCTTTTCCTCGTAGTCGGACTTGGATGTGGCAAGGAAATAGCCCTTGCCCCCTGCCGCCCCATGTCTCTTGGCAATGACAAGGCCGACAATATCGGACGGGCTTGCCAAGGACCTAGGGATGTGGAGGCTTGACTCTACCATGAGCTTCTCCTTCATGTTTCTGTCCGACTCCCATCTGAGTATCCACTTGTTTCCAAAGATGGGGACGTCCAGCGATTCTATCTGCGACGAGTCCATTTGTGAGATTAATGTGCCATGAGGGATTATGACGGCTTGTCTTTCCTTTAGCCTTGATCTGGTTTTGGGTTCTAGTATCTCCTTAAACGAGTCGACAAGAACCAAGTCGTCAATAAATGAAAACCTCCTGTAAAGTCTCTCCCTCTTTTTCTCGCATACCAGCAAGGTGTCAAACCCCTCGTCCTTTGCGCCTTTGAGGACTTGGAGGGCGCAGTGCGAGCCGAGGGTGGAGATTGTAGTCATACCGCACATTTTACACAATCGGGGGGATTTATGAGGGTTCCATGTGGTTGGTCGAGATGAACGCGAAAATCTCGTCTATCATATCCATCGAGAGACTTTTCCTATGCTGCTCCGGGATGCTTTTCAACACAAAATCAATAATGGACTGGTGTTCCGGGATATTTCCCTCTTGCATATGTACAGCGTAGAGCGTCATTGCCTGGGATATCAGGGCTGCAATTTTTTCCCGTTCCGTTAGAGACACACGGTAGTATTCTCAATTTTTAATTTGAATTTATTGCCGTGATGACCAACCTTTTGGAGGGAGCATGGTAGCAGGAGAACATGCCAGGGCCATTTATATAATGACGAGCCCGATTGGCTAAAAAAGGGAAATTATGTAGGGGAATTACACTCTACAGGTAATGTATAAGTACGACCTGAGATTTAGTAGAATAATGAAGCGCCAGATGTCTCCAAACCTAGCATATGGTGAGGAAAGTTCTGCCATAGGAAAACTGCTTCAGGTGGAGAAATCGCCACAACTCGTAACTAAACTGGCGGATACTCTGTCCATTCTGTCAAAAAACGATGCCTTGCTAATCTTTCTTACTGCAAAGGACGGGCTTGCATCTGAACTTGACACCCCGCAAAAGATCGGGTTAACAAAAAAGCAGTATTACACTAGACTAAAGCAGCTTGTAGAGTACGGCCTTCTTAACAAGAACGACAACAAGTACTTCCACACTGCGTTTGGAAGCATAATCTACAACAGGCACCTCTTGGGCCTCGTGGACAGCATGAAGATCTCAAAGGAGCTGGAAATGATTGATCTTCTCAAGCGAAGCTCCAAGTTCAAGACTGACGAAATTTCCAACTTTGTCGCAAAACTAAACCCTGAGATGGGCCGTGTGGACGGAACTGTAACCTCACACTTTACCGCAGTCGTATCATTTGACTCCATGGTAAGGAAAGTAATCGAGATGATAGAGTTTGCAGAAAAGGAGATAATTCTTGCTACCAGATTCCAGAACGAGCTCATCATAAACTCGATCCTCAAGAAAGCACAGACAGGGATGGAGATAAAGATACTTTCAGATGTAGGAATGGTCGAAAACTACTTCCAGTCTGAAAAGGAAAAGATGAAGGTAAACGACAAGAATTCAAAGGAAAGAATGAACGTGGTTGCAAACCCCTTCTACCCAGCAAGGATAGAGCGAAGATACGCAAAGGTACCATACTGTATTTTGATAATCGACCAAAAGGCCGTTGGAATGGAAATCATAAACAACTACGAGCCTGCCAAGTTCAAGATGGCGATATTTGGAAAGGACGGAGAATTGTCCTCGCAGATTAAGAACGAGTTTGAGGCGCTATGGCAACACTCTTCAGCCAGCCCTCCAATCGCAAAGAAAGCCTAGCAAGTCGACTGGATAGAAACGGTAAAAGACTGCCTAAAGATCAGAGAATTTCTAAGGAATTCCTGCAATTATTGCACCGATCATCAGGGAGACTTGGCATGCAAAAATGCAGTAACGTATGGAACGCCTGCACCTTCTCAACTCGTTCTTGTCTTGATATTTTTTCGATACTGATGCAATCCTTGAAAGCATGAATCCTGTGACGATGATCCCGAGGCCTACTCCTACGGCGCTTATGCCGAGAATCATGTTGGATATTAGGAATATCGACAGGATTGCAAAGATCGAAGCCACCGTTACAAGTAGGGATTTTTTTACGCCGATGATGATGGGGAATGTCCTCCTACCGTCCTCCTTGTCGCCCTTCATGTCGCTGATGTCACCAAGTGGGCCTAGGATGAAGTAAAAGCAAAAGGGAATAACTGATGCAAGAAGGCCAAGGTAAGAGAAGCCCCCGGATGAAAAGCACCCCATCATGCCTACGAGGAACCCACCTGCTCCAGTTACGGCAGTCTTGACTACAAACATGCTCTTGAGATTGGTTCTCGGGTGGGAATACAATACTGCAAGACTCGAGAAGCCAAGTGATGCAATGCCGGTGTAATAGTTGATGGAAAAGGCAAGGATCGTGGAAATGGCAAAGAACGCTAGTGTGTAATATCTTGTCATCCTCTGTCTGGCATCACCAAGGCTGTATACTGTGGCTCTCTTGTTTACTAGGTCAGTCTTGTAGTCTGTGATGTCGTTGTAAAGGTACGTTGCAAGGGCGAGCAGGTATGCCGAGATGCCTAGCCTGATTGGGACGGTGATGTCCGTTACCTTTCCTCCAGTAACCACCAGATACACCCCCAGGGCGGAAACGGCAAAGGCGTAGACGAGGGTCCTAGACCTTATGAGGCTGACAAGCGCGGCTAACCAAAGGCGTATCGTTGCCCCAGCGGGCCTCCTCTGGTATTCACAAGCTGCCGTGGATTCTAACCTCCACAACCCCTGTGTTTAACCAGAACACAAACAAGTAAATATTCTCCATATATGGTAAATAATGACATACATTATAACTTTTTGGGGAAGAATGACATCTTTCAAGAAAAAATGTATCACCAGCATTGATTTTTATGAAAATTTCTATGGTTGACAGATTTGTGACACCCAACCCAGAACTGTCCCTTATGGGCACAGCAAAACCATAGTACGAAACTCTTACGATACATTTCTACTACCTACGATACACAAATTAACACTATGTAGGGCACATCTGATGAAACAGATGATAGAGACCGAACTTGGAAATTGGCGGAGAACCGCTTATTCAAAAGATATCTCGCCTTCAATTGAGGGGAAGGATGTAACGGTAATGGGCTGGGTTTCGAGCGTAAGGGACCATGGAAACCTGGTTTTTGTGATGTTAAACGACAAAGAAGGCGAGATTCAGATTACGGCAAAGGCAGGTGCCTGCCCAGATGAAATCAGGCAGGCCATTGTAAAACTAAAAGAACACTCGACGATTGCAGTCCGGGGTAACGTCAAACCATCCAACAAGGCACCAAACGGGGCAGAGATAGTGCCAGTAGAGATGAGGATATTTTCCGCAGTGGAAAAGATAGCCCCCTTTACCTGGCAGACAAAAACCGTGCCAAACATAGACACTAGGCTTGAAATCCGGGCAATTGATCTGCGCCGAAATGTCCTGCAACAGGTCTTTAAGATGCGAGGGCTAGTGCTCAAATCCGTCCGGGACTACCTATGTGAGCAGGGTTTTCTTGAGGTCAACACGCCGAAGATGATCGCTACAGCCACAGAGGGCGGCGCTGCACTCTTTCCAATCTTTTACTACAACAAGGAGGCATTTCTTGCCCAGAGCCCGCAGCTCTACAAGGAGCAACTTACGCTGAGCTTCGAGAAGGTCTTCGAGATAGCGCCAATCTTCAGGGCCGAGCCTTCAAGGACAAACCGTCACCTGTCTGAGGCCATTTCGATAGACCTTGAAGAGGCGTTTGCGGATTACAACGACATCATGAGGCATATTGAAAACATAATCATAAGATCAATTCGCGCGGTCAACGATTATGTCAAGACACTCAAAGGATCGGAATACAAAGTACCGGATCTACCGTCAAGCATCCCGCAACACTCCTATTCTGAACTTGTCGAGAAAATCAAGAATGCGGGGGGAAAAATAGAGTGGGGGGATGATCTCTATCCGTCACAGCTGAAGAAGATAAAGGTGGAGGGATTCTACTTTATCAAGGACTGGCCCATTGCCCCGAAGCCTTTCTACGTCAAGGCAAGATCCGATGATTCCAGGATTTCTGAGTCATTTGACTTGATGTTTGGTGACCTTGAACTCTCCTCTGGAAGCACGAGGATCGAGAGGAGGCACGAGCTTGAGGAGAGGATGAAGAACAAGGGGTTCAAGCTGGACCCCTTTGATTACCACCTACGGGTGTTTGATTATGGGGTGCCGCCCCATGCTGGATGTGGGATAGGTCTTGAGAGGCTTATGATGGCGCTCACCGGCACAGAAAACATAAGGGACACCACCTTTTATCCAAGGGACGTCGACAGGCTTACTCCGTAGTGACAAATGATGGTAGACAGGAAAGAAATAGCACATCTTGGGGACTTGGTCAAGGTTGACCTAAAGGACCCTGAAAAGTACATTGCGCAGGTTGAACAAATCCTGAACTATTTTGAGGGTCTTGACAAGGTTGACTTCAAGTCCGAGAAAACGCTCAGGAACGAAATCCAATACGACGACCTCAGGGAGGACAAGTACGAAAAGTTTTCAAGCGACGGCAGGCCGCTTGTAGACTTTCTCAAGAAGGCACAGGACAACTTCGTAAGGGCGCCAAAGATGATCTAAATGAGCCTTGATATCTCCGCAACAGAATATCTCTCGCTTGTACGGGAAGGGGGCCTGTCGGTCGAGGAATTTGTCGCAAAGACGCTTGAAAGGATTGCCAAGGTGGAGGACAGGCTTCACGCCTTCATCACTATCGACAGCCAGAAATCGGCTGAGAGGGCGCGCGCAATTGACAAGAAGATAAAGGCGGGGGAAAGGACGGGTGTGCTTGCAGGGATGCCAGTGTCCGTCAAGGACAACATCTGCTCGACTGGGATGCGGACAACATGCGCGTCTAAAATGCTTGAAGGGTTTGTGCCGCCATACGACGCCACGGTGGTATCTCGGCTCAAGGCAGAGGACGCAATAATTCTGGGAAAGGTAAACCTTGACGAGTTTGCAATGGGCTCTACGACCGAGTTCTCGTGCTTTGGACCGAGCCGAAACCCGTGGAACACCGACTACGTGCCGGGAGGCTCGTCCGGAGGGAGCGGCGTGTCAGTAAGCGCGCTTGAATGCATGGCATCGCTTGGCTCCGATACCGGAGGCTCCGTCCGCAGCCCGGCAAGTTTTTGCTCGGTTGTGGGGCTCAAGCCTACCTACGGCCTTGTAAGCCGATACGGCCTGGTCTCATATTCAAACAGTATTGAACAGGTGGGCCCTGTTGCAAGGAGGGTTGAGGACATTGCACTGCTCATGAATGTCATTGCAGGGCACGACCCTCATGATGACACCACGGCAAAAAGAAAGCCCGATGACTATGTGCAAGACCTTGACGCCGGAATAAAGGGGAAGAGGATAGGCCTGGTCAAGCAGATGGCAGGAGAGGGACTCGAAAAGGAGGTCTCGTCTGCAACAGAGGCCGCCCTTGCACGTCTGCAGGATCTTGGGGCCGAGTGCGTTACGGTATCCCTTGATGCAATAGAACACTCGGTCGCCGCATACTATACCATCGCCTCTGCAGAGGCAAGCAGCAACCTTGCCAGGTATGACAACCTCAGGTACGGGTTTGATTTCGGGAATGAAGGGTACGAATTCAAGGCATACGTGTCAAAGGTGAGGGGCAACTTCGGACCTGAGGTTACGCGAAGGATGCTTCTTGGGGCCTTTGTGCTGTCCGCCGGATACTATGGCAAGTACTACCTCAAGGCCCAGCAGGTCAGGGCAATGATAAAATCCCAGATAGACGACGCGTTCAAAACGGTAGACCTTCTGGTATCGCCCACTATGCCAATCCTTCCATACAAGATAGGGGAGAAAATAGACGATCCCCTCAAACTATACCTCTTAGATATCAACACCATTACTGCCAACCTTGCTGGAATCCCCGCAATCTCTGTACCTTTTGCAATCTCAAGCGCCGGCCTGCCAATCGGCATGCAGCTGCTGGCAAACTCTTTTGAAGAAAAGGCGCTTTTGCAGGCGGCCTTTTCGCTCCAGCAGTCAACACGTCTTCCCGGAGTGCCGATATGACGAAGATAGGGCTTGAAATCCACTGCCAGCTGACTAGGCTTGAAAGCAAACTCTTCTGTCCGTGCAAGGCAGACTATAGGAATCTTCCGCCAAACACAAACATCTGCCCTGTGTGCGCAGGGCTGCCAGGCTCGCTTCCCATACTTAACAAAAAGGCAGTCGAGAAGGCCGCGATGATATCGCTCGCGCTTGACTGCAAGGTTCCAGACAAAATAAGCTTCTTCAGGAAGAACTACTTCTACCCAGACCTTCCAAAAAACTTCCAGATAACACAGTACAATGCATACGGCCCTACGAGCATCGGCTCAGACGGAGCAGTCCAGATAGAGGGCAAGGAAATCAGGATAAGGAGAATACAGCTGGAGGAGGATCCTGGCAGGCTCGTATACGAGGGAAGCTCCGAGAAGACCCAGATAACACTAGTAGACTATAACCGCGCCGGAACGCCGCTTGTCGAGATAGTTACGGAACCGGACTTTGAAAACCCCAGACAGGTCCGAATCTTCCTCAATGTCCTTGCAGATCTTGTTGAAAACCTCGGCGTCTCCGACCCATACCTGGAAGGGGCAATGAGGGTGGACGGCAACATCTCCGTCGGAAGCGGAAACAGGGTGGAGATAAAAAACGTCGGATCGTTTAGGGATATAGAAAAGGCGCTGCACTTTGAAATAACAAGACAGCAGAGCCTCGTTGAACGAAACATCGAGGTTGCTGCAGAGACAAGACACTGGGACGAGGCCAGGAAAATAACGGTATCGGCAAGGTCAAAGGAGGAGGAGCAGGACTACCGGTACCTTCCGGAGGCAGACATCCCCGTGATATCTATTACAGGGGGCCAGATAGAAAAACTCCGGACCCAGATGCCTGAGAGCATAATGGCAAAAAGGGAGCGGTATGTCAAAAAGTACGGCATCCCGGCCCAGGTGGCGGAAGTCCTGTCTTCTGACAAGTTTTACTCTGACCTGTTTGAAAAATCCCACTCGGCGGGCAACGCAAAGGCGATTGCAAACATAATTACCACAGACCTTATGGGTTTTGCCGACACGCGGGAGAAAAAGATGGAACTCAAGGTCACACCTAGGCACATTGCAGACCTTGCCGACGCAATAGTAGGCAACAAGCTCACGAGGAACTCTGGCAAGGCAGCCCTGTACGAGATGATTAAAACAGGAAGGCCCCTTGCCGAGGTCGTATCGAGCCTCGACCTGGGCAACCTTTCCGACGCATCCTCGCTTGAGAAAATAATCGACGAGGTCTTCAAGGAGGAGGAAAAGGCGGTAGCGGAGGCCCGCCAGAACCCGTCTACGATAAACTATCTAGTGGGAAAGGTCATGCGGAAGACAAAGGGCAAGGCAGACCCTGCCATCACCCTTGAGATTCTGAAGAAGCGGCTTTCCTAGGAATTACTAGAACCTTGTCATGCATTCCATTTCAATCGGTTAGTCAATACTAATAATCCTATAATTTATAAGTAGAATTTGTAATTTTTGTATATATGCGAATAGATTCCTGTAGGACCTGTGGCGAAGATATGCAAGAATTTCAACGCTGTGACGAATGCAACGAGGTAACCAGCATGATATGCAGATCCTGCAACAGGACAAGCGAGTCAATAGTCCATGCGAATTGTGGAACAATAGACGGAAGGCTCATCCTCAACTAGGGTCTAGTCTGGCCTAAAAGGCATTAACAAAGTTAACTCAGCGATAAATACTTCCATAAGAATTGTTAGTTGACGAGAACGCATCTGCTTACTCTTGACCTGTTACCAACCCTGTGGCGTTCTCGCCATTACTTTTTTGAGGATACCCTCCGGTCAAGGGATTTTCCATAAAATTATATCCATGTTACAGCGTGAGCGTCACTGATGAGTTTTGTAGACCTTTACATGAACCGGAACCCGCTTATCACAAGCCCAAACGAGGAGGGCGAGGTCTCGGCAATCGTGTACGGAATTCCGTTTGACTCGACGCACTCCTTCAGGCCTGGAACAAGGTTCGGCCCCGACGCGGTAAGGCTGGCATTTAACAACATTGAGATCTTCTCGAACAGGTTTAACGTAGACCTCGAATCAATAAACGTGGAGGATCTTGGAAACACGAGGCATACCGTTGTGGCAACCGAGGTCCTTGACATGATAGGCAAGATAACAACCGAGCTTATCCCAAGAAACAAGCAGCTCATAATCCTTGGAGGCGAGCACCTTATCACATATGGGACATACATGAGCTTCCCAAAGGATACGGGCTACATTGTTTTTGATGCGCACTACGACCTGCGCGACGAATACGCCGACATCAAGCTAAGCCATGCCGCCTATCTCAGGAGGATTATCGAAAAGCGCGGCGCAGACAACATCATTCATGTAGGCGCAAGGTCCTATGTCAAGGAGGAACTTGCGTTCAAGACGGAACACAAGGTAAGGACTATTACCGACAAGGACATACGGGAAGGACTGGGACCCAAACTTGTAAAGGACGCGCTTTCTACCTTTGACAGGGTATATGTGAGCATAGACCTTGACGTGCTTGACCCGGCATATGCGCCAGGAGTGGGAAATCCAGAGGCCATGGGAATTACATCCCGCGAGCTTTTTGACATGATATATGCAATGGAAAACAATGTCATTGCGTGCATGGACATTGTGGAACTCTGCCCGCCATATGACAACGGGGCGACCGCGTCCCTTGCGGCAAAGCTCATGGCCGAAGTGATAGCCATGACAGTATCGCGCAAATAACCAGCAAGACAGTCCCAGTACCGGGAAGCCTAGACCATTATCTGGGGCCTTTTTGAGATGTACCTTGACATGTTCATCTTGATGAAGGGCTTGCCTTTTGTCTCCGTTTTAATCTCGCCAATCAACTCGTCCACTGAGAGCTCCCTTACTCCTCCGGTCTTCCTGTCGCGGATGCTAATCTTGGATGCGTTTGCCTCCTTTTCGCCAATAACAATGATGTACCTTATCCATTCGGTCTCAGCATCCCTTATGCTCTTGCCTACGCTCTCGTTCTTGTCGTCAATGTCTGCCCGAACGTCGCTTTCGGTGAGCTTCTCCGCAATCTTCTCACAGTGTGCCAGGAACTCGGGCTTGACAGGTATGACCCTGACCTGTGTCGGTGCAAGCCAGAGCGGAAGCCCGGGCTTTCTGCCCTCCTTCTGGTCCTTTGCAGCCTTCTCAAGCAGAGCGTAAATCACCCTCTCGACTGCCCCGCTTGGGGAGTTGTGGAGGATGATGGGGTTCTGAGGCCTGTTTGACTCGTCGATGAACTCTATGTTGTACCTCTTGCCGTTCTCGACGTCAATCTGGTCAGTCGAGAGGGCAGACGCCTTGCCCAGGTTGTCGATGTAGTTGAACTCCCATTTGAGCACAAAGTAGAAGAACCTCTCCTTCCACATCTCGACCAAGACTGGCTTGCCAATCTTGGATACAAGCTCCTCGATAAGGGGTTTGTTGCCGTTGTAAAACTCCTCAGTAAACCTGATTGCCATCTCGAAATCTGACTCGTCAAGGCCTAATCCCGTGATGACCTCGCGTGACAGGTCGAACCTTTTCCGGAATTCCTCCTTTGCCTGCTCCATGTCCTTGCACATTGCGTGGCAGTCAGGCATGGTAAACGCCCGGAGCCTTCTCAGCCCTACAAGCTCGCCTGACTGCTCCCTCCTGAAGCTGTACCTTGTAAGTTCGTAGAGCCTCAGCGGGAGGTTCCTGTATGACATCTGAAAGTCCTTGGCCATGAGGAACTGGCCAAAGCATGCGGCAAACCTGAGGAAGAGGTGCTTGCCTTCCGAGTTGACGTTGTACTGCCTAGCCGGGAACCTGTTAAAGTAGCTCTCCATGCTTGGATGGTGCGAATCGTACATGATTGGAGTCTCCACCTCGAAGCCGCCGTAGTCTACCACCTTTTCCGTGACATACCGCTCGATAAGGGACTTGATCAGCCTCCCGTTTGGAAAGAACCTCATGTTGCCGGCATCGGAGGCGGGCTCATAATCTGCAATTGCAAGCTTTTTCATTAATTTTACATGCGGCGGCGGCTCGTCCACCGAGCGCTTTTTTGCAGCCTCATATTTTGCAAGAACCTCGAGGTTGGCATGCTTTGCAAAGTTGAAACTGCCGACGTCATGCATCTTGCCGTCGGTGGTCATGATGTACCAGAACGACTGGATCTTTGACTCTGCCTTGAGCGCCTCGGAGGTCGCCTCCTTCTCCTCGCCCGCGGTGATGGTCTTGGAGTTCTCTGCAAGGGGGTGGCCCTTTACCTGCACCTTGTATGACTTGGTCCAGCCAAAGGGAGCCCTATGGACCTCAAGCCCGTCGGCTTTGGCCTCCATCTCCCTCAGCAGGGAGAGGGCAGTGCTTGGAGAGGCAAGCTTGGAACTGAGGTGGGCATACGGGTAGAGGAGGAGCTTTTTACAGCCTACCTTTTTCATTGATTCGGATATCTCAAACATGGCTTTTTTTGCCACCTCGGAATTGTCGCCGTCCTCCACTGCAACAAAGGCCACAACCACCTCGTCCAAATGCTGCGGCTTTGGGTCAATCTCCTCGGCTGATTTTATTTCCTTTTTGACGGGTGAAAACTCGATATAGTCACAGTGAAGCTGCAAAATTCGCATGTTCTGCACTTGATCCTGTTATCGAATTAAACCTTATGTCACTTTCCGGCGGGGAAAAGGGCCCATCGCCTGAGGTTTTGGGATTATTGCAAAGACAAAATAGGTACTTACTTTTCAAAAGGCTTGGATCGGTGGTCTAGCTGGTAGGATACCGCACTCACACTGCGGTGGTCAGGGGTTCGAATCCCTTCCGATCCATTCCGATATCGGTTCGTTTTTTGGATTCAGGCTCTGAGTAGTGAAAAATTTGAAAAAACCGGAAAAGTATCCGAAAAAATCGCAAGCGCATAGCATGGACGAGTTGCAAAATTTAAGGCACCATAAGTTGGGATCTTCTGGGTTCCGTGCCGATACCGGTCCTTTTATTGGATCCAGCCATAAAATAAAGTTGGAAGAAATAGAGCAGGACCCGCTTGCAAACTTTGCATATGCATTGATGGCACCAGGAACTAAAAGGCACTATACTGCAAAACTCAAGGTGTTTTTTGATCACGCGGGCCTCGAAGGCAGCTTTGAAAAACAGGCAAGAGATTTTGTCAGGCGCGCCATGCAGGACAATGCTTGGGCCCTTTCATCACTGATGAAATTTCTCGTGTTTCAAAAGGAGCGCCAGGCAAGGGGCGAGATAACGGCAGGCACCGTGGCAAATTATTTCAAGCCAGTCAAGCTCTTCTGCGAGATGAACGATATCGTCTTGCGTTGGAAGAAGATCCGGGTAGGCCTGCCAAGGGCAATGCAGGCCTCATCTGACAGGGCCCCGACTGTTGACGAGCTGAGAAAAATCTGCAACTATCCGGACAGGAGGATGAGGGCGATTGTATGCCTCATGACATCATCCGGCATAAGGCTTGGCGCATGGGACTATATCAGATGGGGCCACATCAAGCCGGTTGTATCAAACGGTCAAGTTGTAGCAGCAAGGCTGGTGGTATATCCCCAGACTCCGGACGAATACACTACATTTCTTACGCCTGAGGCATACGACGCTGTAAAATCATGGATTGACTATCGCGCCGAGAAAGGCGAGCGGATAACTGATGACACTTGGGTCATGCGCGACCTGTGGGAGTGCGAGAACCCGCGCCGCGGAACGGCAACATATCCGGAAAAGCTAGAGTGCAACGGTATCAAGAGGCTTGTAGAGCGTGCGCTCTGGGCCCAGGGTGTGCGAAAAAAGCTGGAACGTGGCAAGAAAAGGCACGAGTTCAAGGCAGACCATGGCTTTCGCAAGTTCTTCAAGACAAAAGCCGAGCAGGCAATGAAGCCAATCAATGTCGAGTTCCTCATGGGTCACTCGACTGGTGTTTCAGATTCGTACTATCGTCCGACAGATCAGGAAATTTTGGCAGACTATCTCAAAGCAGTTCCGTCGCTGCAGATCTCTGAAGTCGCGCAAGCAAGGGAGGAGTTTGCAGAGGCCGAGAGGGGGTGGAAGGACCGGTTTGAAGAGATGAAGGGCATCGTTGAGAAGATGCAGACCCAAGTGAACTCTCTAACTGGTGCAATTGTCGCTGCAAAGCTGTCAGCCTCTCAAGGATAAAGTCAAAGTCAAGGTTGCATCTTGCACACTTGTCAACCCGCTTAAATTTGACAGATGTAATGTTTTTCTTTTCTATTGCCACACTCACACAATCTATTTGGCATCTGTCTTTAAGGCCAGACTTTATCAAAACCTCTTCCTACGCCTTACCTTTCCTTCCCATGTGATAACATGATTCCAATGTTCTCAAGCATCTTGGTTGCAAAGTGGCCAAGATGTGGTACAGTTACAAACGCCTTGAGGTAAAGGCCCGCGGGGTGTCATGATGAAAACTACTCATGTTCCAAAAAGGGACAAGTGGGAGACAACAGACAAACCCTCAGGCATTGGAGAATTTTCTTCTTGATTCATTTTATGAATATGAAAAAAGAGAAAAGACCAACTGATGGTTAGTCCTGCATCATATGCGGATTCACGCCTTTTCCAACCGTGATCATTCTTATATGATAAATTCTCACAATATTGTTTTACGGAAGAAGTTGGGATTGGTAGTAAATTCATCAGGTCAAAAAAATAGAACTGTATCCTTTAGAATACCGCAGGAACTTGTCAAGTCCATAGAGACAGAGTCGACCGTAAAAAATATTCCAACAAGCACTCTGCTTGCCCAAATTCTTGCCAACCACCTCGGTTTTGGTGGAAAGATGGGCAATGCTGGTTTCGTTTCCTTTTCAAAGACACTCTTGGTTCGACTGATTGAAAGTTTTCCCGAGAAGAAGATAATAGAGATGGCAGAGTACGTTTCAGGCGAGCCCATGGTGGACAGGATGTATGCCGTCAAAGGCGAGTATACCCTTGAAAGTTTTCTTGGCATGATTGAGGACTGGGCAGGAAGCAACAAATTTCCGCTAAGGAAGGGATCAAAGGACGACCTTACAACATATACCATCCAGCTTGACCTGAGCAGGAACTGGTCAGTGTACTTTGCCCATATCTACAAAAATGTCATTGAAAATCTTACCGGCAAGAAGGTAGCGATTGATACGACAGGAAATACCGTGTGGTTTCAGTTTTGAGATTACAGGCTTGGAATGCAGTCTTTCGGATCACTTGTAATGTATCGCGGTATCACGGATGATCTAGGTGGCATGGAATGGATGGCGTAAAAAAGACATTAAGAATCTCGGTCAGAATTCCAGAAGAGATTGCAGACGCATTATCATCTGAGGCCGTAGAAAAAAAGACAAATCAGGATGCACTCCTTGCCCAGATACTTGAGCGCTACTTTGGGTTTGAGGCCAACATGAGCAATGCTGGGCTTGTCTCCATTCCAAAGCCACTCCTTGTGAAGCTGATGGCAGAATTACCCGAGAGAAAGGTCATTGCTTTTGCAGAATACATCTCGCAGGATATCATCACGGACATGATGGCAGTACTGCAAACAGAGTACACCGTAGAATCGTTTCTAAGGGTAATCGAATCCTGGGCAATGGTATCCAAGATACCATTTCGCAGGATAACAAAGGGGAGCCTGAACACTTGCGTTCTACAGCATGATCTGGGAAAAAATTGGTCCGTCTATCTTGGCCACCTGTTCAAGAACGTAATAGAGGAGGTTGCCCAGAAGAGGGTGGCGATAAACCCGACCGAGAACACGCTGAAGATAATGTTCTAACTGTCTTTTTTTGGCAGCAAGAATGGAGGCAGGTTACTGTCCAGAGTCGTCAGATCTTAGTTGCAACTTTGTCAAGTCGCCAAGTTTGTGGATTCATTCCTCAACTGACTCCATCTTTTCCATTATCTTCTCAAGTGTCTCTTTTGGCATTGTTATTGTATCACTCATGCCAGTTTATCACAAAAAGAGTTTTAAGACCAGTTTGTTTTTTTCCTAAGGTCTACTTTGCCATCCATTATCGAAACTTCGTTGCCCCTGTTCTCAAGAAGCTTCTTTGCAAAACTACCGCATCTTGGATGAAGGACGAGATCCTTCAGCTCCGTGTCCGAAAGCTTGCTAAAATCGAGAGGTTCTGAAATGGGGAGATTGGCAACCTGCTTTGACACAAAATATTCCTTACGCCTAGTCTCAGTCGATTTCATGCCACTTACAAGGTTGACCTCTGCCTTTTTTGTCTCAGCATATCCGCGCTCTGCCAGTCCTTTCTGCTCTAGCCTCCAAAGTATTGCCATGACATCATATGACGACAGCCCCACTCTTTCCGCAACCGATTTTGCAGTCCTGCCTCTCCCAAGTGCATTGTAGATCTCAAGCTCTTCTCTTGTAAGATGTGCTACAGAATTATTCTGAACATTTGACAGGCGTTCAACCGACTCGGGCTCTACAATCGATATTTTGTAAAGTTTTCTGTCAACTCTGTTTTTTTCCAACAGTTCAGTGATATACTGTCTGTGTTTCTCAGAGAATACTACAAACCAGGTATCATGTCCAAACTCAAAATTTTTTTCAAAGTTTTCAAGCACCTGCAAACTGTGCTTTGTAGGATCTGTCTCTACCTCCACGGCAATTACCTTGTTTGACCACTGCAAGGGATCGTACATTGTTTCGCTGCTAGAATTTTGAATTTTTTGTGGCTCAAAGACCAGGAGATCCGGCCTTTGCTTTCCACTGTCTCCAAGGTCCGGTATGCAGAACTTGAAGCTTTGTTGCTGCATCGCCATTATCATAAATATTGTGGCCAAATGCAAGTCAGAGCCTGCACGCCTTCCCATGGCGGCCTGCGAGAAGACGCTGTTGTATGCAAGACTGGAGAGCACGTAGCGTGTAGCAAGGTTTCTGTCACCGTCGCCTGTTCTGACATTTTTTCTTTCAACAAGGCGCAGCCTGTTCATCAGGATGTCTTCAAGCTTTTCAAGGACTTCCTTTCTTGGCACATCAAACATTTTTTGGATAAAATCGCACAACTCGTCCCTTGTCATGTCCCTGTTCTCGTTATACAACAGGAGCAGGATTGCAGCTTCAAGTGGGGATACTTGTGGGCCGTCGCCTTCTTTCTTTGTCGGCGTGATATACTTTTCAAGTGATGTCTTCTCACCATACTGTGCCACGCTTTGCCTTGCAAGGTCCATCCAGTCTCTTTTTCTGTCAACTATTGGAAAAACCCGGAGGAGGCCTGAAAGAGGCGGGTCGCCCTGAGAATAGAAGGCAAATCTTCCATGTGATAGAGATGTGAGAACTTCTATAGGTACAGGCATGACCGTCTTGAACATGCTTGCAGTCTCGATGTCAACTTTGAAGCAGACTATGGTTCTCACAAGGGCGGAAACCTCTTTTGCAAAATCTCTTGGAAATGTATTGAGCGTCTGTGACGTGATTGCCACCTTGACATTTGCCTTTCTCATGGTATTGAGCAGCTCACGCAGCGCAAATGGGGCAAAGAGGTGCGCCTCGTCGATATACATGAAAAATGGCTTGTGGTCAGCTTCGGTATTACCAAATCTTTTCTTTGCCTCGACGTATACCATGTTGATAAGTATGGTTCCAACAAACGATACCACGTCATCAGACCCTCCGCTTGACAAATCAATTACCACCCACTTGCCAGACTCGATGACATTCTCAAAGTCAATAGTTGACCTTGGAGTGTCAAGCATGGCAGCAACTTGCGGAGTTGCAAGAATCTTGTCAAGCTTGTTGTATGCAGCACGTCCTGCATCCTTTTGGTAATATTGCTCGTATAGCACGGACCAGAAATTCCTCACATCTGGGTTTGCCACCCTGTTGAGGTATACGGACCGCATCCTTGGGTCCGTGATGATTTTTACCATGTCGCGAAGTGTCGAGCCTTCAATCTCGACTAGGGCGTTTGCTGCGTTTCTCAGGATCATCTCAAGCTGCGGCCCCCATGAGTCGCGATAGATGTTCTTGAGTGCCTGTACGAAGTTCATCACAATGACGTATCTTTCCTTTAGATCTTTTACCTCAAGCGGGTTTATTTTGATAGTCTTGCCCCAGCGTGTTACAGAGTCAAGGCTAATGTATACCAGTTTGTGTTTTTTTGATTCCGGTATCATCCTGATAACATCTTGGGCAAGCGAGCCGTGAGGGTCAAGCACTAGGAATCCCTCGCCGCGGTTTATGTTCTGGTTTATCATAATTGTATTTACCGTACTCTTGCCAGAACCCACCTCGCCAAAGATTGCGGTATGAATCTGATCCTTTCTTGGAATTCCAGCGGCCTTGTTGTTGTCATCAAAACCTAGGATTGTGATTAAGGAACGCTGTGGTCTCACGAGGCTAGATGGAAGGTTGCTTAAAAAGGAAAGTACGTTTCAAGAAATATCCTTATGCATTATCTTCTCATATGTGAAAATCAACGAAATAATTTTAAGCAAACTTTACCATATTTTAGGACTAATGGTCAAAGTAACCAACGAGAAACGACTTCCTCTGGCAATCAGGAACCCCTGGCTTGAACCATACTACACGCCCTGGTCTGACATGCCTGTATTCAGGGATATGGAAACTGCGTTTAATCACTTTTTTGACGGGTTTGATCAAATGTACGAGATGTTCCCAAGATACATGCGTCAGTTCCCAAGGGACATCTGTTGTGACCTTGCAGACAAGGGGGACAGATATGTTCTCACTGCTGACCTTCCAGGGATTGAGACCGACGATGTAAAGGTAAATGTCTCCGGAAGGCAGGTGGAGATAACTGCGGAACACACGGACACACGGGAGGAAAAATCAAAGGATTTTATTAAAAATGAGAGGTCCTTTGTAAAATATCAGCGAGTTCTTACAGTGCCAGAGAAGATAAGCGAGTCTGACATAACAGCAAGTGTAAACAATGGTATCCTAACGGTGGAGTTGCCCAAAAGATCAACGTCACCAAAAAAAGAACCACCGACGCCTCAAACAAAGAGGCAGTAATTCCTTATTTTTTGTCCAAAGACAAGCAACTCTTATTCACCACAGTATGAGGACCACAGGTCACAAAAAAATACAGGATATGCTTCCTTACTGTCAAAACTGTGATATGGCCATGTTCTTGAATCAACATCAAGTCTCTTAAAACAAGCCCTCAGCTGGTGAGGCAATCTGATTAAAACCTCTTTGCCTATTATCAGCTGGTTTGGCCTGCCCAGCGCCTGCATCTTTGCAGCAAGATTGATCGAGAGGCCTATTATGTCAATATGTGATCTTTGTTTGTCCGAACCATATCTGACTATGCTGTTCTCTCCAAAATCTGAGCTCATCTTAATTTGAAGAGCAGGATATCCATCTTCGATCAAAATAGGATTTATGGCATCTTCGATTACAGATGTCACTGCACGGGCGCAGTACACGACCTTTTTGGCAGTGATTGTTTTGGTATTTTCTGAAGGGAAGTAGCCAATTACGGCATCTCCTACGTATTTTAAAACATACCCACCAAAATGTTCAATAACGTATGCCATTTCCTGGGAATAGATTCTGATAATCCTTGCCAAGGCATCAGGAGACAACTCTGAGCTCATCTTTGTAGATTTGCCCAAATCTACAAAGAGTATGAACATCTTCAATCGCTCAGAATCGTGTTTTTTCAGAAACTGGATTGACCTTTCAATGGCAAAGTGATGGTATTCAAAACCTTCCTTTAAAGAGGACGCAATTCTCTTCTGACTTTTGCTAGCAAGCGGTGTTATTTTTGTTTTTTCTTGGCGACCAACTAGTAATTTCACAATTCACCTACCTCGTAGATATTCCATTTAGATTTTATATCTCTAAAACAATGAGTTTTAGAACTCAATTTTTCCTTCTGATTAGAATGTCGTTCCCCTGTACCTTTACCTCATAGCTTGGTACTGGCGTCTCTGCCGGCGGAGACAAGACTTCTCCTGATCTGACATCAAATCTTGCTTGGTGCCAAGGACATTCAACCTCATATCCATCAAGTGTTCCCTCGTTGAGTGGACCCTGTTCATGAGTGCAAACGTTACCTATGGCATAATAATTGTCTTTGATGTTGGCAAGACAGACTTGTTCCTCACCAAGCTCAACTAGCTTCATCTGACCTTCCGCAAGATCCTTTCTTTCTGCAACCTTTGCAAAATTCGCGGTGGATACCATGATTTATTTCACTACCAGTACAGGCATCTTGCATTTATGAAGAAGTGCGTTTGCAACACTTCCAAGAAAGATCTCTCTTGCAGTAGTGTGTCCGCGATGTCCTATCACCACTAGATCAAAGTTCTTCTTGTTTGCAAAGTCGGCTATATCCAGTGTGGCAACGCCAAAAATTATCTTGTCATTAAATTCCACGCCATTTTGAGCACAAACTTTTTTTGCCTTTACCATGAACTTCTTTGCCTCTTTTGCAATCCTGTCTCTGTATGAGCTCTGTACTCCGATAAGGGGAATGGGGGGATAAATTGGAACACAGCACAGCCCGGTGATTGTGGCACCACATTGCCTTGCAATGTATACTGCTTCATCGAGGCCGGCAAAGGCCCTGTCAGAGCCGTCCAGCGGAACAAGTATCCTTGAAATTTTATTTGCAACCATACCTACCGAACCGTCTCCATTATCTCTTTTAGTGCTACCGCATTATTATGTATATTGTCTTTTGCAGAATAAAGTAGCGTAATACTCTTCTTCTTTTTTTCCAAGCTTTTCAGCTCTTGTAATAATGCTCGCTTGTCCTTGAGTTCATCTGCATATCTTGATTTGAATCCTTGCCATTTTTTTGGGTCATGGGAGAACCATTTTCTGAGATTATCACTTGGGGCAATCTCTTTTAGCCACAGGTCTACCCGGGCCCTTTCTTTTGATATTCCACGCGGCCACAACCTGTCAATCAATATTCTGTATCCATCCTCGTAATCTTCGTAGATGCGTTTTATCACTATCAAACATAATCACGGCAATTGAAATCAACCTCTACACAATAATTAAGCATAATGCAAGGTTTGTATTAATTTTCATGCAAGTGTGTGCAAAACTTTTTTTCGTTTATCTACGTAAGGTGTAACAGTGCCATTTGAAAGTAGTTTGATACCAAAGCTGGAAGAAATATCCGATCCAAGTATAAGGTATCTTGGAATAATCAATGAACAAGGGAGAATTCAAAAGATAAAGTCTGACCTTACACTACCAAAGGAAAAAGAAGATATGCTGGCCATGCAGATAAGGCTTATCCATTCCATGGCTGGGGACCTCAACGATGAGCTGGGTTTGGTGGATAATATTGTGACCCTCAGGGGCAATTCAAAGTTTATCTCTATACCGATATCAAAAGAGGTCATAACGTTAGTAACAGACAGAAAAACACCACATCATAACATAGTTAAAAAGATAAAAAAGAAAATTTCTAATTTTGAATTACAACGTGAGCCGCTAGTAATACAAGGTTAAAATGAGTCTGACTAAGAGTGAACATCTTACGGTTGCCGAGGAAATTAAGACATGTGAAAAACAAACTAGTCAGATGACAGAGATTCCAGGAGATGTGAAGTTTAGAATGATACTTTGTGCCATAATTGAAAAACCAAGATCCGTCCGGGAGATCATGCTCATGACATGTATTCCAATCAGCACCGTGTACCACAGGATGAAAATTTTAGAATCTCATGATCTTGTTAGAAAAAACTTTCTCATAACAAAGGATGGAAAGAGATGCCATTATTACCAAAGTAAGATAAGTATCTACCCTGACATTGGGATGCGATAAAAAATGCAAGTTATCGACTATCTCATAATAGGGGGTGGACTTGCCGGTGGATATGCAGCTGAGACAGTTAGGTCAAATGACCCCTCAGGCAGTGTTACGATAATTACAAGTGAGAATCACAGACCGTATGACAGAGTTCCCCTATCAAAGAATTATCTTCTTGGAAAGATGAAAAGAGATGTACTATATATCAAAAAAGCAGAATTTTACCAAGAAAAAAAGATCGAAATTCTGATAGGTCACAAGGTAGCATCAATTGATACTCTAAAGAGGGCAATTAGGCTTGATGATGGCCAGGAATTTGGATTCAAAAAATTACTCCTTGCCACGGGCGGACAGGCACGGAGGCTTTCGATTCCGGGTTCGGAATTGAACGGTGTCTTTTATCTTCGCACCGTTGATGAAGCAGAGGCAATTCAAAAGACCCTCGAAAGATCAAAAAACGCCGTAATTATAGGAGGCGGCTTTATCGGCTGCGAGCTTGCGTCAACATTTACAAAAAAGGGGATCAAATCCACAATAATCGAGGTAGGGCCCAGGATTCTTGGTAGAGTCTTTGATGAAGATACTGCAATGTGGCTTGCTTCATTTCTTGAAAGCAAGGGCGTTAAGATACTTACAAAGACAATACCAAGCAGACTTGCAGGAAACAATGGTACAGTACAGTATGTGGAGACTGAGACTGGCAACAAGATACCGACAGATTTTGTCTGTGTGGGGATTGGCATCTTGCCCAACGTCGAGCTTGCAAAGAATTCTGGACTGAGTACAGATAACGGCATAGTGGTAAACGAGTACTTGGAGACCAGCGTTTCAGGAATTTATGCTGCGGGCGATGTGGCCAGATTTTACAGCCCTGTCTTTGGAAGGCATCTGAGGCTTGAACACTATGATCTGACAATAAAACACGGCAAGATTGCAGGAGAAAATATGTCAGGCAGTGTTAAACCATTTGATGATCTGCCGTACTTTTTTTCATTCATATTTGAACTTAGAATAGAGGTATATGGCGATATGAGCAAGTACGACAAGATAGTTGTACGCGGAAGGACTGATGGCAAGGAAGGATTTGTCAAGTTCTACGCTGACGGCGGTGTGGTAAATGCAGTGATGCTTGTAAACAAAAAAGAAGATGTTGCTGTGATTAAAGATCTCATACTATCAAGAAAGAAATTCGACGATTTGAGTATCTTGGGTAACGAGTCCATAAAATTAAACGAGCTTGTATTAGTAAAAAAATCTTAAAAAAACTTTAAGACTGGCGGTCTTCGAGGAATGCTCGCAGCATCCAGGCCATCTTCTCGTGCTTTTCCATGAGGTCTGTAAGAAAGTTGTTTGTGCCCATGTCGGAATGTTTTGAGGCGCATGTCTCAAGGTCCACTCTCAAGGTGCGAATTATTGACTCGTGTCCTTCCAGCAGACTCGATATCATTCCAGCTGCTTGAGGATACTTGCGGGGATCCTCCTTTAATCGACCATTTTGTACAAATTCTTCAAGGGTGGCAATGGTGTCACCGCCAAGTGATTGCACGCGCTCCGCAACATCGTCTATTATATCATCAAGTTGCTCATACTGTGCCTCAAAGAACTTGTGGAGATCATTGAATTGCATGCCTTTAACGTTCCAGTGATACTTTCTTGTCTTGGTATAAAGCACATATTCGTCTGCCAACAGCGCATTAAGTATCTGAACTACTCCGTCGCGCTGCTCTTGTGATAGTCCAATACGTGGTGTGATCTGGCTTTTTTCTGTAACTGGTTCTAGGGTCATTGGATAATAATTGGAGAGGAAATTATTTATGTAATGTGCAAGAGGTATCTTAAAATTCATGCAGTTATTTGCAGTTTTTGCCATGTTTTTTATTCGATGTGTGTTTTAGCTGCCGTGTAGTGATATCAGATTATTGATATCGTTTTTAAAAAATTAGTCGAGCGTAGATAAAGGATTGAAAAACTAAAATTTATTTTCTTGTTATTACCCTCATGCAATCTGATTTTTACAAAAAGATTCAACACGATACCGATAGCTTCTCACTACATATTGATTCAATGACAGATGAGGACATATCAAAAATAAGGGCTGCTACAGGTTATCAAAACGAACAAGTCAATAGTGGCCCTTGTTAGCTCATGAAAGTTCAACATGGTATTTCTTGTCTTTAGTATTCGGTTACTCTTTGAGTTTCAATTCAAAGACCACAGCATTGTTAGTAGACATGATTCTGGGATTTCCCCTAACAAACTCTTTGAACATCAATGAAAAACCACTCTCAAAGTACAGGGACCATTTTCTTCCCATTTGATGCTGTATTGTATAAACGTGCTTGTTTCCATCTTTTTTGTGTTCGTATGGGAAACCTGAGACCGAGAGCCAGGAATCAAGAGTTGAGAGCTGTTCTTCAAAACTGTATTTGCCCCTCATGGAAATAATAGTACCTTTCATTACGTTCTCTACAACATATCTTGCAATATCTTCTATCATCTTATCGGGGATAGAATCCATCATCTTCACAAGCAGCTGCTTTGGAAGATATATCAGTTGAGCTTGAATTGCACGACTGTGAAAATCCACATGATCCTTGAAAATACGGTTGCCAAGGATGGACAGATTGACTCTTTTTTGTCCAGCTTCTTCAAGCAATTTTGTTAATGTTTCGTTATCAATTCTGAGTGTAACCGTTTTCTTGGAATTATGTTTTTTGCCATGGTCAGTAACCATTTTAAATTATACTCATCAGAATTATTTTTGTTTTATCATTTCACATGTAATCTTCATTTACAGATATCATCATGCAAATAATTGCATTAAATCTCTTGCAACTATCGATCTATGTTACATTATTATAACAAGATGGGATACACATCTGAAAGGAATAAGCAATGAAAAACTCTAAAACGGTTTCCTTCAGAGTTCCAGAAAATGTGATATCAGAAATTGAGAAGGAGGCCAAATCAAATATGATCTCAACCAATGTCTTGATTAACCAGATTCTTCACGACTATGTCGAGTTCTACAGGCACAGGAAGAGGATGAGGTTGCTTCCTACACCGGAGGATTCCATAAAACATGTTTTAGAAAAAATTACAGATTCTGAGATAAAAGAGTTGACAGATATTTCTTTTAATAGCATCAGAGATTGGGCGCTTGTTTCAAAGATGAGGTTTGATTTGGGCGCCTGCCTCGATGCCATAGAACAGTACTGCAGGATAGGAGAAATTGGTTTTGAATATTCCACTGTTGGAGGGTCTTATTCCTTTGTCATAAGGCACGAGTTGGGTAAGATATTTTCACTTTTCATCAGCGGATTGATTGAAAAAATCTTCTGGGAGTTAAAAAAGGTAAAAACAGATTCGGAGATTACTCCAACAACTGTATTGATAAAGACTCGTTCAAGAATAGACTAGGTACAATCATTCCCAGTTGTCCAGATATTTTAGGCAATAAGAGCATATTGGAAAGCCAGTGTTCTCTTCATATTCTGTCTTGCATCTTTTGCATATCTTCTTGGTTTTTTGACTCATTTTCCAAATGACAATTTTGCATTTTCATGGAACTGTGTGTTTGACTGCTCTACCTTGATTGCAGTTACCGGGCAGACTGTCACACAAGCCATGCACCAGATGCAGTCCTTTTCCCTTATTGGGTCTGACTTGTCGGTGTAGTCTTTTCGTCCCTCCTTTGCGTGCGATTCACCATTTCCTGGACTGGTAGTATTTGGTACATCCTTGGCAGGAACATCGACCGCAGTCCTGTACCATTCATAAACCTGGACTGGGCAGACCTCGATGCATCCCCCGTCTGCTATGCAGACATCCCAGTCAACAGAAACAAATGTTCCATGGACTCCAAGTGGTACTATCTCTTCATCACGAGCAGCATAAGCATTCTTTACATTCTCATCGTCTGATGCGTCAGCAAGTCTGCCCGGTCCCCAGACAAAGTGAAAATAATCTGGATTTGCATGCCTGTGTATGCCGGTTACTTTGTGATTTTTAGGAAAATCTGGATCTATTGGCATTTTCATCCACCAAATTTTTTGTGGCAGATCGCACATTCCCAGTGGTCTTTTATAACTATCCCCCTGTGTTCATGTTGTAAGTCTTCTTTGAATATTTTCTTCAACATCTCAGTTGCACAAGAAACTAATTTCGTCATCGAATTATTTATGGTGTGTGCAACATGTGCATTTGATTGCATGAAATTTCAACATCATATTCAAAAGGGCGAATTTATTACATTGATCAAGATTTCGATGATGTACACAAAGACAAAAGAAGAAAAAAATGGCAATTATCCAAGTGGTACTCAACCTACAAAAAGAGATGTTTGTTCGATTTGTGGAACGGATATTGTTAATGATGACAAAAACTGTCCAATATGTTTTGATGAACAGTTTAACAAACTGAAGAATGCTTACAGCAAAAACATCAACAGTCTGACTGCACTATACAAGGACCTATTCAAGTTTTGTCTTGATTTGTCCGATGAGTATGCAAAATCGATGCACGGTGCAATCAACGGATTCTTAGAATTGCAGAGAAAGGTAGAACCTCTCAATCCATCCTGGCATTATGTTTCAATGTCATATCAGGCTCTATGGAACGGATTTTTTGCAGAAACAATTCAGAATACAGACGTAACATGTGCCAATCTTGCCCAGATCTATAAAACCACTCTTTCAATCACATCAAATTTTGGCGATGCTACTGCGAATAATGCAGGCATGCTGTGGGACTTGTACCAATCTATATTTCAGATCAGGCAAAAGCATGGTCTTTCAGAGGAGGACATGAATCTTGTTCAAACAATCTCAAATGTCAATAAATTGTATGAGTCGTACGACAGGGACAGACAAAAGGGTGTTAACAGGAAATGAGACTAGGAAAGAAATTTTCTTGTGACCAATGCAAGGACAAGTTTGGGAGCTATCTGGAATTAATCAATCATGCACGCCATAAACATCACCATCCAATTGTAAGATGTGATGAATGTGGACAGGAATTTATTCATGAGGCAGACAGGCTACACCATGTAAGAAAAGAACATGAGCAGAAAATGGCAAAGCGTATTCACAAATATGAACACAGGCATGAGATCAAAAATCCGACGCCGCAGGACGAGGTTGACGCACATACACGTAATTTCGGCGACAATTTTTGAACGATAATTTTCATACTGTTCACAGAATTAACTTTGATGAGCCGATTGTAGAGATGGTAGCAAGATTGGAAAGGGAGCACCAAGATTTTAGGTCAAAACCTGAAACATCGTTGAGTATGCTGGTCTACAACCGGGATGGTTCTATCCGGATACTAGATGAGCTTGGTGAGAAGATCATCCAGCACGCAGTAGAGGAGGAAGCAAGACTGATGAGGATAATCATGGAGAAGGCAAGGTCAGACTCTGAGAGATCCATTCATGTTATGCAAGAGCACAACCATGTAGTTACTTTTATCAAAAATACTCTGCCTCAATTGCGTTTGGTGCCAGAAGATAAGGCAAGGGAGCAGATAACCCAATTTGCTGATGCCCTAAAAGAGCACTTTTCGGAAGAGGAAGTGATAGTCTTTCCACTTGTGCGCAAGATTGCAACCTAATCATTTCCATAGGATTGCTTGTGATCGCCTACATGAATCAACTCGATTACGTGTTTTGGCTGAATGTCTCGATAGATTATCCTGTAATTTCGTCCAATGTGATATGAGAATGCACCACCATAGAGATGTGGTTTGTAAACTCCCAGCAATCCGGGATTGTTCGTATTGGCCAATTCCAAGAGGGCCTGCCTCACCCTGTTTTGTAAATCCGGGCTGAGGTTCTTGAAGCGACTCTTGAATGTATGGTCTATCACAAACTGCCACATCCCTACTCCTCTAAATGCCTTAGCAGCTCGTGTACGCTTGGAAACTTCAAATGCCTCTTCTTAGGGGAATAAAAGTTTTTTATTGCCTCAATCTCAGCTTCTGACAGGTCATTTTCTTTCTCCATGCCAGAAACGTCAAGAATAGTAAATATATTTTTGATGGATCTCAAGCTATATGGTGGACGAGAAAATACCAAATCAGTTGATAACGCATCAATTCCTATGAAAATCTTTATCCGTCTTTTGATATGATTGTAATGTGAGAACAGTTCCTTGACAAAGAAGGTTTCTGATATAGTAGTAGAATCGCTTATTGCTGCAGGAGTTAAGAGAGTGTACGGCGTCTCCGGTGATTCTCTAAACGGTATCACAGATTCCATCCGCCAACACGGTGGGGACATTTCTTGGATTCATGTTCGCCATGAGGAGACAGCAGGTTTTGCCGCAGGGGCTGAGGCCCACCTCACAGGAAACCTTGCTGTATGTGCAGGCAGTTGCGGCCCTGGGAACATGCATCTTATCAATGGATTGTACGACTGTTATCGCAGCAGGGTACCGGTCCTTGCAATTGCTGCGCAGATACCAAGCAGTGAGATAGGAAGTACCTACTTTCAAGAGACGCATCCTGAATTTTTGTTTAATGAATGCAGCCATTACTGCGAGACCATATCTCACGCTGATCAGGCTTCCCGTATTTTGGATATGGCAATACGAACATCTCTTTCTCTACTCGGAGTTTCAGTTATTGTACTCCCAGGAGATATTGCATTACAAGAAGCCGTTCCCGCTAGACCAGTTATGCCGGTGACACAATCAAAGAGCGTCGTCTGTCCCTCCAAAGAAGAGATTGCAAGGTTTGCAGATGTTCTTAACACGACAGAGAAAATTACCATTCTTGGCGGTGCTGGTTGCGCCGGCGCACACTCTGAATTGATACAAGTTGCAGGTCTACTCAAGGCACCAATAGTTCATGCGTTGAGGGGAAAAGAGTTCATCGAATATGACAATCCTTACGATGTCGGTATGACAGGTCTACTTGGATTTTCATCTGGATACTATGCAATGATGAATTGTGACTTGCTACTTATGCTGGGTACTGACTTTCCATACCAACAGTTCTATCCTCCACACGCATATATCGTTCAGGTAGACATTAGGGGCGAGCAGATAGGAAGACGCACGAAAGTAGATTTTGGACTTGTTGGAGATATCCGCGAGACACTTGCAGCTGTAAGACCGATGCTAAAGCAAAAGATAGATAATGGTCATCTTGAGGTATCGCTCTCACACTACAAGAAGACCAGAAAAGAACTGGACTCTTATGCAGTAGGCAAAGCTGGCAAGATTCCAATACATCCACAATACGTGGCAAAGATAATAGACGACATCGCATCACCTGATGCAATTTTTACATGTGACGTTGGCACTCCCACTGTCTGGGCCGCGCGTTATCTCCATATGAATGGCATGCGGAGGTTGGTGGGATCTTTCTCTCATGGTTCCATGGCAAACGCCCTGCCGCAGGCAATTGGAGCACAAGAAGCATTTCCTGGTCGCCAGGTGGTTTGCCTTTCAGGCGACGGAGGATTTTCCATGCTGATGGGGGATTTTCTTTCGTTGAAGCAGTTGAAGCTACCAATCAAGACTATCGTGTTCAACAATAGTTCTCTTGATTTTGTAGAACTTGAGATGAAGTCATCTGGATTTCTCACCTATGGCACTGATTTGGTAGAAACGGACTTTGCAAAGTTGGCAGAAGCGGTTGGTATCCTAGGACTGCGGGCAGAAAGGCCAGAACAGGTAGAGTCGATGGTAAGACAAGCTCTAGAGCACGACGGCCCTGCCTTGGTAGACATTGTTGTGAATAGGCAAGAACTGGTCGTTCCGCCGAGCATCAACCTAGCTCAGATAAAAGGCTTTACTCTGTACATGATAAAGGCTGTGCTCAACGGCAGAGGGGATGAAATTGTGGATCTGGCACGTACGAATCTGTTCATGTAGCTAGCCTATCTTGAGATTTATTTTTTCGACCTGCTATATTTTCTATATTCTGCAGTCCAGAATTTTTTGTGTATCAGCTGAGATACATTATCTTTGCTCATTTCTTGTGCCACACCGTCTTGCTGCGCTTGAATTGCAACCTTTATTGCAATATTGACAGCAATTTCTTGCATGCTCTCTATTGGAGGAAGCAGTGATTCGTTGTCGTCATTACCCTGAAAATCACTTAACGCGGCAGCTGCTGCTACCATCATGTTATCAGTTACACGACTTGCTCTTGAAGCAGATACCGCAAGACCTATGGCAGGAAAGATGTAAAAATTATTGCATTGAGCTACCTTGAATGTCTTGCCGTTGTATGAAACTGGCTGAAATTCTGTACCAGTTGCTATGAGGGCACGACCGTCTGTCCATCGAATGAGATCTTCTGGTACAGCTTCTGCTCTGTCATAGGGATTTGACAAAGGAAGAATAATTGGCCTGTACACCTTGCTTGCCATAATATTGATAATTGATTCAGTAAAGATCCCTGGATGACTTGATACGCCGATAAGAATGGTAGCTTGAATTTTATTCATGACTTTGGCCAAGTCTATCTGTCCGTCTGTTCCTTTCCAATCGGTGACTTTTTCAAAGGGTTGTGCAAATTTCTGTTGTACAGGTGACAGATCAGTCCGACCTTTATGCAACAGACCTTTACTGTCAAGGAGAAAGAAGCGTTCAAGGGCTTGTTTCCCGTCCATACCTTCAGCAGCCATTGCCGCCAAGATGTAGTCAGATATTCCAGTTCCTGCGCTACCTGCTCCTACAATTACAATCTGTTGATCTGAAAATTTTTTCTTTGTAATTTTCAATGCGTTGTATAACACGCCTAGCGTTACTGCAGCTGTGCCCTGAATATCATCATTGAAAGTACAGAGGCTGTTACGATATTTGTCAAGAATCGGACGAGCGTGTGATTTTGAAAAATCCTCCCACTGTAACAATACATTTGGAAGCTTTTTTCTGATACAGCACACAAACTTGTCCACAAAATCCCAGTAGGGTTGTCCCGTTATTCTTTGATGACGCCATCCTATGTATTCTGGATCCTTCAATCTCTCCTCATTGTTGGTACCAACATCAAGTAAGATTGGAAGAGTTCGTTGCGGATCTATTCCGCCAATTAGAGTATAGAGTGAAAGCTTTCCAATAGGAATTCCCATGCCGCCGGATCCCTGGTCGCCTATGCCAAGCACTCTCTCCCCATCAGTTACAACAATTACGTCAACATCCCTGTAGAGTCGATTTTCTATTATTTCGTCCATCTTGTTGGCAAGTGGGTATGACAAGAACAGTCCTCGCGGACGGCGATAAATGTGGGAAAAATAAATGCAACCCTGTGCCACAACCGGCGTATAGATTATAGGGGCCATTTCTCTGATGTGGCGGTAAAGCAACGCGTAAAAGAGTGTCTCATTTGTATCCTGCAACGCCCTCAAAAATATGTGTCTCTCCAAGTCATCGTCCTTTCTCTTGTACGCTTCATATGCGCGAACCAGTTGCTGTTCTAGTGTTTCAACAACCGGCGGCAGCAATCCATGTAATTCAAATTCGGTTCTTTCCTTGTCGGTAAAGGCCGTCCCTTTGTTGAAAATTGGATCTGATATCAGATCCTTTCCAGCTAATTTCATCACAATAGTTGAGTCTTGATCTAGCTCCATAACCTTCTAATGCAATATCATCCATCAGCGATAACAACTTTTTGATTATTCCTTTAGTTCAGATTGAAACTAGGAATGAAAATATTTTAATTAACAAATCAAACCTAGAAAAAATGATAAATTTAGAGATAAATTAAATATAGAATAGGATTGTTTTTTGGGCATGTTGCTGAAATTTCATGCAATCAAATACACTTGTTGCACATTTCATAAATAATCTGCAGGCCTATTGCATCCTAATGACAATAGATTTAGATCTCTTAAAAACCTGAGGTAAAAATGACTGCGATTCATAAACTTAAAAATAAAAAACAGCAAGACAGAAGGCTGGAAGAAGAAAAGATAAGATGTCCCAAATGTGGCAGTAGGAATATACTTACTATAGGTGAAAGAGGTGATAAGACCTTTTCTTGTCTTGATTGTGATTATACTGAAGGTGTGGGAACGAATTAGCATATGGAAAGACAACGAATCAAAAAGATACTTGTACCGCTTGATGGTTCCAAAAATTCCTCAAGAGGCTTGGACAAAGCAATTTATCTTGCAAGACAGTGCGGGGCGACTATAACCGGACTATGCGTTATCCCATTGTACAGCATAAAACTTGGAAATCCGGGGAGGATATTGACTCCTCTCAGAAACGAGACTGCAAAACAGGCCAAAAAATTCATGGCCGAAGCAAAAAGGGCCGCTGCTCAGAGAGGGATCGTATTTAACGAAAAACTGCTCTATGGCAACGGAGCTTGGGAAATTGTAGAGTTTGCAACAAGCAAAAAATTTGACTTGATTGTAATTGGATCAAGAGGCCTCAATCCAATAAAACAGGCCTTCTTGGGAAGTGTTACAAATGCCGTAGTTCACAGATCAAAGACACCAGTACTTGTTGTAAAATAAGAAAATCTGTTTTCCTTGAAATAATGAATTATCTGACAAACCTAGAAAGCATTACTTTTCAGGTGCAAACCTGCATTGTGTTGGAAATCCTGTCTGCATACATTGAATTATAGTCTGGGGCAAAAAGTTTCAAACTGCGGACTCTGGCTTTATGTACTCCATAGGAAGTGGAATTCCTAAAATTGTGCAATTGAAATAACCCTTGTGACATGGAAAAATATGATAGACATGTTCAGTGATCTTTTCAAGGCCGTAGTAGCATTACTTGTGGTAATTGATCCAATTGCTACCGTTCCTGTAATAATTGCATTGACAGACAAAATGGAAAAGAAGCAGAGAACGTCGACTTCAAACATAACCATCATAACCGTGGCTGCACTACTCTTTGTTTTTGCCTTTATAGGAAGTACAATCTTTTCTACATTTGGAATATCTATATACAGCTTTATGATTGCGGGAGGGATTCTTCTTTTTCTTGTATCAATGGAATTGCTTACACATGGAGAATGGAAATTTGGCAGTCAAAATCTCCAAGATGAATCAGGAATTGTTCCACTTGCCTTTCCTCTTCTTGCAGGACCAGGAGCCCTTACTCTGGTGGTTCTTTCTTTTGAAACCTATGGTATACTCGTAACTGTACTTTCAATCATAATTGTATTAGGTATTACATATGCAATACTTCGTCTAGTGGAACCCATTTATCGACTCTTGGGAAAAAGAGGTTCGATGATTGTGACCAGAATATTTGCAATTATCATAGCTGCTTTTGCAGTTCAGTTTGTGATTGATGGTGTAAAACAAGTTTTTCATTGAAATTAGTCTAGATGAAGAATATGAAGATTTAAGGGACTAGGCGTTACAAGATCAAAAATGTTTGAGAAAAATTCATGCCTATCTCAAATTTATTGCAAAACGAGTTGAGAGTACAGTTAAAAATGTATTTGTGTTTACTTCTTAAAAGAACCATGTCTGAGGTATTTGTTGTGGGGCACTCTACAAGGACAGTAGAATTCTTCATAGATTTACTGAAGGCGCATACAATCGATCTTCTTGTAGATATTAGGACCATCCCAAAGTCAAGGCACAATCCCCAGTTCAATGAGGACAATCTTGAGAAAGTACTAAAAGAAAACAAGATAGGCTATCTACACATGAAGGGTTTAGGTGGCTTGAGGCATCCAGCTAAAGATTCGGTTAACCTAGGATGGCGTAACGCATCGTTTCGTGGTTTTGCAGACTACATGCAAACAAAGGAGTTTGATTTGTCACTTGGAGAGTTGATTGCATTAAGCAGAAAGCATACGGTTGCAATCATGTGTGCAGAAGGAAACCCGTTTCGTTGTCACAGGTCGCTCGTAGCAGACGCATTGCTAGTAAGGCATGTTAAAGCGCTTCACATATCAAGCAAGAAATCATCTCGTGAACACGTGCTGACACCGTTTGCCAAAGTAAAAGGTCGAAGTATTACCTATCCTGAAGTATCATGATAAAATACAAGGTATCAAAAGGAATGATGATTCTATTTGTTGGCATCAATCCTCACCCTGGCACATATCGACGCGGGGTGCCGTTTTCAAACAACAAGACATTCTGGTACTTGTTAAACAGGACAGGATTGATCAATGAAAAGGTTTCAGATCTGAGAGATGATATAAAACTCAAGCAGATCTACAACTTCAAGTTTAACAAGATTTACAAATTTGGTCTGCTCAATGTTATCAACAGACCTACAATAGATGTGTCAAAATTAAAAAGAGGGGAAGAAAAGATTGGGAGAAAGAAGATTTTAGTCGCAATAAGGATATACAAACCGCAAGTAGTTTGTTTTGTGGGAAAGATAACATACGAGAAATTCTCGCATCCGAAGAGGTTCAAGTTTGGGCGCCAGGTTGACATCTTTGGATCAAAATCATTTGTGATGCATTTCCCACTTCATGGAAAAGCCTCTGTTCGAATTAGTGAACTTCGAAAAGTCATGAAACTATCTCAAAAATGACCATTGTTTGATTTTCATAAAAAGACGTCATGGCCTTACGTAAGGACTTGCTCGGTATCTTTTTCCCCCTTTTCAATCAGTTTTCTTATGGTTTCCGACGAGAAATCAGCGTCCTCGAAGAGAAAGTGCACGTCCTCTTTTCGCTCTATTCTTGTTATCTTTCTTATCACGGCCCCTTGCTCAAACACAAGCCTCTGGTATTCTTTTTTTATCTCTTCAAGCTTTGATTTGCTCTTGTCGTCAAGGATACTGTTTTGTAATATGTCATACATCTTTTGCATGAGATCAATGTGATTCTCAGTTCTTTTTGACACCTCAATTGCCCACTGTGTCTTGTCTGCAAACATGATGTCCCGGGCTCGATGCCACGATTCCATCATGTTCTTTGGTAGATCATCTTGCTCGTGAGGAAAGAGATCTGTCACAAAGACATTCTTGTCCTTTTTTGGTGAGGCGTCCATGACTGCAATTAATGGAGTGTTATTGAGTAATGCTCCATCCCAAAAGTATCTACCGTTTATTTCCGTCCATGCTATTCCGTAGAATGGATAGCCTATGCTTGCAAGTATGTTTTCTATCTGGATGTCGTGACGCCTGCTATCAAATACCACGCGTGTTCCTTTTTTTATGTCGGTCGAAGTCACAACAAGACGCGGTCTTCCAGATTCCTTTAACTTGCTAAAATCTACGAATTCTCCTAGTGTTTCTTTCAGTGGGGTAGTGTCATAGAGATACGGGTGATTAAATGAAGAGCCAAATAGCCATGGATTGAACCACATGGCGGTAAAAGCATTTGGGTTTCCATAAAAACTTGAATATGCTGAAGACAACATGGACCTAAATTTCTGTGATGGAAATGATGGAATCGGCTTTTCGATTAGAGTAAGCCAGAAATCTTCGAGATCCTTTACCGGGCTATCATGCTTGCTTGCTGTAATTATTGATGCATTGATTGCACCAATCGATGTACCTGCCACGATATCAAATTTTATACTGCGTTTATGTAGCGCCTTGAAAACCCCGCACTCGTATGCGCCAAGCGACCCTCCTCCTTGTAACACAAGAACATTTTCAAGACGGGCATCGTCTTTTTTTGATGTAATGACATCCTGAGATTTCAAGTTGTCTCACTTTTAGTTTTAGATTCTGATGACACATTCACGTCGCCTGAAAAAGTCTTTGTTTGCGCCTCTTGGCCTTCCGTAAAGATTTTCAATCTAGTAATGTCGGGTTTGAAGAATAAATCAATGAACCAATCTGCCAGTACTCGCAACTTCTTTTCAAAAGTAGGCAGGTGGCTGAGGTAGTAATATCTCCATATCATCCAGGCAAGCAGACCATGAGTCTTTATGCCAAATAATATTCCGACGCCCTTTCTTTTTCCTATCTGAGCCATTATTCCTCTTGATTTGTAATTGAAATTAACCTTGTTTCCACCTCTTACTGCTGATATTAGATTATCTGCCACGACTTTTGCCTGCTCTACCGCGTTTTGGGCGGTAGGCGGGTATGGTCTTCCAGTATGCTTGTCAGTGATAGACGCGCAGTCCCCAAGTGCATACACGCCATTCATTCCATTGAGTTCAAGAAATTCATTGACCGAGATTCGCCCCCCTCTGTCATGTTCGCATTGCAACTCTTTGACAATCTTTTCTGGGGTCACACCTCCTGCCCATACTAACGTATGAGTCCCTATGGTGGTACCATCCTTTAGTTTCATATTTGATGGCGTTGCCGTACTGACTGGACTTTTCAGGATTATCTCTATTCCAGATTCTTTTAGCTTCTGGGTGGCAAATTTTGAAAGGTCATTGCTTACTTCAGGCAGTATCTCATCCATAGCATCAACAAGAATCACTCGAATATCTTTGATATTGATGTCATGATAAAAGTCCCTGACCGCATCTCTGACTAGCGCATTCAATTCGCCCACTGTCTCCACACCTGCAAATCCAGCACCGACAACAACAAAGGTCATTAGACTTTTTCTTAATTCCACATCTTGTTCAATACTGGCTTGCTCTAGCATGTCAATGACGTGATTACGCAGAACAATTGCATCACCAAGACTTTTCATGGTATGCGAGTATTTTTTGACATCTTCCATACCAAAGAAGTTAGTTTCTCCTCCAAGAGATATTACGAGATGGTCATAATCCAAGACATGGTCATGCCACTTTGTCTGGTCGTTTCCGCTGTCTATTACATTTGCTATTGTGATCTGCCTCTTTTGAAAATCGACCGATCTTATCGTCGCCTCGTAGAATCTTGCTCTTTTACAAAATGCCCTAATAGGCGTCACTATATGTCTGGTTTCTATCATACCTGAAGATACCTCTGGCAGCATTGGAGTGAATAGAAAGAAATTGTCCTTGCTTACTATGCTAACATCTACAGTGAAATCATTTTCAAACTTGCTCTCCAGTCTTCTCAAAACATTGATTCCGCCAAATCCTCCTCCTAAGATGACGATTTTTCTTCGATCCTTTACCTTAATGTTGCCTTGGCTGTCTTTCATACATGAGATCTCAAGTTTTAGCGGTTTAATAACTTGTGAGAATTTGGACGGATACTACATGATGAAAAAACAAAAAATTGCAAATTACTCAGATGCAATAGAAAGAAGATAAAAAGTATAATAATGGTGATTCAGCTACAACGTCGTGGCAATTAAGACAATTAATCCTGCAACCGAGGAAGTTTTAGCCGAATATGAGAATATCACAAAGGAAGAACTGGAGAAAAAGACAAAGAGAGCGCAAACCACTTTTTTGGATTGGAAAAAGGACATCAAAAAAAGATCTGATTTCATTCATATTTTTGCCGATGTATTGAGAAAGAACAAACAACAATTGGCACTAGTTGCTACAAAAGAGATGGGAAAGGCAATCAAAGAGTCTCTATCTGAGGTTGAAAAGTGTGCATGGGTGATGGAGTTTTATGCTGACAACGGGGCGACATTTCTCCACGATGAGTCGATAAACACTGATGCAAGGAAGAGCTTTATTGCATTTGAACCACTTGGCGTGATAGGAAGCATCATGCCATGGAATTTTCCATACTGGCAGGCCTTGAGGTTTGCTGCACCATCACTTATGGCTGGCAACGTAGTTGTGTTAAAACCAGCAAGTGCTACAATGCAGTGTGGGATTGAGATTGAGAATATGTTTCGTAAAGCAGGGATTCCAGACGGGGTATTTCAAACTGCAATTGCGGACTCTACAATGGCAGAACAACTAATAGACTATGTTAACGCAGTGACGTTTACTGGAAGCAATGTGGCAGGCTCGAAGGTAGCCCAACGCGCTACCTCCAAAGTAAAAAAATGCGTCTTGGAGCTTGGAGGCAGCGATCCTTTCATCGTGTGCTCTGATGCAGATGTAGAAAAAGCAGCAAGCGGGGCTGTAAAGGGACGCTTTATCAACTGCGGTCAGAGCTGTATAGCATCAAAGAGGTTTTTTGTTACAAAAAATCTCGCAAAGGAATTTGTCGAAAAGTTTGTTCAAAAAACTGAAAAATTGGTTGTAGGTGACCCCACATTGGAATCTACAGACATCGGACCTCTGGTAAATTCAGCAGGTCTTGAAAAGATAGAGGATCTTGTAAAGGACGCTGTCGACAAGGGAGCGCAAATATTGGCCGGAGGAAAAAGAGTTGGAAGTAAGGGGTATTTTTTCAGCCCTACCATTCTTGGAAATGTGAGCCCCAAGATGCGTATAGCACAAGAAGAGGCTTTTGGACCAGTAGCTCCCGTGACAGTTGTGCAAGATGAGGCAGAAGCAATACGTCTTGCAAACGAATCGCAATACGGACTTGGAGGGAGCATATGGACCCAGGATCTTGACAAGGCAGACAAGATATCAAGAATGATAGAATCGGGCATCATCACGGTGAACAATGTAGTCGTGTCTGACCCCCGAATACCATTTGGTGGAGTAAAGCAGAGCGGGTTTGGAAGGGAACTCTCTCGATATGGCATGCTAGAGTTTGTCAATATAAAATCAGTAAGATTCTATGATCAGCTAGTAGTCAGTCACCATGTAGAATAAATTTCAAACATGATAACATTCTGGTGTTGAATGTTGATAGATTTCTCATAATTTTTAGCCATTCATTTTTTCACATGAAATAATCATACGTGTTTAGGTCGTGCCTGAAATTTGATGCTTCATGTCAAATTTTGTTCCCAAAATGGCACTTCACGTAAACACATACAAACTATTTTATCCCATATGGATTAATGCTCGCTTATTTTATTTCATACAAAAATGCACTAGTGCAATTAATTGTTACCCTTATATGGTATGATAATCAACCAGTGACATGGAAGCAGCAAGAATTGTCAGAGTAAAAGAACCATTAGAGATACAAACACTCGAGACCCCAAAGCCAAGAGGCTCGCAAGTTTTGATTAAAGTTCAATCGGCCGGTGTCTGCCACAGTGACATACATTTGTGGGAAGGTGGTTACGAGGGTCTGGCAGGTCAATTTATGAAGACTACTGACAGGGGCGTAAAATATCCACTCACTCCTGGTCATGAAGTGGCTGGAATAGTTGATTCCATGGGTGAGGATGTGGAGGGGTTTGTCAAAGATGAGAAAGTTCTTGTTTTCCCATGGATAGGAGAGGGTCTCTGCCCCGCCTGCAGAATCGGAGAAGAAAATCTTTGTGACAAGCCAAGATCTTTGGGGGTATACCATGATGGTGGTTACGCTGAATACTTGCTTGTCCCAAGTTACAAATATCTTGTAAGACTTGGTGACATGGACACTGACACTGGAGCACCGTTGTCATGTGCTGCACTTACAGCCTATGGTGCCGTGAAAAACACGCACCTAAAACCTAACGATAATGTTGTTATTGTGGGGACAGGCGGCCTCGGTCTGATGGCAATCCAGCTTGCAAAAGCAGTGACAGGAGCGAGAATAATTGCAATGGATATTGATGATGAAAAATTAAAAATCGCAAAACAAAATGGAGCAGATTTTACTGTAAATTCAAAAAATCAAGACGCGACAAAATCCATAATGGAACTGACAGATAATCTTGGAGCTGACGCTGTCATAGATTTTGTCAATGCCAGCAAAACGGTCGAAACAGATATGCAAATACTTCGAAGAAGGGCAAGAGTCGTGCTTGTAGGACTCTTTGGAGGTGCATTACAACTAAACTTGGTATCAATGCCTACAAGAGCATACAAAATAATTGGTTCCTATACAGGTTCGTTGACCGACATGATTGAACTAGTCTCCCTCACCAAAAGAGGAATAATCAAACCAGTAGTCTCAAATAGATTCAAGCTAAGTGAGGCAACAACAGCACTGACAATGCTAAAAGAAGGCAAAATTACAGGAAGGGGAATAATCAACCCTTAATTCCACTTTTTGATTTACTCATGGATTATTTAGAACTCGTTATAGTTGGTATCCTTACCTGCATACTTGCAATCTCTTTATGGCAATTTTCAACAGTAAAAAAAGAGATGCGCATTCAGACTGAGCAGCAGATCTATGCAAGGATAATCGAGGCAAGACTTAACCTTGAAAAGACTGAAACTTTTACAAAAATGGCAAAAGAAAGCCCCGTGTTTGCCGAACGTTTTTCTTTAGTAGATAATACTGACGAGTATTATACGGCCGTGGCGTTTCTTGATTTGTTTGAATTTCTGTACCTCATGAATAAAGCAAAAACGATAGAAATTAGCATATGGTTGCGATGGCAAGAACTAACAAAAACAATGATGACTATACCTAAATTTAAGAAAGTTTGGGAAAAAACAAAACAGGCACACATGAAAGACTTTGTTGATTTTCTTGACTCTACAACAAGAGAAAGATGAATAATGGAAATCATGGTGTTTATTTATACAAAATATGCGTCAAGCCAAATTATTGACTATCATAGATCTCATTGAAGAAGAAATTAAGATACTTGTAGCAATATTGCAGTTTTCTATTACCGCATGCCCATTAGATAGTGTCAGCCAAGATGTTGAGATTGATTCTGAAAAGCTTGAAAGGTTGATCTCAAAATTACAAAAAGAGTCAGAACCCTAAGATCACGCGACATCATCACGTGACTGACTTCCTATTACTTTGTTCATATCTACTTTCGTATTGCCTTTTTCTCTCGTAGTGTTTGAGTTTTTTCAGATGATCATTCAACTGAAATTCTTGTATGTTTCATCTGACTGTTTGATTTCTATGCCGTTCCCTTCTTTGGTATACATGTAAAGTCTACCTGCTTCTTCTCCAGATGTTTTTTTGTGTGAGCCATCGCAATATGGTTGATTTTTGCTCAAACCGCACATGCAGATCCACTTGGATTCATTTCCTACTTTGATCTCCATTGGTCCAGTAGCATCTTTTCTTACTAATCTTGCCATTTCTATGACTTTGCAATATAAGCAACTTGGATAAAAATTGAATGATGATTCTTAGAAGTTATTACAATCCTATTTCTATCATGTGGTGCTTAAATACAAATTTAACAATGAAGTTCTGTCCGATTGTAGAAGGAGGCTAGGAATTTTTTCCTAGTCTTTCTTTTTTTATTACCTTTGGTATGAATTGTTTTATCCTATCTTCTAATTCTCTTGCATGCCACTGGATATCATTACGCTTTTTTAGAATAAAAAATCCGGTAACTGGTCCAGCAATTACTAGCATCAGATATGTGAAATCTTGCCTGTAGACTGCAGTTACAAAGAGATTGTCTTTTGCAACAAAACTTGTGTCGTTTGTCTTGGAATCAAATGGGAGATCGTTTCCTTCCCAGTGGTCAAAGACTTGGCGTACAAGAAATGAGAGCTGCCATTTGTCTGGCGCATGCAGTGTTACTATTGTGCCATATGGATATTGCCCACCTCCGTCTGCGTTTGTTGCATTGATCTGTATCATGTGGTAATAGTTTGCTTGGATCCTTGAATCATCTGCAAGAAATAGATCTATCTTTCCGCTTGTGAACTTTTGGCCAGAAATGTCCACGTAATCTAGAGCATAGTTTTTGCCGGTCTCGTTAAACTGTAGAGGTACCTCGATGTGTGCAAGCCCTGCGTTTGCTGTCTGGTCAAATGGAATGCTTCCACTAAGGGTTTGGTTGTGAATTGATATGATAGGTATAACATAAAGATCTGAACCGTAATTTCCTGTAGCTGAAAATGTGATCTCGATTATCTTTTTTGCAATGAAGTGAAGCGTATCAGTTATTGGCCTAAAACCATCCTTGTTTGCAAATATCGTAACATCAAACTCTCCTTCCCTGCTAGGCAATACAGAATATTGACTTGGTCCTTGCTGCGTTACTTGAAACGGAGACTGGAAGCTGTAACTTGCATTCTCGATATCCGATGTGATACCAAACAGATTTTGTTTTCCTACCTTGACTACAGTATTGTTTGCATCGATGGTAACATGCATTGTATTGTAAAATGATTCGACTGGTTCCATTACAACTCCGTTTGGCGATAACATTGCTATGGTTTCATTGCCCTCGGTCGATATGGTCAGATACTTGCCTGAGGGCTCAAGTATCACACCTCCAACAGCTGACAGCTCTTCTGCCGTATCAAGTTGTAGCGGCACCCCAAATGAATTGGTCTTGTATACCACAAATGGAAATTTCTCACCAACATGTACTTTTGATGGAAGGTCAAACTCTACACTTGTTGCGGTATCCTCAGGAATGAAAGAAGAACTAGTTGGAGGAAGACCTGCAATGGATGCCGATATCTCTGTCTTCTGAGATATATCTCCTGAAAGGATAAGATTGGTTGAGTCAAACTGGACTTTGCCTGGAATGTCCTTTATTGTACTCTTGATTGTAACGTCGGGAGGTTCTGCAAATACAGTTGATGGTTCCACCATTGCACCGGAACCATCATAGATGTACATTATTCCAATATCCTGTGCAATTCCAGATCTTGCCGGCAGAGGCGTTATTCCAATGTGATATGAATCGTGGCATCTTGGCATGATACTAATCTGCGCGGATCCTTGTATCTTACCTGGTCCTGATGCGGTAACGGTGTAATTTCCCATCCCGCCTGCGCCAATATCAAACTGGACCGAGCTTGCAAGGCCATCGTCCTGGTTTGTCCCTGGAATGTGCTCTGGAACCATCTCTAGTTCCTTTGGATACTTGAGGTCCAAGCTATCCGATGACACTCCAACAATGGAACCGTCTTACCAAAGACTTACATTCTACAATGTGA
>Ga0209062_1001419_pt1 | contig 42442 bp, 40 predicted proteins | sample Coa_R2_2_FD_187158 | JGI IMG/M metagenome (GOLD analysis project Ga0209062, IMG submission 187158) | Surface soil microbial communities from Centralia Pennsylvania, which are recovering from an underground coalmine fire - Coalmine... | ecosystem: Environmental > Terrestrial > Soil > Unclassified...
CCCCGGGCCTGGCGGGGCCGAGATAGCCGATGCGGCGCAGCGCGTCGCCGACCGCCACGCCGTCCTTGTCGGCGGCGGCGTAGGCTTCGTTGAGGCCGATCCCGCCGGCATAGACCAGGCTGCCCATCATGTCGGGCTGGAAGCGCGCGCCCTCCTCGTTGGTGAAGAAAGCCACCGCGACCGGCCGACGCGTCGTGACCTTCGCTTCATTCAGCGCCCGTACCACCTCGAGGCCGGCGAGCACACCATAGTTGCCGTCATATCGGCCGCCGGTGCGGACCGTGTCGATATGGCTGCCGGTCATGACGGGCGCGAGGTTTTCGCGCCCGGCGCGCAAACCGATCACGTTGCCGATCGCGTCGATGTGCACTTCCAGGCCGAGCGCCTTCATCCAGCCGACCACCAGGTCGCGGCCCGCTTTGTCCTCGTCGGTGAGGGCCAGGCGAGAGCAGCCGCCTCCCTCGATCGCGCCAATGCGAGCCAGTTCGTCCAGCGTGTCCAAAAGATGGCGGGCGGAAAGCTTGGGCGTCATCACGGGTCCAACCTATCACAGTGGGGTGATCCGGTTTGGCTTGCCAGAACCTGCCCGCGGGGTCACTTAAGGCGCTGATCATGACCCGTTTTTTGGCGTTCCTGCTTGCCCTCCTCGTCACCGGACCGGCACTCGCGCAGTCGTCGCTCCCGCAGTCTTCGGTGGTGAAGACCGAGAACATCCGCGCCGAACTGGTGTCGGAGGTGTCCGAGGTGAAGGCCGGCGAGCCGTTCTGGGTCGGCCTGCACTTCACCATCAAGCCCAACTGGCACACCTATTGGAAGAACCCGGGCGATTCGGGCCTGCCGACCGAGATCAACTGGAAGCTTCCGGCCGGCGCCAAGGCCGATCCGATCGTCTGGCCGGCGCCGACGTTCTTCGACATCGGCGGGGTCATCAATTACGGCTATCACGACGACGTCGTGCTGTTGACCAGGATCACGCCACCGGCCGATGCCTCGAGACCGCTCGTGCTCGACGCCGACGCAAACTGGCTGGTCTGCGAGGACGTGTGCATCCCGGAGGAGGGCAAGTTCTCGCTCAGCCTGCCGGTCGGGCCCATCGCCAAGCCGGGCGACGCCGACACGCGCGCGCTGTTCGACAAGGCAAGGCGCACGGTGCCGATGGAGAGCCCGTGGCCGGCACGCTTTGGCCTGTCGAAGGCGGGCGATCCGACCCTGATGATCGACGCCAAGGGGCTGAAGGCCGACACGATTCGCGATGCGTATTTCTTCCCGGCCGAATGGGGTCCCGTCGCGAACATGGCCAAGCAGAGCGCCAGCGTGACCGCCGACGGCATCCGCATCCCGCTCAAGAAGGGAGACGCCAAGGCCGCGGCGCCCCAGCAGATCGCGGGCACGCTGGTGCTGACCGAGAAGACCGACGGCGGCGAGCAGCGCCAGGCGTTCGACATCGTCGCGAAGAACGATCCGGCCGTCGCGGCCGCGGCGCCGCTCGGCGCGTTCGGCGGCGAATCGATTTCGCTCGTCCAGGCCCTGCTGTTCGCGCTTTTGGGCGGCCTGATCCTGAACCTGATGCCCTGCGTCTTCCCGGTGCTGGCGATGAAGGCCGCGGCCTTCGCGCGGCTGGCGGGCCACGAGCTCGGCGCGATGCGGCGCGACGGCCTTGCCTACACGGCCGGCATCCTGGTCGCGTTCGCCGCGATGGCGGCGGTCGTGGTGGCGATCCGCGCTTCAGTCGGCGACGTGACCTGGGGCTTCCAGTTCCAGTCGCCGATCTTCTCGCTGCTGATCGCCTACCTGTTCTTCGTGGTCGGGCTCAACCTCGCCGGCATGTTCGAGATCGCCGGCAGCTTTGCCGGCGTCGGCCAGAGCCTCACGGCGAAGGGCGGCGTCACGGGCGCCTTCTTCACCGGCGTGCTGGCGGTCCTCGTGGCGACGCCGTGCACCGCACCGTTCATGGCGGCGGCGCTGGGCTTCGCGCTCGGCCAGCCGGCGCCACAGACCGTGGCCGTGTTGCTGGCGCTGGGGCTGGGCCTGGCCCTCCCCTATCTCGCGCTGTCGATAACGCCCGCGCTGCAGCGGCTGATGCCCCGGCCGGGCCTCTGGATGGACCGGCTGCGCCAGTTCCTGGCGTTCCCGATGTTCGCCTCGGCGGTCTGGATGATCTGGGTGCTGACGCAGCAGACCGGACCGGACGGCGTGATCTACGCGCTGGGCGGCATGGTGCTGATCGCCTTCGCGATCTGGCTGATGCGCATCAGCAGCGCCGGCACGATCGGCTCCTGGCTGCGGCGCGGCGTGGCGGCCGCCGCCGTGCTGCTGGCCTTCGCCGCCGTGCTGAAGCTCGAGGACGGGCCGGCAGCCGCGTCGAGCGCGGGCGGACCATCGCAGGGCGTGAGCTTCGAGGGATGGGAGCGCTTCTCGCGCGAGCGCATGACTGAGGCCGCCGCGGCCGGCAAGCCGGTGTTCGTCGACTTCAGCGCCGCGTGGTGCATCACCTGCCTGGTCAACGAGCGCGTGGCGCTGGAGACGCCGGCCGCGCGCAAGGCGTTCGAGCAGACCGGCACCGTGAAGCTCAAGGGCGACTGGACCAACCGCGATCCGGAGATCACCGGGCTCCTGAAGGAACTGGGCCGGGCCGGCGTGCCGCTCTATCTCTACTGGGCGCCAGGTGCGCCCTCGCCGAAGATCCTGCCGCAGGTCCTGACCGAAGCATCCGTCATCGCCGAACTGCAAGCCAAGCGATAAGCGGCCCGCATGCCGATGCCAGAGTTGGGAATCGTCCCGCGCCGCTCACTGCTGCTCGTCACCGGCGCCTCGACCTGCCCTACGGCTGCACGCTGAAGTACGGTCACAACGCCTAAGGCAACCGGCATCCCCTGGTGCATTTCCGAACAGATGGGAATCGCTCGCGCGGACCCCATCTGTTCGAAAAACGCTCCAGCGGGAGGGCACCATGCCGCACGACGGCTGGCATCCGCACGACCATCCGCATCCTCTGCGGCGCATGGTGCTCGCGGCCGCGAGCTTCCTGCCGTTCGGCGGGACGAGCGCGCAGGCGGCGGATGCCGCGCAGCGCATCGCCGAGGCCGCCCAACGCTTCCTCGGCGGGCTCGACGAGGCGCAGCGTCGGCAGGCGATGATCGCGTTCGAGTCCGGCAACCGGCTCGACTGGCATTACATTCCGCGTGACCGGCAAGGCCTACCCTTCTCGATCATGAGCCGGCAACAGCAGGACCTCGCGCACGCACTGTTCGCGACCGTGCTGAACGAGCGCGGCGTGCAGACGATCGACAGCATCCGCACCATCCTCGAAGACCTGCTGCGCCAGCAGCAGGGTGGCCGGCACGATCCCGGCCTGTACTACGTGTCGATCTTCGGCACGCCCGGTCGCTTCCCGTGGGGCTGGCGATTGGAGGGCCATCACCTGTCGCTCAACGTGACGCTGCCGAGCGCCGGCGAGGTGAGGGCCACGCCGTTCTTCCTCGGCGCTCAGCCCGAGACCGTGCATGGCGGGCCGCATCGGGGCTTGCGGGTGCTCGGCCCGGCGGAGGACCTCGCGCGCCAGCTGATGGGCTCGCTCGACGACGCCCAGCGGCGCACCGCAATCATCGCCGAACGGGCATTCGACGACATCGTCGCCGGTCCCGGTCGCGAGCACGAACTCGCCCGACCGAGCGGCCTGCCGCTGGCCGAGATGGGCGAGCCGGCGCGCCATCTGGTCGAGGCGCTGGTCGACCACTTCGTTGACACGCTCGCGCCGGACCTGGCGGCGATCCAGCGCCGCCGCGTGATCGAGCAGGAGCTCGCGCGATTCCATTTCTCCTGGGCAGGCGCGCTGGAGCGCGGCCAGCCGCATTACTTCCGCGTCCATGGTCCGATCACCCTGATCGAATACGACAACACCCAGGATCACGCCGACCACGTCCACTCGGTGTGGCACGACCTCGAGGCCGACTTCGGCAACGACGCGTTGGCCGAGCACTACCGCCGCCAGCCTCACCGCTGAACCATCCACAGCATTCTGTGGGTAAGTCCGGCTGCGCCGAACCGCGATGGGCAATGGCCCCCTCAACGAGCTCCCGAATGCTCGGGAATCATCGAAGCCATTGCCCATAATAGGTGTGCGACGTGCGCGGGCGTAAAATCCTGGCCTGTGCTTGCTGGAAGCACAGCTCATGCTCTTGCGGATCGCGGGGCTGTTGCGCTCCCAGCACAGCCCAATGTCTCGAGGCCCAGCACCAGGAGTTCCCATATGTCCGTTTTCGTGCCGTTTTTGCTCCGTTTTCGACCGTTTATGCCGAGGCAGGACTGCCTGAAAAGGCCGTCGAATCAGGGCTTTTCCGCGTCTCCGCTCGAAAACACCGATTAAAAACCGCCAAAACGGACGAGCTACAGCGCGAGCTCGACGAACACCGGCCAATGGTCGGACGCCGGCGTGCCCGTGTCGACCCAGGCGCGCGTGACCTTGGGCGCGAGATCCGGCGTGACGAACACATGATCGATCCGGCCGTCGCCAGGACAGGTCTCGCCGACGCTGCGGCAGGCATCGAGCAGTCCGGCATCGGTGAACTTCGGATATTCGGCATGGTCGGGCGTGAAGTTGAGATCGCCGGCGACGATGGCCGCTTCGGGCATCGGCGGCGCAGCCTCATGGAACATGAATTCCGCCGGTCCGCCGCCGTCCCACGTGGCGCCCTTGGCCTCGGCGTCGCGCACCGCCGCGAGCAGCGCCTCGACCTGCGGCAGGCGCTGCGCGGAGCCGACGTGGCTGAGGTGCGTGCCGTAGATGCGGATCGGTCCCGAGGGTGCCATCACCACCGCCTCGATGTAGCCGCGCTGCAGGTCGAAGCCCTCGGCGAGGCGAGTCTTGGGCAGCATCACGCCGCGCGACCAGGCGATCGGCCAGCGCGACAGGAGGACGTTGCCGAAGCTGCGGCGGCGGCTGGTGATGCGGCCTTCGGCATCGACCGTGCTGGAGTCCGCTTCCATCGGGCCGTGGAAACGATAGTAGCGGTTGAGCTTGCGGCCGATCTCGGCGGTCTGGTCGGCATATCCGTTCTGCGGCCAGCCGCGCACCACCTCCTGCAGGCAGGCGATGTCGGCGTCGGCCAGCACGTCGGCGATGCGCGCGATGTCATAACGGCCGTCGGCACCCACCCCGTAGTGGATGTTGTAGGTGGCGAGCAGCACCGGTCAGCTCCCGGTCGAGAAGAGGCGCGGGCCGGCGATCGCCGCATCGATGGTCGACTCGGCGTAGCGATCGCCGTCGACCGTCGCCTTCAGGTCGTGCAGCAGCCCGCTGCCGATGTCGTAGATCCAGGCGTGTACGGACACCTCCTGGCCGCGCCGCCAGGCCTGCAGCACGATCGGGCTGCGGCAGACGTTGCGCACCTGCTCGAGCACGTTGAGCTCGCACAGCGCGTCGATGCGGTGCTGGCGGTCGCTGAGCGCGTCGAGCTTCGCCTTGTGCTTGCGGCTGAGCTCCGCCACCCCGTAGAGCCAGTTGTTCAGGAGGCCGAGCTCGTTCTGCTTGAGCGCGGTCTTCACACCGCCGCAGCCATAATGGCCGCACACCACGATGTGGCGCACGCGCAGCCAGTCGACGGCGTATTGCAGGGCGGAGAGGCCGTTGAAGTCGACCATCTGCAGCTGGTTGGCGACGCTGCGGTGATAGAAGATCTCGCCCGGCATGATGCCGATGCTCTCGTTGCCCGGCACGCGGCTGTCGGAGCAGCCGATCCACAGCACGCTCGGCGCATGATGATGGGCCATGCGCTCGAAGAAGCCCGGATCGTCCCGGTCGACGCTCGCCTTCCAGGCGCGGTTGTTGGCCATCATGCGCTGCAGGATCTCGTCGTCGTGGCGCATCTCGGTCGGGAGTCCTCAGGCGTCGGGGATGCGACGGCCGGTTTGCGAATCGAACAGGTGCAGCCGCGTCGCGCCGATCGAGAAGCGGCGCTGCTCGCCCGGCGCCGCGGTGACGTGGCCGCCCTGGCGCACCGTCACCAGCTCGCGTGCGTCGCCGAAGCGGCCGTGCAGCAGGGTGTCGGCGCCGAGCGGCTCGGCCAGCTCGATGGAGAATTCGAGCGGCCCGTCGCTCGACGGCAGCAGGTGCTCGGGCCGCAGGCCGAGCGCCACCGGCGCGCCCGGCGCGGCCGAGGTCGTCGTGGCGAGCGACAGGCTGACCGGCTTCGAGCCGGTGCCGGCCAGGTCGACCGACTTGCCGTCGCCGCCGACCTTGGCGGCGAGGAAATTCATCGCCGGCGAGCCGATGAAGCCCGCGACGAACACCGAGGCCGGCCTGTCGTAGACCTCCATCGGCGTGCCGATCTGCTCGGCGACGCCGGCATTCATCACGATCAGACGGTCGGCGAGCGTCATCGCCTCGACCTGGTCGTGGGTGACGTAGATCGAGGTGACGCCGAGCTCGCGCTGCAGGCGCTTGATCTCGAGCCGCATCTGCACGCGCAGCTTGGCGTCGAGGTTGGAGAGCGGCTCGTCGAACAGGAACACCGCGGGCTCGCGCACGATGGCGCGGCCCATCGCGACGCGCTGGCGCTGGCCGCCCGAGAGCTGGCGCGGCAGCCGGTCGAGCAGCTTCTCGAGCTCGAGGATCTTCGCCGCCTTGCGCACCCGGCCGTCGATGTCGTCCCGGGCGAGGCCCCGGATCTTCAGGCCGTAGGCCATGTTCCTGTACACGCTCATGTGCGGGTAGAGCGCATAGTTCTGGAACACCATGGCGATGTCGCGGTCCTTGGGCTCCAGCTCGTTCACCACCCGCTCGCCGATCGCGACCTGGCCGCCGGTGATGCGCTCCAGCCCCGCCACCATGCGCAGCAGGGTGGACTTGCCGCAGCCGGAGGGGCCGACGATGACGATGAACTCGCCGTCGGCGATCTCCATGTCGATGCCGTGGATCACCGCGACCTTGTTGTCGTAGGTCTTCTTGACCCCGCGCAGGTGGACTTGCGCCATGGCCTATTTCTCCGTTTCAACCAGGCCGCGCACGAACTGGCGCTGCATGAACACCACCACGAGGACCGGCGGCAGCATGGCGAGCATCGCCTGCGCCATGATCAGGTTCCACGACGGCACCGTGTCGACCACGGTGGCCTGGCGCGAGACCGTCATGACGACGGTGTAGAAGCTCTCCTTGTTGGTGATCAGCAAGGGCCAGAGATACTGGTTCCAGCCGTAGATGAACTGGATCACGAACAGCGCCGCGATCGACGTGCGGCTCATCGGCAGCAGGATGTCGACGAAGAAGCGCATCGGCGAGGCGCCGTCGACCCGCGCCGCCTCGGCGAGCTCGTCGGGCACGCTCAGGAAGAACTGGCGGAACAGGAAGGTCGCCGTCGCCGAGGCGATCAGCGGGATGATCAGGCCGGCATAGGAATTGACCATGCCGAGGTTCGCCACCACGCCGAAGGTCGGCACGATGCGCACCTCGACCGGCAGCATCAGGGTGACGAAGATCGCCCAGAAGCAGGCGTTGCGGAACGGGAAGCGGAAATAGACGATGGCGAAGGCGGCGATGATCGAGATCAAGAGCTTGCCGACCACGATGCCCAGCGCCATCACCATGCTGTTGAACAGCGTGACGGAGAACGGCACGCTGCCGGTGCGGTAGCCGTTCAGGATCACTTCCTTGTAGTTCTCGAACAGGTGCGTGCCGGGCCAGATCGGCACCGGCGCACGCAGCATGGTCGCCTGGTCGTGCGTCGAGGCGACGAACGTCATCCAGATCGGGAAGGCGATGATCACCACGCCGATCAGCACGACGATATGGCTGAGCCAGGTCAGGAAGGGCCGGTTCTCGACCATCTAGTAGTGCACCCGCCGCTCGATGAAGCGGAACTGCACGACGGTCAGCAGGATGACGACCAGCATCAGGATGACCGACTGGGCCGAGGAGCCGCCGAGATCCTGGCCGCGGAAGCCGTCATTATAGACCTTGTAGACCAGGATGTTGGTCGCCTGGCCCGGGCCGCCCTGGGTGAGCGAGCTCACCACGCCGAACGTGCCGAAGAAGGCGTAGATGATGTTGACCACCAGCAGGAAGAAGCCGGTCGGCGAGAGCAGCGGGAACATGATGTCCCAGAAGCGCCGGGCCGGCCCCGCGCCGTCGATCGCCGCCGCCTCGATCAGCGACTTGGGGATCGATTGCAGGCCGGCGAGGAAGAACAGGAAGTTGTAGCTCACCTGGTTCCAGACGGCGGCGATGATGATCAGCGCCAGCGCCTGGTTGGCGTTGCTCACGTAGTTGAAGTCGTAGCCGATCGCCTTCAGCGACCACGACACGACGCCGACCGAGGGGTTGAACAGGAAGCCGAACAGCACGCCGGCGACGGCAGGCGCCACCGCATAAGGCCAGACCAGGATGGTCTTGTAGAACGAGGAGCCGCGGATGATGCGGTCGGCCATCACCGCCAGGAAGAGCGACAGCGCGAGGCCGAGCGTGGCGACCAGCGCGCTGAACACCAGCGTGATGCGCGCCGAGTCGAAGTAGGCCGGGTCGTTGAACAGCGTGACGAAGTTCTCGAACCACACGAACTTCGAGTTGCCGCCGAACGCGTCCTCGATCAGCAGCGACTGCCAGATCGCCTGGCCCGACGGCCAGAAGAAGAAGACCAGCGTGATGATCATCTGCGGCGCTACCAGCAAGTACGGCAGCCACCGCTCGTTGAAGGTGACGCGCTTTTCCAAGCGCGACTACTTGTTTGCCGCTTCGAACTTGCGCAGCTGCTCGTTGCCGCGCTTGACCGCCTCGTCGAGCGCGGTCTTGGCGTCCTTCTGGCCCGACCACACGGCCTCGAGCTCGCTGTCCTCGATGTCGCGGATCTGGATGAAGTTGCCGAGCCGCAGGCCCTTGCTGTTCTCGGTCGGCGGGTTGAGCGTCAGCTCCTTGACCGCCACGTCACGGCCCGGGTTCTTCTTGTAGAAGCCCGACTCCTCGGTGAGCTTGGCGGCGGCGTAGGTGATCGGCACGTAGCCGGTGTCCTGGTGCCACTTGGCGGCGACCGCCGGACTCGACACGAAGCTCAGGAACTTCGCCACGCCCTTGTACTCGGCCTTCGGCCGGCCCTGCAGCGTCCACAGCGTGGCGCCGCCGATGATCGAGTTCTGCGGCTTGGCGCGGACCGACGGATCGAGCGGCATCATGGCGATGCCGACATTCTCCGGCTTCAGCGTCTTGAGAAGCTGCGAGGCCGTGCCCGACGAGGCGAGCTCCATGCCGCAGTCGCCGGCATTCATCATCGCCGTCGGCTTGCCCTCGCGACCGCCATAGACGAACCGCTTGTCCTTGGTCCAGTCCTGCAGCATCGAGATCAGCTTGACGCGGGCCGGATCGTTGAAGACCAGCTGCGTGTCGAGACCGCCGAAGCCGTTGGCCTTGGTGGCGAAAGGCAGGTCGTGCCAGGCGCCGAAGTTCTCGAGCAGGATCCAGGTCTGCCATTCCGAGGTCAGGCCGCACTTGGCGCCCGAATCGACCAGCTTCTTGGCGGCGTCGCCCACTTCCGGCCAGGTCTGCGGCGGCTTCTCCGGATCGAGGCCGGCCTTCTTGAAGAGGTCCTTGTTCCAGTAGAACACCGGGGTCGAGGAGTTGAACGGCATCGACAGGAGCTTGCCGTCGGTCGTCGAGTAGTAGCCGTAGACCGGGCCGATGAAGCCCTTGGGATCGAACGGCTCCTTCTCGTCGGCCATCAGCTGGTAGGTCGGATAGACCGCGCCCTTGGCGGCCATCATGGTCGCCGTGCCGACCTCGAAGACCTGCACGATCGCCGGGCCCTGCTTGGCGCGGAACGCGGCGATCGCGGCGGTCAGCGTCTCGGGATAGGAGCCCTTGAAGACGGCGTTGACCTTGTATTCCGACTGGGACTTGTTGAACTGGTCGACCATGGCGTTGACCGCCTCGCCCAGCGCGCCGCCCATCGCGTGCCACCACTGAATCTCGGTTTGCGCAGCGGCTCCCTGCGCGCTGGCCAGCACGGCTGCGGCGGCAGCGACGGACGACAGCAGAATACGTGACATGATCGAGCAGCCTCCCAAATGAGCCCCGGGCTTGTATCCGTGGGTCTCGCGACTTCAATGCGTCTGTTTTATTTCATTAAGCTTACAGTCCTCAAGACTATCCCCCGGCGCAAGCCCTTTGTCGCCGGTTGGACTGCGCCCCTATTGCGCCAGCGTGCGCAGGATGACGTCGGGCGCGTCGGTGATGATGCAGTCCGCCCCCATGCCGACGATGGCCCGCGCTTCGTCGGGATCGTTGACGGTCCAGACCGACAGGAGATAGCCCGCGCGCTTGACCGCCAGCGCGCCTTCAGCGGTCAGCTTGCGCCGGCCGACATTCATGCCCGTGGCGCCGACCGCATCGGCGCGAGCGCGCCAGTCCTCGCCGAGCTCGCTCACCAGCAGGGCGCGCGCGAATTCCGGCGCGGCTTTTCGCGCTGCCTTCAGCGATTCGTCCTTGAAGCTCGACAGCAACGGCGCCGGCAGCGCGGTCGGCCACGAACGCCGCAGCGTCTCGACCGCGACCCGCGCCGTCTCGGCCTCGCGGCCCTCGCAAGGCTTGATCTCGACGTTGCAGCCCAGCCCGAGCTCCAGAAAGCAGGCGATCGCCTGCTCGAAGGTCGGCACCCCGGCCGGCAGCTCGGCGCGCGGCGTCTGCGCGACCAAGCGGTCGACGCCCATGGTGCGCTTCAGCGAGTCGTCGTGCATCACGACCGGCACGCCGTCAGCGGTCAGCTTGACGTCGATCTCGACCCACGCCGCGCCGCGTTTGCGGGCTTCCCGGAACGACGCCAGCGTGTTCTCCGGCGCGTAGGCCATCGCGCCACGGTGTCCAACGACTTGAGGCAGTTGCAGCATTCGCCAATCCAACGCTTACTCGGGCTGCTGCAATAGACGAGTGCCCCTGCCGATGTCGACGTTCCCCGACCAATTCCGCCTCGATGGCCGCACCGCGCTGGTCACCGGCTCGGGCCGCGGCCTGGGCTGGGAGATGGCGCGCGGGCTGGCCGAGGCCGGCGCCCGGGTGCTGCTGCATGGCCGCTCGGCCGAGCGGCTTGCGCCCCGGGTCGAGGAGCTGCGCCGCGCCGGCCGGACGGCCGATGCGGTGGGCTTCGACATGGCCGATCGGACGGCGATGCGCCGGGCGCTGGCCGGCGCCGGACCGATCGACGTGCTGATCCACAATGTCGGCGAGCGCGATCGGCGTCCGTTCGACGCGATCGAGCCCGAGGACTTCGCCCGCCTGATCGACGTCGACCTGTCCGCCGCCCATGCGCTGGTCCGCCTGGTGGTGCCCGGCATGATCGAGCGCGGCTGGGGCCGGCTGATCCTGGTGTCCTCGATCGCCGGGCAGCTCGCGGTGCCCGGCGCCTCGTCCTATATCGCCGCCAAGGGCGGGCTGACGGCGTTGGCCCGGGCGCTGGCGGCCGAGCTGGGGGCCAGGGGCCTGACCGTCAACGCCCTGTCACCCGGTTTTTTCGCCACGGAAACCAACGCCCAGCTGATGGCCTCGCCGATGGGGGAGCGGCAACGCGAGCGCTGCCCCGCCAAGCGCTGGGCCGAGCCGCGAGAGATCGCCGGAGCGGCGGTTTTCCTTGCCTCGCCGGCCGCCTCCTACGTCAACGGCCATACCTTGGTGGTCGATGGCGGGGTGTCGGCCACCTATTTGGCCTGAAGCGCCACAACCGTAGGGCGCGCTGGCGGCGGGCCGCCCCTTGTTTCGCAGATGCGGAAATGAGACAAAAAGTGGGGGTTGGGATGGGTTCGTTTCTCGGGGAAGGACGCCGTGCTGAAGGGCAAATCCGCCAACGGCTGCAGGCGGGTCCAGACGTCATGATGCGCATCGCCACCTTCGACCGCAACATGGCGTATCCGTGACGAACACCGCCGGACAGCAACAGCCGCAGGCGAACGGAACCTTCGCCGACTACGTCGCGATCGCCCGGCTCGACCATGTCACCAAGCACGTGCTGATCGTTCCGGGCGCGGTGTTCGCCTACCTGCTGCGCGGCGTGCACACCCAGTCGCTGGTGCTGGCCGTCGTGCTGGGCTTCGCCTGCGCCATCTGCATCGCCTCGGCGAACTACGTCATCAACGAGTGGCTCGATCGCGACTTCGACAAGTTCCACCCGACCAAGTCGCAGCGGGCCGCGGTCCAGAAGAACCTGCGCGGCGGCTACGTGGTGCTCGAATGGGCGATCCTGGTCGCCGCCGGCCTGGCGCTCGCCTATGCCGGCGGGCGGCTGATGCTGCTGGCCGCGGTGATCTTTGCGTTGCAGGGCATCGTCTACAACGTCCCGCCCCTGCGGACCAAGGACAAGCCCTACCTCGACGTCATCTCCGAGTCGATCAACAACCCGGTGCGGCTGATGATCGGCTGGGCGATGCTCGATCCCACCACGCTGCCTCCCTCGTCAGTGCTGCTGCTCTACTGGACGGGCGGCGCGTTCCTGATGACCGCCAAGCGGCTGTCGGAGTATCGCGAGATCACCGCCAGCCACGGCCACGACCTGCTGGCGCGCTATCGCGCGAGCTTTGCCGGCTATTCCGAGATCAGGCTCACGGTGTGCTGCTTCGCCTATGCGCTCGCCTCCACCTTCGTGCTGGCGGTGTTCCTGATGAAGTACCGCATCGAGTATCTCCTGACCGTGCCGGTGGTGATCCTGCTGTTCGCCTGGTATCTCGGCCTGTCGATGCGTCCGGGCTCGTCGGCGCAGAAGCCCGAGAAGCTGTTCCGCGAACGCGGCCTGATGATCCTCGTGGCCATCCTCGGCGTGCTGTTCCTGCTGCTGACCTTCGTCAACATCCCGCTGCTCGAACCTCTGGCCGGCCAGCGCTACATCTCGATCCAGTGATGACTTTCGGGCCGGCCGACTGGGACGGCGTGCGCCTGGTCGTGTTCGACGTCGACGGCACGCTCTATCGCCAGCGTCCGCTGCGGATCCGCATGGCGCGCGATCTCGCGCTGCATGCGCTGACCCGGCTCGATCTCCGCACCCTCGCCGTGCTGCGCCGCTTCCGCCATCTGCGTGAGGCGCTGGGCGAGGCGCGGGTCGAAGGCTTTGCCGACCGCCTGGTGGCGGAGACCGCGGCCGCAAGCGGCTGCACGCCCGGCGAGGTGCGTGCCATCGTGAGCCGGTGGATCGACCGGCATCCCCTGCCCTACCTGCGGCGCAGCCGCTACGCCGGATTGACCGATTTGTTCGCCGGCCTGCGCCGGCACGGCAAGGCGATCGGCGTGCTGTCGGACTATCCGGCGGCCGCCAAGCTCGCAGCGCTCGAGCTCGCGGCCGACCATATCGTCACGGCCGACGACCCCGACATCGGCGTGCTGAAGCCGCATCCCCGGGGCCTTGCAACGCTGATCGAGCGGGCCTACGCGACGCCCGCCACGACCCTGATGATCGGCGACCGGGCCGAGCGCGACGGGCTGGTGGCGCAACAGGTCGGCGCGCGCGCGCTGCTGCGATCGTCGCGACCGATCGCGGGCTGGCAGACCTTCGCCCGCTTCGACGACCCGCTGTTCGCGCCGATGCTCGTGTGAAGTTCATCGGACCGCGCCACTCCAGTGGCGCTCATGTACTCTGAGCGCCACTGGAGTGGCGCGGTCCGATGAGAAGTACGCTGTCCAAATTGCTGCGCTACGGGGTGACCGGCGGCATCGCCGCAATCGTCGATGCCGGAGGTTTCGCGCTGCTGCTTGCGGCCGGACTCGCCGTCGCTGCCGCGGGGACGCTGAGCTTCTGCATCGCCGCCCTGGTGAACTACGGCCTGTCGAGCCGCTTCGTGTTCGCCCGCAGCGCGACGCCGCAGGGCTTCGTGCTGTTCTTCGTGGCTGCGCTGATCGGGCTGTCGGTCAATCTCGGGGTCACCCTGGCCGGCGTCTATCTGGCCGGTCTGGTCCCGATCGTCGCCAAGATCGTCGGCATCGGCACCGCGTTCCTGGTCAACTTCGCCCTCAACCTGCTGATCGTCTTTCGTCCTCCAGCCGCAGCAGCGAAGCGGCCAGGAATGCCAGAATGACCAGCGGCCCGATCGGATAGCCGTGGCCGGATAAATAGAGCGTCAGGGTCGGAATCACCCATATGCCGGCATAGACCAGCGGCTCCAGCGGATAGAAGCCCTCGGCCGCGCCGCGGCGGTAGAGCGCGATCACGACCGGCATCAGCAGCAGCAGGTCGTAGTTCAGCATGTAGGGCGAGACGAAGAACGTCCCGGCCAGCAGCACGGCCGTGCGGGCCGCGCCCGAACGGTGACGGCGAAAGGCATACCAGGTCGTCGCGACCGCGATGGCCGTGAAGCCGAGCTGGATCGAGCTCGCGACCCCGCGCGGCAATCCGATCGCCAGCGCCGACACGTAGGGCGTGGTGATGTAGGCTTTCAGCACCTCCATCACGTAGTGGTGCATGCGCTCCGCGCTCGTGGCGCGCATCAGCTCGACGAAGTCGAGCCACGCGCCGACGCCGAACACCGCGGCGCTCGCCAGCACCAGCACGATGCCGGTCGCCGCGGCCCAGGCGAGGGCCCGCCACTGACGGGCGGCGATCAGCGCCACCGGGAACAGCAGGCAGAGCTGCGGCTTGTAGCCCAGCAGGCCGAACAGGATGCCGGCCAGTGCCGGCCTCTTGTCGAGCAGGCGCAGGCCGCCATAGGCCAGCGCCACCGCGAGGAAGGTCGCCTGGCCCGACACGACAACATGCACCGCTGCGGGCGAGGTGGCCATGGCGAGCCAGCCCCATGGATCGCGCCGCTGCTGCCAGGCCGACGCTCCCACCGTCAGCAGCATGAACACCCAGTAGGCCCCATCGACCGCGATCAGGCCGAGCGGCAGCAGCACCATCAGCCAGAACGGCGGATAGAGGAACGGCCGATAGTGAACGATGTCGGGAAAGCGGTCGGCGAAGAGAGCGTTCTGGAAGTCGGTGAAGGCGTCGATGTCGACATAGACCATCGCCAGCCTGCCTTCGAAGAAGGCGCGCACCGCGGCCCAAGGCGTCAGGAAGTCGGGATACATCACCCATTGCGGCCGGCCGAGCCGCGGGCCGTGCAGCGCCAGAGACGCGACATAGAGCACGTCGTAGAGGCCGATGACGACGCAGAAGACGATGGCGAGGCGGATATACCATCGCGATGGGATCGACATCGCGCTCAGTGGCCGGCCTTCGGGTCCTGCTGCGCCATCCAGCGGTTCCACTCGTCCGCCATGTCGGTCCATTTGAGCCGCGCCTGCGGATGCAGATAGAGCACGTTGGCGAACAGGATGAATTCCCGGCGCGGGCCGTAGCGCAGCGGCTCGTACAGTCCCGACAGCACGAAGCCGCGCGCCTCGAGATGGTCGTGCAACTCGGTGAACTGCTGCATCTCCGTCTCGTCCGAGCGGAAGGTCATTTCGGCCAGCACGAAGATCAGGTTGTGGTCGGCGATCAGCCGGCTCGCGCCCCGCACCACCTCCATCTCCCAGCCCTGCACGTCGAGCTTGAGCACGTCGACATGGCTGATGCCGTGCTTCGCGACGACCGCGTCGACGGTCGACACCTCGGTCGCCTGGGTCTTGCCGTCCGCCTTGTCGGCGGCGACCAGCGTATTGAGTTCGGAGTTTGCGCGAACCTGCAGCGCCATCGTGCCGGGCGTGCTGCCCAGCGCCATCTTCTGCAGGTGCACGTTCTTGCGGCCGCCGAAGCGTGCGGACAACGTCGCGAACGCGCTGTCGGTCGGCTCGAAGGAGTAGATCTGGGCCTCGGGGGCGTATCGCAGCATGTGGCCCAGCGTCTGCCCGACATTGGCGCCGACATCGAACAGCACGCCGAGCGAGCGCGTGCCCATGAATCGCTGCGCGTCGTAGAGCCACGACACCCCGTACGGGACGTGGCGCGTCAGCGGAAAATGCCGCGATGCGAGCGTCGCCTGGACCATCCCGTCCAGCGCCGCGCCGATCCGATACTTCAGTCCCACCGTGTTCCCCCTGCGGCAAGGATAGCACGGACCGTGCGGCGGCGTCTCAGACCGGTGCGGGGCCGCCTCCCTTGCCGGACTTGCGCATCAGGAGCACCAGCGGCACCGCAGCGAACACCAGGAACATCAGGGTGTGGAACACATCGATATAGGCCAGCATGCTCGCCTGCTGGCCGAGCGTCCGGTAGAGCTGGGCAACGGCGCCGCGCGCGGCATCGACTTGCGACATGCCCTGGCCCATCAGCGCATGGATCGTCTGGTTGAGGGCGTTCGCGTAGTTCGGATTCAGCGGATTGAGGGTTTCGACGTAACGCGCCTGATGAATCTGGCTTTCGCGCGCCAGCATGGTCTGCACCAGCGAGATGCCGAAGGTGCCGCCGAGATTGCGCGCGGCGTTCATCAGGGCCGAGGCCTGATTGTTGAATCGCGGGTCGAGGCCGACATACGCGGCGGTGGTGATGGGAATGAACAGGAACGGCAGGCCGACCGACTGGACCAGACGCGCCATCGCCGCATCGTCGAACGACATCTGGGTGTCGAGCGTGCCCATGTTCCACAGGGCAAAGCCCTGGGTCAGCAAAGCGAAGCCGATCAGATAGCGCGGATCGACTCGGCCGCTCAGGAATCCGGTGAGCGGCATGACGACCAGGGTCGCCAGGCCGCCCATGGTCAGGGCGAGGCCGGCGTTGGTCGCGGTGTAGCCGAGCACTTCCTGCAGGAGCTGCGGGATGAACTGCGTCGTGCCGAAGATGATCACGCCCATCAGGAGCATGAAGATGTTAGCGATCATGAAGTTGCGCTCGCCGAACAGCCGGATGTGCACGATCGGATGGCGCCGCGTCAGCTCCCACGGGATGAAGGAGACCAGCGCGACGCCGCCGACGATGGCGAACGTCGTGATCATCGAGCTCGAGAACCAGTCGTCGCGCTGGCCGCGGTCGAGCGTGACCTCGAGGCAGCCGAGGAACAGCGCGAGCAGCACGAAGCCCTGCCAGTCGATTCGCAGGCCCTTCGACAGCAGCTTGCGCCGCTCCTTTCGCAGGGTCGGCGGCTCCTCGACGAAGATCGTCACCAGGAAGAGGGACAGCAGCCCGACCGGCAGGTTGATCAGGAACACCCAGTGCCAGGACAGATTGTCGGTGATCCAGCCGCCCAGCGTCGGCCCCAGGATCGGGCCGACGATCACCACCACGCCGTAGGCGGCGAAGGCGGCGCCGCGCTTGGCCGGCGGGAAGGTGTCGACCATCATCGACTGCTCGACCGGCGCCAGCCCGCCGCCGCCGATCCCCTGCAGCACGCGCGCCACGACCAGGAAGGCGAGGTTCGGCGCCAATCCGCACAGGCCCGAGGCCAGCGTGAACAGCGCGACCGAGATCATGTAGTAGCGCTTGCGGCCGATCACGTCGGCCAGCCAGCCGCTGATCGGCACGACGACGGCGTTGGCGACCAGGAAGCTGGTGATCACCCAGGTCGATTCGTCGTAGCTCGCCGCCAGGCCGCCGGCGATGTGCTGCAGCGCGACGTTGGCGATCGAGGTGTCGAGCACCACCATGAAGGTGGCGATCGAGATGACCGCGATGATCGTCCAGGGATTGCGCTTGCCGGCGACGGAGCGGTCGGCGCTCCACGCGCCATGCGCGGCTTCGGCCCGCATCAGCGCACCCTGACCGTGGGCTCGACGCTCATGCCCGGGCCGAGCGGGCAGTCCTTGGGCACGTTGTTCAGCACGATCTTCACCGGCACGCGCTGGACCACCTTCACGAAGTTGCCGGTGGCGTTCTCGGGCGGAAGGATGCCGAACGCCTGGCCGGCGCCGCGCTGCAGGGAATCGACCCGGCCCTCGATCCTCGCGCCGGGGCAGGCGTCGACCGCGACGGTCACGGGCTGGCCGACGCGCATGTGCGCGAGCTGGGTCTCCTTGAAGTTCGCGGTCACCCAGACCTCGAGCGGCACGATCGCCATCAGCTCCTGGCCGGGCGTGACGTAGTTGCCCACGGCGACGTTGCGCTGCGCCACATGGCCGTCGATCGGCGACACGATGTGCGTGTAGTCGACGTTGAGCTGCGCCGCCTGGAGCTGGGCCTTGGCAATCGCGATCTGCGCCTTATCGCTGGCGATCTTGGCCTGCGATGCGGCCGCCTGCGCCGTCGCGTTCTGCGACGTGGTGACGGCCTGGTCGACCGTCTGCTGCGATACGGCCTGCGGCGTTCCCTGCTGCAGCGTGCGATAACGCTCGGCGTCACGCTGCGCCCGCTCCGCCTGCGCGCGCAGGCCGGCATCGGCGGCGACATCCTGCTGGTAGACGTTTACCGCCTGCGCTTCCTGCGCCTCGGCCTGGGCAAGCCTCGCCTTGACGTCCGCCGGATCGATCTCGACCAGCGCCTGGCCCTTGCGGACCTGCTGGTTGTCGTTGACGTAGATCTGCATCACGCGGCCCGACACCTGGGGCGAAAGATGCACGATGTGCGTGTCGATGAAGGCGTCGTCGGTGGTCTCGTAGTGGCGCGCATTCAGCCACCACACGAGGCCTGCGACGACGACCACCAGCGCCGCGGCCGCCGCACCGATCTTGAAAGTCCGGCTGCTGAAGAACGAAGGCGTCGAGCCGCCCTCGGCCTCGTCGTCGTCCGGCCGGTCGTCCTGCTCGTGCTCGATCTCGTTTAGGCGGCGGCTTCCGGGACGCGGCGACAATTCGTCATGAGCGTCGTCACGGACGAATGCACGCCGACCTTCATCCGGGGCCATGGCGATTTCCGTCGGACAGTCCGAAGAAAAACGATCCCAATGTCGGTTTGTTGCTTTCCCTGCAGCCCGACTGAGGCGAGGGAAGCGGCTATGCCCTAACGCAAGGGCTCGCGGACATACAGCGCCGGCTATGTCGCCCGGCGCGAAGCGAGCGCCATGGCCACATAGGCGCCGCCTGCGCAGAGCAGCGAGACCCCGGCCATCGTCGCGGGGGTGAAGGAGTGCGTGTACGGCAGCTTCATCAGCAGCAGGATGCTGACGATCAGGGCGATGCATCCGGAAAGCAGGAACCAGTGCCAGCCCTTCTGGCTCCGCACGCGGATGGCGAAGGCGATCTGGGTCAGGCCATGGACCGCGAACACCGCGGCGATCAGCACGGTCAGGGCGATCACGCCGGCGAACGGGTCCATGTAGATCAGCGCGCCGCCAACGGTGGCGAGGCTCGCCAGCAGCATGTGCCACATGAAGCCGGCCCAGTTCAGCATCTTGCTCGACTGGATGACCTGGAGCAGACCGCTGCCGACCAGCACGATGCCCAGGATCCGGCTCGCCGGAATCTCCGACACCGCCGGGACCAGGATCGCCGCCGCTCCGGCGACGGCGAGGGCGACGCCCAGCAGCAACAGGTACACCCAATTGTCCCGGAAGACTTCGGCCGTGTGGCGGCGCTCCCTGCCGCCGGTGTATCCGATGCTCATGTCGCGCCCTCTCCCGATCAGAAACCGTGCAGGTTATCGCTGAAGCTCGAGACGCCGGTTGCCTTCGCCCCGACTATCCTGGAGGGGGCAATCTTCTGGCCCGCGAGAGAGGCCGCGCGCACCTCTCTCGGCGTGACGCCGAATTCCTGGCGGAAGGCGCGGCTGAAGCTCGACGGGTCGGCGAAGCATAGCATTTCCGCGATCTTCGCGATCGGGTAGGCATTCGACGCGTCGCACAAAATCGAAAAGCTTTCGGAGAGCCGCCGGCGCCGGATGTAGTGCGCCACGCCGCCCTCGCTGCCGAGCACGCGGTAGAGCTGGGAGCGGGACATCGCCGCGTCGCGACACAGCCGCTTCGGCCCGAGGGAGGGCGAGAACAGGTTCTCACGCACCGCCTTGCGCACCCGTTCCATGAGCGTGAACTCGATCTGGCGCCGCGCGGTGGCGACGCGGTCGGCCGACGGTGCGAGGCAGGCCGCAACCATGGCCTCGACGGCTTCGGGAAGGCGGTCTGCCTCCGCTGTCGCCAGGGTCGGCAGGTTGCGTTCCAGCAGGCGCATGTAGTCGGCCAGGAAGTCGCCCTGCGCGGCCGGCAGGAGCTCGGCCTTCACGGCATCGAGGATATGCCCGATCGTGTCGAAGCGGTCGCGCGACAGGAAGAGCTGGATGCGATCGTCGTATTCATGATGGTCGACTTGGAGCTCCTCGCCCAGGGACAGTACGACCGGCGCCGAGACCGGCACGGCCAGCGACTTGTCCAGTACCTGGACGTCGCTTGCGCTCAGCGCGCTCAGGCTGATGACCCAGTGATCGACCGCGCTGCGGCGGATCGCCGACTTCGGCCGGCTGACCGACGCCGCCGGCGAGCGAACGCGGCTTACCGTCAGCCCCTCGAGGCTCCAGCTGGAACTCGTTGCCAGAAATCCGTCAGAGGAAGGGCTCGGCGATTGGACTTCGAAAGTCGGTCTATGCCAATGGCGCCAGCCCTCGAGCTGCTCGAATACCGGCAACGGCTGAGTAGAAAATGTCTGCGGGACCATGACATTCTCGCGCTCAACCAGTGATAGATGCGTACGGTAGGCGGGCTACGGTGCCGGACGGAAGTGCCATTGGCGCATAGCTCGCGTGCGGCCCTGCAGCGGATTGGGACGCCGGAACCAGTCGCGGGATGCCCCGCCAATGCCTTCCAGGCCACCGCTCCTACAATAGGTCGTCGTCCAACAACGCCATTGGTGGAAAGCCATGTTCTCCTTGGGAGCCTCCCCGTTCGCCAATTTCGTGGCCGATGCCTTCGCGGTGTTCATGTTCATTCTCTGGTTCTGGCTGTTCATCACCGCCGCCAGCGACCTGTTCCGCCGCAAGGACATCTCCGGCTTCGGCAAGGTCCTCTGGGTCATCCTGCTCATCGTGCTGCCCTACATCGGCATCTTCGCCTACATCCTCACCCAGGGCGGCGGCATGGCGGAGCGCAACCGGGCTCAGGCCCGGCAGGTCCGCGAGGAGCTGCGCCAGACCGTGGGCTTCAGCATTGCCGACGAGCTCGTCAAGCTCGATCAGCTGAAAGCCAAGAACTCGATCTCCGAGGAAGAATATTCGAGGTTGCGCGGGCGGCTCGTTGCCTGATTGGAACGCATGCTGTCCTGCACCGCCGCCGACGCAGCGCCGCAAGGACATGCCGGCAACTGCCTCTGTCATCGTCCGGAAATCCAGGCCCTGAACCGGCGCCTGGGCGCCGGCCTGTCGCGTCGCGGTTTCGTCAGCGCGCTTGCCGCCACGCTGGCGTCGCCCGGCCTCGCCCGGGCACAGGACGGGCGATCGATCCTGTTCAGGAACGTTCGGGTGTTCGACGGCAGCTCGAACACTCTGCGGTCCGGACAGAACGTGCTGGTCGAGGGCAATCGCATCAAGGCGATTGACGGCAGCAACACGCCGGCACCGGACAATGCGCGGGTGATCGAGGGCGGCGGGCGCGTCCTGATGCCGGGCCTGATCGACGCACATTGGCATGCGCTGTTCGCCGCCCTGCCGCTGCCGGTGCTGCTGACGGCCGAGATACCGTTCATCCATCTCGCGGCGGCTGCCGAGGCGCAGCGTACCCTGCTGCGCGGCTTCACCACGGTGCGCGATCTGGGCGGCCCGGCCTTCGCGCTCAAGGCGGCGATCGACCAGGGCATGACGCCCGGCCCGCGCATCTACCCCAGCGGGGCGATGATCACGGCGAGCGGCGGTCACGGCGATCTGCGGCCGCTGAGCGACATCCCGAGCGACGGCAAGCCCACCGCCCCGGAGAAGACGGGCGCGAGTATCATCGCCGACGGACCCGACGCCATCCGCAAGCGGGTGCGCGAGCAGCTATTGCAAGGCGCGTCGCAGATCAAGCTGGTGGGCAGCGGCGGCGTCTCCACCCCGCGCAGCCCGCTCGATTCTGCCAGCCTCACAGAGGCCGAGCTGCGCGCCGGCGTGGAAGCTGCGCGCGACTGGTCGACCTACGTCACCGTACACGCTTATACGCCGCTCACCATCCGCCGCGCGCTCGAGTCCGGAGCCGGCTGCATCGAGCACGGCCATCTGATGGACGATGCGACCGCCAAGCTGATCGCCGACAAGGGCGTCTGGCTCAGCATGCAGCCGTTCGTCAGCGAGGAGGATAACGGCCCTTTGCCACCGGAAACCGCCGCCAAGGCGCGTCAGGTCCGCGCCGGAACGGATGCCGTATATCGAATGGTCCAGAAGTATCGCATCAAGACGGCGTTCGGCACGGACCTGCTGTTCTCGCCGGCCCTGGCGACACGCCAGGGCATCATGCTCACCCATCTCCGCCAGTGGTTCACGCCGGCCGAAGCCCTGCGCACCGCGACCAGCGGCAATGCCGAGCTGCTCGGCCTGTCGGGCCCGCGCAACCCCTATGCCGGCAAGCTGGGCGTGGTCGAACCCGGCGCGCTGGCCGACCTGCTGCTGGTCGACGGCAATCCCCTGGACGACATCGCGCTGCTCGGCGAACCCGAGAAAAATCTCCTCGTCGTCATGAAGGACGGTAAGGTCCACAAGGACATTGTGAAGTCCTAGGGGATCGTGTGACGACCGTCGAAGACCGCCCCGCTGCGCCTACATCGGCGGCTGCCGGCCCCCCGCCGGCATGGCGGCCGGTGATTGCCCTGCCGCTGGTCGTGTTGGCGATCGCAGTGGGCCTGGCGTTCGTCTGGTACACCGCGCCGAGCCTGTTGCTGCTGTTCGCCGGCATCCTGTTCGCATCGCTGCTGGATGCCTGCACCCGCGGGCTCGGCCTCGTCCTGCCTCTGCCGCGGCGCGCACGATATGCGCTGGTGCTTCTCGTTCTGGGGGCCGCGACCGTCGTTCTCGCCGTCTGGAGCGTCGGCCGCCTGCCCGCCCAGGTGCACGCCCTGATCGACGTGATGGACACGCAGATCAGCGTGCTGGAGCGCGAGCTGGCCAACTTCGGCATCGAGCTGTTCGGTCCCGGCGGACGGCAGGGCCTCAGCCAGTTCCTGAACGATCCCGGGCGCCTGTTCGGTCACGTCCACTCCGCCGTCTCGGGCGCCTACGTGGTGGCGATCAACACCATCGTGGTCGTGTGCCTCGGCCTCTTCTTCGCCGGCGAGCCCGCGGCCTACCGGGAGGGCCTGCTGATCCTCCTGCCGCCCGGCCGGCGCGACCGCGTCCGCGGGGTGATGGACGAGATGGGCCGGGTGATGCGGCGCTGGCTGATGGGCCAGCTCCTGCGCATCGTCATCGTGGCCATCGTGGTCGCCGTGACCTTCGACCTGCTGGGCGTCCCCGGGGCCTGGCTGCTCGGCCTGCAGGCCGGCGCCGCGAACTTCATCCCCTATCTCGGCCCCCTGATCGCGGCCTTCCCGGTGGCGCTGGTCGCCATGCCGCTGGGCTTGTCGACGCTTGCCTGGGTGATGATCCTCTACGTGGCGATCCAGAGCATCGACGGCTTCGTGGTCGCGCCGATCATCCAGAAGGGCTCGCTGGACCTCGCACCTGCCTGGACCCTGTTCGCCATCGTCGTCTTCGGCGCGATGTTCGGCGGCCTCGGGATTGCCCTGGCCGCCCCCGTGCTCGGCCTCGCCCGCATCGCCGTTCTGCGCTTCTACGTCGAGGACTGGCTCGGCGCCCGGGCCGATGACTTAACCCGCGACCGACTCAGCTGAGCTCTTGGGCGAGCCCGATGAGGAGCCCTTCGGGCCCGCGGATGTAGCAAAGCCGGTACGCGTCCTTGTACTGCACGACGTCGCCCACGAGCTGAGCGCCGCGATGGCGGAGCCTTTCAAGCGTCTCGTCGATGTCGTCCACGGCGAACATGACGCGGAGGTAGCCGAGAGCGTTGGCCGGGGCGCGGCGATGATCCGCAACGACCGCGGGCCTGATGAACCGGGATAGCTCGAGCCGGCCGTGCCCGTCCGGCGTGCGCATCATGGCAATCTCGACGCGCTGGTCGCCCAGCCCGGTGACACGTCCGGCCCATTCGCCTTCGATCGTGGCGCGTCCTTCGAGCTCGAGGCCGAGCTCGCGAAAGAAATCAATCGCTCCGCCGAGGTCTTCGACGACGATTCCGACGTTGTCCATCCGTTTGAGCGCCATGTGTCCAATCTACAAAGGCATTCCGGCCGTAACCACCTCTAGGAGCCGTCCGCCTTCGGGTGAATGGTCTGCTCGATACGCCCGAGCTCATACGGGAAGAACGGATTGGACGACACGCGCAGAAGCGCGTCGAGATTGACGATCAGCACGCCCCGCTCGCCGCGCGGCGCCAGCGCGCCGAGATGGATGCCGAAATCCACGTCGGGCTCGTCGGGCTCCATGCCGTAAAGCGAATCGCTCATCGGGAACGGCAGGGCGACATGCGACAGGGAAAAGATGCCCGAAGGAAACGCCAGGCCGAGCGGATGCACCCGTTCGTCAGCCGCCCCCGCCTCCGTCGCGCGCTCCACGACGTCGTATCGATCGGCCGCCGCGTTGGTGATGATCACCGTCCGATAGGGTCGCGGCGGCGCCGGCAGGATGCGCGACAGGACGCTCTCGGCGGCATCGCGCAGGAGCGGGCTCACGGCGGCGGCCCGGTTGAGGTCGAACAGGACGAGCTCGCTGCCGTTTGCCGGCAGATGGGCATAGAGCCCGGAGATCACCGCCGGCGTGCTGACGGTGAAGTCGACCACCGACTGGAAGGTCAGGACCGGCGGCAGGCGCGCAATCCGCCCCTCGCGGCTGCCGCGGGCAATCCGCTCCTGCAGGGCGACGGTCGCGCGGTACGACTGGCGCGCGCCGTTCACCGGGAACGAGTTGTACTTGAACGGGTTGAACTCCGGCACGATGCCGAGCCAGGCGGCCTTGGCGAAGGGCGGCAGCAGCGCGGGCAAGGCGGCGAGGCCGGCGAAGCGCGCGAACCGCGTGATCCCGATCATCGGCGAAATCAGGATGAGCCTGTCCGGCCGCGCCAGCCGCTCGTCCTCCAGCGCATCGAGCGCGTACTTCATCGCCAGCGTGCCGCCGTTGGAGAAGCCGACGACGTGCAGGGGCTTGGACGGTCCGACACGCCGGCGGGCCTCGCGCACCGCGAGTCGCGTGGCGGCGTCCCAATCCTCCCACTCGACGTCGGTCAGCGCGGCCGGGACCGTGCCGTGGCCCGGCAGTCGGATCGCCACGGCGACAAAGCCATTGTCGCGGTAGAGGCGCGCGATGTGGCGCAGGCTGTAGGGCGAATCGGTGAGGCCGTGCAGCAGGACGACCGCCCCGGCCGGCGGACCATCCGGCTCGAGCACATAGGAACGATTGAAATCCTGCTTGAAGCGGCCGGGATAGACGGCGCTGCCGGCATAGTAGCGATTGACGAGACCGGCCGTCTGCACGTCGACCTTGTCGACGACCTCGCGCCGCACGTCGCGGAAGATCGCCTCCTCGCGCGTGAGGTACGACGACCAGTCGGACTTGTCGATCCCGGCGGCGTGCAGATCGTCGGGTACGTAGGTGTGCCACGGCTCGAGCGGCGGCCCGCGCTGGGAGTCCCAGGCGCGAAACACCAGGATCGCGCCGGCGACCACCGCCGCCAGGACGAGCGTACGCCTGAGAAACCTGAGGAACATCGCAGTCATGGCGGCTCGGCTTGGCTTTTGGGACGCACAGGATAGTGCGGGGACGGGCGGCCGATCAAAGCACCATCCGCCGCTTCTATGATGCCCCATGCGTGATACGTGAGCGGCCCCAGCGAACGTGGAGGGATCCATGAGTGATCTGGTCATCCTCGGCTTTGACGGTCTTCATACGGCAGATGACGTGCTGAACAAGCTGCGCTCGTTGCAGAAGGAGTATCTCATCGATCTCGAGGACGCCTGCGTCGTGGAGCGCGGTGGCGACGGCAAGGTCCACATCAAGCAGGCGGTCAACCTGACGGCGATCGGAACGGCGTCCGGCGGAAGCCAGGGCGCGATCTGGGGAATGCTGTTCGGATTGCTATTCCTCAATCCCCTCGCCGGCCTGGCCATTGGTGCGCTGGCCGGTGCAGGCGCCGGCGCCTTGTCCGGCTCGCTCTCCGACTACGGCATCCGGGACGACTTCATAAAGAAGATCGGGGAGACGATTCCCAATGGCTCATCGGCGCTTTGCGTGCTGATCCGGCGCGTCGCGACGGACAAGGTCATTCCCGAGCTGGAGCCCTACAAGCCGCGCGTCCTGAAGACGTCGCTGTCGAACGAGCAGGAAGAGAAGCTGAAGGCAGCGCTCGCCAAGCTCAACGCATAGCCGTCTCCTTGCCGGCGCCTTCCGAGTGCTTCGATCCACGCCGGCGGAGGACTTCAGCGCCGATCCAGGCGGCGCCGATTGCCAGCAACGGATTGGCGAAGTTGAATATGGCGTAAGGCGCGTAGCTCAGCGTCGCGACGCCGAGCGTGGCCGCCAGATAGGCCCCGCAACTGTTCCAGGGGATCAGCGCCGACGTGGGCGTCGCCGACGCGCCGAGCGAGCTCGACAGCAGGACGGGCGGATGGCCGCGATCCTCGAAAGCCCGCCTGAACATCCGTCCCGGCAGCACGACCGCCAGATATTGATCCGCCGTCGCAATGCTCGTGGCCAGGACCGATACCACGAGCGCGACGACCAGGCTGACGGTGGACTTCGCCGCCCGCGTGATGGGGGTGATCAGCCGGTCCAGCACACCGATCCTGTCGGCGACGCCGCCGAAAGCGAAGGCGGCCATGACGAGCCAGATCGTCGACAGCATGCTGGCCATGCCGCCTCGCGTGGTGAGTTGATCGACCATCGGGTGCCCGGTCGTCGATACGTATCCGCGCGCAAGCGCCTCCCAGACGCCCTTGACCTGTGCCAGCCAGACCGGGACGTGCTTGTCGGCCTCGGCGAAGGCCTCGACGCGGTCGGGCGCCACGATCACGGCCATCAGGCCGCCAGCGATGGCGCCCAGGAAGATCGTGGTGAAGGGCCTCACCTTCAGCAGCGCAAGCGCCACGACGAAGAGAAGCGGCAGGAAAAGAACGAGTGAGACGTGAAAATCGCCGTCCAGCGTCGCCATCTTGTACGAGGCGTCGACGCTGGCCGTGCCGCCGGCGAACCAGAAGAAGACGAGCGCAATGGCGAGCGCCACGGCGGCGATCTGACCGGTTCGGCGGATATGCACGTACAGCTCGACGTCGGTGACGCCCGCCGCGAGATTGGCCGAATCCGACAGGGGTGACACGGTATCGCCGAAATAGGCGCCCGAGACGATCGCGCCGGCAGTGATCGCCGGATCGAGCCCCATGGCGCCGGATATGCCCATGAGGCCGATGCCAACGGTGCCGGCGGTGGTCCACGAGCTGCCGATACCGACCGAGATGGCGGCGGTGATCGCCGCGGCAGAGACGTAGAAGTACGCCGGATTCAGGATCTTCAGGCCGTAGAACACCATGGTGACCAGCGTGCCGCTCATCGCCCAGGTACCGATCAGGGCGCCGACGGCAAACAGGATGAAGATCGCGCCGATCCCCGAGCTCACGCTCGCGACGGCGGCATCGCTCAGCTCATGGAGCGTATGGCCGCGCCGCCATCCCAGGAACACGGTGATCATCGTCGCCATCACCATGCCGACCTGGTTGGGGCCGTTCATGCCGCCGTCCTTGAAGAGATAATACGACAGGCCGACCAGCAGGATGAGGCTGGCGACCGGGACGATCGCCTCGATCAGGGACAGCGGAGGACGGGTCTTCCGGTCGGCCATGACTCAGAAATCGACCGGATCGCGAATGATCGGGCAGGTCATGCAATGGCCGCCGCCGCGCCCTCGGCCGAGCTCGGCGCCGACGATCGTGATCACCTCGATGCCCGCCTTGCGCAGCAGCGTGTTGGCGTAGGTGTTGCGATCGTAGGCGAAGACCACGCCCGGCGAGGCGCAGACGAGATTGGCGCCGCTGTCCCACTGGGTGCGCTCGCGCATGTAGGCGGTGCCGCCGGTCTCGACGACGCGCATCTTCTTGATGCCGAGCGCATCGGCGACCGTGTCGACGAACGGCTTCTCGTCCTTGTGCAGCTCCAGCCCGCTCGGCGTGTTCGCGGGCCGGTACGAGTAGGCATGGATCTTGTCGACGATGTCCGGATAGATCAGCACGCAGTCGCGGTCGGCGAACGTCATCACCGTGTCGAGATGCATCGCCGCACGCAGCTTGGGCATGGCCGCGACGATGACGCGCTCGGCCGCGCCCTGCTCGAAGAGCGACCGGGCGACCTGGCTGATGCCCTGGCGCGAGCTGCGCTCGCTCATGCCGATCAGCACGGTGCCCTTGCCGATCGGCATCACGTCGCCTCCCTCGAGGGTCGCGAGGCCGTGATCGGCCGTGGGATCGCCCCACCATACCTTTACCTTGCCGGCGAAGTCGGGATGAAAGCGGTAGATCGCGGCGGCGAGGATCGGCTCCTCGTGGCGCGCCGGCCAGAACAGCGAGTTGATGGTGACGCCGCCGTAGATCCAGCAGGTCGTGTCGCGCGTGTACAGTGTGTTGGGCAGCGGCGGCAGCAGGTATTCGGTGACGCCGGCGGCGTCCTTGACGAGCTTCAGCATCTGGCCGCCATGCGTCTCCGGGAACTCCTCCGTCGACAGCCCACCGATCAGGGTCTCGGCCAGATCGCGAGGCTTCAAACCCTCGAGGTAGCTCCTGATCTCGTCGACCAGGCCCAGCCCCACCTGATTGGGAATCACCTGGTTGTCGAGGATCCACTTGCGGGCCTCCGGAATGGCCACCGTCTCGGCCAGCAGGTTGTGCATCTCGACGACCTCGATGCCGAGCCCGCGCATCTTCTGCATGAAGTCGAAATGGTCGCGCTTCGCATTGTCGACCCACAGGACGTCGTCGAACAGCAGCTGGTCGCAGTTCGACGGGGTGAGGCGCTGGTGCGCCCGGCCCGGCCCGCAGACCATCACCTTGTGCAGCTTGCCGACCTCGGAATGGACGCCGAAGGCCTTTTGCTTTTCCTGTGCCATCTTCCGCTCCGTTGCCTAGATCGTGATGTAGCCGGTCACCAGTGCGTAGACGCCGATGACGGCGCCGATCACCGCCACGATGAAGATCAGCCATTCCCACAGGCCGGCAAAAACCGGCTTGCCCTGCTCGCGACGCGCCCAGAAATAGAGCGCCGTGCCGGGCGCATAGAGCACCGCGCCGAGCAGGATGAACTTGAGCCCGCCGGCCCACAGCAGGAACGCGGTGTAGATCATGGCGATGGCGGCGATGATCAGGTCGCGCCGACGTTCGCCGGGGCGCAGCTCGTAGATCTCGCCGCGGCGGGCGAGCTTCACGCCGTAGGTCGCCACCAGCAGGAACGGGATCAGGTTCATCGCGCTGGTCAGGTTGAGCATCAGCGCAAAGGCATCGCGCGACCAGTAGGTCGTGATGACGATGATCTGGACGACGATGTTGGTCGCCCACAACGCCGCCGACGGCACCTTGTTCGCGTTCTCGCGGGCGAACACCGCCGGCATGTCCTTGGTCCTGGCGGCGGCGAACATGACCTCCGCGCAGATCAGCGACCACGCCAGATAGGCGCCGAGCACCGAGACGAGCAGTCCGATGCTGACGAACACCGCCCCCCAATGGCCGACCACGGCCTCCAGCACGGCCGCCATGGAGGGCTGGCGCATGCCGGCGATCTCGGCGCGCTGCAGCACCGCATAGGGCAGGATGGTCACCAGCACCATCAAGGCCGTGACCATGACGAAGCCCATGATGGTCGCCCGCCCGACGTCCGAACGTTCCCGCGCGAAGCGGGAATAGACGCTGGCCCCCTCGATGCCGAGGAACACGAACACGGTGACGAGCATGGTGGCGCGCACCTGCTCCAACACGCTGCCGGTGAGGTCGCCGCCGTAGAGATTGAAGCTGAACAGGTCGAGCCTGAAGGCGAAGAACAGGATCAGGATGAAGACCAGGATCGGCACGACCTTGGCCACGGTCACGATGCTGTTGATGAAGGCCGCCTGCTGGGTGCCGCGCAGGATCATGACGTGGAACAGCCAGATGCCGATCGACGCGACGACGATCGCCACGACCGTGTTGCCCTCGCCGAACACCGGGAAGAAGGCGCCGAGCGTCGACTTGATCAGCACCCAGTACGAGACGTTGCCGATGCAGCTGCCGATCCAGTAGCCGAAGGCCGACAGGAAGCCCGGATAGTCGCCGAATCCCGCCTTCGCATAGGCGAACACGCCCGCGTCGAGATCCGGCTTGCGCTCCGCGAGCGACTGGAAGACGCGCGCCAGCATGTACATGCCCGTGCCGGCGATCAGCCAGGCGATGAGCGCGCCGATCGGGCCGGTGGCGCCCGCGAAGGTGCGCGGCAGCGAGAAGATCCCGGCCCCGACCATGCCGCCGACCACCATCATGGTCAGGGCGAACAGCGAGAGCTTCTGCGTGCTCGGCGCCGCCGCTACCGGAGCGTCGCTGTAGGCTTGTGTCGTCATCAGAACCTCCAGCCGAATTTCAGGGCCGCACCGACAACCCATTGGTCGTAGTTGAAGGTGGCCAGGGGCGACCAGTTCTTCTCGTAGGCCACCTGGAAATCCAGCGCGGGCCGCCCTATCAAAGCGGCGTTCGCCTCCGAGCCGAACCAGCGGCTTGGGAGAACGAACTCCAGCGTCGCGATCGGCTCGATGAACCACTCCTCGTCGCTTTGACCCAGGAAGCTGTCGAACCCGCGGCGCTGCATGAATACGCCGACGCCGAGATTCCACTGCGGCGAGATCACGTAGCTCGCCGACGGGACGAGGAAGACCGCCCAGGACGAAGGCGGTGGGTTCGCGAACCGCCGCTGGAACCCCGTCGTCACGCCGAACGACCAGGTGGTCTCCGCGAACGAGTTGCCGGAGAAGGCCACGCGTTGGAAGTTGGCGTCGTAGTTGAACGTCTTGTTGATGCCGAAGGTGAGGTCCTGGCGCGTCTGGAGCCAGCCCGCATAGAACGGCGTATAGGACAATCGCGGCCCGTATGAGACGTAGGGCGAGAAGGCCTGGTCGTTGTTCGCATCGACGTACTGCAGCCGGCCCGACAGGAAGATCTTGTCGAAGTCGGCAGACGGCACGACAGTAAAACGATCGAGCTCGGCACGCGCGTTCACCGTGATCTTGAACGGCAGGTCGAACACGGGTGCCGTCCAGGAGAGTCCGGCGGAGGGGTTGAATTTCGCGGAGTTCTGGTCGGTCGGAACGCCGGACGGCCCGGACAGGGCATTCGAAGTGAAGGCGATCGGCGCGACGATATTGAAGGTGAAGGTCGACCGCCGCGCTTGCTGCTCGAGGCCCGGCGCGGTTGCAAAGACGTTGTCCTGCGGCACCGGCGTGTAGCCGTGCATTCCGAACATGGCGTCGGTGCGCGCCTGATCGGCATCGTCGTGACCTCCGACCTGCGCGACCGCCGAGGCGGCGAGCATGGCCAGCGACACGGTCAAGAGGCAGGCAGGTGCCTTCATCCGACGGTAGGACATGTCTTCGACGCAACACGTTGTGTTTGCGCGAGCATCCTAGGGGCGGTCCGGCGGGCTTTCCTGAGCGCCAAGTCCCGGAACTAGGCTGCGTGTCCCAAATGCAGGCGCGCAGCGAGTCCTGCCGCGGCGCATGCGCTATCATCGGTTGCAACTCGGCAGGAGGTGGCAAATGAAGACAGCAGTTGCAGCCGTGTCGGTCTGCCTGATGGGCATGATGTTCGCTCCGGCCGTGCTGGTGCCGGCCGCGTCGGCCCAGCCGGCCAAGAGCAGCGTCGAGGTCGCGGCCACGACGGGCCCGTTCGAGTTCCGCGATCCCAAGACCGGCCGGGTCTGGACCCCGGAGAATGTCGGCCAGGACGGCAAGCCCATCGGGCCCGACGATCACGCCTTCGATCCGCGCGCCCAGTCGGCGCCTTTGCAGGCAGTGCTTCAGAAGTCGGTGGCCAAGCCGGTCGGCTCGGTGCCGATCACGGCCGGCCCCACCGTCCCGATCGCCGAGCTGCAGAACCTTGCGCTGCGCGTCATGCCCGGGAAGCGCTGGCAGGTCGCGATGTACATCAACAACAACAGCGGCAACGCGATCAATCCGGTGGTCGAATGCCGCTTCACCAATCACGGCCAGCCCGTGACCCTCACCCGGGCGACGTTGACCCAGGTCGGCCCGGGCGTGCGCGCGGGCTTCGCGGTCGCGGGCCCGAGGGCCGAGATCTTCGTCGACAAGGCGAACTGCACGATCGCTTCGCCGTAGCCCGCGAAACGCGCTCGAGCGCTCACAGGGCACGGCTTGCCTTGGGAGCGTCGCGCCTCTCAGCGCGTGACCTCGCGCGCCCGGCGGAGTCCCAAATCGTCCCACGGCTCCGGGCCGTCCGACGCCGATGGAATCGGCGTCGCAGGCCTGTCCGGTCCCAAATCCGGCACACCCCCACCCCCGCTTTCGATTGTTTTCCTGAAATGGACTTGACGTTCATCATAAATAACCTATATCTTGAACGAATGAAGAACGCAAGCCCTCCCCTCATGCTGAGCGCCGCCCAGTTGCTGGCCGCCGACCTCGCGCCGCGCGGCGACCTGCTGGCGCCGCTGCTGTCGGCCGACAGCGCGGCGCTGGTCTACGGCCCGGGCGGCATCGGCAAGAGCCTGTTCGCGCTCTCGCTCGCCTGGGCGGTGGCGGCCGGCGGCAGCTTCCTCGGCTGGCAGAGCCCCCGCCCGCGCCGCGTGCTCTATGTCGACGGCGAGATGGGTGCGGCCGCGGTGCGCGAGCGGCTGGCGCTGCTCGGCCCGCCGCCCGACGGGCTCGCCATCATGGCGCACGATCTCGGCCCTGGACTCGGTGAGGGGCTGCTCGACCTCTCCGAGGATTCCGGCATCGAGCGGCTGATGGCGGCGTGGAACAATCCCCGCCTGGTGGTGCTGGACACGCTCTCCAGCCTTGTCGGGCTGCGCAGCGGCGACGCCGAGCGATGGGCCCGCGTGCAGCGCTTCCTGCTGCATCAGCGGCGCCGCCGCCGCGCCGTGCTGCTGGTGCATCACGCCAACCGCAAGGGCGCGATGCGCGGCAGCACATACCGCGAGGACCTGCTCGACCTGGTGCTCGCGCTGCGCCGCCCCGACGACGGACCGCCCGCGGGCGGCGCCCGCTTCGAGATCCATGTCGAGAAGGCCCGGCGGGGCACCACACCGCTGGCGCCGATCCTCGCCAACCTCGAGACCGACGCCGGCCGCGCGGTGTGGCGCTGGGGACCGGCGCACGGCGGCCGCGTCGAGCGCGCCGCGGCGCTGCTCAACCGCGGCCTCAGCGTAACAGAGGCCGGCGAGGCGCTGGGCCTCTCCCGCACCTCGCTGTTCCGCCTCAAGGCCGAGGCGCGTCAGAGAGGATTGTTGGGCGGGCGACCGCCGAACCGGCGATCGTCGAGCAGGGAGAGCGCGACATGAACGAAGAGAAGCAGCAGCCCGAGCCGGAGGCGTTCGAGCTGCCTGACACGGTCGACCTCGCAGCGGTCGACGCGGCGGAGATCGAGGTCATCCGCCTCGCCGCCGCGCGGCGGCTCACCCCGCTGGCGGCGCTGCGCTTCATCCGCATGCTCGACCATCGCCGCCGCGTCATCGCCGACATCCAGCTCGAGGCGAAGATGAACCGGCTGGAGCAGGAACCCGAGGAAGAGGAGGACGACGCATGGCCTGGAAACCCCGCCTGAACGCCCGCGCGGACCGCTGGGGCGAAATACGCAAGGCGGCGCGCCAGCGGCGGATCGCCCGCCGGTCCGGCGCGACCGCGGCGTCGGCGCAGGAGGGGCTGGTGCGCGCGGCCGAGACCGGTCAGTTCGAGGCGCTCGTGGCCGCGGCGCAGCCGGCCGAACCGCCGAAGATGGTGACGCCCGAGGAGCGCGAGGCCGAGCGGCGCGCCGCCGGCCAGGGGCCGGAGGACAAGCCGACGCCGCCACCGCAAGCCGAGCCGCCCGCCGAGGACGCCCCGCCGGCGCCGGAACCGGGCATGCCGACCGAGCCGACGGCCGGCATGAAGTGGGCCGAGGAGCACCTGGTCCGCCACCCGCGCGGATCGGGCGGCCATCGCCCGACGCACGATCCCTATCGCTGCCTGACCGAGTACGACGTGCTCACGGGCGAGATCATCGGCGACGGGTACATGCACTACGATGAGGAGGACGAGGAAGGGTGACCGTTCATGTCCCCATCATTCACCTCCCCCGTCGTAGGAGGGACGCCAGGAGAGGGGTTGGCCGCCGGCCGGAGCAGGGCGCAGGACGATGGTGCAACATCCGGAGAACGCAAAGCCAAAGCGCTCCTCCGGTCCCTCTTCCAACCGCACAAGGGTTGGGGCACCGTCACGCTCGATCAGGATGTGCAGAGGGGGCGGATGATGAGGTTGGTCGGTGCGATGGTGATGTTGGTCTGCGTGGCGCTGCTGGGCACGCCGGCGTGGGCGGAGATCCGCATCGTTGCGGTCGGGGACAGCAGCTTCCGGGGCGGGCCGTCGATGGCCAACCCGGACGATGCCTTCCCCGCGCGTCTGCAGGCGGCCTTGCGGGCCAAGGGCTATGACGTCTCGGTGGCCAATGCGGGGGTGAACGGCGAGAAGTCCTGGGAAACCCTGCGGCGGCTGAACACGGCCGTGCCGGCGGGCACGCAGATCGCGCTGCTGGCGGTCGGCGGCAACGACATGGTCTATCAGCATGCCGGGCGCCGCGAGGTCATGGGCCGCATCAAGGAGATCGTCACGGTGCTGCGGGCGCGGCGCATCGAGGTCCTGGTGTTCGGGCTCGGCGGGCAGAGGTCGCCCGAGACCGCCGCGGAGGAGACACGGGAACTGCAGGCTCTGGGCGCGGCGGTGGTGCCGCCGATGCAGGCCGGCCTGGTAGATCGCAACGACCTGCACGTGGAATCGACGAGAACACCCCAGACGACGCTCTGGCACCTGAACCGCGCCGGCAACGACATTGTCGTCGGCCGTACGCTGCCGGAGATCGAGAAGATGATCGGACGCGTCCGTTCCGGCGGCTCCTGAGCCGCTCTCACACCACCCGGAAGTTCTTGAACTGCCACGGGTCGTGGCGGTCGAGGTCCTCGGGGAACAGGCGCTCGCGGTCCTCGAGCGGGGTCCACTTGCCGTACTTGCCGACCACCGGGCCGAGATAGGGCATGCAGATCGCGAGGTTGCGCTCGAAGTCCATCTCGTCGGCCTCGACGATGCCGCGGTCCGGGTTCTCGAGCGCCCAGACGATGCCCGACAGCACCGGCGCGCAGACCTGGATCGAGGTCGCGTTGTTGTAGGGCGTGACCTCGCGCGCCTCGTGGATGTCGAGCTGGCTGCCGTACCAGTAGATGCCCTTCTCGTGGCCCATCAGCAGCACGCCCAGCTCGTCGCGGCCCTCGGTGATCTCGTCGACGATCAGCCGCTGCTGCTTCTGCTGGTGCAGGTTCTTGCCGGCGCATTCGTGCATCGACATGATCGCCTGGTCGCACGGGTGATAGGCGTAGTGCACGGTCGGCCGGTACGAGACGTTCTCGCCGTCGCGCAGCGTGTAGTAGTCGGCCATCGAGATCGACTCGTTGTGGGTGATGATGAAGCCGTGGAACGGGCCCTCGATCGGCGTCCAGGTGCGCACGCGCGTGATCAGGCCCGGGCGGTTCAGGTAGATCGCGGCGCCGCAGCCGAAGTCGTGGCGCGCCCCGTCGGCCGGCAGTGCCTTCTCGTGCGTGCCCCAGCCCATCTCGGCCGGCTGGCTGCCTTCCGAGACGAAGCCGTCGATCGACCAGGTGTTGACGAACTCGCCGACCTTCTTGGGCTTCCTGGAGACCTGGGTGTCGCGCTCGGCGATGTGGATCACCTTGACGCCGAGATCGCGCGCCAGCTCCGCCCAGCCCTCGCGGGTGGTGGGCTTCACCGTGCCCTTGCCGGTGTCCCTGGCGAGGTTGACCAGCGCCTTCTTGACGAAGTGCGAGACCAGGCCCGGGTTGGCGCCGTGGGCGATCACCGCCGTCGGGCCGCCCTGGTACTTCGGCTTGAGCTCGAGCATCGATTCGCGCAGGGCATAGTTGGAGCGGCGTGAGACCGAGAGGGTCGGATCGGTGTAGCCGCCGGGCCAGGGCTCGATGCAGGTGTCGAGGTAATGCGCGCCCTTCTCCTGGCAGAACTCGACCAGCGCGGTCGACGCGACCTCGACCGACAGGTTGACCACGAAGTCGCCCGGGCCGACCCGCTTGTCGAGCGTCTGGCGCAGGTTGTCCTGCGTCAGACGCCGCTTGATGAAGGTGACGCCGAACTTCTTCAGCTCCTTGAGGCCGCCGCGGTCCTCGGCGGAGATGACCGTGAGCTGCTCCGGCTTCATGTCGATGTGCCGGAAGATCAGGGGCAGGACGCCCTGGCCGATCGAGCCGAAGCCGATCATCACCATGCGGCCGCCGAACGCGACGTGCTTCTTCCAGGCTTTCTTCTTGGACTTCTTGGCCATCATGCCCCCTGCTTCGGTCCTGACGGACGATAAACATCAACTTCCTCTCCCCCGCCAGGGGGAGAGGTTAGGTGAGGGGGAATCGACGTGCGTCGCCCCCTCTCCCCGCCTCTCCCCCTGGCGGGGGAGAGGAATATGACGAAGGAATGTTAAATGCAGATCGCCTTGAGCGGCTGGAAGCCGTTGAAGGCGACCGACGAGTAGGTCGTCGTGTAGGCGCCGGTCGACAGGATCTCGACCTTGTCGCCGGGCTTCAGCGACAGCGGCAGCTTGTACTCGGTCTTCTCGTACAGGATGTCCGCCGAATCGCAGGTCGGGCCGGCCAGCACGACCGGGCCGGCCCGGGTGCCGTCGCGCGCGGTGCGCAGGCGGTACTTGATGCTCTCGTCCATGGTCTCGGCGAGGCCCGAGAACTTGCCGATGTCGAGGTAGACCCAGCGCTTGCGGTCGTTCGCGGCCTTGCGGCTGACCAGCACGACCTCGGACTGGATCACGCCCGCGTCGCCCACCATGGAGCGGCCCGGCTCGATGAGCACCTCCGGCATGCGGTTGCCGAAGTGGCGCACCAGCGCGCGGGTCACCGCCTCGCAGTAGGCCTCGATGCCGTTGACCTCGGCCCGGTAGCGCGCCGGGAAGCCGCCGCCCAGGTTGACCATCTTGAGGTCGACGCCCTCCTCGGCCAATGCGAAGAACATCTGCGAGACCTGCCCGAGCGCCCGGTCCCACTGCTCGAGGTCGGTCTGCTGGCTGCCGACATGGAAGGAGATGCCGTAGGCATCCATCCCCCACTCCTTGGCCTTGCGCAGCAGGTCCTTGGCCATCTCCGGCGCGCAGCCGAACTTCTTGCTGAGCGGCCATTCGGCGCCGCCGCAATCGACCAGCACGCGGCAGAACACCTTGGCGCCCGGTGCGACGCGGACGAGCTTCTGCAGCTCCGCTTCGCTGTCGAAGGCGAACAGGCGCACGCCCTGCTGGTAGGCCCAGGCGATGTCCTTTTCCTTCTTGATCGTATTGCCGAACGAGATGCGGTCGACCGACACGCCGGCGGCCTGCACCAGCTCGATCTCGCCGCGCGAGGCGGTGTCGAACTTCGAGCCGAGGCCGGCCAGCCGGCCGAGGATCTTGTCGGCCGGGTTGGCCTTCACGGCGTAGAAGATGTGCGCGGCCGGAAGCAGCTCCCGCATGCGGCGGTAGTTGTGCTCGACGACGTCGAGGTCGATCACCAGGCAGGGAGTTTCGGGTTGCTGCTCTCGGAGATAACGCGAAATACGCTCGGTCATTGCTGGGGGGTTCCCCGTCAAACTTGTCGGATTTTTCGAAAAGGTGAGTAGCCTGACGGCGGTACCAAAACGGCAGCGCGCGTCAGCCGATACTCGACGGAGACTGTTTCGAAGGATTGGCCCGGCCGACGACCGGGCTTACGACACGGATGCGGGGAGCACGCCCCGCGCGGCAAGCAAACATATCAGAAGCTCCCTTCCGGACCCGGCTTACGCCGGCACTGCCAAAAAGGACGCTTTCCGTCGTTGCGTAACCACTATGGGCCAGCGGCACGTGCGTGGGCGTCTTCTTTCGCTATCTACAACTAATGTACGCCGATACAAGTAGATTCTTCCCCGCCGGCAAAATTTTTAGGCGGTTTGTGGTGCATAGAACACATCAGCGCGCTGCAAGGTTGCCTTCAAGCACGCGGAGTCGGCGAACGGGGCAGGCGAATCGAGGCGGCGAGCGCGGTGAGGGGCAGCAGCGACACCGAGGCGATGATCAGCGCCGTCTGCGGGCTCCACTGTTCGGCGACCTTGCCCCACAGCATGGCGCCGAGCACCAGAGAGCCGAAAAACACCACCTGATTGATCGCCATGCCGCGCGCCCGCATGAAATGCGGCAGGATCATCTGCATCGAGGTGTTGTTGTTGGCCACCACCATCATCCAGCAGGCGCCGGTGACGCCGAAGCAGATGCCGAAGACGATCGGCTTCATGACCACGGCGGCGACCAGGGCGGCGACCGCATGCAGGCCCATCGCCCAGATGTTGGCCCGGCTGGCGCCCAAGAGCCGGTTGACCTCGGGCATGCTGAGCGCGCCGATCACCGCGCCGACGCCGAAGGCGGTGTAGAGCAGGCCGAACGAGAACTCGTCGAGCCCCAGCGCAAATCGCCCGATGGCCGGCAACAGGGTGCTGATGGCGATTCCGGGCACGAAATAGCAGACGCCGCGGCCCAGGACGGCCTTGAGCTCGCTCGATCCGCGAACGAAGGCGAGACCGACCCGCGCCGCCTCGCCGAGGGTCTCACGGCGTTGCCCGGCCCGGGCCTCGGCCGGCCGCTTCCACACCCGCATCGCCAGGATGACGAAGATGTAGGTGGCCGAATTGACCGCGAAGAGCAGGAAGACGCCCATCAGGCTGAGCAGGATCTGCCCGATCACCGGGCCGATCGTCCGCGCCAGGTTGAAGCCGGCACTGTTCAACGCGATCGCGGGCCGGAGCTGTGTCTCCGGAACGATCTCGGGGATGACGGCCTGCCACGCAGGCGTGTTCATCGCGTTGCCGAGCCCCATCAGGAAGCTGAACCCCAGAAGGTTCCAGGCCGACAGCCAGCCACCCAGGGCGAGCACCGCCATGATGCCGGAGATCAGGAGCATCCAGCACTGGCACACGATGATGTAGCGGCGGCGGTCGAACCGGTCGGCCAGGATGCCGGCGAAGAAGCAGAACAGGAACATCGGCAGCGTGCCGGCGGTCGCCAGCAGCGCCACGAAGATCGGCTGGCTGGTCAGGCTGGTCATCTCCCAGGCCGCCCCCGCCGTCTGCATCCAGCCGCCGATGTTGGACAGCAGGTTGGCGATCCAGATCCCGCGGAAGACCGGATTGCGCAGGGGAGCGAAGGCCGACGGATGCTGATTCATTGCTGTCTTATCAAGGCCCTCTCCGCGCGCGTCATACGCGCGGGGAGAGGGAGGGGACCCGCGCTTGCGCGGGGAGGGAGAGGTGTCGGGATCCGTTCATTCAAGCCGCGCCGTTGTGGAGGCGCCGACCACCTCACCCTCCCATTGCTTCGCAATGGGCCCCACCCTCTCCCCCACTTCGTGGCGGAGAGGGAACATGAGGGCGACCGCGTGACATTCAGAGGGGGAGGAATGGCCGTGTGCCTCCGTCACCCCAGCGCCTTTTCATAGATGCGGTGCGTCTTGTAGAGGACGCCGCCGACCGACCGGATGATGTTGTTGGTCGCCTTGTTGTCCTCGAGGATCCAGCCCAGCTCGGCGGTCTTCTTGCCGAGCCGCTTGCCGTTCTGGCGCAGCTGGTCGATCGCCATCATGGCGAGGCCCGCGCCCATCAGCGGATGGTTGCGGTACTTCTTCTTCACGCCCATCAGCGGCACGCGGGTGCTCTCGGGACCGGCCACCTTGAGCCGCCACAGGAGCTTCACGAGGTTGATCGGGTTCAGCTTGCCGTTGAAGTCGGCGATCGCCTCGTTGAGGTTGGCCAGCGCCACGATGAAGGCCACCGCCTCGTCGTCGACCTCCACGAACACCGCCAGCTCCGGCACGATCACCGGGCCGAACGCCTTGGCGGCATGGTCGATCTCGGCCTGGGTGAAGGGCACGAAGCCCCAGTTGTCGCTCCACGCGTCGTTGAAGATGCCGACGATGGTGCGGACCTCGGCGTCGAACATCTTCATGTTCGCCGTGCGCACCTTGATCCGGCCCTCGGTGACGCCGGCGCGCGCCATCAGCTTCTTGCCGATCGTCTCGGGCGCGTTCTGGACGTCGTAGTTGTAGGAAAACACGTCCTTGATCTTGGTGTAGCCGTTGGCCTCGACGCGCGGGCCCGAATAGGGCGGATCGTAGGGCACCATCAGGACCGACGGGCTGTCGAACCCGTCGACCAGCAGGCCGACCTCCTCGTTGACCGACAGGCTGAACGGGCCGGTGATGCGCTTCATGCCCTTGGCCCGCACCCAGTCCTCGGCCGCCTTGAACAGGGCCGCGAAGATCGCCGGATCGTCCTCGGCGACCAGGCAGCCGAAATGGCCGGTGCTGTCCTGGTAGCGATCGAGGTAGGCGTGGTCGATCTGGGCGGTGATGCGGCCCACCACCTTGCCGCCGCGTCGGGCGAGGAAGAACTGGACCTCGACGTGCTTGAACAGCGGGTTCTTCTTCGGAGAGAAGGCCTCCTCGCGCTCGGTGTTCAGGTGCGGGATGTAGCCCTTGTGGCCGCGGAACAGGCGAACCGGGAGCTGGATGAAGGCCTTGAGGTCGGATTTGCCCTCGACGGGTGTGACGACGATGTCGGAAGCTGCCATTTGCCTCAAGCTACCATGGCCATCGTGTCGGCACTGTGGAACACGAAGTCGCCCTCCGGCTGGCAGCCGCTATTGTCCGCGTTGAGCGCGCGTACCTGCACGTCGAGCCGCCAGCCCTCGCCATCGCGGTCGATGTGAATCAGGTGATAGCGGGCGCGCCCGTACCTGCTCTCGCGCGCCGCCGAGGCCGAGCTGACGCCCAGCACCGGGACGGGACCGTTGGGTCCGGCAATGCGGGCGAACTCGCTGCGATGGTTGTGGCCGTGCAGGATCGCCTCGCAGCCGACCCGGCGGATCATCGCCTGGAAGGCTGACGCATCGTTGAGGTGCTTCCAGCGCGACTGGTCGGTGAGCGGCGGATGGTGAATCAGCACGATCCGGCACAGGCCCTCGCGGCCGGTCTGGGCCAGCAGCGTCTCGGCGCGCGCGATCTGCCCGGCGCCGAGATCGCCGGTCGCCAGCAGCGGCGGCTTCGGCACGCCCGTCGACAGCCCGATCAGGGCGATGCCGTCCCGCCGGCGCACGGTCGGGAAGACGTCGAAGCCGGTCGCCGGCGGCTGGCCGTCGGACGCGATGTAGGCGCCCCACAGGCCTAGGCTCTCGAACCACTGCACGGAGACATAGACGTCGTGATTGCCGGGAATGACGGTAATGCGGTCGGGCGTATCGAACGCGGCCAGCCAGTCGGCGGCACGGCGGTACTCCTGGGGCAGGGCCACGTTCACCAGGTCGCCGGTCAGCGCGATATGGTCCGGATGCTGCGCCTTGATGTCGGCGACGATGCCGGCCAGCGCCTCGGGCACATGCAGGTGCACGCGGTTGCGCCACCAATTGTAATAGCCGGTGGCGCGCTTGTTCAGGAGCTGAAGCATCCGCGCCTGCGGCATCGGCAGGTGCGGATCGGAGAGATGCGCCAGCCTGAACATGGCCGCGCCTAGCGGCTGACGACCTTGAGCTTGGGCTGGAGCACGCCCATCTGGCGGCCGATGCCGGTCATGACCTCGATCATGTGATCGAGCTGCTCCTTGGTGTGCACGGCGCACAGCGAGCAGCGCAGCAGCGACACGCCGTTGGGCGTGGCCGGCGGCACGGCGACGTTCACATAGATGCCGGCGTCGAGCATGGCCCGCCAGAAGCCGATCGCGGTCATGCGGTCGGGCAGGTGCACGCCCACCACCGGGCCATATTCGGGGCCGAGCTTGAAGCCCTGCGCGACCAGCCCGTCATAGAGCGTGTGGACGTTGTCCCACAGCTGCTTGCGGAGCTGGGTGCCTTGCGCCCTCACCACCTTCAGCGCCTGCCGCACCGACGCCACGATCGAGGGCGGCGGAGAGGCCGTGAACATGTAGGCGCGGGTGGTCACGCGCAGGATGTCGAAGTCGGGATCGTTAGAGACGCAATAGCCGCCGATCGCGCCCAGCGTCTTGGAGAAGGTGCCGACGATGAAGTGGCAATCGTCCAGCACGCCGGCCGATTCGCACAGGCCGCGGCCGTTCTCGCCCAGCGCGCCCAGCGAATGGGCCTCGTCGATCAGCACATAGGCGCCGTGCTTCTTGCACACGGCGATGAACTCCTTGAGCGGCGCCGAATCGCCCAGCATCGAGTAGATGCCCTCGAGCACCACCAGCCGGTTGCCCGGCTTGTCGCCCTCGTCGCGATCCTTGAGCCGGCGCAGGCGCGCATCGAGGCTCGCCGGATCGTTGTGCTTGAAGCGCACCACCTCGGCCTGGGTCTGCTTGCAGGCGTCGTAGATCGAGGCGTGGCTGTCGGCGTCGATCAGCA
>Ga0209062_1001420_pt1 | contig 42419 bp, 37 predicted proteins | sample Coa_R2_2_FD_187158 | JGI IMG/M metagenome (GOLD analysis project Ga0209062, IMG submission 187158) | Surface soil microbial communities from Centralia Pennsylvania, which are recovering from an underground coalmine fire - Coalmine... | ecosystem: Environmental > Terrestrial > Soil > Unclassified...
GCGACAGCCAGGAAGCGACGCTCGTGGCTTCAGAGGAACTGGACAATCGCCGCGCGGCGCTCTCCGATGCGCTTGAGGTGCTCAACGATCGCGAAAGGCGCATCTTCGAGGCGCGCCGGCTTGCCGATGAGCCGGTGACTCTCGAGGACCTTGCGGTGGAGTTCGGCGTGTCGCGCGAGCGGGTGCGCCAGATTGAGGTGCGGGCGTTCGAGAAGGTCCAGAAGGCCGTCAAGAACCGCGTCGCCGCCATGGAGGCGCCGACGGCCCGCACTGCGGCGGCGGTGATGGCCGCACATTAGAGAGCGTTCCGGTCACTTTGCACCTCTACTCGGACTCCAGCGGATTCCGCTCATATGGAAACGTCGCAGGTAGGCAAAGCGAGGCGTGCCCACCCGGCCTCCAAAGGCCGAGCGCTGGTGGGCGCGGCGCTCCTGAGCTTGTCGAAGGGGCGCCTTTGCCCGCGACAAGTGATTCCAGTCGACCGGGAACCGCTGTAGTGGCCAGGTTTGGCCAACCAGCGAGACTCTCCCGCTGAGAGCGTGAAGGAAGACCTGCGTCCCGCGACAATCCCGGGTCAAGTCCGCGGACGGGCATGATGGCGAGGGCGCTCGGCGCACCGCAATGTGACGATGCGCAAATCGCCGCGGGCGCTGCCAGTCTGTTACGCCAATCCCTCAGCCTTCAGGGCTTCCTGCACTTTCGGCCGGGCAGCGACGCGGTCCATATAAGCCGCGATATTCGGCCATTTCGAGGTGTCGATCCCAACCCGCGGCGACCACCTCAGCACCGTGAACATATAGGCGTCGGCGACCGAGAACTTGTCGCCCGTCAGGTACGCCTTTCCGGCAAGTTGTTTGTCGATCCAATCGAAGCGCTTGCCGAGGTTCTCCCTCGAGATGTCCTTGTAGGCGTCGGGCGTGGCCGGCCGGAACAGAGGACTGAAGCTCTTGTGCAGTTCCGAGGTGATGAAGTTGAGCCATTCCTGAATGCGATATCGTTCCATGGTGCCAGCAGCCCCGGCAAGGCCGCTCGCGGCCTTCTGGTCGGCTACGTATTGCACGATCACGGGACCTTCGGTGAGCCTCTCGCCGTTGTCGAGTTCGAGGCAAGGCACCTGCCCCTTCGGGTTTATCGTCCAATAATCCTTGCCGGTCTTGGTCTTCTTTTCCTGATTGTTGACCTGCTCGAGCTCGAAATTCGCGCCAGTCTCTCGCAGCACGATGTGCGGCGACAACGAGCACGCGCCGGGGGAAAAATAGAGCTTCATGTTGAGGTTCTCCCTGAAGGCCGGTTCTGGCGGGGGCGCAACATAGCGCCAGTGACGACGCGAAGGCACCCCAATCTGGTAATCGGACGCCTGCCGGGAATGCAGACGCAAAGCCAGCCTTGACGGGTCGACATCCGGATTTAACCTCACGCCGCCCTTTCCGTCCCGCGGTCGATGTGTTAGGAACCGCGCCATGACGGCATGCGATCAGTTCGCTCACGAGTTTGGGCCGGATCCACGGCGGATTATGAGCCCGGCTTCTGCCTGACCGGGAGGCCGGCAGAAGACCGGGATTTTCGCGCCCTGTCTGTCATCCAATCTCAGGTTGAGCCGTCATGTCCGACCGCGACTATAGCGAAACGTTATTTCTCCCTAAGACCGATTTTCCCATGCGCGCCGGGCTGCCCCAGAAGGAGCCCGAGATCCTCGCGCATTGGCAGCGGATCGGCCTCTACGAGCGCTTGCGCGAGGCCGCCCGCGGCCGCACCAGGTTCGTGCTCCATGACGGGCCGCCTTACGCCAACGGCAGCGTCCATATCGGCACCGCGCTCAATAAGATCCTCAAGGATGTGGTCACGCGCTCCCAGCAGATGCTCGGCTGCGATTCCAACTACGTGCCAGGCTGGGACTGTCACGGCCTGCCGATCGAGTGGAAGGTCGAGGAGGAGCGCTACCGCGCCAAGGGCAAGCAGAAACCGGATCTCTCCGATCCGGCCGCGATGATCGCGTTCCGCCGCGAATGCCGCGCTTACGCGGAGCACTGGCTCAACGTGCAGCGCGACGAGTTCAAGCGCCTGGGCGTCACCGGCGACTGGGACCATCCCTACACCACGATGGATTATGCGGCCGAAGCCCAGATCGCCCGCGAGCTGATGAAGTTCGCCGCCAACGGCACGCTTTATCGCGGCTCCAAGCCGGTGATGTGGTCGGTGGTGGAGAAGACGGCCCTCGCCGAGGCCGAGGTGGAGTATGAGGATTTCACCAGCGACCAGGTGTGGGTGAAGTTTCCGGTGAAGCAGGCACCTCTCGGACCTCAAGGAAGGCGACTAGATTCGAACGCGCCTCTGCCTGTAATGCAGCCGATGCTGCCCGAAGGCGCTTCCGTCTTAATCTGGACCACTACACCCTGGACTTTACCCGGCAATCGAGCGATCAGCTATTCAGACGAGATCCAATACGGTTTGTACGAAGTTACTGACGCGCCTCCCGATAACTGGGCTAAGGTCGGCGACAAATTTATTCTCGCGGACAAGCTTGCTGAGGAAGTGTTCAACCAGGCAAGGGTGACCGGCAACAAGAAGCTGGCCTCGGTGGCACCGGACACGCTCGCGGGAACAACTTGTAGACATCCGCTCGCCCATCTTGGCTACGACTTCAACGTGCCCCTGCTCAACGGTGAGCACGTCACCGACGACGCCGGCACCGGCTTCGTCCACACCGCGCCCGGCCACGGCCGCGAGGACTTTGACATCTGGACGGCGAACGCGCGCGCGCTTGAAGCGCAGGGCATCAATACGACGATCCCCTACACGGTCGACGAGGACGGCTTCTTCACCGACCAGGCGCCCGGCTTCGGCCCGCGCGATACGGGCGGCAAGCCGAAGCGGGTCATCACCGATAAGGGGGAGAAGGGTGACGCGAACGAGGCCGTAATCAAGGCGCTTGTCGACGCCGGCATGCTGATCGCGCGCGGGCGCCTGCGGCACCAATATCCCCATTCCTGGCGGTCCAAGAAGCCGGTGATCTTCCGCAACACGCCGCAGTGGTTCATCGCCATGGACAAGCCCATCGCGGACCAACATGGCGCCGCGAGCGCGGGGGACACGTTGCGCCATCGGGCCCTCACCGCCATCCAGGGCACCCGCTGGGTGCCGCCGCAGGGCGAGAACCGCATCACCGGCATGATCGAGGGCCGGCCCGATTGGGTGATCTCGCGCCAACGGGCGTGGGGCGTGCCGATCACGGTGTTCGTGCGTGAAACGGGCGACGGCAACGTCGAGATTCTGAAGGACGAGCGGGTCAACGCGCGCATCGTCGAAGCCTTCGAGCGCGAGGGGGCCGACGCCTGGTACGCCGCAGGGGCGCGCGAGCGCTTTTTGGGCGAGCTCGCGAACGAGGACTGGCGCAAAGTCGATGACATCCTCGACGTCTGGTTCGACTCAGGCTCGACTCACGCCTTCACTCTGGAAGACCCTGCGCATTTCCCTGGTCTCGCCGGCATCCGCCGCAAGAAGGACGGCGGCCCTGACACCGTCATGTACCTCGAAGGTTCCGACCAGCACCGCGGCTGGTTCCAGTCGTCATTGCTGGAATCCTGCGGCACGCGCGGCCGCGCCCCGTTCGACATCGTCGTGACCCACGGCTTCGTGCTCGATGAGCACGGCCGCAAGATGTCGAAGTCGCTCGGCAACACGGTCGCGCCGCAGGATGTCATCAAATCCTCGGGCGCCGACATCCTGCGCATGTGGGTTTGCGCTTCCGATTATGCGGACGATCTGCGCATCGGGCCGGAGATCCTCAAGACCACCGTCGACACCTACCGCAAGCTGCGCAACACCATCCGCTGGATGCTCGGCAATCTCGCCCATTTCCGCGAGGAGGATCGCATCGCTTATGCGGACATGCCGAGCCTCGAACGGTACATTCTCCATCGCCTGAGCGAGCTCGATGAAAGCGTGCGCAGGCACTATGCGGAATTCGATTTCAAGCGCATCTTCGCGGCGCTCAATGCGTTCATGACCGTCGATCTCTCGGCCTTCTATTTCGACATCCGCAAGGATGCGCTTTATTGCGAGCCGATCTCGTCCGTCACCCGCAAGGCCTGTCTGACCGTGATCGAGGAAGTCTTCCGCGCCACCGTGATCTGGCTCGCCCCGATGCTCTGCTTCACGGCGGAGGAGGCTTATCTGTCGCGTTACGGATATCAGACCCCGGATGTTGGAGGACCGACAACGGATGATGGCGGCCGGGCCTCCGATGTCAGACACCTGACATCCGGCCTGCGCTATCCGATGTCGGTGCACCTCGAAAGGTTTCCGGAGATTCCGGCCGCGTGGCGCGATGAGGCGCTGGCGCGGGTTTGGGGTGATGTCAGGCGCGTGCGCCGTGTTGTCACCGGCGCGCTGGAGATCGAGCGCGCCAACAAGCGAATCGGCTCGAGCCTTGAAGCGGCGCCCGCGATCTACATTTCCGATCCGGCCTTGATGCGCACCATCGCCACAGAACTCGCCGGCGAGCACGGCGAGGTCGGCATGGCCGAGGTCGCCATCACGTCGGGCGCGACCGTCACGCCCGGCGAGGGGCCGGCGGGGGCGTTTCGGCTCGACGATGTGCCCGGGGTCGGGGTCGAATTCCGCCTGGCCGAGGGGCGCAAGTGCGCGCGGTCGTGGAAGATTACGCCCAATGTCGGGTCCGATCCGGAGTATCCGGATGTGACGCCGCGCGACGCGCAGGCGCTGCGAGAATGGGACGCGACTCACGCGGGGGGGGCGCGGTAAATGGCGGCGGCAGCTTTCCGCGGCGGGGCGCCGTGGCGGCTGGGGCTGACGGCCGCGCTCGCGGCGGCCGCAGTCGACCAGGCCGTGAAGCTGTGGCTGCTGCATGGATTTGGCCTGACTGAGCGAGGGCGGGTGCCGGTCACCTCGTTTCTCGACCTGGTGCTGGCCTGGAATACCGGCATCAGCTACGGCCTGTTCCAGGACGCCGGTCCGCTATGGCAATGGGTGCTCCTCGGCCTCAAAACAGTCGCAGTCGTGCTCCTCCTGGCTTGGCTCGCCCGGACCCGCTCGCGATTCGCGGGCATCGCGCTTGGGCTGATCGTCGGCGGTGCGATCGGGAACGCGATCGACCGCGCGGTGCATGGAGCTGTGATGGACTTCGTCCTTTTTCATGTCACGGCTGGCGCCTGGGCGTTCCAGTGGTATGTTTTTAACCTCGCCGATGCGGCCATCGTCGCCGGCGTGATCGGGCTCGTTTACGAATCTTTATTCTTGCAAGACACCCCAAAATTGCCCTGATATAGCATAAGAGACGCGTGCAGGGGCCTTACGGGATAGAAGTCGCCAGGCGACGGCTTCCAGGGGGCGGGTCATGGCTCCAGTAAAAGCGGGTAGCGATGTCACGCTCCCCCTTGCCCCACCCTCCTTGGCGAGCGTGGAGGCAGGGCTGGGCAACCGATTACGGGAAAAAGGGCATGCCTCAAGAAAACCGAAACCGTAAATTCTCCCGTGCCGCGTTATGTGCGGCTTTCGGCGTCGTCCTGGTGATCGCCGGCAGCACCGCCGTCTTTGCGGGCGATGATGAAGACGATGACCTGCCGGACGTGAAGTTCTTCAAGAGCCTGCTTCGCGGATTCGGGCTTCGCAACGGCCAGGAGGCGGGCATTGAAGCCAAGGAGCGGCCACCGCTGGTGGTGCCGCCGAGCCGTGATCTGCCGCCCCCCGTCACCGCAAGCTCGCCGGCCGCGAGCAATCCAGCTTGGCCGGTCGATCCGGATGAACAGCAACGCAAAGCCAGGCGCAAAGCGAGGGCAGAGCGCAAGCCCTACAACATGGACCCTGCGGGCGGAGTGGAGGGCAATCCGCTCAAGCCGAGCGAGCTTGCGGCGGGCAGGATTGACAGACCGAATGTGAAAACGAGCCAGGGAGCCGCCGACGAGCATTCGCCGGAGATGACCCCAAGCGAGCTCGGCTTCACGAGCAGCATGTGGAGCACGATGCTGGGGTTCGGCAAGGCGGTAGGCCTCGCTGACAAGTCCGAGACTGCCACATTTGTGCGCGAGCCGCCCCGCAACACGCTGACCGATCCGCCGCCGGGCTACCGCACGCCCTCTCCGGCCCAACCCTATGGCATCGACGGCAAGACCGAAAACGAGAAGAAGACGGTGAAAGATCGCCAGCTTGAGGGCATCGCAAAATGATCGATGCCCTGATGTCGTCGCGTCACAGTCTCGAAAACAGTGGCCTCCGTCCCGAGGCGTTAAGAAGGGCGCCGCGCTCCCCTATCGTGGCGGCGGCGACGGCATTGGCAGCGCGCTTCGATTTTTTCGCTGCCGCGCGCGTCGGCAGCGTTGCGGCGCTTGCGCTCGCGTTGCAAGTCGCCGCCGCCGCTGCCGGCGGGCCGAACGTCTCGCACTTCACCTTGGAGAACGGTCTGGAGGTGGTGGTGATTCCGGATCACCGCACCCCGGTTGTCACCCACATGATCTGGTACAAGGTTGGGTCCGCCGATGAAACTCCGGGCAAATCCGGGCTTGCTCATTTTCTTGAGCACCTGATGTTCAAGGGCACCGCCAAGAACCCGGCGGGACGATTCTCGCAGGCGCTTGCCACCATAGGCGGGCAGGAGAACGCCTTCACGACCGCGGACTACACGGCCTATTTCCAGCGGATCGCCAGGGAATATCTGCCTCTGGTGATGGAGTTCGAGGCTGATCGCATGACCGGCCTCGTTCTCACCGACGAAAATGTGTTGCCCGAGCGCGATGTCGCGCTCGAGGAATTCAACATGCGGGTCGCCAACAGCCCGGAGGCGCGCATCGGCGAGCAGGTCGCTGCGGCGCTTTACCTTAACCATCCCTATGGACGGCCAGTGATCGGGTGGCGCCAGGAAATAGAAAAGCTCAACCGGGAAGATGCGCTGGCGTTCTATCGGCGCTTCTATACGCCAAACAATGCCGTCGTGGTGGTGGCCGGCGATGTCGCCGACGATGAGGTCAGGGCGCTCGCCCAGAAGACCTACGGCAAGGTGGAGCGCGTCGCGGAAGTCCCTCCGAGGGTGCGGCCTCAGGAGCCGATCCCTGTCGCCGTGCGCCAATTGACGATGGCGGACCCCCGCGTGGCCCAGCCGAACCTTCAGCGCAGCTATCTGGTACCGTCGTCAACCACCGCCAAACCGGGTGAATCGGAAGCCCTCGAAATTCTCGCCCAGGTGCTCGGCGGCGGCGAAACCAGCCGGCTCTATCGCGCGCTGGTAATTGACCAGCACATCGCGACCAGTGCGGGCGGCTGGTATCAGGGGACTGCTGTTGACGACACTCGCTTCGGGGTGTTTGCAAGCCCGCTTCCGGGCGTCACCTTCGAGGCCGCGGAGGCGGCGCTTGACGCGGTGATTGCCAAGGTCGCTGAGAGCGGTGTCACGGCCGCCGAGTTGGAGCGGGCCAAGACGCGCTTGATCGCGGACGCCGTCTACGCAGAAGACAATCAGGCCACCATGGCGCGCTGGTATGGGGCCGCTGTGACGTCGGGAGGCAGCGTCGAAAAGGTCACCTCCTGGCCCGAGCGGCTCCGCGCCGTCACGCCTGAAGCCGTACGAGACGCCGCGCGCACGTGGCTTGACAAGCGTCGCTCGGTCACCGGCTATCTCGTCAAGGAACTGCCCGGAAATCAGGAGAAGCGCTCGTGAGTCTCGCACTTCGACTTTGTCTGCGCGCTCGAGCGCGCTGCGCCGAATTTCACTCAACGTCATGGCCGGGCTTGACCCGGCTTTGCATTTTCGGGATGCGCGCTGGCTGTAGGGTAGGCAAAGCGAATCGCGCCCGGCGCGGCCCGGCGGGCACGGCGCGGCGCCTGTCGTCGGGCCGGCCAACGGCCGGACCCGTTGGCGCCTTTGCCCACCCTGCGATCAGCGCGCTCGCACTTATCGGCGCGCTCGCGACGTTTCCGCTCCCGGCCAGCGCCACCAAAATCGAGCGCATTGTCAGCCCGGGCGGCATCATGGCTTGGCTGGTGCAAGAGCCTTCGGTGCCCTTGATCGCATTCGATTTCGCTTTCAAGGGGGGCGCAACCCAGGATCCGCCTGAAAAAGCGGGCGTCGCCACCATGGCGACCGCCCTGTTGGACGAAGGCGCCGGCGATATCGACTCAAGAAGCTTCCACGAACGGCTCGAAGCCAGGGCGATCGAGATCGGCTTTACGGCGACTCGCGACTATGTGTCCGGCTCGCTGCGCACTCTGACCGAGAACCAGGATGAAGCGTTCGAATTGCTGAAGCTCGCGCTGACGGCGCCGCGTTTCGATGCACAGGACGTCGAGCGGATCCGCGAGGAGATGCTGTCGGGGTTGCGACGGGCGACCACAAGCCCCAACGAACTCGCCAGCCAGCGCTGGTGGGCCACCGCCTTTGCGGGCCACCCTTATGCGCGCCCGCCGCGCGGCACCTTGCAATCGGTTCCGGCCATCACGGCCGAAGACCTCCGCGCCTTCACCCGCAAGGTATTCGCCCGCGACAACCTCAAGATTGGCATCGTCGGCAACATAGATGCCCATGCTGCTGGCATGCTGATCGATCAGGTATTCGGCACTCTGCCGGCGCACAGCGCGCTGCTGCCGGTGGCCACCGCAAGCCCGCAGGGGCTGGGACAAAAAATCGCGATCGATCTCGACGTACCGCAATCCGTGCTGATCATCGGGGGGGCCGGCATTCTGCGCAAGGACCCGGATTTCATGGCCGCCTTCGTGCTGAACCACATCCTTGGCGGCAGCGCCTTTTCGTCCCGGCTCTACAAGGAGGTGCGGGAGGTGCGCGGCCTTGCCTATTCGGTCTACAGCGCCATGATGCCGCTCGACTACGCGGCGCTGTTCCTGAGCGGCACCGCGACCCGCTCCGATCGTGCCGGCCAGGCGCTGGAGGTCATGGAAGCGGAGATCCGGAAGCTGGCGGAGGCCGGTCCGACCGAGGAAGAGCTTGCCAAGGCGAAATCGTTCCTGACCGGATCGTATGCGTTGCGCTTCGACACCTCGACGAAGATCGCCGAGCAACTCGTGCAAATCCAGCTTGATGACCTTGGCATCGACTACATCGACAAGCGTAACGGCCTCGTCAATGCCGTGACCCTGGCGGACGTCAAGCGGGTCGCGAAGCGTCTGCTCGAAGCCAACATGCTCGTCACTGTGGTCGGGAGGCCGCAGGAGGCGTTGCCCGCCGGCGGCAATTCGCAATCGCCCGCCATCGGCAAGGCGCAGCCGCTGTCCGCCAAGGGGGGCTGAGCGTCCCTACTCCTTCTCCACGGCCAATTCGCCGCGAAGCGCAGGAAGCTTTTCGGCGTGCGTCCTTCGTTTGCCGCGCAGGATGCGGATCATCCGCATCAGCAGCCGGATGTAGCCGGTGTCGTAGACCTGCAGATGCCGCTCCAGCTGGCGCCGCGTTTCGATGTCGCTCTCCATCACCATCTGATAGGACGCAGTGATCGGATATTCCTCGCCGGTATACTGCAGCCAGGCTTCGCACAGTTGCTTGCGGTACTGGCGGAACTCTTTGAGCTTGCCGATCTCGTAGGTGAGAACCGCCAGATAGCAGCGGGAATTGTATTCCGACTCAATCTTGTTGCGCTTCATTTCGTTGAGATAAAAGCCGGCCGAGCGGCCGATCGCCACAAACACGAGCCCCATGAGTATGGCTGGTATCCGGCTTCCGGTCTGCGTCGCGACCTCTTCCGGCACGAACACCGCAAGGAGGTGCGCGAAGAGATATCCGGTCAGGCCAAGGATCACGGGCCCCAGCAGCCGCCAGGCGCTGTTGAGCCAATCGTTGCTGCGGCGCGACCGCCGGATGGCCTCGCGCTGCCGGCGCCGCCGCAATTGCGCAGCCCGCAGATCCTGGATGTACCGCTCCTTGCGGCGCGCGATGCCGCGCGCCTGGGACAGCACGATCGCGCGCACGCAGTTAAGATACGCCTCCTCGGGCGTCCCCGGCTCGGCTTCGAGGGCGAGGAATTTCCTGGCGACGAGCCGGGCTTGCTCCTGCGTGAGCTTGTCGCGAAGCGCCGGATCGTCGGCCGAATGAATGGCGTAGCCGATGTTGAGAGCCTCATCGACATTGGGAAGCTTGATCTTCGCCTCGGGCGACAGACGCAGAACCGATGCGAGGCCCATGGCTTTTCCCTTCAGAAGCGCGGTAAGTGCCGAACCGCCACTATACCCTAACTGCCAGTCGTTTTAATTCCGGGCCAGAACACAAATGTGTCTCTCGATGCGGTTGAAATTGCCCGACTTCCTGCCTCAACCGCGAGGAGCGTTTCGCAGCACGTCTGTACTCATCGGCCGCTGAGCCGCCAGTCTACCCTCGCATCACCGCCTTCACCCGCTCAGGCGTCAGCGGCAACTCGCGCACCCGTTTCCCGGTGGCGGCCGCGAAAGCATTGGCGATGGCCGCCGCCATCGGGCCCTGCGACGCCTCACCCGCGCCGAGCGAGCGCTCCTCCGGCCGGTTGATCAGCTCGACCTCGACCTTGGGAACCTCTGGCATGGTGAGGATCGGATAGGAGAGCCAGTCGCGCGACTTTATTCCGGTCGAAGCGAACTTCACCTCCTCGTGCAGCGTCCAGCTGGTCGACTGGATGATGCCGCCTTCGATCTGATTGGCGAGGCCGTCCGGATTGATGATCAGCCCGGAATCCGCCGCCGCCCACGCCCGCGGCACCGCGACCTTGCCGCTCGCCGCATCGACTTCGACGTCGGCGATCACCGCCACATAGGTCGCAAGGTTCTTGTACTTCGCGAAGCCAATGCCGCGGCCTTTGCCGCCGCCGCTCCTTTCTCTCGCCTTCCAGCCGGCCTTCCTGGCTACCGCCTCGATGACGGCGCGCGCCCGCGGGTCCTTCAGATGGGCAAGACGGAACGCCACTGGATCGACGCCAGCGGCGAGCGCCAGCTCATCCATGAAGGACTCCATCGCGAACACGTTCGCGTAGGCGCCGAGCGTGCGCAGCGCCGACACCCGCAGCGGCATCTCCCTGATGAAATGATGCACCACGCGCTGCCGGGGAAAGTCGTAAAGCGGCACCGCATTGCGGTCGCCGCCGCCGGCCGGCTGCGGGATGACGGCAGGCGGTGCCGGCTTTTGCGGCTCGGCCAGATACCAGCTCGCCAGCAGATTGTTGCCGCGCGGATCGGGCCGGGTCGAATGGGTGTTGGTCCACACATCGTAATTCCAGTCGACGATGCGGCCGTCGGCGGAGAGCGCCGCCTTCGCCTTCATCACCATGGCGGGGCCAAACGGCTCCCAGCCAAACTCGTCGCCGCGCATCCATTGCAGCCGCACGGGACGGCCGCCGGGGGCCGCCCGCGCCAGCAGCGCCGCATCGAGCGCCACGTCATCGGCGCCGTTGTGGCCGTAGCATCCCGAGCCTTCCGCATGAATGCAGTGAACCCTCTCGGGCGGCAGCTTCAGCGCCATCGCAAGATTGCCGCGCAGCGGGAAAACCCCCTGGCTGTGGGTCCACACCGTCATCTTGCCGTCGGTAAATTGCGCGACCGCGCAGGAGGGCCCGATCGCGGCGTGGCACGTATACGGCCTGTGATAAGTGGCCTCGATCGTCCGCACGCTCTCCGGCAACGCCGTCTGCTTTTCGCTGATGACGTGCGGCTCATCGGGCAGCGACAGCAGGTGATCGTAGAGAGCGGCCTGATCGGGCAGCGGCGGCCCGGCGATCCAGCTTGCAGCTTTGCCGAGCGCCACGCTCGCCCGGATGGCCTGCTCCTCGCGCTCCGCGATTACGCCGAGGAAGCTGCCGTCGCGCACGACAGCGACGACGCCCGGCATAGCCTTGATCTTCGCGTCGTCGATCGCTTCGAGCTTCGCCCCATAGCCCGGCGGCCGCACCACGCGGCCATGCAGCATGCCGGGCAGGCGCAGGTCCTGCACATAAGCGACTCCGCCGGTCACCTTCGCCGGGATGTCGACGCGCGCAATCGACTTGCCGACGATCCGGTGGGCCGATGGCGACTTGGGTTTGGCCTTCGCGCTGACCTCACGGTGCAGGTTGGCGCCCTCGGCCAAGTCGGCGTAGGTCACCTTGCGTCCATCGTATGTACTGATGACGCCATCGGCGACGGCGAGGCTCGCGGCGTCGACACCAAGGCGCTTTGCCGCAAGGTCGAGGAGGATCGCCCGCACTTCGGCGCCTGCAAGGCGCAGCGCTACGCCGCCGTTCTCGATCGACTGGCTGCCTGACGTGAAACCCTCGTTCGGCGTCTTCTCAGTGTCTCCGGCAATCATGTGCACGCGCTCGAGCGGCAGGTCGAGTTCTTCGGCGGCGATCTGCTTGAGCGCGGTGGCGATGCCCTGGCCGAGTTCGACCTTGCCGGTGCACACCGTGGCGCTGCCGTCGGCCGCAATGCGAATCCAGGCGTCGAGCATGCGGTTGCCATTGAGGCTTCCCGGCAGGGCGGCGGCTTGCTGTCCGGCCGCAAACTTCGGAGCGAGCGTGAAAGCGACCACGATGCCGCCGAGCCCGGCCGCAAAGTCCCGCCGCGAGATGTGCGCGTTCAGCCGCGAGATGTGCGCGTTCATCAGATCCTCCTGATCGCATTGCTGGCCTTGAGTACGGCGCGGATGATGCGGCCGTGAGTGCCGCAGCGGCAGAGATTGCCGGCGAGCCCGTCGCGCACCTGCGCCTCGGTGGGGTGCGGATTCTGGTCGAGCAGCGCCTTGGCCGACATGATCATGCCGCTGATGCAGTAACCGCATTGCGCCGCCTGCTCGTCCATGAAGGCGTGCTGCAAGGGATGCGGCTTGGCCGCGGTGCCGAGACCTTCCAGGGTTGTAACCTCGGATTGCCCGATTGAACCGACCTCGGTGACGCAGGAGCGCACCGGTTTGCCATCCACCAGCACCGTGCAGGCGCCGCACTGGGCAAGCCCGCAGCCGAACTTTGCGCCGTTGAGTTCGAGATCATTGCGAAGCACGTAAAGGAGCGGCGTGTCCGCTTCCGCGGGCGCGCTGCGCATTGCGCCATTCACCTTGAGGCTGACCGCCATTAAGCTCTCCGTGATGGACCAGGCGTTCCGGGGTTTTCGCATCGCGACTATGGTGCGCCGATCTGATGTTCCAATGCCAACGGTTCAATCCCGTTCATGGTGTCATGCAGCGAATGCGGGTCACCCAGTAATCTTTTCCTTGGCGGGCGTGCAAAGGGCTACTGGTTCAAGAGCCGCTTGTGACGCGGAAGCCTGACCTTCCAAATGGTGCCGTTAATCACCGCGGAGGTGCCAAATACGCCGATCACTAGGAACACGACGTAAGCCAGCAAGGGCGACGAGGAACCTATGAGCGAACTCGCCGCCCACGCAGTTCCCCACCAGAATGCCAGGTTGAGCACACTGGCCAATATTTGAGCAGGCAGGCGGTCCGGTCTCATCGTTTACCCCTCGGCACTGCTATTGCCTGCACGGCCACGCGTCATGCAATGCGTCGAGTACAAGCACGGTGAACGGCAGCGGTCCTTCCCTGGGATGCGCTTCAGCGTAGCTCACCACAACCTTGAGGGCCTGTTCAATGGTGACTTGCTCAGGCACGGCAGCGCACAGCAGCGGGTCGAGGTGCGGAATGTCGCCTACCGTCTGCATCGCTTTCAGCAGACCTGACATATTGATGACGCCTTCCACCAATCCCGCGCACCGTCCAACGAGGTAAGAATTAGAAGGGCTGTCAACCGCCTGTTCTAGGCCGAGTTTGCAAAATGGCAGCATAAAGTTTGCGCTGTGTGTATTGTCAGCCGCGTTGGCGATTGGGATCGTGAGCGCCGTCAACACGCCCAATAACATGGATCTCATGATCTCATTTCCACCCCTCAAATCATTTGCCGATCGCAATCAGTTCGCCTGGTGCGCTATGCGCCGGCGCAGCCTCAAAGAATAGCAGCCTGTCGTGTCTCGGCGCGCAAGGAGAAAATCAACAACCGCCCCAAAATCGAGACTTCGTGAAGGGGGTCGTAAGAGCACAGAAGCCCCCGGGGCCAGATCAGTCGGCCCGGCAGCCGTCGAGGAACAGCCGCACGGCGGCGCGCAGCCGGCGTTCTTCCTCGGCAGGCGGTTCGCGGCCGATGAGAAGCGCCATCATGCGGGGAACGCCGACGACCAGCATGGCGAAATGCTCGGCGGTCAGCTGCGGATCATGCAGTGTGATGGCGCCGCGATCCGCATAAGTCTGCAGCACCTTGACGATGAGTTCGCGCGCCCGATTGCGGACGATGAACAGCTTCGCCAACTCTGGAAAGCGAGCGGCTTCCGCAATGAACTGCCGATGGAACGCCAGCGCGTCGCGCTGCAGCACGCCGTCGAGGAGCTTGCGGCCGAATACATAAAGTCCTTGCTCCACATCGTCGGGCAGCGGATCGGTAAGGTGGAGCGTCCCCATGACATCGGCGATGCGGCGTTCGATGGCTCCCACGAACAATGCCGCCTTATCGGGATAGCGCGCATAGATGAATCCTTTGGCGACGCCCGATTGACGCGAAATCTCCTCGATCGAGACGCCATCCCAGCCTTTCTCAAGGAAGAGGCGAAAGGCAGTCGCCAGCAGGACGCGGTGGCGGCGTTCCGCCTCCTCCCGGGTGGGCCGGCCCCCCGGGCCGCGCTTGAACTCGATGGGCTCGAGCGGTGCGTCTGACATTCACTTTTTCCCCATCGCCCCCTGTTTCCTCACCGTCCTGTGTTCCGTCACTATGCTTTGTTCCCTTGTCGACCCGCGGCAAAAGTGCTAATGCAACGATACCGTTCGGTTACAAAAGGTCAAGCCTGTGAGCCGACGTCTGGTCGCCGCCACCATCATACTCCTGCTTTTGGCTGCGGCCGGCGCCGGCTGGTGGTGGACCACGCACGCGCCTCCGCCGGTGGAATGGCAGGGTTACGCCGAGGCCGATTTCATCAAGGTCGGCCCTACCCAGCAAGGTCTCCTCACATCGCTCCACGTGGCGCGCGGCTCCAGGGTCGCGGCCGGAGCGCCGCTGTTCGACCAGGACGACACCAATGACCGGGCGTCCCTCGACCAGACCGTGCGCCAGCTCAAGCAGGCCGAAGCGCAGCTCGCGAACCTTAATGCCGGCGGCAAGCCGACCGAAATCCAGCAGGCAGAGGCCAACCTCGCCGACGCCAAGGCGGCACAGGCTAAGGTCGAGAACGACCTCAAGCGCAATGAGGAGATGGTGAAGACCGGCGGCGTATCGCGGCAGCTCGTCGAAGACCAGCGCGCCGACCTGCGTTCGGCCATCGCCAAGGTGCAAGGGCTCGAGGCGGCGCTGGCGCAACTGCGCGCCCCGATGGGGCGAGAAGGCGAAATCAAGGCGCAACACCAGCTGGTGGAGTCCTTGAAGGCGGCAGTCGCCATGGCGCAGTGGCGCGTCGACCAGCGCCATGTCACGGCGCCGGCGGCCGGCATCGTCGCCGACGTGCTCGCCCGCCCGGGCGAGACAATCCCGGCCGGCGGCCCCGTGGTGTCGTTGTTGCCGCCGGAAAATATCTTCGTTCGCTTCTTTGTTCCCGAGACACGCCTTGCCGACGTCCACAGCGGCGACAAGGTCGCTCTCCTGTGCGATCGTTGCCCGGCCGATCTCGCCGGCACCATCTCGTTCATCTCGCCCCAGGCGGAATACACCCCGCCGGTGATCTACAGCGAAGCCAGCCGCGCCAAGCTTGTCTACATGGTGGAAGCGCGGCCGCCGCGCGATCAGGCCGCCCTCATCAATCCCGGCCAGCCAATGGCGGTGCGGCCAATGCCGTCGCCGCCTATTGCGCGAAACGAGCCCGGGGGCGCGTTCCGATGAATGGAAATCCGATGTCCGACTATGTCATCGATGTCCACGACCTGCGCAAGAGCTTCGGAATGCTCAAGGTCGTTGACGGCCTCAGCCTGCAGGTCGCCAAAGGGGAAATCTGCGGATTTCTCGGCGCCAATGGCAGCGGCAAGACCACGACCATCCGCATGCTATGCGGCCTTCTCGTTGCCGACAGCGGGCGCGGCACCTGTATGGGCTTCGACATCATCCGCCAGGCAGCGTCGATCCGTCGTCATGTCGGCTACATGACGCAGAAATTCAGCCTCTATGAAGACCTCACGGTATTCGAGAATCTCGATCTGGTGGCGAGCGTCTACGAGATGCCAAATGCGCGCAAGGCAGTGCAGGACATCATGGATCGCATGGGAATAGCTGATCGCCGCGACCAGCTCGCCGGCCAACTTTCTGGCGGCTGGAAGCAGCGCCTCGCGCTCACGGCCTGCATCCTGCACGAGCCGCAGCTCCTGCTGCTCGACGAGCCGACCGCCGGCGTCGACGCCAAGGCGCGCCGCGAGTTCTGGGACCTTATCCACGACATGGCGGGCGAGGGTCTCACGGTCCTGGTCTCGACCCACTACATGGACGAGGCCGAGCGCTGCAACCGCATCGTCTATCTCGCGCAAGGGCGCATCGTGGTGCAGGGCGGGGCCGACGAGGTGTCGCACCACTCCGGGCTGATCACCTACGAGGCGACGGGCCCGGATGTCGACGCTGCGGCGCGCAGCCTGCGGCGCACGCCAGGCATCGAGGCCGCCGCCGTCTTCGGGCGTGCGCTCCATGTGGCCGGGACCGATCGCGCCGCACTCGAAGCCGCGATCTACCTCCCCGAATATGCATCCTTGTCGTGGCGCGAAGTCGAGCCGCGCCTCGAAGATGTCTTTATCCACATGCTGAGCGTGAAGGGAGAGGAGCCATGATCTCCCTTACGCGGCTTTACGCCCTGCTGCGCAAGGAATGGATCCAGGTCAAGCGCGACGCGATCACGCTGCGGTTCATCATCGCGCTGCCGATGATGCAGCTTTTCCTGTTCGGCTACGCCATCAACACCAATCCACAGCACTTGCCGACGGGCTTGTTGTCCGTCGAGCACTCGAAATACGAGCGCACCATCATCGCGGCGCTGCGCAACAGCGGCTACTACGATATCCGCACGCTCGCGAGCGAAGCCGAGGCCGAGCGGGCGCTGGCTCAGGGCGAATTGATGTTCGTCATCGCCTTCCCGCCGAACTTCGAACGCTCCATCGACCGCGGCGAGCGGCCTGCGGTGCTGATCGATGCCGACGCCACCGACCCCAGCGCCATCGGCAATGCGACGGCGGCGCTGGCGACGATCACGGGGGCGCTTGACCGTGACCTGCCGCCCGTCATGCGCACGACGCCGACGGCGCCGGCGTTCCAGTTCGTAATCCACGCCCGCTACAATCCGGAGCAGCTTACCGTGCTCAATATCGTGCCGGGGCTCATCTGCATCGTGCTGGTGATGTCGACCCTGTTCATGACGACGCTGTCGATCACCAAGGAGCGCGAGCGAGGCACGATGGAGAACCTCCTGGCGATGCCGGTGCGGCCGATCGAGGTCATGGTTGCTAAAATCGTGCCGTACGTGTTCATCGGCTACATCCAGGTGGTGCTGATCCTGATCGCCTCGGTCGTCTTTTTCCAACTGCCGCTGCGCGGCTCGCTGGTCACGCTCCTGATGGCGCTGGGCCTGTTCATCGCCTGCAACCTGGCGCTGGGCATCACCTTCTCGACGGTGTCAGCGAACCAGATGCAGGCCATCCAGATGGCCCAATTCACGCTGCTGCCCTCCATCATGCTCTCGGGCTTCATGTTCCCGTTTCGCGGCATGCCGGCCTGGGCGCAATGGATCGGCGAAATCTTTCCCACCACCCATGCCATGCGGATCGTGCGCAGTGTGCTCCTCAAGGGCAACGGCACGCCCGACATCCTCCCGGAGCTGTGGCCGATCGCCGCGTTCATGGTGGCCGTGGTGGCGATTGCCGCGTGGTGCTATCGCGAGACGCTGGAGTGATTTCCACATCCCCCCTCGCCCACCCTTCCCGCGTCACGGCGCAAAATTCAGCGAACTTGCCGGCTGCGATCGCCGCACGGATGCCCGCCATCAGGTCCTGGTAATAGTATAGATTGACCTCGCTGAGCAGCATGGCGCCCAGCATTTCGTTCGCCTTGACCAGGTGATGCAGATAGGCGCGGGCATAATCCCGCGCGCCTGGGCAGCGGCTTTCGGGATCGAGCGGACGCGCGTCAGTAGCGTAGCGGGCGTTGCGCAGGTTGATGGGGCCAAACCGCGTGTAGGCGAGCCCGTGACGGCCGTTGCGAGTGGGAAGCACGCAGTCAAACATATCCATGCCGCGTGCGACTGCTTCGAGAAGGTCGTCCGGCGCGCCGACGCCCATGAGATAACGCGGGCGATCGGCCGGCAGCAGCGGCGCGACCGTTTCGATAACATCAAGCATCACGTGCTGCGGCTCGCCCACGGCGAGCCCGCCGATCGCATAGCCCGCAAAGCCGATATCGACGAGCGCGCGGGCGCTCACGGTACGCAATTCGCGATCGTCGCCCCCCTGAACGATGCCAAACAGCGCGCGTCCGGGAGAATGCCAGACGGCGGCCTCGAACGCACGCTTGCAGCGTTCGGCCCAGGCGAGCGAAAGCCGCATGGCGCGCTCCTGTTCGCGGCGCTCCTGCGGCAGCCGGATGCATTCGTCGAGCTGCATCGCAATGTCGGAGCCGAGCAAATCCTGAATTTCGACCGCCCGCTCCGGCGTCAACGAAACGATCGCGCCGTCAAGATGGGAACGAAACGTCACGCCATCGTCGCCGACCTTGCGCAGCTCCGCGAGCGACATCACTTGGAAGCCGCCTGAATCGGTCAAGATCGGATGCGGCCAATTGAGGAATTTATGCAGCCCGCCCAGCTTGGCGATGAGTTCGGCGCCGGGCCGCAGCATCAGGTGATACGTGTTGCCGAGCACGATGTCGGCGCCCGACGCCTTCACGTCACGCCAGTGGATTCCTTTCATGGCGCCCTGGGTGCCGACCGGCATGAACGCGGGCGTGCGCACGATGCCGTGGGGCGTGGCGATGGCGCCAGTGCGGGAAGCGCCGTCGACGGCATCGACGCGAAACGCGAAGGCAGTCATTCAAGGGTTCCGGAACAAGAGACAGGCGTCGCCATAGGAGTAGAAGCGATAGCCTTTTTCGACCGCATGCGCATAGGCGCGCTTCATCGTGTCGAGCCCGGAAAATGCCGCCACCAGCATGAACAGCGTCGAGCGCGGCAGGTGAAAATTGGTCAGCAGCACGTCGACCGCACGGAACCGGTAGCCCGGCGTTATGAACAGCGAGGTGTCGCCTGAAAACGGCGCAACGGCGCCGTCCTCGCGCGCGGCGCTTTCGAGCAGGCGCAGCGATGTGGTGCCGACCGCAACGATGCGGCCTCCCGGGACGGCGGGCGTCTCCCGTCCCCCTTGTGGCGAGGGGGCGGCGATGGGGGTCGTGCCCGTGGGCTCTGTCAAAGCCAACCCTGTCGATCTCCCACCCCTACCCTCCCCCGCAAGCGTAGAAGGGAGAGGGAGGCGACGTGCTGTGTTGAGCGCCTTGGCCACCTCGGGCGTCACCTGCCCCCACTCTGCATGCATTGTGTGGCTCGCGATGTCATCCACCTTCACCGGCAGAAACGTGCCGGCCCCGACGTGAAGCGTCACGGTGTGAAAGCCGATGCCGCGCGCCTCCAGCTCGCCCACCAGGCGTTCCGTGAAATGCAGGCCGGCGGTCGGCGCCGCCACGGCGCCCTCCTCGCGGGCGAACATGGTCTGATAATCGGTGCGGTCGCGTGCATCGGGCGCCCGACGCGACGCGATGTAGGGCGGCAACGGCAGCTCGCCGCGCTCCGCAATGGCCTGGTCCAGCACCGGCCCGTGAAATGCGAACGCCAGCGTCACCTCGCCTGCCTCGCCCTTCGCCTCAACGGTGGCGTCGAGCTGGCCGAGGAAGCACACACTGCTCTCCGGTTGCTCCTCGCCAAACCGCACGATGTCGCCCGGCTTGAGCTTGCGGGCGGGCTTGACCAGCGCCTGCCAGCGCGAGCCGTCAAGCCGCTTGATCAGCGTCGCTTCGATCCGAGGCTCGCTCGCGCCGCCGACGCGCCGGCCTGAAAGCTGCGCCGGGATCACCTTGGTATCGTTGACGACAATCTGATCGCCGGGCAGCAGAAGGTGCGGCAGATCACGAATGATGCGGTCTTCGAACACGGCGGCCGAGCCGGACGCTGCCGGCCGGACCACCAGGAGCCGCGCAGAATCGCGCGGGGAGGCCGGCCGCAACGCGATGCGGTCGGGCGGGAGATCGAAGTCGAAGAGGTCGGTGCGCACGAATCGTCATGTAGGATGGGTTGAGCGCAGCGAAACCCATCATCCACTCCGCCGCATTGACAACTCCACGACGGGTTTCGGCTGCGCTCAACACATCCTACACGTCCCCCGCGATGCGCGCCCTGACGATGCTGTCAGGATCGGTTACCGGCTCGCCGCGCTTGATCCGGTCTACGTTTTCCATCCCGGTCGTCACTTTGCCCCAGACAGTGTATTGGCCGTCGAGCCATTTCGCGTCCTCGAAGCAGATGAAGAACTGGCTGTCGCCGGAATCCGGACTTTGCGCCCGCGCCATCGACACCGTGCCGCGCACATGTTTTTCATTGGAGAATTCGGCTTTGAGCTTTTGGCCCGAGCCGCCGGTGCCGGTGCCGCGCGGACATCCGGTCTGCGCCATAAACCCGTCGATCACGCGATGGAACTTCAATCCGTCATAGAAGCCGTCGCGCACCAATTCCTTGATGCGAGCGACGTGGTAGGGCGCAAGGTCAGGCCGCATCTGGATCGTGACCGGCCCCTTGGAGGTTTCCAGCAGGAGCGTGTTGTCGAGATCGACTTCAAAATTTTGAGTCATGGCGGTTTCGGCTTTCTTTGCTTGCAGGTTTCTACGGTCGGGGATCATGAAGGACGTCCCGCAATAGCATGGGGGAGCGCGATTAGCCAATTAAGGCTTCTGCTCGCCCGGCGCGGCGGGGGCCGCGTCATCGCGATGGTCGGTCGCCTTGAGAGCGCGGGTCTCCTTGATGGCGACCACGAAGGGCCGCCCCGCAATGGCGCCGCCGAACTTGTCGGTGATCGGCAGCGGCGTGCAGCGCTTGAGCATGGCAAGGGCGGCGGCTTCGTAAGCGGCCTTCGCCTTCTCCGGGGCGTCGTGTGTGACATAAGTGAAGCGCGGATCGGCGAGAAGCTCGCCGTCGCGCCTGAAGGCAAGCTTGAGGGCAAGCTGCATTCCAGCCTGCGCGTCGTCCTCAGGCGGCAGTTCCAGGCATTTCGACAGCAGTGGACCGATCTCATTGAGCCGATCGACCGGGTGTTCGCGATCGAGCGGTTCGGGCGGACCGGCATGGCCCTCAACCTTCAACAGCGGGACCTGATTGAGCGGAAACACGATCTCGGGCGTACAGCCCGGACGGCTGAAGACCCCGCAGGAATATGGCGTGAAGGGATGGCGGCGAAACACGCTGCCGAAATAGGGCGTGCACGGATGATGGCTGAGGACGCTGCAGACGGCGTGCGCCGGCTCGGGCGCGGCGAGTGACGCAAGGCCGAATGCGGCGAAGGCTATGACTGCAAGGAGGGCTGCATGACCCCACGCTCCCACGGAGGGCGAGGTAATCGCATTCGGCGCGGCCACGCAGTGCTCCCTCTCCCCGCAAGAGGGGAGAGGGAAGGGCAGGGTGCACATGCCATGGCCCTGCCCTTCAGGGGGAGGTGAAGAACGTCCCTCAGGCGACTGTCCGCTCGCTTGGAGCCTGCCGTTCATTTGACGTCCGCCGCTACCCTCACCGTCACCATGCGATCAGGATCAGACACCGTCCCGTTATTGGCCTGGCTGCCTTTCTTGAGCTTATCCACGACATCCATGCCGGAGAGCACTTCGCCGACTACGGTATATTTGCCGTTCAAGAAATCACCATCAGCATACATGATAAAGAACTGACTGTTGGCCGAATTCGGGTCGTTGGTGCGCGCCATGCCGACAATGCCGCGCTTGAACGGCACCTGCGAGAACTCCGCCTTCAGGTTGGGATATTTCGAGCCGCCGGTGCCGTTGCCGTTCTGACCATCGCCAGTCTGCGCCATGAACCCGGCGATGACCCGATGGAATGGCACATTGTCATAGAACCTGTCGCGGGCGAGCTGCTTGAGCCGCTCGGCATGCTGCGGCGCGATGTCGTTGCGCAGCTTGATCACGACGCGGCCCTGGGTGGTGTCGATGATCAGCGTGTTCTGCGGATCGGCGCCAGCCGGCAACCCCTGGGCGGCAACAGGCGCGACCGGGGAAACCGCAAAGCTCACAAGCAAGAAACAGACGGCGATCAAGCGTGACATAGCAACTCCTCTCAGGTTCGCACTCTTAGTTTCGTATGTTCATCTTAAATCTGACCTTGAGCCGGTCCGCCACAACGGCGGGCACAAAGGCCGACACGTCGCCTCCCATGCCGGCAATCTGCCGCACCAAAGTGGCGCTGATGGGACGCACCGATGGCGACGCAGGCAGGAACACGGTCAGCACGTCGGGCGCCATCGCGGCGTTCATCCCGGCGAGCTGCATCTCGTAGTCGAGGTCGGAGCCATCGCGCAAGCCGCGGACCATGAGAGTGGCGCCGACCCGGCGAGCAGCCGAAACCGTAAGATCGTCGAAGGTGATGCAGGCGAACTCGCAACCCGTCGCGCGAACCACGACGCCGCAGGTCTCCTCCAGCATTGCGATGCGCTCATCGGCCGAAAACAGCGGCGCCTTGCCGGGATGCACCCCGACCGCAATCACCAGCCGGCGGGCGAGCCGCGCAGCGTGGCGCACCACGTCGACATGGCCGTTGGTCACCGGATCGAACGAGCCTGGATAGAGGGCAATCGGTTGCATCGCCAGGGTCTAGCCCGCCGTACCGCTGTCTGCAAGGCGGCGGCCTGCTTCACGGCGCCAGCAGGCTCACGCAATGGCCTGGTTGGACCGGCGACGCCGCGATCTGGCCTCCGACCGGGATGCATTGGCTCGGCGGCAATGCGGCCGCGAGTTCGACCTTGGCGACCAGCAGGCCGAATGCCTTCTGGGCGTGGGGCTCAATGAACTGCAGTTGCGGGAACGTGGTCTTGAAGGTTTCGATGTGGTTGCCGTTCTGCTCTTCGAAGAGGCGATATGCCGGCGCACGCTCTTCGACGGCCCTACCCAGCGATCATCAACATTATCTTGATGCAACGCCTCCGCAACTTTGCGGGCATAAGCGCGCGCATGAACGTCGATCGGCAGAAGGCCGTCCATCGTTCCGGCCACAGTGATGAGCGGCAAAGTGGTTTGGATCGATCGTCTCGCTGATGAGGATCACCGTGGCCAAAGCCGGTGATAAGCGACCCTCTGGTTGATCAAGCGACCTCAGCGCGCTACGTATGCGGCATGCAGATAGACCTTACTCCCGAGCAGCAAGATTTTGTCCGACGGGCCATCGAGAGCGGCCGGTTTGAGCGCGCCGAGGATGCCGTGCAGGCGGCAATGGCTTTGGGTCGATCGAGAACGTCGCCGCTCGGAGATTCTCGCCGCCGTTGATATCGCAAGAGCCTCGATTCGCGGCGGCGAAAGCATGGAAATCACTCGGGAATCCATGCGCACATTGGCCGAGGGCATCAAACGGCAAGGTCGCGCACAGTTCGCCGACGAGCGCTCCAGCATATAACATGGCGCATCGCCTCGCGCCGCAGGCGCGCGCGGAGTTGAGTAACATTTGGAATTGTATCTTCAAAGAAAACGGCAATGCTGTTGCGGCTGACAGCGTCATTGATGCAATTACCGAGCGTTTCTACCTGCTCAGCCAGTTCCCGAGCATGGGCCGCAGCCGCGACGATTTACGTCCCGGTCTGCGCAGCTTTCCCGTCGGACAGCACGTGGATCATCTATACTATTGAGGATGAGGATGTAGAGATCCTGCATGTATTTCATGGCCGCCAGGACATTGATGGCCGGCTTGGTCAATAGAGGCTCCTATGAGACATTCCGGTACTGGCCGCGAACACCGTTTCGGCGCGCGCTAATGCCAGCCGGCAGCGTGCACACCGTCATAAGCCTGTCCAAGATGCCGCTTCAGTCATCCGGATTACGTACGCCCACCTTTGCGTTATCTGCAGCTCTCTATGCCGCGGCATTCATAGTCCTGTCATGGCCGTGGCTTTCCGGCACGGTAACGATCCCCTGGGATGCCAAGGCGCAGTTCCAGCCGGAACTGCAATTCCTCGCATCCTCGCTCGCCCGCGGCGAGTCGCCGTTCTGGACTCCGAACGTGTTTGCCGGCTGGCCGCAGGTCGCCGATCCGCAATCGCTGATCTTCTCGCCGCTGCACCTCGCCCTTGCGTCGTTCGACCCGACGCCGAGCTTTTGGGAGGCCGATCTCGTCACTTTCGCATATCTGTTCTGCGGCGGCCTGGGGCTCATGCTGTTCTTCCGCGACCGCTGCTGGCATCCCGCGGCCGCCGTAGTCGCAGCGCTGATTTTCGCGTTCGGCGGCTCGGCGTCATCGCGCCTGCAGCATACCAGCGAAATCATCAGCCTTTCCTATACGCCGATCGCCTTATGGCTGCTCGCGCGCACCTTGGATCGCGCATCGTGGCGCGCCGGCCTTGCGGCTGGTGTCGTGATTGCCCTCCTGATGATCGGACGCGATCAGGTCGCAATGCTGGGGCTTTACGTGCTCGGCCTTTACGTCGTCGCGTGGTGGCTCGATGGCAAGGGCCGGCTCGCGCGCGTGAGGCGCACGGCGCTTCCGCTTGCGGCCTGCGCGATGACGGCCATCCTCATCGCAGCCGTTCCGCTGGCGCTCTCGGCGCTGCTCGCCGCCGACAGCAATCGGCCGATGATAGGCCTGGAGCGCGCCGGCCGCGGCTCGCTGCATCCGGCCCTGCTCCTGATGCTGGCCTTTGCCGACCTGTTCGGCGCCGCCGATCCGAATGTCGACTTTTGGGGCCCGCCCAGCCTCGCGTGGGACGCCGCCATGCCGCCGAGCGGCCTCGCGCTCGCGCAGAACATGGGCGAAATCTATTGCGGCATCCTTGCGGTGGTGCTGATCTTTGGCGCCGGCCTTGTACGCGGCCTGCTGTGGGCGCGCGAAGTCCGCTTTTTCCTGATCGCGCTGGCGCTCGTTCTGCTTTATGCGCTCGGCTGGTACACGCCGGCATTCCGAGTGATGTACGACGTGCTGCCCGGCGTCGACCTGTTTCGCCGGCCGGCGGACGCTACATTCATCATCGGCCTGCTGATCGCGATCCAGACCGGATATCTCGCTCACCGCGTTATTTCCCGCACCGCGCCGCAGCCGCGCTGGTTCCATTGGGTCGATACCGCCATCTTTGGCGCGCTGGCTGCGATCGCGATCGCGCTGGCGCAGAAGGCAGACCGGCTTGGCGTCAGCGTGTTGCCCATCGCGACGGGAATCGTCTTCGCGGCCGGCGCAATTGCGCTCCTTGGCGTGGCCCGGCGTCTTGCGCCGGCGCGCCCTCTATTTGCATCCGTGCTGCTTCTTGGCTTCACCACGTTCGATCTCGCCTGGAACAACGCACCTAACGAATCGACCGGGCTGCCGCCGTCACGCTACGACGCACTCCGCCCGCAAACTCACAATGCGACAGTTGCGCTCATCAAGGCGAAGCTCGCCGAAACCTCAGGCCCCGACCGCCGCGACCGCGTCGAATTGATCGGCATAGCCTATCACTGGCCGAACCTGGCGCTGGCTCAAGGCTTCGACCACCTGTTCGGGCACAATCCGCTGCGCCTCCGCGCCTTCGCGCTCGCCACCGGCGTCGGCGACACTGTGGCCGAACCGGCGCAGCGCCCGTTCGCGCCGCTATTTCCGTCCTACCGTTCGACCATGGCCGACCTGTGCGGCGTGCGCTTCATCGCCACGGGCGTGCCGGTCGAACAGATCGATCCCTCGCTTCACGCGGGCGACCTCAAGTTCATTGCGCGCACCGAGGACGCCTATGTGTATGAGAACCCGCGCGCGCTGCCCCGCGTCATGGTCGTGCCGAACTTTCGGATCGCCGATTTCGGCGAGCTGATCCGCAACGGCTGGCCCGATGTGGATCCGCGCCGCTCGGTGCTGCTGGAGCAGCCGCCCCCCGGGCCGCGGCGCGCGGCGGCCCCGGCCTCTCCTCTCCCTGGGGGCGTCCCGCCCGCTCTTTCTTCTGAAAAAGATGCGGGCGCGCCGCCCGCGCTCCCGGTGCAGGGCCGGGACAGGGCAGAGGGGGTCGCGCATATTCTTCGCTATGCAAACACGGAGGTCGACATCGAGGTGGAGGCGCCGAACGGCGGCTTTCTCGTCCTCAACGATGCGTGGCATCCGTGGTGGCGGGCCGAGGTGGATGGCCGGCCAACGGATATTCTCAAGGCCAATGTGCTGTTCCGCGCCGTGCCAATCGGCCAGGGGACGCATCGCGTGCATTTCGCATTCGAGCCGCTGCGAGGAGCGTGGGCGGAGGCGAAGGAGAGGCTCATGGAGCCCTGGAGGCGAGGGATCGGGATCCGTAGGATGGGTTGAGCCAAGGCCCCAAGCACTCGCTCCTCTGCCTCACTCCACCGAAAGATTGGCCGCCTTCACCACCTTGGCCCACTTCGCAGTGTCGTCGGCAACGAACTTGCCGAATTCCGCCGGCGACATGGGCATCGGGATGCCGCCGAGATCAGCGAGCTTCGCCTGCATCTTCGGATCAGCAAGCGCAGAGTTGACGGACCTGTTCAGGATCGCGACGACCTCGGCCGGCGTCCCCTTCGGCGCCGAGATGCCGTACCAGGGGGCAGCCTCATAGCCCGGAACCGTCTCGGCGATGGCCGGAATATCCGGCAGCCCCGGCCAGCGTTTCGCCACCGTCACCCCGAGCGCCTTGAGCTGGCCGCTGCGCACGAACTCGATCGAGCCCGGCAGATTGTCGAACAGCACATGGACCTTGCCGGTCATGAGGTCTGGGTAGGCGGGCGCCGCGCCGCGATACGGCACGTGGATGATGTCGAGCCCCGCGGTCAGCTTGAACAATTCGCCCGACAGGTGCACCGACGTGCCGTTTCCGGAGGACGCAAAGCTCAGCTCGCCGGGTTTTGCCTTGGCCAGCGCGATGAAATCCGCCACCGTTTTGACCGGCAGCGAAGGCGGCACCACCATGATATTGGTGAGCAGCATGAGGCCAGCGACGGGCGTGGTGTCGCGGAGGAAATCAAACGGCAGCTTCTTGTAGAGCGATGCGCTGATGGCGTTGTTCGGCGCGTCGAACAGAAGGGTGTAACCGTCCGGCGGCGAATTGATCACGGCCGCCGCGCCGAGATTGCCGCCGGAGCCGGCGCGGTTCTCGACGATGACCTGCTGACCGAGGTCGCGCGAGAGCCAGTCGGCCACGATCCGCGCCGTGGTGTCGACGGCGCCGCCCGCCGGAAAGGCGGCGACGAGATGGATCGGCCGGGTGGGGTATTTCTCGGCGGCGACCGCAGGTTGCGGCGCGAACAGGCCGGCGGCGATGAGGCACCCTGCGCCAAGGCCAAACATCAGCAATCGTCGTATGGCGCGCATGATCTCACCTCGGCCAAAGGAAGTGGCGGATCCATCCACCCCGTAGGATAGGTTGAGCGAGAGCGAAACCCATCAGCGCCTCCCGGTGCTATGCCCTGGCGGGTTTTGCTGCGCTCGGCCCACCCCAGGTTAGCAGCTTGCCGGCCGCTGCGATACCGCCCATGGCCACAGGTTTGCAGGCTCATTATCATTCGCGCCGCGACAAGGACTGCGGAGCAGCCAATGGATTTGCTTGTCAACGTAGACGTCGACGACCTGTGGAAGGGGATTGCGTTCTATGAGCGCGCGCTTGGTCTGCAGGTCGGGCGGCGGTTCGGCTCGTTCGCCGTGGAAATGCTTGGCGCGTCGTCGGCCATCTATCTGTTGCTGAAGCCGGACGGAACGAGGCCATCGGCAGAAGCAGCCGACGTGCGCCGCTACTCCCGACACTGGACGCCGGTCCACCTCGATTTCGTGGTTCCGGATATTGCGGCGGCCGTCAATCGAGCAATTGATGCAGGGGCCACGATGGAAGGCGAGATTCGCGGGCATAAATGGGGTCGCATCGCGCAGATGGCTGATCCCTTCGGCCACGGCATCTGCTTCCTCCAATTCCTCGGCCGCGGTTATGACGAGATCGCTAACTAACGAGAAGTGACGATCAAAACGTCCGCGGGAATACTCGCACGGAAGCCATCCGCTTACCACCATAAGCGGATCTTCGAACTATCCAGCTACCACTAATCGGTCCTTTGACCCGTCCCTGCCCTGCTATTGCCGCGATCAGACGGCAGACGTTGAAGCGCCCATCCGGCGGGGCTGCCCAAGCGGGGAGAGCACTTATCGCATGCTGCCTGATCGCACTGCCGTTTCGCGCCGTACGGCGCTTCGCGGTCTCGCGTCAGCTGCTACGGCGCTTGCGGTTGCGGGCTGTGCCGGCCTGGCGGCGACCGGGGTCCGCTTCGACGCCTCGGCGCTCGTAAACAATCCGACGCTCCTGGTCGCGACCACGCGCAAACCGGTTGGCGGCGCGCGCGCCAAGCCGTGGTTCGGAACAGAGCGATCGCGCAAGATTACGCTTGCGCGCGCCGCTTTGACCCCGCCTGATGACGGCCGGTTCTCGCTTTCGGCGATCGGCCTTTCCGACTGGAGCATCGCTTCAATCGAACCGGTGGCGCAGATCGACGATTTGCTCGGCCACGCGACCAGCCCGCGAGACCTGCTGGTCTACATCCACGGCTTCAACCAGACCTTCGAGGTGGCCGCGCTCGATGCGGCGCGCTTATCGGACGGCATCAAGTTTGCCGGCTACACCATGGCGTTTTCCTGGCCGTCGCGGGCGAGCCTCCTTGACTACAACTGGGATCGCGAAAGCGCGATGTACTCGCGCGACGCCCTCGATCAGGTGCTGGAAGACCTGCTCGCACATCCAGCAGTCGGCCGCGTCAATATCGTAGCGCACAGCGTCGGCACCATGCTGACCATGGAGGCGCTGCGGCAGCTCTATGCCAAACTCGGCGACTACTCGGCCGACCGCATCGGCGCAGTGGTGTTTGCCTCGCCGGACATCGACATGGATGTGTTCACGGCATCGGTGCAGCGGATCGGCCCGCTCGCCCCGAAGGTCACGATTATCACGGCGACGGACGACCGGGCGCTTGCGGTGTCGCGGTGGGTGAACGGCAGCACCACGCGGGTTGGCGCGGCCGAGAAGGCGCAACTCGAGAAGCTCGGCCTGCGGGTGATCGACGCGTCGTCGCAAGGCTGGGGCATCCTGAACCACGACCGGTTCCTGTCAAACGCAGGCGTCCGGCAGGCCATTCACGATGCGATCGGCAGCCTCCCGCGGGTCGGAGCATTTGCTCCGCCGGGGATCGAGCTGGGCGGAAACCTGGCGCCGCCGGAGGGGGCGCAGGCGGCGACGCGGGCAGATGCGAATTAATACTTCGCTCTATGGCATACCAAGCTCATAAACCCGCAATGAGCTTGTCGTATTCCGCATGAGAGCCGATCCAGAACCACGTCACAATTTCCTCACCGAGTGCGACATCGCGGTATCCGAGCGCTCTCCAATGGATACCGATGCGGACTGAGAAGACTGCCTCTTTCTCGCTCACGCATTTGAACTGCAAACTGCGATGGCTTGGATTGGCGCGCCATAGCGCGTAGGCCCCGAGCAGCCTGCCGCTGCACGTCTTTAGGCAGCGCATCGTAATGCTTCCAAAAGCTCCTTGTCGTGCGGGAAATCACTTGGCAGGGCGGTCAGAGGGATCGCCGGCCACCACGTCGCCCCGCGCCACTTCGGCACGCGCCGATCGCACAAGGGTACCCAATTGATCCTGAGTCTTGGCGAAGCGTTCATCCCAGCCGCGTTCAGCAGCGATCTCGTCCAGAATGAGGCTGGCAATGACTTCCTGTTCTTCCTCGGGAAGTCGCGCCACTTCCGCCAAAGCCTTCTCAAGCAAAGCGTTCATCTTGCGTCTTTCTGCGATATCACCTGGGAGCCTAGCACAGCCGCATAGCCATTCACGGCATACCTCCGGCGAAGGCTCTCCAGGTACTCCTCATTGACAACTCGGCCCAGCAAATCCGAAAAGAACGCCGGACCGCTTTTTTGGCGGATTAGTGGACACTAGCCATATGCCGCCAAAGGGACCTTCCATTCATCCTCCGACGATCCGTCTACTCCCGCAGAGTCGACCGACTCCCGCGTAAACTCGAAGTGCAACTCCTCGTTCACGTCGAAAGCAGAGTAAATTTTCATCGAAAGAAATTGTTCAGTAAATTTCCTGCTCATCTCGTCGGGTCTTTTGGCCTTCTTTTCAATGGCCGATCCGTTGAGCGCTTCAATGAGCAACTCTTCTGGATCGGAGAAGAATGTGGCGAGGAAAGCAAAAAGTCTAAAAAACTTTTCGCTCGTGGTGGACATGACCTTCACACCGGCTTCGCACCTCGACAGGTGCTCTGGGCTCATATCGAGAAATTTCGCAAGCACGTTCGACTTCACGCCGAGAGCGTTACGAACAAATTTCAGTTCCTTTCCGTTCAACTTCCGTGGATGAACTACCCGTGTCCGCACAACGGCGTTAATTAGTCCAACTATATCGGGAACGTGAACCTTTTCCTCTCCTGTTGCCCGATCGATATCTAAGGTCACGCAATTCCACAGTGTGACTTTGAAAGGCGCTCCCAGCGTGTCGATCTCATATTGCGGAACAACACGAGCGCTGGCCCGATCATGCTGTTTCATCGCTGTTCTCCTCCACTACACCCCTCTTACACTCGCTCTACTTTCACAAGGCTGACCCCGAGGATCTCCGAGATCACTGTCAAGGTCACCCGATACTTAATGCCTTCGTTGTCGTCGCCTTCCACAATCCAGAGCGCACCCGGACTGTCCAACTTATTCGCGTAGACGACATACCCTTTACGAAGGACATTCCTGATCGCGATTAGGTTGAGTCCCATTTTCCGCAGATGCTCAGCTGAGTATGAAAAACCCGCTTCGCTGGGGAGATAAGTTTTCGCATACTCTCGTATCCAGGTAGTTTCAACCACAAATTCTTGTTTAGGTTGCGGCGACATTCCGCCCCTCCCCTCGCGCTCGGGTAATTAAAGTACCGTAAAATTGATCTTAGATCAAGAAAGACATTGGACGCGGCGATTTAAGGGCAGGACACCGACAGTGAAAATCACGGTCCCGCGGGATTACCGAACTCCCCCTACTCCACGTCCTCCACCTGCTTCGGCCCCGTCCCGAACGCCTTCTGGGCAAGGGCTGCGGCCATGAACTCGTCGAGGTCGCCGTCGAGCACGGCGCCGGTGTTGGAGGTGCTCACGCCGGTGCGCAGGTCCTTCACCATCTGGTAGGGCTGCAGCACGTAGGAGCGGATCTGGTGGCCCCAGCCGATATCGGTCTTGGCGGCCTGCTCGGCTGCCGCCTGCGCCTCGCGCCGCTTGATCTCGCGCTCATAGAGCTTGGCGCGCAGCATGGCCCAGGCCTGAGCGCGGTTCTTGTGCTGGGAGCGCTCGGCCTGGCACACCACCACGATGCCGGTCGGCATGTGGGTGAGGCGCACCGCCGATTCGGTCTTGTTGACGTGCTGGCCGCCGGCCCCGCCTGAGCGCATGGTGTCGGTGCGCACGTCGGATTCCTTGATGTCGATGACGATACGGTCGTCGATCACCGGATAGACCGTGATGCTGGCGAAGGAGGTGTGCCGCCGCGCGTTCGAGTCGAACGGCGAGATGCGCACCAGCCGGTGCACGCCGTCCTCGCTCTTGAGCCAGCCATAGGCGTTGCGGCCCTTGACCTGAATGGTGGCCGACTTGATGCCCGCTTCTTCGCCGGCCGTCTCCTCCAGATATTCGATCTTGTAGCCGTGCTGCTCGGCCCAGCGCGTGTACATGCGCAGCAGCATGTTGGCCCAGTCCTGGCTCTCGGTGCCGCCGGCGCCGGCGTGGACCTCCAGGAAGCTGTCAAAGCCGTCGGCCTCCCCGGACAGCAGCGCCTCCAGCTCGCGCCGCGCCACTTCCGCCTTGAGCCGCTTGAGCGCCGTTTCTGCGTCGGCCACAACGCCGGCATCGTTCTCGGCTTCGCCGAGCTCGATCATGCCGACGTTGTCCTCGACCTCGCGCTCGATGCGGACGAGCGCGGAGAGCTGCTCCTCCAGCGACGTGCGCTCCTGCATCAGCCGGCTGGCGCGCTGGGGATCGTTCCACAGATTGGGGTCTTCGGCGAGATGGTTCAGCTCGGCGAGGCGGGCGCGCGCCTTGTCGAAGTCAAAGATGCCTCCTCAGCAGCCCCAGGGACTGCTTGATTTCGTCAACAACGGTCGCAATTTCGGCGCGCATGATCTCTCACCGGTTCAAAAGAGGGTTCGCGCCGAGATGTAGCGACCCGGCCGGCATTGCGCAACCGTGCCCGTGATATCATTCGGGCTTGATGCTCGCCGCCCGGATCACCTTGCCCCACTTCTCCGTTTCTTGCGCCATAAGCCTGCCAAAGTCGGCGGGCGAGCCGGGAAGCACAGTGCCGCCAAGCTCCGCGAGCCGCGCCTTTATCCTGGAGTCGGCGAGGCCTGCGTTGACCTCCCTGTTGAGTCTGTCGATGATCTCGGCCGGTGTCGCCGCGGGCGCGCCGAGACCGAAGACCGAACTCGCCTCGTAGCCGGGCAGAAAATCGCCCACGGTCGGGACGTCCGGCAGCCCCTCCCACCGCGCTGCCGTGGTCACCGCCAGCGCACGCAACCTGCCGGCCCTGATCTGCTCAATCGTCAGCGAGGTGGTGCCGAACAGGACCTGCACCTGCCCGCCAAGCAGGTCGGTCATCACCGGTCCGCCGCCGCGATACGGCACGTGCACCATGTCGATTCCGGCGGCCATCTTGAACAGCTCTCCGGCGACATGAGGGCCCGTCCCGGTGCCTGGAGATGCCATATTGATCTTGCCAGGGTTGGCCTTGGCGTAGGCGATGAGCTGCGGAACCGTGGCGGCTGGAACCGAGGGGTGGACCACCAGGACGTAGGGAAGGCGCAGGATGCCGGCGATCGGCGCGATCTCACGGAGAAAGACGAAATTGAGCTTGTCGTAGAGCGTCGCGTTGATCGCCGCCGTCGAATCGACAAGGAGCAGCGTATAGCCGTCGGGCGGGGCGCGGACGACCGCTTCGGTGCCGATATTGTTGCTGCCGCCCGGACGGTTTTCCACGATGAACTGGCCGAGCCGCTCCGAGAGCCACGGCGCCATCAGCCGCGCGACGACGTCGTTCGCGCCGCCAGGGGCCGCAGCCACAATGATGCGCACCGGCCGCGCCGGATAGGCTTGCGCCAAAGCGGCGCGCGCCGCAGCCGGCACCGCGGCAGCGCCCGCGGCGAGATGCAAGAAGGAGCGGCGGGACGGATTCATTGATGATGCCCCTCTTAAATCATCTGGCGAGAGGCGCCGCGACCGTAACCGGGAAGGCAGCCGCTCAATACAGTCCGCCGCGGCGCACGGCGCTGTCTGCCTCCGGGCTGACGCCGACCGTCTCGGCGCCGCCCATGGCGATCGCATTATTTTCAGGCGGCGCGGTGCCGGGCTTGAAGGCTTCGAGGATGGCCCTGGTGGTTTCTGGTCCGGCCCGCTGGCCGGTCCTGGCGTCAACGCGGATCAGCTTGATGCCGGGCGGCACGCGGAACGGCATCGCCGGTTTGTCGGCGAGCGCCATCTTGAAGAAGTCCTTGGCGATCGGCGCCGAGAGGTGGCCGCCGGTGGCATTACGGCCAAGATGGCGCGGCTTGTCGTAGCCCATGTAAACGCCGACCACGAGATCGGGCGTAAAGCCGATGAACCACGCGTCCTTCTCGTCATTGGTGGTGCCGGTCTTGCCAGCGATCGGCTTGCGGAGATCGGCCAACACGGTTGCAGTGCCGCGCTGGATCACGCCCTCCATGATTTCGGTGATCTGATAGGCCGTCATCGGGTCGAGCACCTGTTCGCGCCGGTCGATCAGGCCCGGTTCGGGCTGGTTTTCCCATTTCTTGGCATCGCACCCGCGGCATTCGCGCTGATCGTGCTTGTAGATGGTGCGGCCATAGCGATCCTGGATGCGATCGATCATGGTGGCCGTCACCCGGCGGCCGCCATTGGCGATCATGGCGTAAGCCGTGACCATCCGCAGCACGGTCGTCTCTCCAGCGCCCAGCGAATAGGAGAGATAGTTTGGCAGGCTGTCATAAATGCCGAACCGCTTCGCATATTCGGCGATGAGCGGCATGCCGATGTCTTGCGCCAGGCGCACCGTCATCAGGTTGCGCGATTGTTCGATGCCGAATCGCAATGTGGCGGGACCGGCATATTTGCCGTTGGAATAGTTTTCTGGCCGCCAGACGCCCAACCCGGGGCCCTGGTCGATCTCGATCGGCGCATCGACCACGATCGAGGACGGCGTGTAGCCGTTGTCGAGAGCAGCAGAATAAACGAACGGCTTGAACGAGGAGCCCGGCTGCCGCATCGCCTGCGTGGCGCGGTCGAACTGGCTCTGATCGAACGAGAAGCCGCCGACCAGCGCCAGCACGCGTCCGGTCAACGGATCCATCACTACCATGCCGCCCGAAACCTCGGGGATTTGGCGCAGCTTGTATTGGCCGCTGTCCTTGCCTGTCGGCTCGACGTAAACAACGTCGCCTGGCGACAGCACCTGACTGACCCTCAGGGGATTCCTCGCCGTCGAGGGACGCGCCCACTTGACGCCCTCGAGGGGGATGACGCCGATCTCGCGCTCGCGCGCCACGGCGCCGCCGGGCTCGCGCGCGGGCTGGAAGCCGATGCGCGCCGACTGGTCGTTGGTCTCCAGGACGACCGCCAGGCGCCAGGGCGCTACATCATTGAAAGCGCGCACGTCGGCCAGCTTCACCCCCCAGTCGCCGCTGATGTCGATTTTCTGGATGGCGCCGCGAAAGCCCTGCCCTTCGTCGTAGCGGATAAGCCCGTCGGTGAGCGCCTTGTGGGCGATCACCTGCATCTTGGGATCGAGCGTGGTGCGCACCGACAGGCCGCCCTCGTAGAGTCCCTTCTCGCCATATTTCTCGTAGATCTCGCGGCGCACGTCCTCGACGAAGTAATCAGCCGCGATGATGTGCGATCCGGTGGCGCGCCGCTGCGCGACGGTGAGGGGCTCCTTCTTCGCCTTTTCGCCCGCCTGGGCCGTCACATAGCCGTTCTCGACCATGCGGTCGATCACGTAATTGCGCCGCTCCGTGGCGCGCTCGCGCTGGCGGAACGGGTGCAGCGTCGTCGGCGCCTTCGGCAATGCGGCAAGATAGGCCGCCTCCGGAAGGGTCAGCTCGTTGACCGACTTGTCGAAATAAAGCAGCGCCGCCGCCGCCACCCCGTAGGCGCCGAAGCCGAGATAGATCTCGTTGAGATAGAGTTCGAGAATCTTGTCCTTGGTGTATGTGCGCTCGATCTTGAGCGCCAGCAACGCCTCCTTGATCTTGCGCGTAAATGATACCTCGTTGGTGAGAAGGAAGTTCTTGGCGACCTGCTGCGTGATGGTGGAGGCGCCTTGCGGCCTGCGGTTCGTCCCGAGGTTCTGAAGGTAGAGCATCCCGGCGCGGACAATGCCGCTGAAATCAAGGCCGGTATGCTCGTAGAAATTCTTGTCCTCGGCGGAAATGAAGGCATTGATGACGAGCTTCGGCACCGCCTGAATGGGAAGGTAGAGCCGGCGCTCCTTGGCATATTCGGCAAGCAACTCGCCGTCGGCCGCGTGCACGCGCGTCATCACCGGCGGCTCATAATCCTGAAGCTGCGAATAGTCGGGCAAGTCCCGGGAGAAATGATAGAGCAGGGCGGCCGCGGCCCCCACCGCAACCAGAAATACGAGCGACCCCGCCGCGAAAAGGAACCCGAGAAACCTGATCAAAAAGCGCATCATCGGCCTATTTCAAATGTCCCGCCGAAGCCTACGAACTCGGCTGCCGGCGCACAATGCCAGGTTCAGCCGCCAACGTTAAGCCTTCGACACCTTGTTCGGGGCCACGCTTTGGGCCGCCCCCCGATGCAAACGCCCGCACTCTATGACTCAGCATCCATCACGTTGCTCGGATTTGTGATTAAACTTGGGCAAGAACCGCACATTGCGTGAACGCATCCCTCCGCCTGGGAGCTTGGGCGCGTCAGCCGGTGCGCGCATTATTGGGCACGTGCACCCGCGCCCCGGCCCGCGACACGGGTGGCAAAATAGCTGTTGACCGCATGAGCAATGGCGTCGCCCGCGCGAGAGCGCCAGCTTTCGGAGATCAGGTATTTTAAGTCGCGCGGGTTCGACACGTAGCCGAGTTCGATCAGCACCGAAGGCACATCGGGCGCCTTGAGAACCCGAAAGCCGGCCGACTTCTGCGGACGTTTGTGCAAGCGCGCGGCGGCGCGCATTTCCTTTACCACATTGCGGGCGAACTGGGCCGAGAAGGCTCTTGTCTCCCGTTGCGCAAGATCAATCAGAATGTCGGCGATCTCGTCAGGTTCGGCCGCAAGATCGACGCCCGCGATGATGTCCGCCCGGTTCTCCGCGTCAGCCAGGCGCTGCGCCTCCGCGTCGGAGGCCTTGTCGGAGAGGGTATAGACGGTGGCGCCCTCAGCCTCGCCCTCGCCCTTTGCAAGAGCATCGCAATGAATCGAGATCAAAAGCTGCGCCCGCTGCTGGCGGGCAAACCGCACCCGCTCCGACAGCTCAACGAAGGTGTCATCGGTTCGGGTCATCATCACGCGATACTTGCCGGTGGCCTCGAGCTTGGTCCGCAGCATCGACGCGAACTCCAGCACAAGGTCCTTTTCGAGTTCGCCGCCCGGCGCGCGCGTCCCCGGATCGATGCCGCCATGTCCCGGATCAAGCACCACCACAGGTCGAGGATCAGCCCTCTGCTCCTCGCGGTCGCCGTGCGCCGCCCTCTCCCTGCCCTCGTCCGCTTGCGCGGGAGGATAGGGTGGCCGCGGCAAGTGATTGTCGATCGCGGCGGCGCGCAGGAATGTCTCGCGGTCGACCGCGACGAGGTCGAGCACCATGCGGGCGGGCTGCCCATCCGCAGAATCAAGTACAAAAGCCTTCTTGACCCGCACCGGGCCCGTCAGATCAACGACAATGCGTGACTGGCCCGCCATTACCAACCCATAACGGAACGCTTTGATGATGCCCCGGCCGCGCTCCCCGGCGCTGGGCGGAAGCTGGAAGTCGACCTGCGGAAGTTCGATTACCACCCGGTACGGGTCCGCAAGCGCAAAAGCCCGCATGTCAATCTTCCGGGAAAGATCGATCACCAGGCGGGTTTGCTGGTCATCGCCGGCCAGGCGGGCATCGGTTGCGATCGGCGGCGGATCAACGGCCGACGGGTCGGGCGGCGGCGGCGCTTCAATGGCCGGAATGGCCGGCGGGAATTCCGTGGCTGGCGGATCGGGCATTGGCAGCGGCATTTGAGAATAGGCAGGCACTACCAGGGCAAAACCAAGCGCAATCGCCACAACGATCGCGTGCGCCACGAACCCCCCATTCAGACGTGGCTGCCGCCTTGCAGCCAAGCCGGGTGCGCGCCCCCCAGCACGCCCGGCATCAGCTACCACAGGTTCTGGTTTTGACCCCTGCTCAGCCAATGCGCGTGCGATTATGCGGACCACCCTTGGTCTCCGGTGCCGATCATCCCTCTGGCGTCCTTTGTATCCCAATAGGAAGCCATGGTTAATGGATCTTGGACAAATTCATCGCGAAACTGCTGTGGCGACACTACAAACGAAATGACGGGTCATATATTACCTCTGATGCAGCGCCCATTCGGGCAGGCGAGTATGGCAGTTGCGGCTTGCCATGCCTAATTATGGCGCGTAGATAAGGAATCGCTGAAGGGTCGGAGATCCTGGTTCTGTCACTTCGGGTATTCTGCCCTGTCGTTTAGAATCCTGCCCTTTAATCCATTCGCAGCGGATGGCGAGCGCAATCGGCCACATTCGTTGCTGGATTTGACAAAGACAGGACAGTGGTCCTCGGCCGGGTGGGCGTCCACCCGGACTTCAGCCGATACCCGAAGGCGACGCGATCCCGCGTTGCCGCTTAAGCTTTTAAGGGTCGAATGCGCCATGCCGGCGATCAATGGCAACGAAAGCACCTCGTTTGACCGAAAGGCCGCAGGACGAGGCTTCCGCCTGTCCGGTCGCGCGTGGCATGCCCCGATCTTCCAACTCAAGAGGCGCGCCGCGCACCGCGTTGCACCCCGCTACTCCATGGACCGAAGCTCATGGACGCCGGGCGCGCGTTATGCCGCGGGCCGCCAAGAGACACACCAATGGCCAACAAGATGCTCATCGACGCGACCCATCCGGAAGAGACCCGGGTGGTCGTGCTGCGCGGCAACCGCGTTGAGGAATTCGATTTCGAGTCGGCAAGCCGCCGCCAACTGAGAGGCAATATCTACCTTGCCAAGGTTACGAGGGTCGAGCCGTCGCTGCAAGCGGCCTTCATAGACTATGGCGGCAACCGCCACGGCTTTCTGGCATTCAGCGAAATCCACCCTGATTATTACCAGATCCCGGTCGCTGACCGGCAGGCGCTTATCGCCGAGGAAGAGCGCGCCCACCGTGACGCCGAGGCCGAAGCCGATCGCCGCGCCAGCATGCGGCGCCGCCCGCCTCAACGCCAGGCCGCCGAACGCCGCTCGGAAATGGTCGCGAGCGAGCCGCTCAGTGACGAACTTATCGATCCCGACCTGGAGGTAACGGAAGGCGAAACCCGAGAGGTGTCTCCAGATATCCAAGCCGAAGCGGCCGAAAGCGCTGAAAGCGTGACCGGCGAGCGCCGCGAGGATGAGCGCGCCGACGCCGCAGCCGACAGCGGGCGCGCCGGGGCGCCCGTGGAGGCCCTCGCCCAGGACGAACAAAATCTCCCCAAGCTCGAAACAATGGAACTGAGCGGCCATGAGGCCGCCTCCGGGCATGACGTAGATCATGACGGCAGGCTGCCCCAGAGCGGCGAAACGGCCATGCATCCCGGGCACGACGCGGTCGGCGAGACTGCCGGCGCTGACCTTCAAGCGGCCGAAGAGGCGCACGAGGAGGAGGATGGCAACGGCCAGGGCGAACTTGCCGAGGGCGATGACGAGGAAATCGTCGAGTCCGTTGGCGGCGACGATGCGATGGAAGAGGTGCCGGACCGCGCGCCGCGCCCCCGTCGCCAGTACAAGATCCAGGAAGTGATCAAGCGCCGGCAGATCATGCTGGTGCAGGTGGTCAAGGAAGAGCGGGGGACCAAGGGCGCCGCGCTGACGACTTATCTGTCGCTCGCTGGACGCTACTCGGTGCTGATGCCCAACACAGCCCGCGGCGGCGGCATTAGCCGCAAGATCACCAACGTGATGGATCGCCGGCGTCTGAAGGAGATCGCGCAGGAGCTCGAGGTGCCCGAAGGCATGGGCATCATCTTGCGCACCGCTGGCGCGACCCGCACGAAGACCGAGATCAAGCGCGATTTCGAGTATCTGCTGCGCGCCTGGGAGACGGTGCGCGATCTCACCCTGAAATCGACCGCGCCCACCCTCGTGTATGAAGAGGGCTCACTGATCAAGCGGGCGATCCGCGACCTCTACACCAAAGACATCGATGAGGTCGTGGTCGCAGGCGATGCCGCTTATCGAGAGGCGCGCGACTTCATGCGCATGCTGATGCCGAGCCACACCAAGAATGTGAGGCCCTACCACGACAGCCAGCCGATTTTCGCGAAATACGGAATCGAGAGCCAGCTCGACGCCATGTTCTCCCCGGTCGTGCAGTTGCGGTCGGGCGGCTACATCGTGCTCAACCAGACCGAGGCGCTGGTGGCGATCGACGTCAATTCGGGCCGCGCGACCCGCGAGCACCACATCGAGGATACGGCGCTCAAGACGAACCTCGAAGCCTCCGAGGAGATTGCCCGCCAGCTGCGCCTGCGCGACCTCGCTGGGCTGATCGTCATCGATTTCATCGATATGGATGAAAAACGCAACAACCGTGCGGTCGAGCGGCGGCTTAAGGATTGTCTGAAGAACGATCGCGCCCGCATCCAGGTCGGCCGCATCTCTCATTTCGGCCTTCTGGAAATGTCGCGCCAGCGCATCCGCACCAGCATGCTGGAAAGCTCAACCGACAAGTGTCCGCATTGCGGCGGCACCGGCCACGTGCGCTCGGTGTCATCAGTGGCGCTGCAGCTCTTGCGCATGATCGAGGAGACGCTCCAGCGCGGCGCGACGCACAACATTGTGGGCCGCACCCGCTCTGAGATCGCGCTCTATGTGCTCAATCACAAGCGCGCCCATCTTCATGACCTGGAGCACCGCTTCCAGATCGCCATAACGATCGCGTCTGATGATGCGATCAGCGGCCAGCTCCCGTTCGTCATTGAGAAGGGCGAGCAGGTGCGCACCCTGGAGCAGGCCCGCGCCCTCGCCGTGCAGGCGACCGCCATCCCGATCGCCATCGACGATGGCAAGGAGATCGAGGCGCCGATCGAGGAGATCGAATTTGAGGAGGGCGAGGAGGAGATCGTTGACGCGGAGGCGGCCGAGTCGGCCGAACCGGCCGAGGCCGCCGAGGGACGCGCGGAGGATGGCGAAGGAGGCGGTCGGCGGCGGCGACGGCGGCGGCGGCGCGGCCGTCGCTCCGACGCGCGCGAGGAAGGTCTTCCCATGGCAGGAGCGCTCGAAGGGGAAGCCGCACCCCATCTTTCCGGCGATCAGCTGCCGCCCGACGCGCCTGCCGCAGAGGAGGAGAGCATTCCGGCCGAAGAGGCCGGCAGCGCCGAGATTGAGGCTGACCTCGGCGAAGAGGAGCTGGAGGCGGCAGGCGTCGTGCCCGCCGATCATGCCAATGGCGACGGCCGGCGACGGCGCCGACGCGGCCGACGCGGCGGCCGGCGCAATCGGCGCGAGGAAAGCGACCTTGGAATTGCTCCGCCGGAGAACGGCGTTGCGCCGATCGACGAGGAGATCGCCCACGCGGTCGAAGATTTTGGCGGACCGCCGGTCGAACAGGTGCGAGACGAACTGCCGCACGAGCCGGAGCAGCTTCCCGCCGAGCATGCCGACCGCCAGCGTGGCGAAGCAGCGACGCCGGAGCCCGCTCCTGCGAAACCGAGTGAGCCAGTTGCGCCGCCCAAACCGGAATTGCCGCGACGGCGTTCGACCGTGCGCGAGCCGGTTCCGTTCCTCGTCGGCGGCGCCGCGCCAGCGCCGCAACCGTCGCCTGCGCCGGAGCTCGTCACCTCCGCAGGCTCGGTCGAACCGGCCGCATCGCCTCAGCCCGAGCGGGCAGCCGGCGGCTCGGTCGCCGAGGTCGAACCCGCCGAACCGCCTGCGCCCGCGCAGCCCCCGGCGGAGGCGCCCGCGCCGCCCCGACGCGCCGGCTGGTGGGCGAAGCGGATGCTCGGCGACAGACGATGACGTGGCTGGCGCCGCAGCGCCGCCCCTCATAGGCGTGCCGTCAAGGCTCGAAGGCGCCGCGGACTCCTCCCCTTTTCCTTGTGGGAGGGTCGGGGGGCAGGCTTCGGGCGATATGGCGCCTCGGCGCCGCGCGGCACGGCTATCCACCCGTCCCCCTCCGACAAGGGAGGCCCGCGAGGGAGGGAGTCCAAAAACGGCTCGACTGCCACTTAACTATGAGGGGCAACCCTTGTGGTCAGCCCAGGTGCCGCAGACGGACTGCCCGCAGCGATGGATAAGCAAAGCGATGGATAAGCAAAACGCCATTTTCTTCACCCTGTTCGACACCGCGATTGGACGCTGCGCAATTGCCTGGAGTCGGCGCGGGATCGTCAGGGTCCTGCTGCCTGAACGCGACGATGGCGCGCTGCGAGCACGGCTTCTCCGGCGCCTCCCGCGCGCCCGCAAGGCGGCGCCGCCGGAAGAGGTCGCTCGTGCGATCGCGGGCATCGTCGCGCTCGCCGCCCGGCGAGCCGCGCGATCTCTCCGAGGCCGAGCTTGACCTTGCCGGGGTGCCCGCATTCAACCGCCGCGTCTACGCGGTGGTCCGGACAATCAAGTCCGGCGGGACCCTCACATACGGGGCCATTGCGGCGCAGCTTGGCGAACCGGACGCGCGCCGCGTCGGCGAAGCGATGGGCCAGAACCCCTGCCCCGAATTGCAAAAACTGGGCTAGGAAGAAACTTACCCGGTAGGACCGCGCCACGGGTAGCAGAAGTTTCATGCGCTGCAGGTCGGGCCAGGCCCGGTGGAAAACTCTTTTGAATTTTGAGCGGGGCAGGACGTGAAAAGCGGCCAACCCGCGATCACTCGCGGCCTTGATCGCCTGGATGCTTTTTGTCGCGGGCGCACATCGGCTGTTGCCGATGTGCGTATCTTCAATTTCCCGATCTCGGGTGAACCCGAGATCGGATGGCAGCCGGTCAAGGGTCTCGACCGCTAAAGCGGCGATTGGCGCGCGATTAACCGCGCGCCAATCGCCCTTGACC
>Ga0209062_1001424_pt1 | contig 42336 bp, 33 predicted proteins | sample Coa_R2_2_FD_187158 | JGI IMG/M metagenome (GOLD analysis project Ga0209062, IMG submission 187158) | Surface soil microbial communities from Centralia Pennsylvania, which are recovering from an underground coalmine fire - Coalmine... | ecosystem: Environmental > Terrestrial > Soil > Unclassified...
CGGCCAGGGCGACGCCGCAGCATGGAATTCGGGGAAAGAAGACAGAAACAGAGAAGTATCGGCATTCGACAAGCCGGATCTTACCTAGCCCGGAGACGACGTTTACACAAAATTCTTGACAAGACCCTTCAGAAGGGCTGTTGGCTCCCCAAAACGTCAAATTTCGACCCCAATCTCTAAAGATTTCTTAATGCCCGGTTTGAAATGATCGAGTTGCGTGTTTTCGAAACGGAGATGGTCCTGCCATGTGCAATGTCATGTCTCTCAGTGGCTTATCAAACCCGATCCAGCACCGTCGCGCTGTCAATCGCATGGCTCATTCGAACCGAGCGACACTATGCTGACAGATATTGGCCGGCATTGCTCCAGCATTCGTCTCGTTCACATCGAAACGCAAACGGCCTCGTTGTCCCGCTATCAATCAACCGCTGTAAAGACGAGGCTGCTGCGGCCGGCTCGTGGAGATGATAAATCAGTTCCCTGTGGCCGTTCCAAGTGACTCGCCCCACAAACTTGAATTCCGCAGCCGTGGTGATGGCGGCCTCCACGTCATCCTCCCAGGAATCCAAAGCCTCGGCCTCCTTCCCGGCCGGCATTCCGTCCGGGTCGCATTCCTTCATAGTGGTCGATAGGCTAAGGAACCATGGAAATCTCCCCTTCTCTCTGAACTTGCGGAGGGAAAAATCGACATTTGCAATCAACCTTCGACCGCCCATCTCTCCTTCGAGCAATCCGAATGACTCACTGTGGCGCATGCAGAACTACATTACCTCGGCCTATTCTTTACTCCCAGCCCACTTGAATCTCGCACCGTCCCAATAGATTAGGGATATACCGTCCTCCCAGATCATCGCGATGGCTTCCCCTTTTACTGCAGGGACAGGACGAGGAACATTGCTTCGAAATGCTCCTAAAGCGCTGACGTCCTGCCTCGTGTAAACGGCCCAGTTCGGCGCGAGAAAACGATCCTGTTCCATATCCGAGAACGTCGGCCCACCTAGTCCGGCACCCAGCACGAACAACGCACCACTTCCGGCGCAAACGAGAACGCCGGTCCCGCCACTCTTTGATCGCACCTCGATGGCATAGTCTGGTTTCCCGTCACCGTCGAAATCTCCACGGAGGTAGAAGGGATTATTTCCGGTGAGTATAGTCAACCCCGCAGCCTTTGGATTCTTGAGGCATTGTGTAACTCGATCCGGCAGAAATGGTCCATCGTCGGCCAAAGCTGTCACGGACATCAAGGCCAAGATCGATAAAAGACCCGCCGCGCAACGCATAATCATCACCTTTGCCCTGGCCTGATCCTCGGTTCCTGTCGTGGGGGAGCCGGATAGTTCTGTTGGAAGTGCATGTGGTTTTGATGAATCTGCTGTAATGCTGCGGGGATCGGCCCTAGGCCATAACGAGATGGGTCGCCTGTCAGAGTTGCTCCGAGGTTCGCGTTCTGGGCAGTAAATTCGCTCATTATGTATTCGTTCCTTTCGACGTCGCCGCTGCCTGCCGCTGTTCGTCCGATTAGCGCCGTTCCCTCGTCCCCCATATAGCGGAGATCGACGTTCGCTCCATTTCGGTGCGAGCGGTGAATCGGCTGTCCGTTTGCGTCAAGAGCAGATCCGCCGGTCTCTGTGGAACCACCTGTGAACACTAATGGATCATCGTTAGGATATTTCTGACCATACGCCGCGGCCACATTGAACAGAGCTGCCGCTTGCGATACCCCAAGGTAATTCTCCTCCCGCCCGCGGGTCTGGATGCTCTCATAATTGGCATCTGCATTACCCGCGAGGGTCGCGACATTGATCAGGCCGTGAGCGTTCGCAGCATAGTTCGTGATCGCCTGAGCATTCTCAGAGCCGTATACACGTAGATTGTTGCCCATAACAACCGCGATCGTCTCGTAGCACTTCTGATCCTGCTGGCACTCGTCTACCCAGGAATAAGGGTTGTTAGCATCACCTGAAGCTACCCACAGTTCTCCGTTTGGATCGACAAATCGAAACGGATTATTCAGGCTATACGTGTATCTATTCCAGGACTGAGGGCTTGCCGAAGCGGCGCTCAGCATTGATGGATCTGGGCTTATAAACCGTCCCTGGGCGGATGCCATGTGTCGGGCCTTGAAGAACTCTAAGCCCGACTCGGAATCATGTTCGTTTCCAATGAACTTCTGGCGTACGCCGGCATCCCGCTGGTACGTATACGCGCCGCAGTCGCTCACGTTCGTTCTATTGCTGAACGAGGAGGGGATGAGAAAGCCGTATGGAATATAATCTAACCGCGCAGTGGCGCAAGGCGAACCGTTCACACTCGCCGTAACCATCCGCGTACTGCCCAGCGGGTCGGCTGTGAGATACTGCGTTCCAGTCGCGGTATTCGTTCCGCCATACTCTGCTGCGAGCTGCCCGGCGGCATCGTAGACGTAGACGACCTGGGTCCCATCGGCGAGTTGAGACTGCACCCTTCGGCCTTCCGCGTCGTAGGTGTAGACTGCCTGCCCGATGTTCCACTGGATTGTGCAAAACGCCGGACTTGATTGGTTCGGGCAGAACGCTACCGTGCGGCCTTCGGCGTCGAAGGCATAGCTCTGATTTGACCAGTCCCGAACCAGGTTGCCTGAGGCGTCATAGCACCAGATCCCGGTGCTTGAACAAGGACCAGTTCCGTTGTTAGGCGTGCTATGGTTGCCACCATCGAAACCGCTGGGTGACTGGATTCCGAGATTGGAACTCGCGATTATCCGATTGCCCTGATTTCCGTAGTTCGGATCGGGTGAGAAAAGCTGACACCATACTGATGAGCCATCCGGGCAGGCGGGGTTGGGATTGCTGAATCCGTACTCGGACGCCACGCTGAGCCGGTCGAAGTGATCATATCCGTAGGACTGATAGATGGCCGAGTAGGTACCCGGTGTGATCGTCTGGCTCAGCACGTTCCCAACGTTGTTGGTGCTTCCCCCGTTAGCGCCCGCGCCGGAGGAGTAGCTGTACCCGAGTGCCAGTAGGTTTGCGCTGGTGTTCTGGTTGGTCACGTTGAGGGCAGTGGGCTGGAGCCGCGAGTTGTAGGTCCAGACCTCCTTGGCACCGCTTCCAAGGACGAGCTGCTGGAGAGCGCCGTGCGGCGTGTACTGGACGCTTGAGACGTAGCCCGTTAGGCCATTGGCTTGGCCAGCCTGATTGTACGTCGTGGCCACCTGGCGGCCCGAAGGGTACTTCATGTTCGAGATGCCAGCGGGAACGTAATCGTAGTGAAATGGATACGGGCCGGCTGTCCCCTGCGACGACGAGACCACCTTCTGCTGGCTCGCTTCGGCGCGGCCCACGGCGTCATATCGGTAAATGGATGTGCTGGTGACGCCGCCGACGACCGAGATGGCCGCGCTCATCCGGCCAATCGCATAGTTCTGCGCGGTTTCGTTGGTGATCGAGCAGCCGTTCGGCCCCGTACAATCGTATTCGAACGTAGCGTTAAGAGTGTTGTCGCCGGAGAACTTCGCCACGACCCTGTTCAGAGCATCGTAATTATAGGTCGTCAGGACCCCTCGGGTGTCCGTTCGCGTTTTCAAGTTGCCTGCGTTGTCGTATGTGTAGCAGACGCCAGGGATGCCAACGGAAGGGCAGGTGATGGTTCCTGGCCGGCTCTCCGGGTTGTCCGCTACGGTTATCCGTCCAAGGGAGTCGTACCTGAAGTTGCGAATCTGTCCGCTCTGGTTGACAGAGATCAGGTCATCCAAAGCGTTATAGGAGTAGCTGGTTGTCGCATTGGCCCCACCGTAGTCCTCAACCACGATTTTCAGCCTGCCGAATGCGTCCTTCTTGGATTGGCGCTGAATGGAATTCGGCGCGATCTCCGTGGCCACCACCGTTTCAGTGGTTGCGTCGCCAGAGTAGTTTGTGACCGCGATGGCTCCGTCAGGCAGCACTGTTTGGGTAAGGCGATCCAGGGCATCGTAAGTATAAGTCGTTAGCGGACCCGGTCCGCCGCAGCCGGGATTCGAGACGGTTCGCAAACGGCCCGCCGCATCGTACTTCTTTTGAACATCCGTGTACCTCCCACTCGGGCAGGTGTTGCTGTCGACGTATTGGCGCGTCTCGAATTCGCGGCCCAACCCGTCGTACACGACCTCGGAGAGATTCTGATGATCGCCAAAGGTATTGACGTCGGCTCTGCTTTGCGCATCCGTCAGGCTCGGGTACGAATACGACGTGGAAACGAGGCCCGCTTTGTTCACGTAGGTCAGGCGGTCGAACGAGTCCGCATATTGGGCGGAGGTTTGCGAATTGTTCGGATCGGTGATCGAGACCGGCCTGCCAATGTTGCAGTCCCACTGGTAGTTGGTCTTCTGGCCGAGCGCGTTCGTGATCTGGGTAACGAACGCATAGCTGCCGCCGGGGCCGCTGCTACAGCCCGTTGACCCGTATCCGCCACCGGGGCTGTCCGCATAGCTGAAAGTAGTAGAATTCGAATCGCCGTCCAAGATCTGAAGTGGGTTTCCCGCCAGATCATATTGCGGCGCGCTGCTGGTCGTGATGAACGAGCTGTTCAGCAGGCGCTGGATTTGCGTCAGGTTGCCGCGTGTCGTGTAGGTGGAACCGAATGCGGGATCGATATTCGGAATCGGAGTGCCTGACAGGGACCCCGAATCATATGTGTAGTTGCTCTGGCTGGCGAGGCCGGAAGGCGTGAGGACCTGCACAGAGGAAACCAGGCTGGGCAGAAATGCCGGGCCGGTCCCGTTCGACGGCACTACCGGATACTGGCCGCCCTGCAGAACCGGAGTGTTTCCAGGCGCATACACGTATGCTGCCGCCGAGCTGGTCTGGGGGATGTACGTGGATTGAGTGTGGCGGGTATAGTCATTCGTTGCCGTCGCACAATCGATGTAGGCGTACCCAGATGCCGTCGGCTCGCTAAAGGCGGGGCCAGCGCCGAAATCGTATTCGTAAACGTCGGTCAGATTGTTAGGGGCAGAACTCGCAGGCACACCGATGGCCGGACAGTTAAGACCATATGGACATGCGCCGACCACTTGGCCGTCGTACGCGAAGAGCTTTGGACGAGTGACGGAGGACAGCGTCAAGGATTCCTGGCATACCTGGGGTGACTGATCGGCGCCCACGGTGTAGGCCTTGTTGACCGTCTGCAATCCAGGCGTTTCCACCAGGTACTCGGCGCCATCGAGCGGGTCGGGGGTATAGATTGTCTGGTGCAGGGACATTTGAAATCCGGGTGACGCCGGTGCCGGAGTGGCCCTATATGCCCGGATTGGCGAACGCCCCGTGGAGAACGTATGACGAGTGACAATGTTCACGCCGCCATCCCCGGTGGTGGTGACTGTGAGCGGTCCGGAGCTCCAGGATTGAAAACTAAATACCCGATTTTGGGGATTGGGCGGGTTCGGTAGATATATGGGGCCCGACACCGCCTCCGAGGTCGCGTAAGTAGTTATTGTATTGGCGTAAGAGTCCAAAGATTGAGTCGATGCACCGGAGGGAGGCACGGCGACGTACTGCCGCCGTTTCAATAATCGCCGGTAAACGTAAGGCCGGAAAGAGGGGACACTGGAGGAGCCTGGCACGCCATTGAGGGTATCCAACACCTGTCCACTGGCATAAACGCCCGGAAGAAGCGTGTTCAATCCCTGCCCGTATTCATAATCGATGGCGCCGCCGGTGGGGAGGACCACTCGGGCGACCTCGCCATACGGGTTGTAGTAGAACGCATACGAGGAGACGTTGTCCGGCAAGACAACAGCGGAAGGGCTGTTGCCAAATTCGAAGTTCGGGATCAGCGCCACCTGTGGGAATAGCGAGGAGGGCGAAACCGGAGAGAGATCCGGCCGCAAGCGGTTGGTTGGCGGTCCCCAGGAGACTTGAATCGTGCGGTTCGCCCCGCCATAGCCGGGGTATGAAATCTGATCGCATGTGGTGGCCCCTGTTACGGGCGTGCAGGCCCCATAACTGATGGAAGTAGTCCGGCCAACCGGGTCGGTAATCGTCTGCAGCAACATTTCACACGCGGAGTTGGGGATCCCGTCGCCGCAGTAACCGAGCTGGACCGTATTCCCGCTCCGGTCTATGATCTTGCGAACGCGTCCCATGTCGATCAGGTAGCGCACGCCATTGCGGAAGTACAAGGTTCCACAGATGTTCTGGTTGGGAACGTCCGCTTCGGTCAGGTTGCCATCATTGCGGTCATAAATCTGGTTGAGGCTATTCGCATAAGCGAGGGTGCTCTGATTCGTGGAGCACCACGAGACCGTGCCGTCATAAAGAAACCAGGTCCCGCTGCCGTCACGGCTGCGAAAGACGGAGCCGCGCGAGAGATCGGTGTTATTATTCGCGCAGTCCCAGGTTATGGAGCCGTCGTTCTTCGCCGAATAGAGCACCATCTCCGAACCATCCGGCCGAAGAAAGGCGACGTTCGTCATGGTGGTCATGAACTGCGGCACATTGTTGCCGGGGCAGGAACGATAATCGTCGAAACCGCGCTTCAGCACTACGAAGCCTGGCGTATAGAGCGTCTGGAAAGAGTGCCACCATTTCGCCGTAGCGGCTGAGGAGTAGGTGCTGGAGGTGTAATCCCAATCGGTTTCGATAGACCACGGCGGGTTGGAAACGGGAAGCGTGATCGTGTAGCCCGCGTCGCCACGACCGCCAATGCCGTGGATCGGCAGGCCGAACGTGAGATGGCCGCTGTAGAGGTCGATATTGTCGAAGCCGGACAGGGCGAGCACATTGGCCGGGCCAGAAGGGGCTAATTCCGGAGGCGTGGGACCCTGAATGACAGACGTCGCTACCTGCTGCGTCAAGCCCGAGGATGGAAAGAACATCATCAGCCAGCCAGAGGCGACCGCGGCGTGCAATAAGATCGATTTCTTCATGCGCCTCCTCCTCAATTCGACGGTGTCACGACCAGCGTCGCTGTCCATTTCGTGCGGCCGCCTACAGTCAACGTGTGTTTCCCCGGTTGGAGTTGCACTAGTTGTTGCATTCCGGACGCCCCAGACTTGGTATTCGCGGCGATCACGGCTCCCGCCGTCTCGTGGTTGAGTTGAACCGATAATTGGGAAAGTGTGATGCCATTGCGGACGCGAATTACATACCAGCCCTGAGGAACAGTCATCGTGGAAGGAGACACTCGATCCGGGGTCAAATCGAAGATGATAAGGCCGACTGTACGGGGAGGTGTGTTCGGCTGGCCTTGAGCGAGCACGATTGGAACCGATGCGGCGAGCACTAAGAGTAGTAGATTCCGAACTATTCGATCGATCTGATACTTCATAAGTTATCTCCCGTCAGCTATGGTTTACGGCCAGTCACTTGGAGTACTATCGGCGCGGATTGGGCTGCGGCCGATGGAATTGAAACAGTGAAAGCTCCACCGGTATCGGCTACCGCTCTTTGAGTCGGGTCCATCAGCGAAACTTCCTTGCTATAGACGAGTACCTGGAAGGAAGTGTCCGGCGGAATCACAATCTGCTGCTTCATGGTTGTGGCATCGCTTTGGACCAGCGGGATCGGGATCGGTGCGCTCTTCGGCGGCAGTAAGGCCAGGAAGATGTGCCCAGGGCCTGGGTCGCCGGTCCTTGCCTGCAAGAATTTCTGTGGATCATTCACCTGAACGGTCAACGTCGTACCCTTAGCGAGCGGCACAACATTCCCGGCCGCATGTTGCCCATCCGTTACTGTGACGGTAGTGGGATTGGCCGCCCATGTACACGGGTCCAAGTGAACGTCTTTTGTCCCATCGACACAGATCCGATAGGTCCCCGCCGGCAGAGATGCCACTGTAAAGCTTCCGTCCGCGGCGGTGGTCGTCTGCGAGCGATACACCGGCGTTTGCGGCGCGGTCCTGTAAGCCGTAACTGTATTTCCCGCAAGAGGACCATTGGTTGCGGACGACTTCACGGTACCCGAAATCGAAGCGGTCTGCGTGAGCGGCGTGATCGGCCCTTGTCCGCCGGTCCCCGTTTGGCCGAACCCGCTTGCCAAGCCTACGAGCGCCAATACCCCAGTTGCAATACCTTTCATAGAACGTCTCCTGCTCTTATGGAATGATCCACGTGCCTTCATATCCGCCGGTACTGGTAGAATACCCGTTCGCACTATACGACAGACCTCCGAATAGATATGTCGTCAGCCCGTATAGCGGGGACAGCGCGGTCAAGTTGACCTGAAAAAATGCGTAATTCGAATCAACGTACAGCTGCGCCGTATTGAGATTGAGCGAACAGTAGCCGGTGGAGATTGTGCCGCCTCCGGCATAGCCCCCCGCGGAGTACCAAGGCGACCCCGTACTCGATGGAATGCTATTCAAACTCCAATAGGTCGGGTACCCGTAGGGATTAATCGTCGCGTACACCCAACACCACACCGGATCGGACCCGTTGTAGTTGCTTCCCGCGCTCAAGCTCATTCCCTGGATAGAGCTGGAGCCGAGGTAATCGCCGCCTGCAACTGTGAAGCTCTGCTGGAATGAAGTTACATTTACCGGGTTCGTCCAGAATACCTGGAAACTGTAGCTTGATCCCATGTAGAAGTTGAATCCAACTTGTAGCCACGTTGGCGTCTGTAGGAGCCCTTGGTTGTTGGCGACCGTTAGCCAAATGTTTTGAGATCCATTGAACGCCGGCTCAAGCAAAACGGGGAGATCCAGATATAGATAACTGCCGACTGTGTACAAACGAGTGCCCGACAGATCGATATCGCAGGAACTGCTATGCAGAACCCCGTTTTGCCCCCAATATCCAGACGGGTACGTCCCATTGGCAACCATGTACGAGTACCCGTTGGCGTAAAAATAGGCGTTGCAGCCGCCAGAAGGGTATCCGGAGGGATTGAAATCGACCCCCACGTACTGAATGTTCCCTGGCCCGAGCGCATCGTAGAAGGCGAAGGTGAACTTGCTGACGGCGTACCCTGCATATCCTCCCGCCGACCAACTGCCCTGAGCTTGCGGAGGCTGACCACCCGAGAAAGCGCCGACGACAACGTTAGAGTTCGTAATTGTCACCGGAACGTAGGACGGGCTGAAGCTACATCCACTCTTGGTCGGGGTGATGGTATAGCTGCCAGCTGGCAAATTGTTGAAGGCGTAGTTTCCGTTAGAATCAGTGGTTGTCGAGGTCTGTACAGGTCCGGAGAGCGTTATCAGTACGCCGGCGGTGCATAACCCACCTCCGGATATAGACCCAGTGATGCTGTAGCCAGTCGGTGCCGGATTCCCGATGGCAACGACCCGGCCGCCCAAATACAAATACTCCCTCGCAGGAGTCGCGGGCACGGGATCGGTGTCGACGGTAAAGGGCACGCCGTTGCTCTGCACTCCGCCGACGGTCACCACAACGTTCCCGGTGGTCGCGCCACTCGGCACGTTGATGGTGATACTGCCCGCGCTCCAACTTGCTGCCGTCCCGGCGTTTGTCCCGTTGAACGTTACGGAACTTGTGCCTTGCGAGGAACCGAAGTTCACGCCCGCGATCGTCACCGGAGTTCCAATGTTTCCGGTGGCGGGCGTCAGGCTGGTAATCGACGGGGCATTGGCGGTCGCCGTGAAGCTCACAACAGCCGTCTGCGTAAGCGTTAGAGAATCGGTCGTATCTTGCGCTGTGTACGTGACGTTCTCAGCGGTGGTGTCGGTCGCGGTGAATGTAACGATTCCACCGCTATTCGACGGACCGCTCGCGCCGGAGATCGTGGAGTGTCCTGCACCCTGGCTGATCGCCACGGTCTTGCCGCTCACCGGATTGCCGCCAGCGTCTTTCAGCGTCACCGTGATTGTCGCTGTGCTAGACCCGTTGGCCGCGACTGATATCGGGTTTGCGATTACCGTGGAATTGGAGGCCGTCGGCGCCGCAGTGGTGAAGATCACCGATGCTGTCTGAGAAATCGTCACGGAATCGGTGGTATCTGTTGCGGTGTAGGTGACGGTTTCCGCCGTGGCGTCCTTCACCGTAAAGGTCACCACGCCGTTGCTGGTCAAAGGTCCACTGGCGGCTGAGACGGTCGAATGCCCATTTCCCTGGGCCAGCGTTACGGTTTTCCCGCTCACCGGATTGCCGTTCGCGTCTTTCAATGTAACCATGATGATCGAAGTTGTAGAACCATCAGGCACCACCTCGGTCGGGCTGGCCATCACGGTAGAATTGGCTGCGGTTGGTGGTCCAACCGTGCCTACCGTCCACGTCCCCACCTGCTGCCATTGCGAGGTCAATCCGGCATTATCATATGCGATCAGGTAATCGTTTTGCGGCCCCGCAAAGTACGGCTGAAAGGTGACCATCACATTGAGCGTTAGTTGGTTACCGGAACCGCTGATGGAGGATTGGCTGGCATCGATACTGCACTGCGGATTTCCGATGGTTCCGCTCGTCTGCGGAACCAGGCCACCCAACCATGTGCTTCCGGAGTTGTCGGCCAGGAAAAGCAGGTTGGAGCTTGCGCTGTAGTGGATATAGCAAGCGTTTTGGCCGTTTACCGAGCCCGCGAAGAGTATGAATAGATCAGTGAGGAAACCGTAGCCGGTCGGGCTGGAAGCGGTCCAGGTAAACTGCCGACTCATTCCTGCACCGCTCGACGGCGAAGCGGAGAGGCCGTAAGGGGCGGTGTCTACCCAAGCGTGGAAAGTGGTGGTCGCCGTCCCGGCAGTGGCGTGGAAGCCGGGCTGGAGCTCGATGCACCGGCCGGCGTAGAGCGTAATGTTAGCGCTGCCATTGATCACCGCGTTCGTGGACAGCGCGTTCGTGTCCGAATAGGTCGCGGTGCCGGACGTGACCGTTTGGTTCGTCAGCACCGGCGTCACAGGTGCCGGGCACTGCGCTGCCAGGGCGGCTGCCAGCAGGTTGCAGGCGCAGAACCAGAGCGCCGGCCGGATCGAGGCACTCGGGACTCCTCGTAATTTCGACGCTCTCATCTGGTGCTCCTTACTTGGCGACGGCGCGTGTGGGTTCGGCGGCTGCGCTCTTCTCCAGGCGCGCCAGGCGGTCGCGGAGTTCCTGATTCTGCTTTTCCTGTTCGGCCACGTGTGCGCGAAGATCTTGGTTGTCCTTTTCCTGCTGGATCATGTGCAGCGTGAGCTCCTCGACCTTCGCCAGCAACTTTTTCTGCATGTCGTTTACGCTGACCCCCTTCTCGCTAACCTCGGCTTCGGAGGGGATGTCCGGCAAGTGATGATTGGCTTGGATGTAGGCGTTGACCTCGCTCAAGGGCCGCAGCCGGTAGCCCGGCTGGAACACGTAATCCGACCAGCCGGAGTTGGTGACGATCACGTCTTTCGCTCCAATTTGGCCGTTAACTGATAGCAAATACTGAGGGTTAGTCGTGCCGATGCCGACGTTGCCGGCGAAATAATTTTGGGCAGTAGCGTCCACGTAGATCCCATAGTTTCCCGACGCCGCAGCCGGGCCCACGACGCGTACACCGAAGTTGTTCGTGCTGGCGCCTGAGGCGTTGAAGTAACCGCCAGTGTTGTAACTCGCACCGGAGCCGACTGCCAGCACAACAGCCCCGTAATTGACCCCCGAAGGCGTGGTGTTGGCAACGTAGAGGGTCTGGCCACCATCAGCACCTCCGTTATCTCGAATGGCTACTCCACCCTGGACGGTCAGTTTCTGATCCGGATTCGGCGTCCCCACCCCGACGTTACCGTTGTTGTAATAGATGTTGGAGCCGCTGGTTTGCCATTGAGCGCTCGCCGGTTGCGGCAGAAACGCCATCGAAATGACCGCCAGGCCGGCGAAGACAAGCGCTCCCCGGTGAGCCTTCAGATACGAACATGCACGAATCATTCTGTCTTTCCTCCCAACATGGAACTGCCCTGGTCCGCCGATAAGCGGCCGGCCTGGCCCAAACCTCGCGAGGCTCGAATTGAGGTAACCTCCCCCACTGCCGCCGACCGGCGGCATTGGAGATTCGCATGATTACTACCGATTCCACCTCGCCCAATACCAAACTCGATCGGAAACTCGATGCCTTCGCCCGGCACCTCTGCGCGCGGCGCGGCCTGGCCCAATCCACGATCGACGATTACATCGGCACCATCCGCCGCCTGCATCCGGCCATCGGCCTGAATCCGCCGCACCACGTTCTCGACGCGCTGATCGTCAAGATGCGCAAGGCCGGCGCTTCCTACAGCCACGTGGTAAACACCTCGCTCGCGCTCGAGCGGTATACCGAGTTCATCGGCAACCCCATCCAGCTCGGCCGGCCCAAGAAGCCCAAGCGCATGATCCGCGGCACCCTCACTGAGGCCGAAATCACCCTCATGCTGGCCGCCTGCCGCAACATCCGCGAGCAGGCCATCCTCACCCTGCTCGCCTATTCCGGGCTGCGCAATAAGGAACTGTGCAGACTCAAAATCGCCGATGTGGACGTCGCCTCGCAGATCGTCCACGTCCATGGCGGCAAAGGGGAGAAGGACCGGGACGCCTTCATCACGCCGGTCTGCGCCGGCACAGTCCTCAAATACCTGCAACGCGACAGGCCCAGCGCCAAGCCGGACGAGCCGCTGTTCGTGACGATTCAGAAGCGGCATCCCTACGCGACGCAGGACCTTCGCAAGCTGGTGCATGTGGTGGCCAAGCGGGCCCACATCCAAAAACGCGTCTGGCCGCATCTGTTCCGGCATTCGCTCGCCACCAACATGCTCACCCGCGGCGCGCATATCCTGGCGATCAAAGAGCAGCTCGGCCGTGCCTTTGTCGAGACCACCATGGTCTATCTCCACGCCGTCCCCACCGCCATGCAGGGCCAGTACCGGTTCTACGCCCCCAGCTATCTGTAGTGCCGCCAGCATCGTTTCCTCTCAGGGCAGCAGGCCCAGCACGGTGAACGCGAAGCTCTTCGGGTTGGAATCGCCGGTCGCGTGCTGGAACGCCTGCAAGCTGGCGTTGGACGGAAGCGCTACGCCGTTCCCGTCGCCCAGCTTCAGGTCGTGGCTGGAGATGTGGAAGTTGAGCGCGGTGTCGCGCGGCACGGCCAGCTGATAGCCGTAGCTCGCCGGCCCCGGTGCGGTTCCGGCGGCCGCCGGGCTGCCCGGACCATGAGCGGGGTAGAACAGCCCCTTCGGCCCCCAGACGCCAAGAGTCAGGTCGGGACGGCGGCCGTCCTTGGTCTTCTGGGTCATCGCCTTCTGCGGATCTTGCACCTGGATGTGCAGAATGGATGCCGCCGTGAGTTTCAACGAAACGCCCGTTGCGGCTTGGGCGGCGGTCAGCGTGACGGTACTTGGGGTCGCGCCCCAGGCGCATGGATCCAAATAGGAATCACCAGCAGCCTGCACGCACAGCGCATACTTGCCGGCCGGGAGTCCTTGAATCTGGAACTCGCCGGCACCGCCGGTCTTCGTATTCTTGGCGAGCGGCGGCATCCCCTGGAAATTGACGATAACAAGGGCGCCGGGAATGGGCTTCAGCGTCTTCGCATCGAGAACGGTTCCCGCGATGCTCGCAGTTCCGGTCTGGGCAATCGCGGGAGATATGATGAGTGCGTAAGTGGCGAAGCCGACAAAGATCGGCCCCACGGCGGCACGAAAGAACCTGAACATGAACACACCTCAGCTTCTACAAATCTCGACTGCATCGGGGCATGTCGTGCCCATGCCCCGCCCCGTGGCCTGTTAGTCGCCACGCCTCCGTCGCTTAGCTGCCTGTCGCCGCGACTTGTACTGGCTGTACTGTACTTGTACCAAAAGATCCCAATCTATTTTTCGCCGGGGCACAAGTACCAAATTTGAGGATTTCTTTGTAACGGAAATGGGGGATGCGACACTACCTAAGAATGTCGAGAGGCGGCCGCAGGAACAGAGAAGGCGGCCGGGGCTCCTTTCCTTGGCGCAAGAATGCGTATTTTTGGGCGTGGTGTTTTTGTGAAGCGTGAACAAACCCTGGAGAGGTGGGCGCCCACCGAGACCTGCCGGCCAACTACGCGCGCTTCTTCCGCGCGTTGGGCGCCCGGATCCGGTCCTATCGGGTCGAAAATGGCTTCACCCAGGAGGACATGATCTTCCTTGGGTTTAGCCTGCGCCACTGGCAGAAAATTGAAGCCGGGCGTCCGATCAACGTGGTGACGGTGCTGCGCATCTGCGAGGCGTTCGGAGTGACTTTCGAGGAGCTCTTCGACGGTCTCTCGCGCTATTTGCGAAAGCAACGGCGGTGATCCCCGCGCGGAGCGCCAGTCTGCACTCGAATCATGGTAACGACGCCCACTTGGCAGCGAGGTCCTCGGATTATTCCGACCCTCGGCATTCGAGAATCCCTGGGGACGGTAGTAAGCGCTGTCGAGGAAGGGGAGTAGGAGAGCGGCCTACGGTAGCAGCCGGCGGCAAGGACGGAGCGCCTTGCTATTCGGCGCCGGCCGAGGCATGAATGGGTCGATGCGGCACGCACCCGAAGAGGCGCTCGAGGACTACGCGATGGGCAGGCTGTCCGCGTATCGCGCGCGGCGGCTGGAGGAGCACCTCGCCTCCTGCCGCGACTGCCGGGAGCGGCTCGCGGTGGAGATTGAGATCGTGCGGACGCTCAGGGCCGCGGGGAGCAGGCTGGGGGTTCGGAAGAAGCGAGCGCAGAGGTGCCGGTGAGCACAGGGCGCACGTCGTACACCCCCGGACCTTGGGTGATATGCAAGGACGGCCCGAATCAGATCTGCCCAGCCGGCGGCGGGCTGCCGGTTGCTAGAGTCGATCTGACGTGGGGCGCGATTGCGGCGGCCAACGCACGGCTCATTGCAGCGGCTCCGGAACTGGCGGATGCGCTCGGAGCCATGCTGGAGCAGCTCGGCGAGCGTGGTGGGCCGGTAATCCGGCAGGCACGCGCTGCGCTCGCCAAGACGCGGGGGGAGGTCCGTTCCTGAAGGCGGACTTCCCTCTGCGCCCTGAGCCCATCTACATCGCGTGCGCCGCGCCGTAGGCGACCAGCCACAGCGCGGATTTGATCTTCTGCCAGGTGGATTTCGGCTTGACGAACGCACTGGTGGCGGTGTGGACGTCGGCGGTGATTCCGGCGATGTTGTCGCCGTTCTTCACCGCCGCATCGGATAGTTTCGGGGCGGCCTTGCCGGCCGCTTCCGCGGCCTCGGCCACGCCGCGAGCGGCAACCGTTGCCGACTCGACGGAGGCCTTCACATCCCAGTACAGGTCGTCCCAGGAATCACGCAGGTCCTTCACTGTGGCCTGAGTTTCCTGCAGCGATGGCTTCAGATCCTCGCGGATTCCGGCCAGGGTGCGGTTGGCGGTCGATAATTGCGCGTTCGCAGAAGCCACGGCGGCGTTGTTGCTGGTGATCGCGGCATCGACCCGCGCGAGCGCATCTCCTATACGCCGGTCCAGGATCGATAACGCCCGGTCCACTTTTTCCTGGGCATCTCCAGCCTGGGAGTTTACGAGCGCCAGTAGCTGGCGGCGTGTGGAAGCGATCTCGTTCACCAGTGCGGTGCGCGTGGCGCATAACTCTCCTGAAACCGCCGCCGGCAACGCACCGGCGGCCGCAGTCGCGGCGCGCAGGAGGAGGACAGCCTGTATTCCCGCTGCCGCGAGGGCGGCCAATACGGCGCATGCCAGGACCAATTTCAGGTAGTGGAAGAACATCCACGACCTCGGAATGGGCTTAGGCATTGGCGGTCTCCTGGCGCGCGGCCGCGATAGCCTGCGTCACGTTCGTCTGGCCCGAAATGGTAGCAACCAGGTTCGCGTATGCCGGGCTGGTGGAGTATTTGGCTGCGACGCCGTCAATCAACGCGTGCAGATCACGGTCGTTCTGGTAACGCTCCCAGGCGGCCCGATACGGAGGGCCCTGCGTAATCAGCCGGGCGTAATCCCGGCACGAATCCTCGAGCGAGGGGTAATCGGCGAACACCTGCTGGCACTCGACAGCTTTTCCCTCGATTATCTCGTGTGTCGTCACGGTACACGTTTGCGGAGCTTGCGGATGGGCCTTCACTCCAAAGTAGTTGGCGTGGCCCACGGGCTTGGCGCCCCATTTCGATTCCAGCGCCCACTGCGCAATCAGCAATTGCGCAGGGCAGCCGGTCTGCGCTTCGAGCGCAACGGCAAAGCGCGCGACCTCTCGCAGACGCGCGTCGCGGTCTTCCATGATGAAACCTCCTGTTGTTTTGGCTTGAGATTGAGTCGGAACTAAATGAACGAAGGACTGCTTGGTTGCTTCGGTAGGGGCAGCGGCCACCCGTAGAGGCATAGATGGTCGTATGCCCAGAACTTGATCAGCGGCACGGCGGTGCGCTGGGCCGCCTGGCACTCGCGTGCCCACGGCCAGCCGGCGTTGTACCAGCCCATGAGGTAGCGGCAGTGGGCGCGATCCCAGGACAGCTCCGTGAACGGGTATGCGGCGCAGCGCTTCGCCTTATCGAGATTGTGATCGACGCCCGCGTACTGAAATCCTTCGCAAAGGAACGTGTCGAAGCCGGAGCCCGAGCGCGCCTGCCAGGCCGGAGGCAGGTTCACGTAGTGGAGCAGTCTGCAGGCATCCGGATCGTTCACATCCATGGGCCAGAGTAGTTCGAACAGCGCGGCAGGCACACTCGCCAGCACCGCCGTCTGAACGGCCGCCACATAGCCAGCCAAGCGCGAACGCAGGAAGTTCGCGTCGGCGAAGCCGTTGACACCCGGGTCATCATTGGCCGCGTGGAATACAGTGAGCGCGCGCCCGAGAGCCGTCGATGCCGCGGCAGTCGTGTCGGCATCATAGAACGCCATGCCGCTCGTGCCCGCGATATACCACCACAGCACTTCGCCGAATTGCAATCGTGCTGGAAGCCCGGCGGCGGCCACCATTTGCGCCATCTGGATATACGCCGATGCCATGTAGGTCTGCACCGGCGCTCCGAAGGCGCACATCGAGCTTTTCAGATTGGCGAAGCCCGTGTCGGTCTGCACGGCGGTGCCATCCGGAAACCGTTGCACCCAGACGGAGCCATGCGCCGGGTCATCAGGCGGGTTCACGAGCTCCTGCGAGAACGAGACCGTAACGCCGATGCCGGCCGCCTTGAGCGCCGCGAAGTAGTCCGCGTGCCAGTCGCGGAATGCGCGGTTAAGGACCGGCGACTGTGTCGGATCGATCACCCACGTCGGATCTGCCGCACCCGTATTCAGGTTGCCGTTGATCGTCGCGGTCCCGTGCGCTGTGCTCGTATCGACCGCAAGCGAGTACTGCCAGTTCGCACCGGTGCTCCGGCACGTGATCGTCAACACCGCGCCGTTCGCCTCGGACCACACGCCGACGAGCGTCGCGTTGATGAAGTACGCGAAGTGCGCCGCGATGGTCGCCGAGGTGTCAGCCGGGAAGACGGTCTTGCCGATGGCGCCGCTGCCAATATGAACCCAGATCACGTCCTGGTTCTGCCAGGGTCCGGCGAACGTGATCGTCGCGCTCGGGTAATGGCCGCCCACGACCTTGCGCTGGTTCCACCAGAAGACGCCCGCATAGTGATCGATCTCGCCCACCAGCCCGAGCTTCTGGAGATTCCAGATCAGTCGCTGCGGCGAGAGCTTGTACGTGTTGTCCGTGTCGAAGTCAGCGGCCAGCCCGATGTCCGTGCGCGTCTCCGGCGCGCCGGGAACATCGGATAGCACGGCGCATTCGAGGAAATCGAAATAGAAGTACCAGCCGCCGCTGTTCGCGTTCTTGTTGCTGGTAAGCGTGAGGACTACGCTGTGCTTGCCGGGCGCAACGTTGGCGAACAGCCGCCGCCGCACAAGCATGCCGGAGCCGTAGCAATCGAGCGTGACCGGCGTGCCACCGTCCAGTGCGGCCGAGATGATGCCGCAGTTCCAATCCAGCCACGTGCCCACGTAAATGTCGTGGGGGGATTGGCAATGCATTTCGATTGTGAGCGTGCGCGTCTCGTATTGGCTGTACGCCGAACGGATCGCCCGGCCGCGGCTCCAATATGCGGCGACCTTGGGATCTGCGATGGACGGGTCCTCCCAATATCCCGCGCGCACCACCCAAAGATTGTCCTCCTCAATGCGGATGGACCCCGGCCCGGCGACTTTGAGCGGCCGCACGCCATTGGGATCGGCGACGGTCCAATTCGTGGCACTCACCTGCCATTCCGTAGGCGCGTAGGCGGCGCTGTTGGCCAGCGCGGGCGCGAACGTCAGCCAGAGCTTCGCCAGGTCCGTCCAGCCCAGTGCTGAGAAATCTACCGAGATGTGCCAAGGCACGTTGTCCGATGATCCGCCGGCAAGCTGAACCGACGACGGCGAAAAGTAGAGATTCTGGCTGGCGTGCAGCTCGTAGAACGTGACCATGTTGCCGTCGGCGCCCGGTTCCGCGGTGATCGTGATCTGGTTGCCCGAGCCGGCCGCCGAGAGCGCCACCGGGCCGTTCAGGCTCCAGTCCGTCTGGTTGATCTGAGTTGTGAGCTGCGAGCACGCGGCGGCGGCATCGAAGCCGGTGAGCGTGGCCGACGAGGACCCGTCCGAACTAGACACCTGGATCGGACCCTGAATGCCGGTGCGGAGGCTGATCGTGATCTCGTTTCCCTGCGCGCCACCAGTCGTGGCCGTGCAGTTCGGATCACTCGTCACGATCTGGTTCGCGATGTTGCTGGCGATCTGGGAGGCGGCGAGGCTGCCCTGCGCACAAGAGTAAGTGGCGGTTCCGATCTTCACCCAATGCGTATAGGTGCTCAATGTCGCCGGGCCGGAGCCGTCCGAACTAGAGATGGCAATCGGCCCATTCACACCGCTCCGTAAAGAGATAGTGATCGCGTTGCTCGCGGCGGTGGCTGTGCAATTGGGATCGTTGGCCGAGATCTGGCTGGCGATGTTCGCGCCGATCTGCGTCGAGGAAAGCGCGCCCTGGTTGCAGGAGTACCGCGCCGTCCCGATCTGCACCCAATGCACGTAGTCGCTGAGAGTGGCCGCCCCGGAGCCATCGGAACTCGAGATGGACACCGGCTCTGCAACGCCTGGCTTGAGCGCCAGCGTGATCTCGTTGTTGTACTGGCCGCCAACCGTGGCTGTGCAGTTCGGGTCCGACGAATTGATCTGCCCGGCGATTGCCTGCGCGACCTGCGCACTGTTCATGCCGTCCTCGGCGGCCTGATACTTGTTAGATCCGATCTCGACCCAGTGGACGTACATGCTCAGGGTCGCGGAACCGGAGCCATCCGAACTCGACACGACCACATCGTTCAGCGGAATGAGCGTCTTCAGGAAGACCGTGATCTCGTTGCCGTACGCGCCGCCCACAGTCGCGCCGCAGTACGGATCGGTCGAGTTGATCTGTGCGGCGATGTTCTGCGCGATTCCGGCGCTATTGAGACCATCCTCCTGAACGCCATAGATGTGGTTCCAGCCGTGTGATTGGGACTGGATCTGAACGTAATGCGTGTAGTTCGCGTTGCCCTGCCACCACATCGCCTGGACGCAGGACTCGTGGTCACCCTGCCACCACATAGCCTGCACGCAGGACGTGCTCGCGCTCTGCCACCAGATATCCTGCTCGCACGAGGTTGTGGCCGGCTCCCACCAGATATCCTGCACGCAGGAACTACCGCCGCTGCCGGAGGTGACGCTGTAATCATAAGCGCGGTTCTGATACCAGAGCGTGACGCGGTCGCCGGCGACCGGCGTGCCCACGTTCAGCGTGAAGGTGCCCGAAGCACCGGTGCGCCCGGACGGCCCGGTCGCCAATTCGCTGAGCCGCTTCTGAAGCAGATTGCCACTGGCGTCGTGGGCGTTCAGATACGCCCAATCGATCCAGGGCCACTTCTTCGATTCGAACGCCTGGATGCCCTGAAACACGATATCGAAGTCGAGCTTCAGGCCGGAGGAATTGCCATCGGGCAGATATGAAAATCGCGGATGGCCGAAGGGGTCGTCCTTCTGGAAGAGGACCAGCACCGCGAAATCACCCTGGTCGCGGAAGACGCCGGATACGTTGAAGCCGACGTCCGATGCGCCCCAGAGCGCGGCCGCGGCTCCGAAACCATCCGAGCCTTGCAAATGGAGCGTGCGGTGGGGCTGGAGTTTAAGAAGCTGGTCCATGATTGCGGATGGCCTTTTGTGAATCGTGGTGGGCCGAGATAAGCGATGGCAGATACAATGGGAATCCTCGCTGCGAGAATCGCGCCGCCGCGTTCTCTCTGGTGGACCGGCGTCGATCTCGCCGCCAGCAACATGGCGCCGTCATCCGGATTTGCCTCTCAGCTCGCATCGAAGTTCCACAAGTGGCACAGAACCGGATCGCGTGGAACATTCGTTCACTATTTGGCGGCCGAACTTTCGGGGGCCGATCGAATGCGGCTTCAAAAAGGCCGTTTGCGGGAGAGCTTTATCGAAGCTGGAATCGACCCGGACGTCCACTTACGTTCCCGGCTGGACAAGGGGCGGGTGAAAGCCCGCCTGCGGCAGATCATCTCGGAGACTGCGGATATCGTTGGCGCGGAAGGCCTGCACGATAACGGGATGCACAGTACCGACAGAATCCCGTTACCGCTAAGCCTTCGCTGTCCCGGAACGTTTCCGCTATCCAGCCAATACGGCGAGGAGCCCGTCATAACGAAGCAGGCTTTGCAGCGCAAGCTGGTGGCAGCAACGGGTAAGGCATGGGCCGAAATCCTGGACCAGACCGGCTTCTCGAGCAGCAATCGGAGAATCGCCTCACGGAGCTTCAGCCAAACAGTGCAACTCTTCGCCGATCTTCCCCGCCGGCCGAAGCGCCGCTGGACGAAGGCATCGCTTAGGGAGAAGCAACCGGTGGTGTATAAGGCCGCATGGAACCTCAAGCACAGAATGGACTCCGCCGGTGTGCCCGCCGCGTTGCGCCGCGCAATGCGGGAAGATCCGATATTCACGCTGTCGTCAGTGGCCGCAGTCTTCGTGGAGGTTGGAAATCTGGAGCGGGCCGTGAAGGTCTTTCTCAAAAAGAAGCCTGCCTTCGCCGCGAGGTTCTATCATGTGCCTGGCGGCCATTGAGGGCATCACGAATACACGAAGACCGACAGATCCGCGCCGGGATACGATGTCCCCACGGAGGCGATGGCCAACCGCACGTTGGTATTGGCCGGGATTGTGGCGGCCGCATCGACCTGCGCCGTCGTAGCCACCACCGACGTGCTGCCGTTCGAAATCGTTAGTGTCATCCACGCATTGACGCCCGCGTAGATCGTGAACACCAGGTCCGCTCCCACCGGCGCGGACTTCACGTAGGCCTTCACGGACCCGGCGGTGAAATCGCTATTGAGGTAGAACGCGGGCGCGGCGTCGGACTGGATGCCCAGCGCGCCACTCACCGGGAGCGTGAAACCGGAAACCTGGCCTTCCGCGCCGTAAATCCAATCCTCCCGGATCGCCACGTCTCCGTCCGGCGACTCGTTGCCGTTGACATCCACGGTGAAGCCGGCAATCACGAGCGCCTGATCGAGGAAATTGGCGGTCGGAATGTTCAGCGTGACCGGGTGTGAAGGATCGGCATTATCGATGGCCGCCGAATCGGCGCTGTAATCCCAGGCTGCCGCTACCACAATCCAGACCGAGGTCTGGTCGAGGACCAAGGGCAGGTCCCAAGATAACTGCGTTGCTGTGTTGCCGGTTATTTTGCGCAGTTCCCCACGGCCCTTGCCTGCAATCACGCGCAGGATGTTGCCCACCTCGGCGCCCGGCGTCATGCCGTTCGCATAGATCATGTTCTGGCAGCCGGAATCGGTGATCTGCGTCGGCGTGCTGGTGTTGGCAGCATCGGCCTTGAACCGAATGACGATTGTGTCGTTCTGCTGGACCGATAGTTCGGGGTGGCCCGTGGTGAGCGGCGAGGGCGTCACGGTGAGCGTGCCAGTCGTCTTGTCGTAAGCGGTGATCGTGAAGCTCACGAACGGCGTACTGTTCTCCGGCCGGCCAATAACCGAAACGATCCGGCCCACCGGACTGAATGTGGTCGACGGGTTCACCAGCTCGCTGCAAACGATGGTGGTGGCGGTGATGTTATCGACGTTCACGCCCACGATGCCGCTGTGGATCGCGCGCTTTGCCTTGACGCGAATTTTCGAGACGTAGGGCGAGGGAAGCGCCCACGTGGAGCGCGTGAGTGGCCCGCCGAAGGTGATCGAACCGGGCGTGTAAGTGTTGTTCGGACCAGCGGTGAGTGCCCCGGCCGTCTGGGCGCAGATCAAATCGTCCTGGGTGGCTACAAACAGCACATAAGATGCCAATCCCGCAACCGCCGGCCAGACGATGTTTTCCAAAGTGAACGAGTCCGTCCCCGACCCGGATGTCCCGATAATTGCGATGTTCGACGGGGCCGAAGGAAGGCCGTTGGAGTCGACGGCGCAGAGGGCCACTCGCAGCGTGTTGTTGGCCGGCAGAGATCCGCCCGTCGTGGACTGCGAGATCGAACCGATTCCCGGCGCGCCGGCGCCGGTGGCGCTGAATTCGTTCACCGGCAGCTTGCCCGTGACGAGCAGGCTGGCGAGCGCGCTGCCGTCGGCCATCACGGTGTATTCCTGGTTCGAATCGAAATTCCATTCGCCTGGAAAGAGCGCATCGTTGGCGGGAGCCTGGACCTGATACGGCGCCCACGCCGGCCCCAGAGGAATTGGATAATACAGGCCCGGCAGCGGCGCAGGTGTCACATCCATGGGCTTCGGGCCGACGTCGAGGTCGTACATCGAATCAGTGACGGTCTGGGCCTCGATGCGCACCGACCAGTCCTTCATCAGGCTCCAGCGCTGAATGCGGAATTTTGCCGTGCCGCCCGGCACATCCGGATGCGTGATCGACACCACCTGGCCGACCTCGTTACCCAGGCCCAGGAGCGTCGTGCCCCAGGCGGCGACACGGGCGTTGCGCCACTCGGTGGGATTCACGCCGCCGATTTCTTCGCGAACCAGAGTCGCTGCGATCCGAAGCGCCTGGCTCAACGTGGAGATTCCCACCGAGTGCCTTTGCGTAGTGAGCGGGGAACCCGCGCGGCCGTAATAGGCAGCGTGGGTCTTGTCGCAGTACTCGGCGGTGTTCGCCTGATACGCGTAGGACGCATCGGCAAACGACAGCACCATGTGCTCGAAGGCTGCCTGGATCGGAGTCAGCCGGAGGCTCTGGAACAGCATGTTTGCGGTAGTGTAGGCATCCACCGCGCTGGCGTTGATGCGGCAACCGAGCTTCAGTTTGCCGAACTCCCAGGTGTAGAAGCCCAGGCAGCAATCAAGCACCTGCGCCAGCCAATCGCGGAACGGCTTCTGACTGCTGATCACGCCCTGGAACTGGAACTGCGTTTCATTGCCACTGCCGAGGATGGCCGGAACCTGGTCGGCGGCGATCTCGGCCGCGCCGCTACCATCCCCCACCACAAGCGACGGCAGCACGAACGTGCCGAGCTGATCGGCGGAGGCCGGACCGGAACCGCCGGCGGGATTCGAGTTGGTTGATGGATCACCATACAACCCGAGCGCGCGGAGGAGCATGTTGACGGCGATCCAGAATGGATTGACGAGGCCCTTCACCGCGGACCGGTTGCCCGCCGCATCCCAAGTCCAGCCCCATAGCCCATAATCGATCGGCACCTTCATCTGATGCTGGTCCGGCGTGCTGGGCTGAATCGTAGTGGACTTGACGATGCGGATCTCGCAGGCGGCCGTCCCCGCCGCATAGACGTTCGGCTCCCAGACTTGTGGCGTGCCTTGCCCGAGCGAAAAGAAGTCCGTACCGGGATTCGCCGGGTCATTACCGGGGATGTAGCGCAGCCCCATTCCCGGCTGATATTTCGTCACATTCAGATTGCCGTCGATTTTGAGACCCTGCCAAGGATAGCCGTCCACCATGGGGGCAACGAGATACCGGTAGCCATCCGCGTTCTGGACGACCATTGACGGCGTGAAGCCGCCCAGCGGGCCGGTGCCCAGGATGCCGAGCGAATCGGAGTATCCCGATTCGTCGCGGTAGTCCACCATCAATGCCGTTGCCATGAATGCGAACAGCGGGTTGCCACCGCTGTTGCACCAGATCTCAGGGAGCGCCAGGCCCCAAACGGTATCGGAAATGATCGAGGTCGCCGTGACCGTGTTGCGGCCGAAGCCCAGGAAACCAGTGGAATCGTCCTTGATGACGACGCCCTGCGGGTCGCAGGAATGTCCGCCGAAATACTTCGCCATGCCGTGCGCCTGGCATCCATTCGCGGATTCGAGGTAATAATCGCAAGAGTTCGGATCGCCGCCGCTGCCGTGCGCGGCGTAAGGACAATTGATGCTGTCATTGAAGCCTTTCCAGCACTGACGGCTGACCTGCCGCTCCGGGTACTGATTGAAAAGCTGGAAAAATCCATCGGAGCAGGTGACCGGGAAATTCGCCGTTCCGTCGCTCACGTAGTTCTGAATGACGCCTTTCCAGAGTTGGAGCAGGATGCCGGAGTTGACGTGGAAGAGGCAAAGGTCAATCTCGGCGTACTTGAGGTCAGTGTCGTTGGCGAGCTGCGTCATCACGCGATCGGCGTTGCCGAAGGTGAAGCGCACGTTATCGGACGAGCCTTTGATGTCCTGTGAGATGATCACGTCGGAGCCGGGCTCGCCGATGCCGATGAGCCGCGGCAAATAGAGCTGGCCGCCGACGGTGACGCGGCGGTCGGAGATGTAGATGTCCACGGCGGCGGCTTCTCGCACGCGGATGTGAACGAGAGGGATGATCTGCTGGACCTCCGAGAGTAATGCCGCAGACAACGCGATCGAGGGGAAGCGCAGGCAGGTGGAGTTGATCGTGTAGGTAGGGGCCTGGGCCGGGTCGATGACCTCGACGAAATTCAATCCGACTTGGCATGCATTACGCAGGTAGTCGAAGGAAATCGGCGCCTGCTCGAAGGTGACCAGCGTGGCCGTGGCAGTGCCATCGGGATTCGGCGCGTTGTAGGTGAAAGCTTTCCACGGCCCCTCCATGGATTCCCAGAAGGCCTTTAGCGCACGCGATTCGTTCCAGTTGAGGTTGGATCGCCGGAACTGGAATTTCCGCGGTCCGAGACCACAGTAAAACCGCTGTTCCTGCTTGGCATCGAGCGTGCCGAAGCGGTGCGAAATCACCGTGCGCTCGACGGAGAAGCCGAACGGGAACTGGCTGGTGAGCGGGAATGTCTGGCCGGAATTAATTATCGCGGGGACGGCCACGCGCCCTATCTGATCCATATCGCCTACACTGCGAAGATTGCTGGCTTTTGCTCAGGCCACCTTTGCTCAGGCCACCTCTTGCCAGTCACGATTTTGCTGATAGTCTGTTGACGTACTTGGAACTGACGGGCGAGTTGCCGCTGAGTGTAAGCGCCAGTTCGGTAGAGACACCGGATCAGCTCAACCATCTCTCTCGTGAGTTTTGGTCGCCCATGGCATAGACCGAGGCGGCATGCGTGCCTCCGGTTCTCGATGCCCGTTACGTATTCCAGATTGTCGAGTTCATTATCGTGTTTGTCTCCGTTCTTGTGATTGATCTCCATGCGTGACGGTCGTGGCCCCAGAAAAGTGATCGCCACGAGGAAATGAATCATCCGAGGATATGCCACGCCGTCTCGATATAGATTGAGCTGCATATACCCGGTTCCTGGATGGGCGTAAGGTTTGAGAATGCCGCCCTTGCGGCGGCCCCCAGGACGACTCTTGATTCGCCCCAGCGTGGAGGCATAATAATCCGGGAACCCTGGTATATCCCGCCACAGTTCTTCTGATTGCGAGGACATGAGAACGCGCGATGCTCAGGGATGGATCGATGGTTTCGACTGTGGTGGTTTGCTACCGTGATGCAGGATTCAACGGGAGTTCTGACGGGACCGTCATTAGCTCGTCATTCCGGATCGCTTCCACGACGAGCGTGCGCCCACACGCGCACTGTGCGACGCGCTGGGTATCTGGAATTTCGATCTGGCGCCCGCACACGCAGGTGACGCAGAGGACGGATGTCAATCTCATGTGATGCCCCGCGATCAGGCTACCTCTACGAGCTCGATCTGCGGCACATCCGTCCTGGCAAGACCGGTGGATTGGGCCCACACCGCGTTACGGAACGCCACTGTTACGCGCCCCTGAATGTTATTGCCGGTTGGATCAAAATTCGAGCCGATCTGCTGACCCGGCAAGATATCGAACGGGTCATAATAGGCGAACGGCGTCAGATCGCCGTTTTGCGTGACCCAGAAATTGTACAGCGCCGAGAGCTGAGAAGGACTCAGCCGCTTGCTGAGCCGGTAAGTGCGCCGCGAGGTCTGCGCGAGCTGCGATCTCTGAATCGTCCCGTCATGGAACTGGTTCTGGAGTTGCACAAAGTCGCGCAGCTCCGTAAACGCCGTACAGAGCGACTGCGGCATCACGCCGTTGGGCGCGGCTGGCTGAAGGTTCCCCGGCATACTTACGCCACGCTCAAACCAGGTACCTGCATGTTGGCCGACTGCTGTGTCCGTCCGTAGCTCGCGTACTGCGCGGCCATCGACTGGTCGGTGACGAACTGCGGCGTGAAGACATTGCCGGCCATGTAGTCGCCGGAACCTTTGCCATCAACCAGAACCTGCATCAGGATCGGCCCGGCGCCGGCAGCTGTGTTCGGGGCGCCGGGAGTGGGATACGTGCTGCCCACGATCCCGCCCAGCGTGGGCAGGTTCGACTGGTAAACGTGCCAGGCGTTGTTCTGGAAGCTGGCCTGCTGATAGAGACTACCGCCCTGCTCGACGAGGCTACCCGCATAGGGCGTTGTGGCGGACAGTGGCATCCTCTGGCCCGTAGCCTCCGAGTACAGCATCACGAGCTGGCGAACACTGGGCGACCGCACAGCAACCGAAATGCTTCCGCCAAACTGCGACTTCGCGATCTCCACGATCTGCTTGATGGTCCCGCTGTTGGCCGGAATGTCGACGCCATAGATCGATTTGATGTCATCGTGGGCCGTCTGGTTAAGCGACTTCACGCCGAACAGCTTCTCCAGCGCGCCGATCTCGAAGCCGAACGACGCGCCAGCCGCCGCGCCCAGCGGCCCGCCGATCTGGTTGCCGATCAGAGCCCCGCCTGCCGCGCCCTGGATCGCGCCCGTCCACGATCCGGCATTCGAGATCAGGCCGCGCGTGGCGAGACTCAAGCCTGCAACGCCAGCCGCGGGCGAACTGGCGACGCCCTCAAAGCCGCCTGCAATTACACCGCCCGTGGTCCAGGGATACCTGTTCCAAGCATCCTCGTTCCAGACGGCGCCCTTGAGGTTTGACAGCGCCTGTGAGAAGCCGCCCTTGGAAAAGAGGCTGTTCACGCCGGAGGCGGGGGGCTGAGAGCCGACGCCGCCGCGGAGGATCGCCGCCAGCGGGTTCGAGCCCCATGGCGCCGGAGAATAGCCGCCGCTGGCGGCGGCCGTTCCACCCGAACTCGTGGCAGCCGGAGAGTATCCACCCCACACTCCCGGTAGGCTCGCCGCTATGCTGGCGATACCACTGTTGCCCATTATGGAAGTGGAGATCGTGGGGGGCGAGATGCCGCCGACACCTGGAATGCCGATCGGCGAAGCCATCGCGGGCGCGCCGATGCCCATGAAGCCAGCCAGCACCGACGTGAGCATCAGGATCGCGCTGGAATTCTGCCGCGTGGCCGTGGTGTTGTCGGCTGTGACCGTGACCGGATCCTGCTTGCCGCCGCCAAATACGCCGTGGAAGATGCCCGCCAGCCCGCCCTGGCCATCGCTCCCGAATATCAGCGGGTGGATCGCGTTCGCAATCATCCCGCCCAGGCCTTCCGTCATGGGCTTCAGCGCCGCCTCCCGAATCGTGCTGCCCAACTGCTTTGGGAAATCGCCGGGTTTCGTAAACAGCGTGTGCAGCAGGCCGGACGCGGTTTTCTGGATCTCGTCCACCTCCCGCTGCAATTCCTCGACGCGTTTGCGCTCGGCTTCCGCACGCTTTTCGTCGAGCTCATCCTGGGCGGCCGCCAGATCGGTGTATAACTGCTTCTGTGCCTCGGCCGCCAGGACCATGCGCCGCGCGGCATTCTCTTCCCGCTGAATGCGATCCACTTCGATTTGGGCCAGTTGGATGGCAAGGCCCACGCGAATCCTGTAGGCGTCCTCGGGCGTTTCGGCGGCCTTGGCCTGAAGTCCAGCCCGCCGGCGCAGCGTCTGGCGCTGCATGTCGACACCGATGTCCTCAATCCGGTCCTGCGCTTTGAAGACCTCCTCCCATTCCTTCAACTGCTCCTTGGAGGGAAGGAACATGGCCATCGTTTCCTTCTGTCGGTCCGCCCGGCGCTTCTGGTCGTACTTCTCAAATTCCTCTTCGGACTTTTTCAAGATCACCGAGGCCTGTTCGTCCGCCGATTTCCGGATGGCCGCGATCTCGCTCTCGGTCGCCTTCACGTGCGCGGCCTGCTTCAGCAGAAGGTCGCGCTGGTAGTAGATCTTGCCGATGGCATCGAGCTCCGATTCTTCGCCCTTCTTCACGAACGCTGCGGCTTCGCGGTGGAACTCCTTTAATTGTTCCGACTGCTGTTTCTCGGCATCGAGCGCCGCCTTCCACCGCGCCTCGGTAGCCTGTGCGGTCCGGAGCTTGCCCGAAAGATCGAGTACTTCGGTCTTGGTGAGCGGCTTCGCCGGCTCGAACAATTCCTTCTGGTATCGCTCGATGTCCTTCTTCGCGTCGGAGTAAGCCTTCTCCATCCCCTCGTGTGTGCCGAAGAACCGGGCGCGGAGGTTATCCGCCTCCTCCTTGCCCTGGCGTAGTTCCGTTCGGTGCATCGCCTGCCCAGCCGCATCGAGCATGTGCTGAAGGTTCCCGATTTCCTTCTGGAGATCCGCCGCCTTCCGCATGCGGCCAAGCTCTTCCTCGGTGGGCGCGACCATCTGAACCCAGCCGAAATTGCCAACCAGGTTTTGCTGCTCGGCCCGCAGATCTTCGATGCGCTTCAACGTTGCCTCGCGGTTCCGCATGATCTCCGGCGCCCGCTGCTCCAAATCCGCCACTTCCCGGCGACGGCCGCTGCGCGACATGCTGGCGCCGTAACCGCCCGCGGCCCGGACCTGTTCCGCTTCCTGGCGGGCCTCCTCCTCCTCGCGCCGCGCGCGCTCCTCGTCACCCGCCGTGCCAACGTTGTTGAGGAACCAGTCGACGCCATTACCCACCCAGGAGACGGTGATGACGATGCCCTCTTTGAACTTGCGCACCAGCGCATCCCACTTGGTTTCGAGCTGCGCGACTTCGCGCTGGTATTCCTGAAAGCGGCGCACGTCTTCCTCGGTCGGCCCGAAGCCCTGCTCGTGTGCGATGCGAAGGTTCTCGTTCAACTCCGTCATGAATGGAATCGCTTCGACACCCACACGCTTGAACAAATCCATGGCGGCCGCATCGCGCTGAAGGCCTTCCGGCAATTTGTTCAGACCTTCGGAGATATCTACCAGGATTTCCGACGTGGGCCTCAATTCCCCGGCGGCGTTATGGAGATTGATGCCCATCCGCTCGAGCGTGGCGCGCGCCTTCTCGCCCTCTCGCGAATTCTCGTCCGCCGCCTGGGAGAGGCCGCGCATGAGCCGCTCCACAATGGAGATGTCCTGACCCACCGCGCGCGCGGCGAAGCCGAACTGGCCAACCTCCTTTGCGGTCAGGCCGGTGCGCAGCTCGGCATCCTTCACGCGGGTGCCATACTCGCCCAGACTTTTCGCGGCCTCGAACGCTGCGACACCGAAGCCGGCCAGGGCGGTCGCGCCCGCCATCACGCCGATGCCGAACGTGCCCACCGTCGAAAGCATGGAACCCATGGCGCCCTTCGCTCCCTGGATGGGATTCTCGATGAACTGGGCAACGCGTTCCCCGAAGGATTTGATGGATTCGCTCTGCTTTTTCAGCGCGTCCTCCGCTTCTTTGGCGGCCTTCGCGGCGGCGGCTTCGCGCCCGGCCTTCTCCTCCACCGCGATCATCTTCTCGTAGGAGCGCGTGATGGCGTCGATGGCCGCCGGCTCCTTCGCATACCGCTGGAGAAGTTGGTCCCGTTGCGAAATCAGCCGCTCGACGCCGCTCTTGCCGTAGGTTTCGGCCTGCTTTTCGAGCGAGGCGATGAGCCGCTGGACGGAAGATCGGATCTGGTCAGTGATGCGGACGACCTTCCCGTGAGCCGATTCCGCCTTCTGCTCGAAGCGCTCGAGGCCGGCATTGGCCTTATCGACTACCGGACTAACCTCGTCCTCCGCTTCGAGGACGACACGTTCTGCCTGGTCCGCCATGATTTATGCCGCCGGCCTCAAGGCCGAGAAATACACCGCCGCTCCATACTGCCGGTAACCGGCCAATTCGGCGCCGCCCGCTGCCACAACCAGCGGCCTGTAATTCAACATCACGGCGAGCAGCGCTTCACGGTCGCGCGGCGAGACGCCCCACTCGCGCTCTCGCTGGTTGTTGTAGAAAGCAATCTGCGAGGCCGTCTGCTTCCGGCCGGGCATGGCCTCATCCAGGAATCCGATCGCCGCGCGGTTCTCGTTGACGGTGAGGACCTTCAGGCACCGCAGTGTATGCCCGCTCCAAGTCCAGTCGCGGATCGGCTGAAGCCCACGTGCGGATTTGTAATCCGGATATCCACGGCGGCCGGGCTTGCCCGGCTTCAGCGGGGCCGCAGGTTGGTCGTAGATGTTCTGGCCGCTCTGAATGCGCGCGCGGATCGTGTCTGCCAGCACCTGCGCGAAGCCCTGCATCTCATAAGCGGCATAGGGCGAGTAAACAAAGCGGGCGCGCCGGACGACGGTTTGGAATCGGGGCATAGTAATCGCTTTCTATTCGGGCTCTTCCTGCTGGACGGGCACCGATATTCGGCTTAAGACTCGCGCCGTATTGAGCCTTCAGCTACCTGCTGACGTTCGACCGGACAAAGCCATACTTCAACTTGTCAATCGATGTGTGTCGAGCCGCTGGCGCCGGCGGCGGCCTCGATCCGCCCGGAGCCAAGCGGCGCGTGGATGCCGAAGCCGACCTCTCTGTCGAAGCGAGGCGGCCGCCCGTTCTTTGTCGTTGCCACTCGCCAGTACCGCGCGCCTACAATGAACCATGCCCGTCTTTATGTGCCGCTGGCCGAACGGCGACCTGTCATTCGTTTCCGCTCGAAATAAAGAGGACGCCATTGTCATGCTGGACGAGTGGGACAACGCCGATCTTGCGGAGGTTCGGCAGGTTCAACACTTCATGGTAGATTTCACCTTGACGGATGACGGCAAACTGGAACTTCAGGCATTCGGAGAACGCTCGCTGGATGACGTTTGGGGCCGAGCCTACCCTGTTCTCGGCAAGGCCAGGCGGAAGGCGCTTGCCACCAGCGACGGTGAGCCCACCGGCGCTGGCAAGGAGATCATCCGTAAAGCGGTCCAGGCCGAAAGGGAGCGGTTGGCTGAAACCGAGGACCAGAAACTGGCCGACACGGAAATTGGGAGAACCGTACAAAGACAGATGGGGGCCCCGGCAGCCCTGGCCAACCGTTACGTCAAACAAGCAGCGGCCGAAGTGTTAAAGAAAGTTCCCACCTCCGGCCGAAAGCAGTAGTCTCGGAACTGCTCCAGCGCCGTATCACCGACGCGAGAGCTTTCGCAGCAGCAGTTCCTCGATGCTCTGGGCACCGTTGTCGTCACTCTTGGCCTGTTCCTGGCGCTCCGTCTCGATCAATTCCATGGCGCGGAATTCCTCCTCCGTAATATCCGCCAGGGTGATCGTCAGTCCCATTGCCTTCGCGTTTAGCAGCCGGAAGCATCGGCGCACCAGGATGCCGTTAGGCGTGTCGAATGCCTCTTCCATCAGGTTCTTGGGACAAGTGGGACCGTGGCTGACATCGATGGCCTTCCAGCCGGCGCCGCATGCCGGGCAGGCGTCCAACTCATCCGGCTGCGAGTAGCCGCATCGCCGGCAGCGGAAAACGCGGTCCGGACAGTCCTCCTCCTTCCCGCATAGTGTCGCCTGGTGCAGCGCCGACCGAATTAAGAATCGCAGGCCCGGCCCCTCCGGGGGGTCGGGCCCCTCTATTCCGGGTCGTCGTCGGCCTCGATCGCCAGTTGCGCAATCACTTCGGACACGGCCGCGGACTTGTGCACGATCGGCACCGCGCCGGCATAACCATCGTGCGAGATGTGCAGCTTGTCGTAAAGCGCGCCGCTCGGCTCCAGGAACGCCCGTGTCTCGATGGACCGACGCGCGGCCACCACAGAGGTCGATGCCCGCTCGTGGTCCTGCATCTCCTTGGCGGTCGGCATCCGCAGTACGTGGACCACACGAGCGCCGGGGACCTTCATCTCGATGCGGTAATTGATGCCTTCGCGATCCACGGCGGTGACCGTGCAACGCTCGATTCGGCCGATCACCATGCCGGCTTCGGCGTCGTCGAACTCCGGACCGTCTTTGTCGACGCGGATCTTCGCGAACAGCTCCGCGTTGACCTTGGGCAAATCCAGGTCTTCGCTCTGTGATTTACCGCGCCCGAGAAAGCGCCGCACGGTACGTTGCGAGCGGGCCCAACCGCTCCATTCATCGTCCGTCGGGAAGCGCACTTCGCACTTCTTCTCGCCGCCCGACAGGATCGGTACCACAAACGGCTTTGTGGCGTCGAAAACAGGTTTGTTCGTCTGTGTTTGCTCCATGTGTTCCTCTCGAATTGAAATCGTCTGCGACGTCACCGCGCCGCGGGGCCGCTACGGCTCGTCCGGCAGGACGTGTATCGCTATTGCGCGATGCCGTTTTGGGGGGTCACGACGGTTATGGTCAGCAGGCCGTTCGTGGCGTCATAGAGCTGAGTGCCGGTCACCTGCAGCGTGACGATACCGTCCGTGTTTCCGAGCTCGGCGACAGCAAAAGCCATCTTTTGGATAACCAGAGAAAAGCTATTGTTGGCATCGCGCGTCATGGTGAACGTGGCGGTCCCGGTGGTCAGGTTGATCAGGTTCGAATACTCGGTCGAGCCGGTCTGCACGCGCACCACAAACTGCACGTTGAAGCTGCGGTCGCCCCACTCGAAGCGGCCCTGTATCTGATATCCGTCTTGGGCGCCGGAGCCGGGGAAGAAGCCCGACCGGAAATTGTTGTCCCAGGAAGCTTCGAGCGATACGAACTGCTTACCGCTACCGCCCGTCAGGTAATTGATGCCGTTTAAAGTTAGCGCCGTGATCATTCCCGCGTTGAATTCGTGCGGTGTGCCAACGGCGGGCAGCGTGATGCTGCTGGGCGTGGTGTACTGGCCCGTGGCGACGCAGTCCACCGTGTACATCGCGCTGGCGCGGCCGGGCGAGTTCTTGATAGAGAGCTTCCAGCCTTTGATGGCGCACCCGACCAGGATTTCATCCAACACGGCGGAACCGCCCGGCCGGATCTGCTGCACGAAGGAGAAGTACGGCAGCTCGAGCCCTGTGGGATTCGTGGCGCCCAAGGCCGGAACGATCACGTACGTATAGGGCCCACTGCCGCTCAGCACGACATTCCCGAGCGAAAACGCCATCCCCCAGGCGAGAATCTCCGACGAGGCGTACTTGGAGATCTCGTACACCGGCATGTTGTAATGCGATCTGAAAACGGCCGTCGGAAATTCGTGCTGCTTGCCGATTTCCGCCCGATCATCTTCGTTGACCGGAATCTTGGGCCAGGGCTTGGTGTTCAGGTTCGTGTGGCGCCAGATCGTCGCCGCCGTATTGGGCGTGCCGATCGCGGCCTGTTTACCGAAGCCCCAGCCATTCATGAGCTCGCTGATATTCGCCATCGACTACTTCTCCTCCTGAACTTCGGTTGCGGGTTTCTGCGGCGCGGGCGCGGGCACCTGGTGCCACCCGGCGGCTAACCATGGGGTCAGCTTTTCCGCCGTCGCTTCCACTTCCTTGACCTCATCGCCGTGAGGCGACGCCAAATAGACCACCTCGGCCATAGCTGTGTCTCCTGAAACTACGGGTTGTAAGATTCGATCAGCCGCACCGGAACCTCGAAGTACTCGAACGTAGCTCCGTCGGCGCTGATCACGATGGTGTTGCGCCTGGCCGATGGCAGGTAGAAATCCATCGGCTCGCAGTTCGGGTCGATCTGGGTGTGTAGCATCCGCAGCGTGCCGCCGGTGGGGGTGTCATTCACGATCCAGTTGAAGAGGTCTTCGTAGCCGACATCGGCTTCCTCGGGCGCGCGCAGGTAGAGCGAGAAATCATGCACGAAGACAAGCGCGTTGCCGAGCCTGCCCGGACCGCTTCCTTGCCACGCGATCAGTATCGACCCGGGCGGCATGGATAGGATCGCCAGGCGAATGTTGTTCTGCGTGGGCCTTCCGAAAACAACCGCGTTCTCGGAATAGAACTGGATATGATGGGCGTTGCCACCGACCGCTTCCACGAGGTGCGGCAGGGATTGGAGCGCCGTCACCCATTCAGCGAGCAGCGTTTTAGGACTGATCATCGGGGCTTTTCCGTGCGATGAGCGTTAGCTGCGCCATACCGTATGGATCGGCCTGGCGCACCGTGCTGACCGCAAACTGGATTCCCCAGGCGGTGACCCAATCGCCGGGCTGGGGGAAGTTGGGCAGTTCGGCGGGATCGACCGATATCTCCTCGGCACTTGCGGCCGTGCCGGACTCGGCACGCTCGCGCACGTGGCGGATGGCCGTGATCGTCACCGGATTGCCCACCGGCAAACAGCCCTGTACCTGCTGATACACCACCGGCTCGCCGAAGGCGTCCTGGAGCGCTGCGTTCACTGCCGCGCCGATGCTGGGCCAATCTGCCGGCATATATAAGGATACGGAGCTGGGGCGGCGCGGCAGCCGCCCCAAGCAGCCACACGACGGTGGAACTGCTTTTAACTCAATGTGATGATGGAGTAGAACACCGTCACCACCAGCGTGCCGTTGCCGGTCGCAAACGCGGCCGTGGCGTTGGTGATGTCGAGGCCGGTCGCGGCGGGAGGTTGGATCGTTCCCGTGGGCGGCGGAACCACGTTTTCGCTGGCGGCCGCACTGGTGATGGTTGCGACCGGAATATTCCCCGAGTGCGGCACGACGGCGGTCCCGTGATACTGGAATGTCACCACGCCCCCGCCGGTAAACTGGGTGCCGCCGGGTTTCATCTGCGCGATGATCTGGTCGATCACGAGCACCTGGCCCGCTGCCGGCGCCGGGAGGATGCTGACGGGCGCACCGTACATTGCCATGATCTGCGCGGCCGTCAGCGTCACTACCGCTTTCTGGATGAGTGACGGATCGGTATCGCCTGCCTGCACCGGGCCGAAGCTGAGTGGGTTCAGCCGCACGCGGACGGTTGGATCGGCCGCCTGGCCGCCAGGCGCGTTCACGCCGCTCGGCGTATTCAGCACCGCAAAGCCGATTTCCTTGTTGGAACCGCCGGCCGCCGTCAAGGTGCTGGACGTGGCCTGCTGGGTCGAGTTGTTCCAGTAGACCTTGTCGCCGGAGTTGAACGTGCTCCCGTCTTTCGCGAGATCGAACACGCCTTCGACCACGAGCTCGGTTGAATCGCCCAGATTCTGGTTGTTGACGGCCACGCCGAAGATGTTGCCCACCTGGCAGCCCTGGCCGCTCACGAGAGCATAAGGCGCGGCGACGGTGACGGTATTGCCTCGTTGAATGTAATTCTGCATTGAATCGTCTCCTGTTTGATCCGGAGCGGCTCGCGCCGCCCCGGTCTGTTGTGGTTTCGCTGCGTCGGCCGCGATTTATTGGCCAGCGTTTTTCTGGAGGCCGCGGTAATCGATGGCGGCCGCGCCGAAGTCCATGCGAGCCTTGATCTCGACGCCGTCGATCTCGAAGCCCTGCTTGGTCTCGATGTACACGCCCTGCTGGCCTTCGAGATAGCAGTACTCGATCGTGTCGATCTGCGCGGGGTCTGCGATGAAGTACCATGCGGTCGTGCTGTTGGCATCGAGACGCGGCTCGACCACCGGCACCAGGCTGCGGACCCACTCCGGCACCACGGCGGTGGCGGACGAGGCCGCGAGGTTGATCGGGTACACGCGCTGGAGCATGTACATTTCAAGCGCCGTCGGCACCGCGATGAAGCGCGGAATGAGGTTCAGCGGCGTGCCCTGCGGACCCTTCTGGGACCGCAACGCGGCGCGCGCTTGGCCGTAAGCCTTCTGCAGCGCGGCTTCGGTCGCATTCACGTTGGGATCGATGCTGCTCCCGGCGCCGGTCAGCAGGTTGGCGTGATTGGCGTGGAAAAGCGCGGTGGACGCTTTGTCGCCCGCATACACCGCCGCTGGGTTCGAAGTGATGATGCCCCAAACCGTGTTCGATTCGCGCTGCGCGGCGGCCACGCCCAGCACCGCCGGAACACGCGTGAAGGCCTGGAGGTCATCGTTGATGATGACCTTGCGGGTCAGGGCCACGAGGCCGCCGAACGTCGCCAGAGCGTAGCTGATGTTGTTGTCGGTCAACTGGATGTGAGTGAACTCGCCCTTTTCGTTCAACTGGGGCAAGGCGGGAGCGTCGGCCAGGAGCACCCGGTTAATGGGCTTGAAGTCCTGCGCCGTGACCTGCCGGCAGAACGGCTGGAAGGTGCGCGGGTAAGCTTCATAGCTCTGGCGCAGGGTCTTGTTGGCGACATTGGCCACGATCGCCGGAAAATCCGACGTCGATTCGGCGCCGCCCGCGAAGAACTCCGGCCCGCGCGAGGGCCCCTGGAGCGCCAACTCTGCGATCCGCGTCACGTCCATGCCGCGCACGGGGGCGCCCCTGAGCTCGAGGTATTCCTTCGCCATATCGATGAGTTTGAAATGGCGGTACTCGCGCCCCATGTCCTCGGCGCGCTGCTGTGCCTCCGGACCACAGCCGCGGAGGTATTCGCCGAGATCGTTGCCGTTATGATCCTTGCGGCGCGACAGGAAGAACCGCCCGTCGGTGCGCAGCAGCATGGCCATCTGCATGCACGCGAGGCGCTGCTCGAGGCCATCGCGCGTCACCGATGCACCGCCTTCGGACCGGGTGACGAACTCGTCGCCGTGGACGTTCAGCGTGCCCTTTTTGGCCAGGCGATCGAAGATCTCTTTCCGGGCCTGATCGACAGAGACGCCCTTCGCGATGAACTCGCTGATGACGGCGCCGTCGATCCCGTATTTCGTTGCGGTAGCGCCCAGCGATTCAATCTCGTTGACACGCTGCCGTTCGGCCCTGACCGCCTCTTCGCGCGCGGCGGTCAGGGCCTGTTCGTTCACTCGACGGGCATCCGCGCCCGCTCCCTGCGTCGTTTCCGGCATGGCAGGATTCTCCTTGTGTGGGCTGATTGCCCGTAATGCATCGATCACGCCGGGCTCCGGCGTGCCGAAGATCGTGACCTCGCCCGTGGGCTGGGCGCTCAAGAAACACGTATTGAAATCGGCGGGCACGGTGCAGGGAGAGATTTCGAACGGCTCCCAGTCGGTCGCCTTGAACATGCCGATTTCCTTGTCATTGATGTACGGCGGCTTGCCTTCGGGCAATCCCTCCACCTGTGCATCGACCTTTTCGCGTTTATACACGAAGGTACCGAAGCTCAAGTTCTGGAGGATGCCGGCCGAGGACTTGCGGAACATCTCGGCGCCGTCTTCGTCGCCGAGATCGAACTGCAGCGTGGCCATGCCTTTATCGCCATTGGGCCAGGCACGGCGGACGACGCCCACCTGGGCGCGCGTGCCCACCTTCCCGGCGATGAGCGATTTGAAATCGTCGCCGGTGAAGTGCGTGTCGAAGACGGGCGCGCCGTTGTTGAGCCGGTCGAACCGGCAGCCGGACATATCGAGCCTCAGCATGTACGGCTCGCCCGTGGAACGGTCCACGCGGGGGACATAAGCGCCGCTGTACCAGACCACGTCGATGGTGCCGTCCTTCGCGTTGGCCGTACTCGGCAGGACCTGGGCGTCGGCGGAAAAGACTTCCGAATTGGGATTCGGGGGCGGCGGCGCGCCGGTATCCCGGTGCAGGTATTCGGTTTTGAGCAGTGGCATCGATTCGCCTCTCCTATTTCGCCGCGTTCACGGCGATGAAGTCGTTTTCGCCGAGTTTCTTCAGTTGATAGAGCTGTTTCTGGAGCCACGCCACGTGGCCTTTGAACTTGTCGTCGCCCTCGCGATGCCACTTCACCAGGTGCTGGTAGAAGTGGAAGTTCGACATGTCGCCGGTCTCGTAGCACACCTTGCACAGCTCGTTGAAGCGTGCAACGGCCGCCTGTTCGGCCGCGAACGCGTCGTTCAGGATCTCGGTGACGCTGTCGTGCGTGGCGGCGGGCTTGGGGGCGATTGTGGGCGCGCCTTCCAGGAACAGAAGCCGGCTCGTGAGGTGCTTCAGATGCTCCTGGCACTGCTCGTGCATCTGCTTCAAGCCGTCGGCAAGATCGAGGCCGAGGCGCTTCACGTCGCGCTGGTCGAGAAGGTATTGGAGCGCCAAGGTTGCCTCGACATCGATGCTTTCCTGGAGCGCAGCCAATACCTGTGGCGGTGCTTTCATGGAACTTTCTCCTTGTGATGTGGATTCGTGGACTGCTATCCCCGGTAGATCCGGGTCGTGGATTCAAAGCTGTTGTGCACGCGCGACATGCCGGCGGCCAGTAATTCGCCGACCATCCCGAGGTCCTCCTGGGAGAGCGCGGCCGGTTTGGATTTGGCTGTCGCCGCCTTGCCGCCCAGCGCGGGATCTGCATTCGCCGCCGGCTGCGCCTGGCCGCGCAACGTGGTGTTGCGCGGGTCGGAATCGAGAACGATTTGGAACTTATCCACCAGCTTGTTGAAGAGCGCAATCTGCTCAAGCTGCGTCGTGGGATCGTAGCCGTTCTCCAGCACCGCCTCGAACCAAGTCTTGCGGCCCATGCGGACGTCCTTCAGCACGCCCTCGGCGTCCTTCACCGGATCGACGGACTCAAACCGTGGCGCGGTCCACTGTACCGTCCGCAGGTTGACCTTGTCGTCCTTCAGGATCGATTGCGGGATTTTGCCCTGTAAAATCAGCGTGTCAATGAAGCGCCGCCACACGGGCATGCAGAAGAGCGGGATGAGGGTGAGCCAGCGGTAGGCCTCCACGGTATTGCGGAAACCGAGCATGCCGCCGCGCCAGGAGGAGTAATTCACCTGCGACATATCGCCGGTGCCGAGTTCGTAAGGCAGGCCGATTCCTGCCATGATCCCCTGCAGCTCCGTCATCTTGTATTCGCGGTAGCCGCCCGCCGCCGGAGGATTGTTGAATTTCACCGTCTGGCCGGGCTTTAGGTACTCGACCATTCCCGGCTCGAAATTCTCCACCGGAAGCCCGGTGGATGGATCTGTGCTGGCCAGCCCCAGCGGATCGCCGTCTATACCTTCGGGCTGCTCGACGAACGCGGTGACACAGGCCTCAATCTTCTTCCGGACGCGCTCCGCGTCGCAGTAATCATCAAGGTCGCGGAGGGCCATCATCACGGGCGCGAGCCACGGCACGCCGCGGACCTGGCCAGGCCGGAGCACGCGGTAGATGTGCATGATCTGGTCCGCCGGAACCGGCTGGCTCACGATTCCGCCGCGCGGATTCAAGATCAGGACGCCGCCGGGGTGATAGCTGAAGAGCCAGTACGCGACGCGCCGGCCCTTCTCGTCGAACTGCACGCCCTCCATCACGTGGCCATTCACGAGGCCCATGGTGCGGGCCTGGTCCAGAAAATCCGCTTCGAGCATCTGAAGCTGAAGCGGAACCCGCAAGCCAAAATCCGCCGGCTGCGGCCGGAACCGCACGATGGATTCTCCGCTCTCGGCCATGGTGCGGACGGTCAGCGTCTGCATCCCGTAGAAGTCGAGGCGCTGGGGCGTATCGCAGGCCTCGGCAAAGAAGGGCCACTCATCATCGATGATTTTGTCGATACCGGTGTTGCCCGTCTTAGCTTTCGGCACAATTCCGGTCCCGACCACGTTGCCGGCCAACTCTTCGATGGCCCGAGCAGCATACGGATTGTTGCGGACGAGCTCGCGGCCGCGGTTGCGAAGCCAGATGAGCGAGCCCATCAGCTCAACGTTGGCGTCCGTCGAAGCGGCATACCAGCCGTTGGAGCGGCGGCCCGCACTGGCGCCCTCATAGCGGAAGCGTTGCGCGTGCCGCCCCAGGTAGCCCGTGGTCAGTTCCAGTGCCACCCGGCTCCTCACACGCTGCAATGCCGTGCTTGGCGATACGACGCTTATGGCTTTATCGAGAAGGTTCACTTCGGTTCCCGCTCCAGAATCGCGATCTCCCGGATGACGTGCTGGACCAGTTCCTTAACGCCAGCGAGGGTCTAATCGTTCGCCTGCTCCAGCTCGAGCTCGATGCCGTTCTTCTTTATGCGCAGCCGGAATCTCATACCGCCCCTTGTTTGCCGATCATGCTTCTGCCGAGCACGCCTAGCGCGAACGGTATGAGATCCTCGCCCTTCGGCACCTTCAGAAGCCAGAGGGCAGCGCCCAGGACGATCAGCGCGAGGCTGACCATGACGTGGCCAGCCTCGCGCTCAACGAGACTGCAAAAGCTTTGCATCTTCCTACGCCTTGGCGGACAGAACGGCGGGCACGCTCGCAACCGCGCTTTTCGTGACGGTCTGGAGATACGCCGCGATATTCTTCAGATCCCCGACCTCCTGGGCATCGAGCTGAAGATTCACGCCGTTTGCCGCGACCGCATTGCCGGCATCCGTGATTGCCACGCAGATCTTGCCCAATACGGCGAACGCTGCGCGCTCGATGTTGACGGCATTAGGATCGACGAGCGAAGTCAACGCTTCGACGGTCGATTCCTCGCCCTGCACTTTCTGGAGCACGGGTACGACGGCCCGCGCGATCTTCACGATGTCATGAGCGACGCTGGCGATAGCGTGCTCAGCCTTCTGCAACGTAATCATGCGATTTTGTCCTTTCTGTTGTCTGGGAATGGGCCTTATTGGCCGGCCGCAAGGCCGGTGTTATCGAGACGAATGTTCCGGCCGCGCGACAAGGTATTCGGATTCCGGCCGCTCGGCGCTTGCCAAGCGCAGTTCCCGGATGATCCGATTCAGCGCTGTTTCGCTGATAACCACGTAGTATGCGGAGGCCATGATTATGTGGAGTCGGCGGGTTCCGCCAGCCGGTAGCAGCCAAAAACGGTGAGTCGCACTTTGCATAATCCAGACACTGCATGATGATTCGATATCCATGATGCCTACCTGGCATCAATGGAGAATCTTCATGTCTACTTCAACGTCTGTAGTGGTGCGGCCGAAGCGGTGGGTCCTCGATCCCGGCGCGTTGCGGCCTCTGTGTGAATCGTATTTCAAACATCTCGAATCTCAGGGCTACCCGGAGCGCACGCTCGGCTATTTCGGGCATATTGCCAGGCATTTCTGCTACTGGCTCAATCAGGCCAATATCGCGGTCGCTGAGGTCAATGACGACGTGATCAAAAAGTTTGCAGCGCATCGATGCAAGTGCCCGGGATACCGAGCGTCCCAGATTATAAGTGCGCCTTCGATTGCTGGTGCTCGGAAGTTCGTCCGTTTTCTGGAGCAAGCCCAGGTCATTCACTTGCCGGCGCCTCCACCCGATGATGACCACCTTCACATCTATCTGGATTGGCTGAGGCAGCACCGAGGAGTATCAGAAGGAACCATCCCCGGATACCGCCACGTTATGAAGCAGCTTCTGCCTCTGCTCGGCCCCGATCCTCGCAAATATGATGCCGCGCGAGTGCGCGGTGTGATCATCGCCGAGTCCCAGCGCAGGAGTTCCGTCGATGTGAAGCATTATGTGACCGCGTTGCGGTCCTATTTGCGGTTTTTGATCACACAAGGTCAATGCCCGCCATCGTTGGTTCAGGCCGTGCCAAGCGTGTGCCACTCGAAGTATTCGAACATCCCCAAATTCCTTCCCGCAAAGAAAGTAGAACAGTTGATCAACTCGTGCGACACGACAACCCCGGCTGGCATTCGCGACCGGGCGATCCTGCTCCTGCTCGCACGGCTTGGCCTTCGAGCGGGAGACGTTAATATGCTGCGCATCGAAGACATCGACTGGCAGCATGGAACGCTGCGCGTTTGTGGAAAGGGGCGCCGAGAGGCGACGCTCCCTTTGCCGCAGGACGTCGGCGATGCACTATTGAGATACATGACTGAGGCGCGCCCTGATGTCCCCATCACAAAGGTCTTCTTGCGTGCGAAAGCACCGTGCCGCCCGTTTTTTCGTTGGAACGCAGTTGGCAAGATCGTTCGTCGGGCTTTGGTCCGCGCCGGCATCGATGATGCGCCTGCGCGCGGTGCCCATCTACTCCGCCACTCAGCGGCCGCGATGATGCTCCAAGCGGGGGCGCCCCTCTCTATGCGCCTGCCCCGTTTCGTGAGACAACCAGTTAAGACACTGTTGGCCGTTCGCTGCCATTTCATTGTGCTCCATCCCGGAACGGTTTTAGGATGGAGCTGCCGGTGAAGCGGAGACGGGCTCTGCTG
>Ga0209062_1001426_pt1 | contig 42328 bp, 33 predicted proteins | sample Coa_R2_2_FD_187158 | JGI IMG/M metagenome (GOLD analysis project Ga0209062, IMG submission 187158) | Surface soil microbial communities from Centralia Pennsylvania, which are recovering from an underground coalmine fire - Coalmine... | ecosystem: Environmental > Terrestrial > Soil > Unclassified...
ATTACCAGTTTCCCGGTGCCGGATATTTCCCCTTTTTCATCTTAACCCCGAGCCCTCCGGCTTCGCTCAGGGTAAACTCCGCGAGGCGGAAGAATCCCTGCCTTCATGGTTCCTCAAATACGGAGTCGCCGTGCTTACTTCAAGCTGACATGCGAGGATTCTTCGCTTTACCGCACTCTGCTTCGAATGACCGACTAAAAAGCTTTTTTAGTGACCTTACCGGTAGACGATTTCCTGGAATGCTGTCAGCAAACCCTTGGGCAGGCGCAGTGCACCCACCGTTCCGCCTGCGTGAAAAGGACCTCAATATTCTATTTATATCATCTTTTTGCCCGCCGCTCTGCAAGAGAGTCCGGCCAGAGCGGTTGCACACGCCCAGGGCGCAGATTACCGCAGTTCAGCTGGAAAAGAAAAGGCAGGAGTCGGGCTCACGTGAAAGTGGCAAGGCGGGAATGACGCCAGGCAACAAGACCGAATGCGATGGCGGAGATTGTCGGCCGTGACCCCTGGTGCGCACTGTGTCCCATGGCGAGCGACCATTTCGAACCTTGACAAGAAAAGCTTTGCGTTGCATGATACGTTGTGTACGATGCGTCGTATACGACATAATCAGCGCTTCTTTTTACCTCTGGATCGGGACGAGGTTATCGTGTCATGCCACTCCAGGTAAAGAACATCATCTTGGGCCTCTGGCTGGCGTTGGCGGCAATCTGGTTGATCGGCGCTTTCACAACCAAACCCTCTGTCCGCAGGGAATCCACCCGTTCTCGCCTGCGGGTGACGGCGCTCGGGGCGCTGGCCGTGGTCATTGGCTTTACCAAATACTTCGAATTCGGATGGCTCGCTCGCCCCTTCGTTCCTGCCACCCGTGCGGTGGCTTATGCCGGTCTTGCTCTGGTGTTTGCCGGCATCAGCTTCGCCGTGTGGGCGCGATTTTACCTGGGGGGCAACTGGAGCGGCGTCGTCACAGTCAAGAAAGACCACAATCTGGTCCGTCAGGGCCCTTACGCCATCGTGCGCCATCCCATCTATTCCGGCCTGCTGCTGGCAATCCTGGGCTCGGTCGTCGTCTACCGCGAGCTGCGCGGTGTCATAGCCGTCGTATTGTTTCTGGTCATGTTGCGCTTGAAGTCTCTGACGGAAGAAAGGTTCATGACGGAAAAGTTTGGCTTGGAATACCGCCAGTATCAACAACAAGTGAAAGCCTTGATTCCGTTTATCTGGTAAACGGGCAAACAGCTTCTGTGCGCGAGGATGAAGTGAAAGGGAAACCGGCTCTCGGGGAGATGGCGCAGGAACTCGACCGCAACCTGCGCGAGGTGCGACGCATCCTGCGGAAGCCGGTGGAAGAGGAAACCGCTCGCCTGGGGCTCACTCCACCCCAGCTCAGCATCATGCGGGCTCTCTTCCGGTCGAAGGGTATGAGCCTCAAAGACTTGAGCCGGGAGGTCGGTCTCGCTCATTCCACGGTCTCCGGCGTTGTGGACCGGCTTGAAAAGAAGGGAATGGTCACGCGGCGGCCTGACCCGAGCGACCGCCGGGTCACCCGAATTCTGATCCCCGCGCATCTCCGGAAGCTAGGTCAAAAGAGAATTGACGAGCTCACCATTCACCCTTTGGCCGAGGCCTTGAAGCGTGCAACGGCGGCTGAACGAAGAACCATCTGCCAAGGTGTCGCCATCCTCCGCCGCGTGATCGAGAGCTCGCGCCATTCCTCACCCACCTCGGCACGCTCAAAAACGACCCTGCGTTACGAGTGAATGAGATTGAGAAAGCCCCTGATCCCTCACCCTGAACCCGAATACAGAAATTCTTCACTATCGCAATCACAGCGGCCCGTTGAGACAGGTTGCGGCTTTCAGCGCCCCCAGGACTGGGCGGTGGAATACGTTTTGTCGGGCTGCGTCGCCTTGCGACTGTTTGAGCCTCTATGTTACGTTTAAAAAGCTCAGGGCTTTCAAGGTTTCTCATCTATCCGGACGCCGCATGATTCTTGCTTATTCAGGCCGATCGCCGCGCGTTGCCGCCTCAGCCTTTATCGCGCCCAGCGCCGACATTATCGGTGAAGTTGAAATCAGCGAAAATGCCAGCGTCTGGTTCCAATCGGTTTTGCGAGGTGATATAGAGCCGATCCGTGTCGGAGCGAACAGCAATATTCAGGATGGTTCGGTGCTCCATACGGTGGAAGGAGCTCCAACCATTGTCGGCGAATGGGTCACGATAGGTCATCGAGCCGTGATTCACGGCTGCACGATCGAAGATCATTGTCTCATCGGCATGGGAGCCGTCATCCTGAGCGGCGCTCGCGTGGGCGAAGGGTCAATTATTGCCGCCGGGGCCGTGGTAGCTGAAGGCACCATCGTACCACCCCGCAGCCTTTATATGGGAATTCCGGCGCGGTTCCGGCGTGAACTTCACGATGCTGACCGGGCGTTTATTGATGCTCATGCCGAACACTACCTGCATTACAAAGAGATTTATCTCCGGCAGGCCGCCGAAAAACGATTCTGAACGCCGTCATTCCGGGCACTCGGTTCTCTCGTAAATTAACCATGTCGCTTGTTTCTGTGAAGGCATGGACTCAATGACTGGACGCGCCGGTTTCGGCGAAGTGATGCGAACGATAAGTTTTTGTCTCAGGATAAGGTGGGCCGTTGTCGCGCTTGCCTGATTCGTATTGACTCCATGTCACAAAAGCTATCTACAATCCGGGCCGTGAAAGGCATGCGTGATTTGCTGCCGCCGGAAACGGCGTTATGGCAGCGTATTGAAGTGGAATGCCGGCGTGTGTTTTCAGCCTACAATTTTGAGGAGATCCGGACGCCTGTTTTGGAACAGACGGCACTGTTTGCGCGCAGCGTGGGAGCGGAAACCGACATTGTCTCAAAAGAGATGTACACGTTTGAGGACCGCGACCATCAGTCACTCACTCTGCGCCCGGAAGCCACGGCCAGTGTCGTGCGCGCCTACATTGAGCGCGGTTTATCAAACGAGGGCCGCATCCAGAAGCTCTACTATCTCGGCCCCATGTTCCGCCGCGAGAGGCCGCAAAAGGGGCGCTACCGGCAGTTCCATCAGATTGGCGCTGAGGTGCTGGGCTCCGATCATCCCTTGATCGACGCGGAAACGCTTGAAATGCTGATGCTCCTGCTCGAACGGCTGGGATTAAAGCAGTCATCGTTGCTTCTGAATTCCGTGGGATGCAGCCGCTGCCGCCCGGAATACATTAAGCTTCTGCGACGCGAACTCGAACCGGTCAAATCCCAAATGTGCGCGGATTGCCAGCGCCGCATTGAAACTAATCCGCTTCGGGTGCTCGACTGCAAAGTTGAAGCCGACCAGCCCATCATCGCCCGCTTGCCGAGCATCCTTGATCACCTTTGTCCCGAATGCCGTCAGCATTTTGAGACCGTGACCCGCGAACTGAAACGGCGCGGCATCTTGTATGAAATCACGCCTCGGCTCGTACGAGGCCTCGATTATTACACCCGGACGACGTTTGAGATCACTCACGGGGAATTGGGTGCGCAGAATGCCTTGCTCGGTGGGGGGCGCTACGATGGATTGTCGGAAATTCTGGGCGGCCCGCCAACTCCGGGGTTCGGATTCGCGATTGGCGAAGACCGGCTGGCGCTGGCGGTAGAGGCTGCACACTCTCTCGAAGGAGAAACCCGCCCGGATGCCTATATTGCCTGGATGGGAGAAAGCGCGCGGACTCCCGCCCTGGAACTCACTCGAAGCCTGCGGCGGGAAGGCTTCCGAGTGGAGATCGGATTTGAACCGGTCAAGCTGAAGAAAATGCTCGGTCTGGCCAGCCGTCTGCGCGCGCGGTTTACGATTCTCATGGGGGAAGAGGAACTCGCGAACGGGCGCCTGCAAGTGAAGGATATGGAATCGGGCCAGCAGGAGCAGGTGGCGCCGGAACTGATCGGGCCCTATCTATGGGAGAGGCTGAAGGTGTGAGGCCCGCAAGGCAGGAGACACGCGTGTTTCAACAACCCGATAGATAAAAGGAGTAACGATTGGCTCTCGATCTTTTAGGTGAGCGGCAGCGGACGCATTATTGCGGTGAACTCCGCGAATCGCATCAGGGACAGACCGTCTTTCTGGCGGGATGGGTGGCGCGAAGACGCGATCTGGGAAGCCTCATCTTCCTCGATTTGCGTGACCATACCGGCGTTACCCAAATCGTCTGCAACCTCGAAATCAGCTCTGAGGCTCACGAAAGGGCCGAGCAGGTACGGCCCGAATACGTGGTTGGGGTCGAGGGCGACGTGGTGCTGCGCGACGCGTCCACGGTGAATTTCCAGATTCCCACCGGCAAAATCGAAGTGCAAGCGCGCAAGCTTTTGCTCCTGAACGAATCGCGGACACCGCCTTTCCCCATTGAAGATGAAGGGCGGACGGCTGAAGAAACCCGCCTGCGCTACCGCTATCTGGACCTCCGCCGCAACCGCATGCAACAGAACATCCGCCTGCGTCACCGCGCCAGCCTCACCGTCCGCGATGTCCTCAGCCAGCACGGATTTATCGAGATTGAAACCCCCTTCCTCACGCGTTCCACGCCTGAAGGCGCGCGCGACTATCTGGTGCCCAGCCGCGTGCATCACGGACACTTCTATGCCCTCCCGCAATCGCCGCAATTGTTCAAGCAGATTCTGATGATCGGCGGTTTTGACCGCTATTTTCAGATTGTCCGCTGCTTCCGCGACGAGGATTTGCGCGCCGATCGGCAGCCGGAATTTACACAGATTGATATTGAGATGGCCTTTCCGCAGCGCTCGGTTCTTTTTGCGATCATTGAAGAACTGATGGCAAGCCTCTTTGCGCTGGTCGAGGTTCACATCCCGCGCCCTTTCCCGATTCTTTCCTATGACGAGGCGTTGGAGCGCTACGGCTCGGATAAGCCGCATACCGGATTGGGTCTGGAATGGAAGCGAGTCAACTTGCCGGAGGGCGCGCAGGAAAAGGTAAGCGTTGCCTGTCCACTCAAGGCCCTGCGGGTTCCGGGCGGGGCCTCGGCCAGCCGCAGCCAGCTTGACAAGCTTCAGGAAACAGCACAGGCTGCGGGGGCCGACTGGTTCAGCGCCATCAAGATGAGCGGCGCTGAGCCACAATCTTCGCTTGTCAAAGCGCTGGGCGAAGATGCGGTTCGTCAGCTGGCGAGCGCAGCCGGGGCGCAGGCCGGCGACTTGGTGATCCTCCTGGGTCTCAAACCGGGAGCGGGCGGGCGAGGCACGCAACATCGGCTCGACGAAGCTTCCAGCGAAGTGCGCCTGGAGCTTGCGCGCAGGCTCGACCTCCTCAAATCCGGTGGCTGGCATTTTCTCTGGGTCGTGGATTTCCCGATGTTCGATTACGACGACAAGGAAAATCGCTACGTCGCCATGCATCATCCTTTTACCTCGCCTCGCGAGGAAGATCTGGGAATGCTTGAAACAGATCCCGGCGCCGTGAAGGCGCGAGCCTATGACCTCGTGCTGAACGGCTCGGAGATTGGCGGCGGATCGATCCGTATCCATCGCCCGGATATTCAGCGCCGTGTTTTTAGCGCGCTGGGGATGACACCGGAAAAGGCTCGCGAGCGCTTCGGCTTCTTCCTGGATGCGCTGGAATATGGAACGCCTCCCCATGGGGGCATCGCGCTTGGCTTCGATCGCATTGTCGCGCTGATGGCGGGCGAATCCAACATCCGCGAAGTGATCGCTTTCCCGAAAACAGCGAGCGCCGTGGACGTGATGTGCGACGCGCCGTCTCCGGTTGAGCCGGAGCAACTGGAGGAGTTGGGCTTAAAAATCAGGGAAGATTGATTCTTGGGTGGCTTCACGATTTGATGTTTGAACCCTCGGACGATTGAAAAAATGAAGGTCAGTCCCTTGCGACTTAAAAGGATTCCGAAACGATGGCATTCCGGGCCCCTCGTTGGTGCTCAGGGTAAACTTCGCGAGAAGTCACAACCATCGTGATGAGTGAGAAATGGAGAGTGACAACTCAACACCATTAGAACCTCAGAGGGATTTTCTGCTCCTCACTTGTCACTCCTCACGGCTTTTTCGGTTTCCTGGAATGAGAGGGTGGACGGATTTTTCAGCCTTCGGCTTTCAATCGCAGAATGGCTCGGTGAATCCCTGATGAAATTTTATGTCGATCATCCGCATCCTTCCTGAAGCCGTTGCTAACAGAATCGCCGCGGGCGAGGTGGTGGAACGACCGGCATCGGTGGTGAAGGAGTTGTTGGAGAACTCGCTTGACGCGGGCGCCAATCGCGTTGAAGTTTATGTCGAAGCGGGAGGCAAGCGACTAATCCGCGTGGAAGACGATGGCTGTGGAATGGATCGCGACGATGCCATCGCGGCTTTCGAGCGCCATGCCACCAGTAAAATCCGCTCAGCCGATGACCTGTTTGAGATTACCACCTTGGGTTTTCGCGGCGAGGCGCTGCCTTCCATCGCCTCCGTCTCCCGCGTATTGCTTGAAACACGGCACGCGTCAGAAAACGCCGGAGTCCAGGTGGAAATTGCTGGTGGAAGGCTGCGCGACGTCAGGGAAATCGCCCGCTCGGGTGGAACACGCCTGGAAGTGCGCGATCTCTTCTACAACACGCCCGCGCGACGAAGGTTTCTGAAGTCTGAATCCACCGAACTCGCGCACATCGCGAGCCACGTGACGCATTACGCGCTGGCCTATCCGGAGAAATCCTTTCGCCTCACCTCCCTCACGCATGAGATTTTGAATGCCTCCCCGGTCTCAACCCTTCGCGAGCGCCTCTATCAGGTGATGGGATCACAAATATTGGAGCAATTGATTGAGATTTCCCCCCTCGAACGCGCAATGCCCCTGGATGCAGCACCGGAAGAGACCGAGGGGGGTGAGCCGCCGGAACCTGTCAGAGTGAGGCTTTTTGGCTTTGTCTCCAGGCCTGAGGTTCAGAAGCTCAACCGCAATCAGATCTATTTTTTCGTCAATCGACGGCTGGTGCGCGATCGCGTCATCCTGCATGCCATCACCGAGGCTTATCGCAATATTCTTCCTTCGGGCATGTTTCCGGTAGCCCTCATTTTCCTGGAACTGCCGGCGCACGATGTGGATGTTAATGTGCACCCGTCGAAGGTTGAGGTTCGCTTTCGTCATTCCAACTTCGTTCATGAATTCACACGCGACGCGATTCGAGGCGCGCTGGTTGCTTCCCGGCCCATGGCAGCTTTCCCGATGCGAAGGCAGGCCATGCGGGAGCGGTTCCAGCCGGCAGACACCACTGAGATAGAGGCGATGGAAAGGATCGACCGGGATTCTCCGCCGGCCCTTGATCTCGGCGTTCAACCACGGAGCTGCTCTCCGGCTGATCCCAGTTCGCCTCTGCAAAAAGCGCAGCCTGAAGCGGCCTTTGCGCTTTCCGCACCGCAACCTCTGCCTCAATCAGGAACGTTGCCGCTTGAGGTTCAGGTTCCAGGGGCCTCGCCGGGGATTGGAGAGTTAACAGCCTTCAGGCAACCCGCACCATCCGGGGCAGGCTCTGGAAGACCCGCTCCGGATCGAGGGTCCTCAAGCGGGGGCTGCGGCCCGGAGGCTGAATTTCTCACTGAGGAAGCTCGTTCCGGCATCGAGGGATTGCCTCCGTCAGGGAGCGCTGGCGAATTTCCACGCAATCTGCACCCTCTCGGCCAGGTTCATGAAAGTTTTATCGTCGCCGTCAATGAGGAAGGTCTATGGATCATTGATCAGCACGTGGCCCACGAGCGCGTGCTCTTTGAACATCATCTGAGCATGCGCCTTGAAAAACGGGTAGAAGGGCAACGTCTGCTGCTGCCGATTATTGTTGAGCTGAAGCCGCAACAACAGGCGGTATTTCACGAAGTCGCGCAGGAACTTGGAGCTAACGGCTTTGATGTGGAACCATTCGGCCAGAGGACGATTGCCATCAAGGCGGCACCCGCAGAAATCCACCCGGATGCCGCACAAAGGCTGCTTCTCGAGATTCTGGATCACGTGGGGTCGGAAGTGCGCAGCCTGACGCTGGATGACTTGCGCCGCAAAATCGCGGCTTCGGTCGCCTGCCACGCGGCCATCAAGATCAATATGCCCCTGGATGCGAGAAAGATGGAGTGGCTGCTTCGGGAGCTTGGGAAAACTGAATGTCCGATGAGTTGTCCTCATGGACGCCCAATCCTCCTGCGGTACTCGCTGCGCGATATTCAGCGAGCCTTCAAGAGAATCTGAACATGGGGCTGGAAGAACTTATCCGTTGTGCGGCTGTTTGCCCATTGCCTCTGATGGTGAATAGAGCGCGATGAAGCGAACATGCCCTTTATTTGAAGAACCGGAATTGCACATCCTTTGTCGCCTGTCGCCTCAAAATGACGGGTTACAAGGTTGAGCAAACCTATTGCGTTCGGTGTCCCTGCGGCCACCGGCGCGGCCAGCACGATGGCGGGCTGGCACGACCCCGCAAGATCAGGCACGGGTCGTGAGGGAAGCAAGCGGGAGAATAACCCTCACTGCAATTTGTTGAATGAGGTTGTCCGAGTGGATGACGAGCCGTGAGGAGTGTCTCAGCGTGCGACCACGATCGGTTCGTACTGATCAACGCCGAGAGGGAAAGAGGCGTGAGCGGTGAGCGAAAGATCCGCACGCTCGCCGGCGAGAAGTTTGAAATAGCCCGCAGCTGCGATCATGGCGGCGTTATCCGTTGAGAGTAACAGCGAAGGGAAAAATACGCTCAGTCCCGCGGCCTTTACCACTTTTTGAAAACGTTCGCGAAGCTTCGAATTGCACGCAACCCCGCCTGCAACGAAAACGGAGTTCACCTGCGAGCTTTTTGCGGCGGCCAGCGTGCGCTCCACCAGGTCTGTGACCACAGCTTCCTGAAAACTGGCAATCAAATCCAGTGTTTCCTGTGAGCACTGCGACCGAAGCTCTTCCAAGCTGACGCGGCCCACTCGATTCCGCCACTCACGACGCCTGGCAGCTTCTGCCCCAAGCTCACTTCCGCGCAGGCGATAGAGAACGGCGGTCTTAAGGCCGGAAAAACTGAAATCCAGCAGGTTGCCCTTCATGCGAATGGGGCCGAATGGAACCGCATCAGGGTTTCCAAACCGGGCGAGCTTATCGATCACCGGCCCTCCGGGGTAGCCCAGGGCCAGCAGCTTCGCCACTTTGTCAAAAGCCTCGCCCGCCGCGTCATCTCGCGTCTGGCCAAGCTGACGGTAATAGAAAACAGGAGTGCGGGTATGCGGGTGCACTTCCATCCACACCCGAAACAGGCTGGTGTGCCCCCCGGAAACCACCAGCGACACATTGGGAAACCGCGCCTCTTCAGTGCACAAGCCGGCGTGGCGGGCCATCTTGTTTTCCAGCCATGCCGAATGGATGTGACCCTCAAGATGGTTGACTCCTACCAGAGGCTTCTTAAGCGCCTGTGCCAGGGCCTTGCCGTAGACCAAGCCGACCAGAAGCGATCCAATCAGACCCGGACCTTCAGTTACGGCCAGCGCATCAATTTCCGGCAGCCGAACTCTTGCCTGACGGCAGGCTTCATCCACGACTAGGGCAATTTTCTTCAGGTGCTCGCGGCTGGCAAGCTCAGGCACCACCCCGCCGTACTTCTCGTGAGTCAGCACCTGCGAGGCAATGACGTTGGAGAGAACGCGCTCGCCGTCTTCCACCACGGCAGCGGCCGTCTCATCGCAACTGGATTCAATCCCAAGGATCAGCATTTTAAATCCTCTCAGAAGAGTATGTTAGCATACACACGAGAGGGCTCGTGAGGTTGCCTTCATGGGCGCGAGTCTTTGCGAGAGGCGCAAACATCAGAAGAAATAATACTCTTCGCGAGGTGAAAATGGAAATTCGCAAAGCCGTTTTGCCGGTAGCCGGATTGGGAACCCGATTTCTGCCGGCCACCAAGGCACAGCCGAAGGAGATGTTGCCTATCGTCGATAAACCCCTGGTGCAGTACGCCGTGGAAGAAGTGGAGTCTTCCGGCATTCCGATCGCGGTTTTTGTGACGGGGCGCGGCAAGGATGCCATCGAGGACCATTTTGACGTTTCCTTCGAACTCGAGCACATGCTGGCGGGCCGCGGTAAGGAAAAAATGCTTGAGCAAGTCCGCTCGATCTCAAAATTGGTTCAGATGATCTATGTGAGGCAGAAGAATCCGCTGGGTCTTGGCCATGCAATCCTTGTTGCAAAAGATCTGGTGGGCGATGAGCCTTTTGCGGTATTGCTCTCCGACGATATCATCGATGCCCAGGTTCCCTGCCTGAAGCAGATGATGAACATCTTCGCGCAATATGGCGGCAGCGTTGTTGCCGTCCAGCGCGTTGAAAGAAAGGCGGTTTCGAATTATGGCATCATCAAAGGTCAACCGGTGAAAGACCACAGGGCGGGCAACCGACTGTTTCGAATTACGGACATGGTTGAGAAGCCCCAGCCGAACAAGGCCCCCTCCAATCTGGCCATTATTGGCCGCTATATCCTAACACCGGCCATCTTTAAAGAGCTTGCCTCCACCCCGCGCGGAACTGGCTCCGAAATCCAGCTCACGGACGCCTTGCGTCGCCTGCTTCAGAAAGAGCCTGTCTATGGGTATCTCTTCGAAGGAAAGCGCTATGACGCGGGAGACAAGCTGGGCTTTCTCCAGGCTACCGTGGAGATGGCCTTAAAACGGCCGGAACTGGGAGCGCCTTTCCGGAAATATCTCAAGAGCTTGAAGATTTAGTGTCCTCATCGGGAATGGGTTGAAACCTATCGTCTTCAGGCAAAGCAAGCTTTGGGGTAACGTGGTGGCCTCCCCCGAGTCCTGTTGCTTCGATGAGTTACACGAAGAGAGGAGCTTACCTAACTAGATGAAAATAATAGAGATGTTTTGGCGGAGAGGGTGGGATTCGAACCCACGTGCCCGCTTTTGGCAGGCAAGACGCTTTCGAGGCGCCCCCGTTATGACCACTTCGGTACCTCTCCTTCCTGGATCAGAAAACTTGGCAACCGGTCAAAAGCCTACCCTGGGATAACGAGGCGTCCACGCCTCTGCCGCGGTAGAAAACGCCTACCAGCACGTTTTTTGTCCAGAACAGGTTGAGTTGCTATCGGATTTTCTTTGCTGCGCGTTCGTTCCGGCGTTGTTTGAAGAATGCACTGAGTATTGCCGCACATTCCTTCGCCAGCACGCCCTCAGTCACCTCAAATTGATGATTCAGCCTAGGGTGATTCACCACATTCAGGGCGGAGCCACTCGCCCCAGCTTTGGGATCGCGCGCGCCGAAAATAAGATGCCCGATCCGCGCGTGGATCATTGCGCCAGCGCACATGGCGCACGGTTCGATTGTAACATACAGGGTGCAACTCTCCAGCCGGTAGTTGCCCAGTTTGCCTGCCGCTCGTCGCAGGGCCAGAACCTCTGCGTGCGCGGTCGGGTCGTGCAGATGGAGGGGGCGGTTGTGAGCTCGCGCCAGCACCTTGCCTTCGTGAACCACCACGGCTCCCACCGGAACCTCGCCCTCTCTTGCCGCCTTTTGCGCTTCGCTGAGAGCAAGCCGCATAAACTTTAAGTGATCTTCGGGCTGTTCTGAATTGAAGAATAGGATTTTCAGGGGGTTCTTTTGCACGATGCGACTCTTGCAGGATGCAGAAAAAATTCCAGCAGCGGTCTGGCGAGAATCATGGCGATCTCAAATCGCCGCCACACCTTCCAGACTGCGATTCAGCGGAGCACAACTCATTCACGCAGCATTCGATGCAGGGTTTGCCTTGTCCGCTTGAAAGTTCAGCACTCCATCAACGATTTCCGCGCGAGAGCTCTTGGGGTCTATCGGGCAGGGAAGATCAATCTCTCCCAGCATCTGCACTATTCCACCGCCTGCCAAAGTCCCCGGTCGTGGAGCCTGCCCCCAAATGATCAACCGCGTCGGGGCGATGCCAATCTGAATCTCATCTCCCGTAAATCCCGGGACGGAGGCGTGAACTTTAATCTGTCCGCCCGAATCCATCGTTTGGATATTGCCAGGTTTCACCAACTCTTTCTCGGCGCGGAACCAATCTTCCAGGTCATGTCCGTGATCGCCGCCGCGCGCCTCAAAGAGCTCATAAGCGCGATAGGCAATTGCCCTCTGAATCGTCTCTTCCAGCGCTCCCAGAGCCTGGCCATAAACGATTCGGGGCTTCGAAGACATGGCCATAATCTTATCTTCCAGAGTTGTAATGATCGAGGGGAAACCCCAAGCGTGAACAACATTCCCCAAACTCATTCTAACACCGACTACCGGCAGGGAGAGTTCTGTTGCGGGGGAGCGTGAGTGCTTGTGAGAGATTTACGTCTGCTGAAAAACTCTTGCGACCCGTCATTCCTGCGGGGCCGAAAGCAGCGAGAAATCTGAAAGAAGGTGGCCCGTGCTACTGAGTGGTAAGGTAAGATCACTTCCACCGTTCTGGTACTTTTCCCCGCCACGCATCACTCTTCACAGATCTCTGCTGTTCAGATTCTTCGGTCAGCCAGCCAACACGCATCCTTCCGGATTTGTCAGGCCTGCACCTGCTGCTCGTTCATGGCCTCGGATCCTAGCGGCAGCAGCCGACCTTTCTCCAGATGGCGCGTGATGGTGGCATGGCGGGCCGCGTGAGGATCGTGGGTGACCATCACGATGGTTTTCTTGTAGTCCCGGTTCAACCGGCTGAGGATATCCAACACCTCCTCCGCCGATTGAGCATCGAGGTCGCCCGTAGGTTCATCCGCCATCAACAGGGTAGGGTCAGTCACGATAGCGCGCGCGATCGCGACACGTTGCTCCTGGCCTCCGGAGAGCTGGCGGGGATAGTGATGGATGCGGTCGCCTAAGCCGACCAGATTCAGGGCGGCCAACACGTGTTTTCGGCGCTCTTCGGCAGAGAGCCTGGTCAAGAGCAGCGGAAGTTCCACATTTTCATAGGCGTCCAGGACCGGAATCAAGTTGAATGTCTGAAAGACAAACCCCACATGCGAATTACGCCACGCGGCCAGGCGATCTTCGCTTACTCGGGCGACATCCTCATTCAGCACTCGCAGTTCGCCGCTCGTTGGCCGGTCGATGCCGGCAATAATATTCAGCAGCGTGGTCTTTCCTGATCCTGAGGGGCCCATCAGGCATAGAAATTCTCCTTCCTCAATCACCAGATTGATATTCTCGAGCGCCGGGATCTCAAAGGAGTCCCGTTTGAAGATCTTTGACAAATTCTGAATTTCCACCACCGGTTTACCCATATTTGTGCCTCTCTTCTCAGAAGACCTCGGTTCCTGCCCCTCAGTTATGATGCAGAATCGGAACCAGAATCGGGCTGATCGTGTTTTTCTCGTTCAACGTTCTTGTTTGACGCTTACCCGCTCTCCCGACTTTAAGGCGTCCTGACCTTCAATCACCACCCTGTCATTCGGACCAAGGCCCTCCACGACTTCGGTGACGTCAGCCATCTGGCGTCCGATTCGAATGGCACGCAGGTGCACGCGGGAACCATCCAACACAAACACGGCTGTTTGACCATTCCTCTGAACGACGGACCGGCTAGGGATCGTCAGCGTATCTGCCGGCGCCTGCTGGCTGGTTTGCGGTGCCAGGAACGAAACGTGCGCGTTCATCTCAGGCCGTAGATAATCGTCGGGGTTTGAGATCTTCACCTTCACTTGAATTGTTGCTTTCTGTCGGTCCGCCTCCGGAGAGATCTGATAGACATAGCCTTTGTAAAGGCGATCCGGATAAGCGTCCGCTGTCACATTGCACAGCTGGTTCATTCGGACCTTCGGGAAGTCATTTTCATTGATGTCGAGTTCCACCAGAAGGTCTCGAAGATTAGCCAGAGACACGACGGAAGCCTTCACGCCGGTATTGCCTCCAAAATTCATGTTGCTCACCAGTTCGCCCACTTCCACATCCCGTTCGAGCACGGTTCCATCGATCGGGGCGCGGATAAGCGTGGAGTCAAGCATGGTCTGCTCATAGTCCACATTGGCTTTGGCCTGCGCCACTTGAGCGCGGGCATAATTAATGTCCTCAATGCGCGGCCCGATTTTGACCAGGTCGTAGTTTTGTTCGGCATTATTCAGCTTGGCTTTAGCGGAGTTATACTGCGACTGGGCGTCGTCGAGCTGCTGCTTGGAAACGATATTCTGGTGAAAGAGCAGCTGAGTGCGGTGAAGCGTGATGGCGGCGTTGTTGAAATCCGCCTGGGCCTGAGCCACGGTTGCGCGAGAAGCGGCAATTTCCTGAGGGCGCGATCCGGCCTCAAGCTCCTTCAGCTTGGCTTCCAAGGCTGCATAGTTGGCCTGAGCCTGTTCGAGTTGGGCGCGGTATTCCGTATCGTCCAGGCGCACCAGAACCTGGCCTTTCTTTACTTTGTCGCCAGCTTCCACTCCGATCCATGCAACTTTGCCCACGATCTTCGAGCCAACCTCAATGGTATGGTGGGCCACGATGTAACCCCCAGCCGTCAGCACAACGGAGCCGGCCGGCGCGCCCGACGTGACAGAAACACGCGCGACCTTCACGACCGGCGCATTGGCGAACGTGCGCGCCACGAAAAGCCCGGCGACTATCAGAATCGCGGCGGCGGCCACTGCGATCCCCACGAGCTTCCAGGAGCGTCTCGACTTCGGGTTAAGCGGCTCCTTTTGCGAGTGATCAATGCGGAGCACGCTTAAGTCTTTTTCCTGAGTTTCCGTCGCCATAGGATGCCGCCTTTCAGTCTGATAAGACTTTGTGACAGTCGCTACACCTTCCGCTCGCTGTTTTCAGCGCCCTTACGTGGAGCGCAACGCAGTGACAATGCTCTCATGAGAGGCGCGCCACGCCGGGAAGAATCCGCCCAGCAGGCCCATCAGAGCGGCGAATACAATTCCGACCCCGCAGAGTTCCGGAGTAACCCGGAAATTGAAGGTCAGCTCGCTGAAGGTGGTGAAGTTAGTCGTGCCGGTCGTTACTCCATTCATCGGCAGAGAGATCAGGCAGCCGATCACACCGCCCAGGATGGCAATGAAAACAGATTCCAGAACGAAGCAAAGCAGAATACTGCGTCTCGAAAAACCGATAGCGCGCAGCGTGCCGATTTCCCTGGTGCGCCGCGCCACCGCAGCATACATGGTGTTCATGGCGGCGAAGGACGCGCCGACCGCCATCAGAATGGCAATGAAGATGCCAAACGCTTTGATCGGAGCGGCAGAACTGGTCTGCTGCTGGTAGTACTCCAGTTCAGTCTGGGTCTTCAGATGTAAGCGACGGTCGTTCTTGGCCTGTTGCTCAATTTCGTTCACGGCGGCCTGATCGGTCGCTCGCACCACCACGTCGGAATATTGCGGCCGGTCGAAATCCTGCTCGAGGTCATGCACGTCGGTCCAGATTTCAGAATCGTAAGCGGAGTGTCCGGCTTCAAAAATGCCAACCACCGTCCAATAACCCTTGGCGAACTTCACTTTGTCGCCCAGACTGCAATTCTGGAATCGCTCGGAAATCTGCTTGCTCACAATCACCTCACGCAGGCCTGGATGGAAATATCGGCCTGCAATCAGATGAAACTGGGGCCGGAGTGAGGGCCCATCCGGGCCCACGCCACGGATCGTGACATTCGCTCCACCCTTCTGGCCAAGCCGCGGAAAATTCATGAGGATAATCAACTCGGGATCAACCCAGGGATTGCCACTCTTATCCTTGGCGATTCCGTGCAGGTACTTGATGATCTGGAGAGCATCACGGTCCACGAAACTGACCGCTTCCGATTGCGCGCCTTCGCGCATGATAAGCACATTCAAAGGATTCCCGGTTGAAGTCAGCGAGGATTGAAGTCCCTCAGCCAGAGCCATCAGAATGATAAACACCGCCACAGTCAACGTGATGCTGAGCGCTGTCATCAGCGTGGTGGTGCGCCGAACAACCAAGTTACGGAAGTTGTATTTCAACGGAATGGCCATAATAATTAACCCATGATTTGTTCATTGAATCATCAGATTCTTGAGTGGCTATGGGTTGTCCGTTGCAAACGGACAATGAGCCACGGACCATGCTTCCATTTCTTCATCCGACAAACCGCAGCGCTTCTGCGATGCTGATGCGCGAGGCGCGAAGCGCCGGCCATAGCCCGCTTACAATTCCCACCAGAGTGGCAATGGCCAGGCAAAGTCCCACAGCTTCCATGGTGACTGTAAAATGACCCAGGAACCCGCCGAGATTTGTGATGTAACCAATAGCATTGTAAAAGCCAAAGCCAACCGCAAAACCAATGAGGCCACCCACGATGGTGGCGATCAGGCGGATAACCTTCAGCATGCCTCCCCTGGCCGCCGGTCCCGCAAAAAGCATCCACGCGCCCGCGCCCACCAGCCAGGCGATCAGCAGGGCAAGAAAAAATCCCATAAACTTTGCCGAGGAATACGTGGCAACGATAAAGGCATAAATCAGTTTGGCCCCCACTCCGCCCAGGATGCCTCCCAACAAAGCGATGGCCACAGATTCCCCGAGCAGCAGGGTCAAAATCATATTCCGTCGGAAGCCCAGGGTTTTGAGCACCGCCACTTCGCCCGTTCGCTCGCGAATCGACATGGCCATGGTGTTACCTGCCACGAGAAGAATTGTGAAGACGACCGCCGCGGAAATCGCCGTGAGCAGCAGCCGGACGTTGCCCAGCATGGAAACAAAACTCAGAGCGAAAGCTTGTTCGGTTTCGGTCTTGGTTTCCGCCGCAGTATTGCGAAACATCGCATCGATGGCATCCATCACCCGGGGCACGTCCTGCGCATCGTCCACTTTCACGGTGAAAGTTCCCACTGTATTGGCTTCACCCAGCAACTCATTGAAATAATCCCAGTGGAAGTAAAGCGCCTGCTCCTGGCTTGAATCAGAAGGGTCTGTATAAACTGCACGAATTGTCAGTTCCGGGTTGATGGGAAAGATGGTGCCTTTCAAAGTGATGGTCTGGCCGATTTTCCAGTGGTACTTCTCCATTAATTTTTTGCCCACCAGGGCGGCTGTCCGTTCGTTTTCCCAAGCGGAAGCCTCATCCGCGGGAACCTGATAATCGTCATAGACTTTTAAGAAATTCTCGGAATCGGCGGCGAAATTCGCAAAGAAGTTGCTAGCGTCAATATACTGCCCGCCGAACCATTGCACGCCGACGACGTATTTCACCCCCGGCACGGATTCGATCCGTTGCTTGTAATACTCGGGCAGTGGCTGGGTGATGGAGGTCGAGCGGTGCACGACCACGCGCAAGTCTCCCTGAGCGGATGGGTTGCCGGTGCTATAGAGGCTCGTGAGCACGGCTTGCAGCGTTCCAATTAAAAAAATCGAAATCGCGATACTGGCAATCGTCAGAATCGTGCGCCGCCGGTTTCGGATTGCGTTTCTCCAGATCAATCTTGCCAGTTTCACGCGATGCCTCCTTGAGCAGGCTGTTGAAAACCTCGACAGCTCATTCCGGGGAACTGAAAGCCGTGGGAATTCTTTAACGTCCTTTTTGCCCACGGCGAAACTCGCCGCTTCGACCAGAATGACAACGTCCGGAACCGATCTCCAGCAACGGGTTCGAAGCGCTTTGTTGCCAGCACTCAGAGCCAGTCAGGAACAACCCAAGAGAAAATGAAACCAACTTTCACTACGTCCTATCGGATATAACAGTTCCATCAAACCGAGCGTTGGTAGATGCGAAAAGCGCGCGTGGCCAGTCCGGCGGTCACAATCGTCAGGGCGAGCAGGAGTCCGATGTGCGTCATGACGAGCGGCCAGCTCAGGTGAGCACTCAAGGCGCTGCGCCCGGCCACGACCGCCCATTCCACCGGATTGAATCGTGCCACGGCCTGAATCCAGGCCGGCATCAGGTTCCCGGCCATAAAGACGGAAGAAAGAAAAGTGAGCGGCAGTAAAATGAAATTTGACGCCGCAATCACGGTTTCTTCTTTCCGCGCAATCAGGGCCATGGCGCTCGAGAGCGCACCAATCGGCACGGCCAGCAATACGGCGCAGAGAATCAGCAGGCCCACACCCCTCAACCCTCCCGGAAAGCGGGCGCCCAGAATCATTCCCAGCACGACGATCAGCACTGACTGAATGACCGCAATCAGGGCAAGTTGAATCAGCCGGCCCGCGATCAACGCCACTCGGCTCACGGGAGAAACCAGAAAGCGATCCATGACCCCCAAATCCAAGTCCCGGATAATGCCCATCCCAGACCATCCCGCACCGAACAGCACGGTCATGATCACCACGCCCGGAGTCAGAAAATCAACGTATGCTGAAGCTCCGAATCCCGGAAGCAGGACGATTTTTTTAAAGAGCTGACCAAAGAGCACCAACCAAATGATCGGTTGCACCAGCGTGAAAGCAATGTAGAGAGGCTGGCGCATCAAGTTCCGAAAGTGGCGCAGCATCATATAGAAGGAATGTGTGAGCACTCTCAACGGGGGCCTCCCTGATCCGCTTCGCGAAACGTGCGCCCGGCATGGCGGAGATAAACATCGTCCAGAGAAGGCCGCGCAACGGTGACGGACGCCACTTTGACGCCGGCCGATTCCAGAGCCGCCAGTGCCACGGGCACCGTGGTGGCACCACGATCCGCTCGCGCATGCAACATGCGAGTGTCAACGACCAGCTCGCGTAATTCTTCCAACTGACTCAATACGAGGTGCGCCTTGCGGGCATCCTCAGGCTGCGCCAACTCCATGTGGATGGTGTCGCCCCGAAGTTCGCTCTTCAATTCCTCGGGACTGCCTTCGGCCACCACCCGGCCACGATCAACAATCGCCAAGCGTTGCGCCAGCCGGTCAGCTTCCTCCAGGTAATGCGTGGTAAGGAGAATGGTGATCCCTTCTTCACGCGCGAGGCGGGCAATCTCTTTCCACATATCCGCCCTGGCCTCAGGATCGAGTCCCGTGGTTGGCTCATCCATGAACAAAACGCTCGGGTGATGAACAAGTCCCATGGCCACGTCGAGCCGGCGCTGCATGCCTCCGGAATAAGTGCGTGTAACCCGATCGGCCGCCTGATCGAGGCCCAACCTCTCCAGCAGCTCCGTAACCCGCCGTTTAAGCTCGGGTCCTCGCAGCCCATAAACCCGACCCTGCAGCGTAAGGTTCTCGCGACCTGTCGCTTCAGAATCGACGCCCGACTTCTGACCGATGCAGCCGATAGCGTGGCGCACCCGTTCAGGATTGCGAAGCACATCGAGACCTGCCACCCGCGCCTCGCCGCTATCAGGACGGGAAAGCGTGGTCAGGATTTTCACGGTCGTCGACTTTCCAGCGCCGTTCGGCCCCAGGAGGCCAAAGATTGTGCCGGCCGCGACGCGGAAGCTCAACCCGTCGAGGGCGCGCACACCGCCCCGGTACGTCTTCACCAAATTCCGGGCTTCAATCGCCGGCACTTCGGGAGGAGACGAAGAGAGGGATGGATGTCGCACAGAATTCAATGACTCAACGAGGGTCATCAGCTAACCATCCGTTTCCGGGAAATAGCGCCTCGCGCCTAAATCCCTTGCGTGACAAGATTCTTCGCAGTTCCTGCTTGGCGCGGAAGATGAGCGTCTTAACATTAGCGCAGCTCAAGCCTAATTTTCGAGCGATCTCCTGGTGACTCAAATCCTGGTAATACTGCATGACTAGCGGAAGTCGATAGCGCTCCGGCAGGCAAGCAAGGGCCTCTCGAACGGCTTTCTGCTCCTCTGTTCGCAGTATCTCCTGGAGAGGAGACGCGTGGGGCGTTGCCGGTTCCGGCTTGTCAGGATTGGCGGGTTGGAAGAGCCGCTGCTCGGATCGTCGTTTGCGCAAGAGGTCCACGCAATAGTGACCCACGACACTCGACAGCCAGCGCGAGAAGGGCATCGCGCTGTCATAGGTTCTGACTGCTTTCGGCAGCCGGAGGAAGATTTCGCTGGAGGCATCTTCCGCCTCGGTTGAGCCGAGATATCGCCGGCAAATGCCGAGCACGCGCGGATGAAAACTCTGAAACAGGTCGGCCAAGGCCTCTTCGTGAAGGTCCAACCTTTCGATTGCGATAGCGTTCACGAGTGAATCTCCACCTGCTGCGCCGCCATTGCCCGGATGCCTGCTAGCGAGAATTCTGTAACGTGGGCGATGAGTTTCTCCGTGTTCTCGGCGCTGAAAAAAGAGGAACTGAAGCCAGCAATGTTCGGATTGAGCAGCTTCAGCGTTTCTTTCGCTTGACCGAACATCAGGCATTGCCCCTGGATACTCGCGGCGCAATAAATCGTCTTCGGGTCGTTTGCGGGGCTACCAATCATTTCGCCCACCACCTCGCAGAGGTAAAGGAATTTCGGAAGAATTCCTCGCTCGAAAGCCATCTGCCAAATCGTTCGGTCGGAACCTTCGACTGGCTCGAGAGTTGGCTCAGAGGTTTCGTGGGCAACCAGCCTACCCAGCCAAAATCCTCTTGGATCGCCTTCATTTGCAAGTGCTTGAAGTTGCGCGCGAATGTAGGCGCGGAGCTTTTCTTCAGGCGATTTTCCTTTTCCTTCTTCAACCACTCTGGCCTGGGTCTGCTCCATTGTGGCTTCAATCAGAGACTTCCAGACCTCCGCATAGAGACCCAGCTTACTGCGAAAGTAATAATTAACCGCTGCTACGTTTGCACCTGCTTCCTTACAGATTTCTCGGACGCTGACCCGCCTGAATCCGCGCTCGGCCATTAATCTCGTGGCGGCCATGATCAACCGCTGGCGAGTTTCGTGATCGTCATGGATCGAAGAATTAACCATAAGGAATAAAACACTAATTACAAACAGTTGTATAAATCAAAAGTTTAAGTATGTCAATAAAATATATATTGCCTGCCTAAAAGGAACCTTTGCTGAATTCTCTCGGTCGGCATAGCTAGCGCTGAAGTTCACGCGATTTTTATCAAAAGCCATTGTCGCTTTCAATTCCTATTTATTGTGCAAAACGTATACCATCGTTTTAATCTGTTGTAAGCATTTGTAAATAATATATTTATTGATATGATTGTTTCTGATTCACCATCTAGAATTCACAATATTTCGCGAGTTCACAAATCAAAGTTTCTCTGATAAGCTGAATGGCATGCTGTCCAATCTTGGAGAATCACCTCAAACCGATCGCCCATCGATCACTCAGGAGCAGCGGCATGCTCTGGTGCTCCGGGCGTGGGAAGCCATTAATTCAGAGCGCGAGCTTCACGGGGTACTGGCAGCCGTATATGAGCTTATGGAACCGCTGGTACCGGTAGACAGCATCGGGATCGTTGCTTTCCAGGGTGGAAAGCACGACCTATACGCGCTCTATGTTCCCGGCATTTCGCAGGAAACGCTGAATGATCTCGTGCGTGAATCGGCTCGACCATCGCAGCGCCCTTCTGCCCGGCCTATCGTCCCTTATGACAATGCTCCATTGCAGCCGGATCAACCGCATACTTGCGCCGACATTCTTCAGAAAGAGACGTGGCTTCCTCATGAGCAGCATCTGCACGAGGGAGGCATACGCGCCTATACGGCTGTACCGCTTTTTGTGCAGGGCACGCCGATTGGGGTGGCTTCATTCTGCCGTTTGAATCCGATCGCTTTCCCGCCAGAGCAACTCACGGTTTTGACGGACATCTCGCGCGCCCTTGCAGTTGCGGTAGCAAACGCCCTTGCCAATGAAGAGATTCGCAAGCTCCGGGATCAGTTGGAAGCGGAAAACATCGCCCTGCGCTCGCAGTTAGGCCAGGCGCCGTGGTTTGAGGATATTATCGGAGATTCGGCCGCATTACGACGAGTGCTTGAGGCGGCAGAGCAGGTGGCTGCCACCAATGCGACAGTCCTGATTACAGGAGAAACCGGTACGGGTAAAGAGCTGATTGCGCGCGCCATTCATCGCCGCTCGCCGCGCGCCCACGGCCCTCTGATCAAAGCCAACTGCTCCGCCATTCCGGATACGCTGCTGGCTTCCGAATTATTCGGCCACGAGCGTGGCGCCTTCACCGGAGCGATACAACGGCGCAAGGGGCGGTTTGAGCAAGCCCACGGGGGCACGCTATTTCTGGATGAGGTCGGCGAATTGCCGCCGGACGCGCAGGTGATGTTGCTCCGTGTTTTGCAGGAGCGTGAGTTTGAGCGGTTGGGAGGAAGCGAGACTCTGCGCGTGGATGTCAGGCTTGTGGCCGCTACGAACCGCGACCTGGCTGGAGACGTCCGGGACGGGCGTTTTCGCAATGACCTTTATTACCGGCTGAATGTCTTCTCCATCCGCATGCCCGCCTTGCGTGAGCGTCCGGAGGATATTCCGATCCTGGTCGCTCATTTTGCCGCCAAATATGGCGAGCGCTTCGGTCGCAACATTGACCGCATAGACCGCCGAACAATGAAACTGCTCCAATCCTACCACTGGCCGGGGAATGTGCGCGAACTTGAAAATGTCATCGAGCGCGCCGTTGTCACCTCGCGGAATGGCACGCTCCGCATTGATCGTGATGCGTTCCCCGCTGTCCCGATAACTGCAAACATCGAGACTCATCTGCAAAGCGAGGAACGTGAGGCGATTGAACGCGCCCTGCGCATCTCGCGAGGCCGGGTTGCAGGCCCACACGGAGCCGCCAAACAATTGGGTCTGGCCCCCTCGACTCTCGAATTTCGCATCAAACGGCTTGGGATTGATAAATTCCAATTCCGCAGGCAGGAAGCGTAGCGCCCCTCCGACTGGCGACCTTCAATTCGTTCCCTTTTTTCGCTCAGCTTCGCAGAACAAACCACGTCTTACGATGCCGGTTCCGGTAACCGTAGATATCGCCGAATTTCCCTCAGCACACTCTGAAACATTTCCGGCCTCAGTTTGCCTGTCTGGGTGTTTTGCTGGCTGGGATGGTAGGAAGCAAAAAGGCGCGGCAGGTCACCGGGCAGCGTGTAGCAGGCCCCGTGCATGAAGCGCAGAGTGGAGCGGGGCGGCAGCTCGGAAATGATTCGCTCAGCAGAATCCGAGTCTGGCCAGAGTCCCTCGTAAAGGATGCGTAGATAACTATCAAAGGCGATCCGACCCAAAGCTAGTACCGCCCGCACTCTCTTGAGCAACTGCAATTCACGAATGAGATATGGACGGCACCGGCGCAATTCTTCCGGTGTTGGTTTGTTGGCGGGTGGGGCGCATCGCAGCGAAGCGGTGATATAGCACCCGCGCAGCTCAAGCCCATCATTCCGACAAATGGATTGGGGCTGATTCGCAAATCCCGCTTCGTACAGGCCTCGATAAAGGAAGTCGCCGGAACGGTCTCCGGTGAACATTCGTCCGGTGCGATTGCCACCATGCGCTGCAGGCGCCAGCCCCAGAATCAACAGCTTGGCATTCGGGTCTCCAAAACTTGGCAACGGCCGGCCCCAATATTCCTGATCCTGATACATGCGCTTCTTCTCGCGGGCAACTTTCTCGCGGTAATGCACCAGCCGCGGGCAGCGCGTGCAGGAGATCACGTCCTGCTGCAAACGTTCGAGTTCAACACGGAACGATCTTTTCTCTGACATTGAATTCTCAATGTAGAATATCACGCGCAGGGCAGCGCCCGGTTTTGCGCTTCGGGCTGCGGTGCAGGGCGGCGCTTGATCTTCTGGTGAAACCTTTGGAGGAGAGATCCGAATGAATGAACGAGATAACCCTTCGAATCCGCCGATGCCGCTGAATTCCTCCCGGCGTGATTTTCTGAAGCGCGCTGGCGGAGCAGCGATGATGGCAGGGACGATGCTCGGAGCGCCAGGCCCCACTTCTTCCAGGGCTTTGAATAGCGCCGCTCGGTCCTTACGGGAAAATTTGATTGGCATCCAGATCGGCGCTGTTTCATTCGTCGATGAGGGCGTCGAAAAGGTGCTCGACAGTCTTCAGCAGCGGGCCGGAGTGAACGTGCTCATGCTGGCAGTTTTCACCTATGGTCGCGGTATTGCCGGACGGCAGATCCCGGGCCAGCCTTTCCCGGATCATGGCGCGCAGCAATATGACACTTCAAGCTTCCAGGGCGGCGACTATGCAAACGTTCACCCCCAGTATTATCACCGGGCGGTCTTCCAGAATTTTCGGGCGCCCGATGTGGGAAGCTTTGACCTCCTCGGGGAAGTCATCCCCAAAGCACAGGCGCGCGGGATGAAGAGCTATTGCTGGTTTGAAGACGTTTATAATCCGCGATATCTCACGAACTTCGAGCAAATGGCCGCGGAGATCGACGTGGATGGGAGGCCTGCGCGAACCGCTTGCCTGAATAATCCGCATGTGAAGGACTTTGTCACCGCGCTGGTTGAGGATTGGATCAAGTCCTACGATGTGGATGGCATCATGTGGTGTTCCGAAAGGCAAGGTCCGTTGGGAAATGCCATCGGGGCAACCGCCGGTCATTTCAATGGCCGCGCTGAACTCACGTGCTTCTGTCGCTATTGCCGCAGGAAGGGTGAAAGCCGAGGCATTAACACCGCACGCGCCCGCGAGGGCTTGAAAAACCTTCAACGCTGGGTGCAAAGTGTTCGCGGCGGACCACGCCCGGCGGATGGCTATTTCGTCAGTTTCTGGCGTCTATTGGTGGACTATCCCGAAATCCTGGCATGGGAAAGACTCTGGACCGATAGCCAGCGCGAAATGTATGCGTTGATCTACGGCGAGGTTAAAAGCATCCGGCCTGATCTTCCCGTGGGGTGGCACATCTGGCACAACAATTCGTTCAGTCCTTTCTACCGCGCGGAACAGGATTATCAAAAATTTGAAGGTATGGCTGATTTTCTCAAGGTGGTGATGTATAACAATTGCGCCGGACCTCGATTAGCGCAATATATTCGCAACGTTCACTCCACCGTTTTTGGAGATATGCCTCCGGAAAAAGTCCTGGAATTTCATTACGAGGTTTTGGGTTACAAAAACGAAGCCAGTCTCAGTGCCCTCCCGCAGGCTGGCCTTTCAGCCAATTACGTTGCCGAAGAAACTAGGCGGGCGCTGGCGGCTGTTGGTGGGCGAATCGCTATTTATCCGGGGATTGATATTGATGTGCCGACTGGGCCGGGAGAGAAGAAGACCTCGGCGGAGGATGTGCGCCAGGCGGTTCGCGCGGCGCTTGGCGCAGGCGCGCAGGGCGTGATTCTCTCGCGGAAATATTCGGAGATGGAGCTCGAGCACCTTTCGGGGGCGGGTCAGGCATTAAGAGACCTCGGACTTTGGAAAGGTTGAGAGATTCGAGGAGTGAGTGGACTCCATCGAATGGATTCTCATTTTGAAGGAGACAACGGAATGTCATCCATGACCAGGCGGGAATTCATGGCTGTTTCTGCCGGCTCTCTTCTCATTGCATCGTCAAGCGATTCGGCAGGCCAATCGTTGGATCAGGGGAAGCCCTGGTACGCCACCATGCGTCGCTGCGGGCAGATCAATTTCAATGAGACGGATCCGCTCACGATGAATCCTGACGCCGGGATGGATTATTGGGCGTCGCTCAAAGTGAACGCCGTGCTTCTGAACGGCGGTGGTATTGTGGCCTTTTATCCCACTCAAGTGCCTTACCACCATCGGAGCGAATTCCTCGGCTCGCGCGATCTTTTTGGCGATATGGTTGCGGCGGCGCGCAAGCGCGGTCTTCGTGTCGTGGCCCGTATGGATTGCAACTACGCCTATCAGGAGGCCCTTGAGGCGCATCCGGAGTGGTTTGAGCGCAATCGGGATGGCTCGCCCCGCCGCGAGCCTGAATGCCCGTGGCTTTTTAAGACCTGCATGTTCAGCCCCTATTTTACCGACCAGATGCCCGCCATTTATCGTGAAATCAATCAGCGCTACTCGCCGGATGGTTTTTTCACCAACGGCTGGCCCAGCACCGGCCCGCTTGGAATCTGTTATTGCCCTGCCTGCCAGAAGATTTACCGCAATGAAACCGATGGCGTTCCTCCCGAGATGACGGATGCCCGCAGTCCGATCTATCGAAAGTATTACGAGATTTACATGAATCGGGTTGTTCAAATCTGGAAGTTGTGGGATGGGATTGCGAAAGAGAAAAATCCGGAATCCGTTTATGTGGGCAATCTCGGCGGCGGCATTTACACGACAAAAGACATCAAGCAGTTAGGTGAAGTGGCGGCTTGGTTCAATGCTGACCATCAGGGCCGCTCTGGAAATTCGCCCCTCTGGATCTGTGCGCAGCAGGGAAGGGTGGCGCAATCAGTGATGGCTGGGCGGACCATCACCAATGTGATTGGCGCCTATAGCAACAGCCAGCCGCTCTGGCGACATGTGAGCAAGCCGCCTGCCGAGACTACTTTGTGGATGGCGCAGGTTACGGCCAGCGGCATGGTTCCCTGGTATCACTGGCTGGGCGGATCGCCGGAAGACAAGCGCTGGCGGGAAACAGGCCGGGCGTTTTATGACTGGCTGGCTCTCAACGAACCACACTTCCGCAATCGCAGGTCGCTGGCGAATCTGGCCGTTCTTTATCCCCAGAGCACCATCGCCTTCTATCAAACTCAAGGCGCGCGCGAGCGGCGGCTGAACGGCGAGATTATCGATCCAGGCGAATACCTTCAGGGGCTTTATCACGCGCTTTTGGAGGGACGCTTTCTGTTTGACTTTATTCATCAGGAAAATCTAACGCCTGAGGCCCTTCGGCCCTACCGCGCACTGCTCATTCCGAATGCGGCTTATCTTCGGGACCGTGAGTGTGAAGCGGTCCGGCATTTTGTGACTTCGGGCGGCTCTCTACTGGCCACATTTGAAACGTCGCGCTACAACGAATGGGGTGAGCAGAGGGAAGACTTTGGTCTTGCGGATCTCTTCGGTGTCCATGTGGCTGGAGAGGTGATCGGCCCCCACTGGAACAGCTACATGCATATCGATCAGCCTCATACGATCCTTCAAGGCTTCGCTGGAACCACGCTGCTTCCGGGCCCTGAGTTCCGCGTCAAGGTAAGCCCCTTAAATGCCGAGTCGCTCCATCTGAGTATCGTGCCAACCTATCCAGCTTTCCCGCCGGAAATGGTCTATCCGCGTGTCCGACGCACTCAGGAGCCTGCAGCGGTATTTCGCCAGTTTGGAGACGCACGGGTGGTTTACTTCCCGGGAGATATTGCCCGCACTTCATGGCGTTCAGGCAATCCCGATCTCAGCCACCTCCTGATCAATTCCGTCCGATGGCTTCTGGGCGGCCAGCTTCCTGTTTCCGTTCAGGGCGAGGGCATGATGGAGTTGTTTGCCTGGGAAACTGAGCCTGGCTATTCATTGCATGTGCTGAATTACACCAACCCACACATGACCAAACCGTTTGTGCGTGAGTTCTATCGTATTGGTCCGCTGCACGTCGAACTCAAGATGCCGGGAGGCAAGCATATTTCAACCGTGAAAGCCCTGAGACTCGGTCGCGAGTTGCCATTTACGCAAGCCGCCGGGCGCGTGACTTTTGAGCTTCCAAGTGTACGGGATTACGAAGTTGTTGCCTTGAGTTTGTGAAATAGACTCAACACTCCATTTCAACCTTCATGAGGACTTGGCCCCAGCCCATCGATCCCTTGCATGGCATGGCACTTTCGGCGCTCGCTGCCGCAGGGCCTCTGCTTTTGCTTCTGGCACTTATGGGAGTATTGCGGAAATCCGCATCTGTCTCGGCCGTGTGGGGTCTGGCCGCGGCGTTCTTTCTTGCTGAGGCCGTATGGCGGATGCCGTTGAGACTTGCCGTTTTAAGCGCAGCCTTCGGGGCTGTCTACGCCCTCTGGCCAATCATGTGGATTGTGCTGGCCGCGCTTTGGCTTTACAACCTGTCGGTTGATACCGGCAGTTTCGAGCTGCTTCGATGCTGGATGGCGGAGCATGCTTCGGGCGATGAAGGCGTTCAAGCCATTCTAGTGGCTTTTTGCTTTGGCGCTTTGCTTGAGGGCACGGCAGGCTTTGGATCGCCTGTCGCCATTGCGGCTTTTCTCCTGGTTGCGCTGGGTTTCAGCAAACGGCAAGCGGTCAAGGTCTCCCTCATCGCCAATACGGCGCCGGTCGCCTTTGGCGCGCTGGGAATTCCTATTGTGGCGCTCGCGGCCGTGACGGGACTGAGCTTGGGGAAGCTTTCCGCTATGGTGGGTCGACAACTTCCGTTCATTTCTGTACTTCTTCCCGCCTATCTGGTCTGGGTGCTGGGGGGACGCAAGGGATTGAAGGCCGTCTGGCCCGCTGCCCTCACGGGAGGCCTCACATTTGCCATGACTCAATTCCTCGTCTCGAATTCATGGGGCCCTTACGCGCCGGATATTCTGGCTTCAGTGGCTTCAATCGTAGCCATGGTTGTACTCTTGCGTTATTGGAAGCCTGCGACCTCGAAAGAGATAGCCGGCCAAGGCTCGCAAGCGCCCGAGCGATTAAGCCGCCATGAGAGTCTTCGCGCGTGGTTGCCCTGGGTTGTGCTCTCCGCAGTCATGATGGGCTGGTCCTACTTGAGGCTCTTTCAAAAAGCATCGCTGCACATCCCTGTTCCGCACCTGCATGATGCCATCCTGATTACGCTTTATCAGCGGGTCTATGGGGCAATGTACGATTTCCAGCCTCTGGCAGCCGGAACCGCTGCACTGGGGGCGACCCTGATCACGGCAGTCCTTTTGAGAGCTTCGCCGAGTCTTATATTGAAATCCGGCCACAAGACAGCAAAGCAGCTTACCCTCCCGGGCCTCACGGTGTGCCTCATCGTGGCGCTGGCTTATCTCTATAATTATTCCGGCATGACCTATACCTTGGGCGCGGCTCTGGCAGGGCTTGGAAAGTTGTTTCCGTTTGCCAGCGGATTCCTGGGCTGGCTGGCGTGCTTTATGACCGGTAGTGATACAGCCAGCAATCTCCTTTTTGGGAATCTTCAGGTCGCCGCTGCGCACAAAATCGGCGTGAATCCGCTCCTGCTCGCCGCGACGAACTCCTCAGGCGCAGTCACCGGAAAGATGATTTCACCTCAGAACATCGCCATTGGCGTGACCACGGTGGGGCTGGTAGGCCGGGAAGGCGAAGTGCTGCGTTCCACCCTCTGGCATAGCCTGGTGCTCGCATCTTTTTTGAGCATTCTGGCCTTTCTGCAAGCCCACTGGCTGAGATGGATGGTGCCGAGTTAAAAGTCGCGAAGAACAATGAGGCGATTTCTTACAGGTCATTTCAACCCTCGGATTAATAAATAAAGCCGCCATCGTGGCGCGAAGCTTCTCCGTTAGATGAAGCTTTTTGCGCGGCAAGCGCTTTTTTGCGGCGGAGGGCCGATTGAATCATCATGAACTGCCCGACATTGTCGGCGTTTAACATGCCAACAAGTCGACCATCGTGTTGAACTGGAAGAGATCGGCAATGGCAGGAATGGAGAATCGCCAGGGCGTGCTCCAGCATGTCATGCGAATCCACCGTCTGAAACTCGCGGCGCATGGCATCGCGCACGCGCACCTCGGCGCCGCCTTGCGCGAGAACCCGCATCAGATCTTCTCGGGTGAGGACACCGAGGACGTGATCGCCAAAAACAACCGGAAAGTCCTGCTGCCATCCCCCTAAAGCGTGATCGATGGCCACGGAGAGTGGCTCATCAGGGTGAAGGGTTTTGAAATCGGTGAGCATGACCTGTTGCACGGGAATGCCTTCGAGAGAAGTTCGCATCAGGGCCATCGACGCTTCAGCTTCCGCGCCCATCCAGACAAATAATGCGATAAAAAGAAGGAAAGGGTCCGAAAACAAGCCGATGAATCCAAAGATCAAGGCCATGCCCTGCCCGACGTGCGCCGCCATCTGGGTGGCGCGGGTGTATTCCATGCGCGTGGCCAGAAGTGCCCGCAGCACGCGCCCGCCGTCCATCGGAAAGGCAGGCAGAATGTTAAAACCTACCAGCCACAGGTTGACCACCATGAGCTTTTCAAGGAAGTTTCCTCCGGCCCAGCGAAAGTCTCTCCAATGCGGGTGGAAGCCCGTGGCCATGAGAATCGCGAATAAAATAGCCGCAATCACAACATTCACCAGCGGCCCGGCAATCGCCACCCACAACTCTTCGCGCGGCTTTTCCGGCATGCGTTCCAGGCGGGCGACGCCGCCGATCGGAAGCAGAATAATGTCGCGAGTCTGCACGCCAAACTTGCGGGCCGTCAAGGCATGCCCCAGCTCATGCAGCACGATGCAGGCAAAAATTACGAGCACAAAGACGACGCCGACGAAAGTTGTGGCCAGGCTCCGCCCGTTGGCATAATTGACGAACACAATGAAGAGGATGAGCAGCAGGAATGTGGCGTGCATGTAGACGTTGATTCCCGCGAGTCTGCCAATTTTCCAAGACCATCGCATGCCGATACCTCCTTAAGCGCCGCGTGTCGCTCAAATCCTCCGGAGCCCTGCTCTTTAACCCCAGTTTGCTCTCCCTGGATGGGCTTCGCAAGTCACGACAACTCTCTGCAGCCGTTTCGCAAATTGCGGTTGGCGGGATCCTGGGGAAGGTGCTGAGGGGGCCTCGGGGCTGTTGGAATTGGCGCGCTTCCCGATGAAGGCCTAATTACGCCGACCGGATTGCAGGATCCGTAGACACCAGGGCCAGAGCTGGCGCCCGAAGACAACGAATCAGGTTAGGTCAGGCCAGACCCAAGGATCGGGAAGAGGGCGAGGGGGCCTCAACTGGAATCTGCAGAAGCAGGTACCGACAAAGTGAGGAGTCAAAGCCGGAGCAGGTCCCTAGCCGAGCGCGTGGCGTGAGTGCCGCGATGCAGATAGCGCAGCCGGTAGAGTCTTTCCAAGGTCAGGGCGAGGCAGGTGAGCAACCCGACGAGGAGCAGACGGACGGGATGGTGATCGCAGAGGTGTTCCCGCCCATAGCGGTTTTTGGCGTCGTTGAAGCCCGGGTTCTCGATCTACGAGCGGCTCTTGGCCATCGCATACCCACAGCGGCGGCTGATTCGGTGGCGGGGAAGGTTGGTGAGCCCGCAGGCCTCGACGACGACGTCGCCGGGCTTATGCTGCCGATGCCGAATCACCCGCACCGTCGGCCAGCGCAACGTCTCCCAAGGATCAAAGTCATCCGCTTCCCACGGTTCGACGCGGTCGGCACCCTCCGTGAACTGGAGGTGGGGCGGCTGGGAACCAAAGCGTCCCTGGGCGGCCTGGAAAAGTTCGGGCAGATTATCCTTGAGGCGGGCGACCACGGGCCAGCCCACTTCTCCGGCGGCGTGCAGAAAAGGTGCCGTGGCAAATTCTCCGTCCACCATCCCGTCATCGATGAAGCGGGGCCCCAGACTCTGGCGCAGGCGAGCCAGCAGGCGCTGTCCGGCGGTGTACTCGCTGTCGCCTGGCCCGTAAGGTTCCACATCCACCGGCAAAGTGAGCTCCCCGGCTGACCCTAGCCGAATGGGCTATGCGGGAGTTGCCCAATTTCGTCGTCGAGTTACCAACGCCATAGCTTGTGTCTGTAGTCACAAGGCGATAGAAGGTGGTCATGAATGTATCGGTGCGCGAGCCTAAAGCCAAAGTGTCCCGCTATCTGGAGGATGCCCAGGCCGGCAAGGATATGGTAGTCACTTCGCGGGGGCGGCCGGTTGCCCGGCTGTCGGCTGTTGAAGGCAACGGCGTAGGAAAGCCCTCGGGCGAGGAGTTGCTATGAAGTCATTCGGGACAACTGCGACATGTTCGCCGGTCGTGCACCTACAGGTAGGCGCCGGCCCACAAGAGAGGGGCTATCAAAATTTCACGACGGGTGGGTGAAACAATTGGAAGAGTCAAATTGGAGACACGCCGCCAACACCCGGAACGCCACGTCCTCCTTCACCCGCTGCTCGATCTTCCGCACGCTGTACACTCCCACACCGCACCCATACGCCAACAGCTTCGTCATCATCCGTGGATGGTAGCACGGCTGCCCCCGCTCATACACGGCGTAGACTCCCTCCAGGTCCAACTCGTCCACCACGTCGCTGGCAAAATGCGCCACGTGCTTCTTCGGCAGCCAGTCCTTCAGGCTGGGCGGGAAGGACAGCTCTTGTTCCGGCTGATACGGCTTGTACGATTTCGACATGCCCCTTTTGTCGCACACCCCCGAACACGAATTCAAGAAAAATCAGTAACCCTCAGACACGCTCCTAGAACGTCTTATCCATGAGCAACGCCAATCGTGCCATACGATCGAGATTCGGCTCGAGTCCCCGAGCGAGTATTTGCCGAGCTTCCTCCAGGTTGTCGACAGGCTGTCCATCCTTTTCCATCGTGACCTCGCCCGTAACAATACGGACATCGAGATCACGCAGTAACTGAGCACGATCTCGAGTGCCATCCGCCAGTCGCAGCAAGTGCCTAGACGCTTGATCAATCTCGACACTCTGATGGTGGAGATTGGTTGCAATGCTCCCTTCCCGAAGCTGGTAACGAGCCAAAGGGCTAGAAAGGGGGCGCTCGCCTGGAGCAAGCGCCAGCCGCGGAGCATAAACGTGCAACTCCACCAGGTCGCCGGCATACATCCGCAAAATGAGGTTCTCGAGAGGCGTCGGGTCGTCAGTTTGCTGGTTGCAATCCCCGCCGACTCGCGTCTTTGCAGCGGCCTCCAGTTCCGTGAATGGCACACGGCGAGGCCATTGCGCCCCGAGCCAAGTAATCGCGGCTTTCGCCAGTGGGTGATTTGTGGAAAGCATCTTGCCGTCGGGCGCACGAAATTCTTCCGCCTGCACGGAGGCTAAGTCTGGATTCGGTGCAACCGGCTGCAATTGGGTAGCGACATAAAGCGACCGCAGCCGGTCCGATCGCGGCGTCCGGCAGACGGCCATTTCCTTGCGGCATAAAAGCGTGCGGCGGAACATGCGGCACAAGAGGAAGTCCACCCATTGCTCGCGCGCGACCAGATCGCAGTCTTCTTTGAAGGCCGTTGAAGCATCAGAGTTCAGGGCATGCGCGGCGTACATGGCCGGAAATTCCGCTTCACCCAGATACTGGAGCCCGTAGCGACTGGCGCGCTCGATGAATTCGTGGAAGTAAACTGGAACGTTGAAGGCTGCGAAGTCGTCGTGGTAGATCGAGCTGGCACTCAGTCGCCGCATACGCTTGAGTTCGCATTCGAGCAGTTGCCGGTAAGGGTCGGCCTCAGGCCGGGATTCCACAACGCGCTGGAGGAACTCGATTCCCTGATGCACGCGTTCTTCGGCGCCGGAAGTGTGACGCGTCTCGAAAAGCATCATGTGACGGACCATATCTCGAATGTGTCCGCCGGGATAGGCGTTATAGCTGACATAAGCGACGCCATTCGCGGCCAGAGTTTCCCCGCAGATGGCGAGCACTTTCTCCTGTACTTCGGGCGCAACCCAGGAATAGACACCATGAGCGATGATGTAGTCGAACTCGCCCTGCGCGCGTGTAATGTCACACAAATCGATCTGCTCGAGTTTCAAGTGGGTGAGGCCGAGAGCTTCCGCCATCGCTCGCCCCTTCTGAATGGGCCGCTCCGCAAGGTCTACACCCAGACATTGGCTTTGCGGGAGGCCGAAAGCCATGGGAATCAGATTCGATCCATCGCCGCAACCCAATTCCAGAATCCGGCAGGATTCAAGCAGAGGCGGCGTCATTCCAAACAGCGTGGCGATGGTTGCTAAGCGATCAGGGTGGCTCTCAGGAAAGGGGAAGCCGGGATAAGGAACTTCATCAAAAGGGTTCGCCATGGCTTAACAGCCCTCTGGAAATGGAAACCTCAGGGTTCCAGATTCAGGCCGCTCTCTCCGGCCGACAATATCTAAACTGGGCCTCGCCCTCAAAGATGAAAAACCTCTCCTCGCAATGATCGTGAAAGCAATGCTTGATTCCGCTTTGCGGATGAAAGGTACCTTGGTGCAGAGTCTTCAGATAGCTGTCCATAGAACGGAAATCGAGCAAGCACATGCAGCCCATTTCGCCCGCTCCGTTGATGACATTCTGATAGAGGCGATATTTTGCCACGTCAGTATGCGCTTTGCGATCAGTGAACGATCCTTTCACGCCTTTTCAATGTGCTTGGTCGGTTGGCGGCATGATTGAACTACGCACGTGAATCGATGCCTCCCGCGTCATACGCTCTCATAGTAACGGATGGAATATTGGGCGCAGTGATTTTCAATTTGCGGCCATACCTGCTGGTGGAGATCAGTCGCCACCCATTTCTGCTGTAAAGGTTGACTCTCAAATGCAATCGTGAGCCGATAATCCTGCCCCTCCTCCCTAGGGCGCAGCAGGCTAACGCCCCCAAATCCCTCCTGACGGGAGATAGCGGGCTGGAAGATTTCGTGAAACGCTTTCTCGAAGGCATTCTGAGAGCCTGCCTTCACTTTCATATCAACATGCAACACAAACATAACCACCTCACCAGACAAGCTTGAATACTTCAATGGCTGTTCCCCCCATCACCTGGGCGTAAACCTCGGGCGGAAGATCGAGTGCTTTATACTTGGCAAATTCAACCGGAACGTTGCTGGGCAGGTCAGATCCCATCATCACGCGGTCGGGACCAATGGTTGAGATCATCCAACGGATATCCTCACCCAGACACCAGGAAGTTTCGAGATAGAGGTTGCCGCACACGGAAGCGGCCACCTGCGCCTCGGCTGAAAAGACGGCGAATCCGGCATGAGCCAAAATGATTTTCAAGCCCGGGTACTTCCGGGCGGCAGGAATGCAGAGCGAGGGCAAAGCGAACGGTATGCCTGGGCCCGTGTGAACCATGGCCGGAATTCCCAGGTCATGCGCCGTCTGGAAGACAAAGTCCCCGTCTTCGCTGAGCGGATTCACTCCGTGGCCTATCGTATGCAGCTTGACCCCGACAAATTTCAAATCCCGGACACAACGTTCCACTTCTTGGCGGTACGCGTCGTGATTCCCGTGGGGGCTGAGGCTGGCCAGTCCAAAGAAACGTCCAGGATGTTTCACGCACAACTCCGCGATCCGGTCGTGAGTTTTGGCGGCTTCTTTGGCTCCAGGATAGGGTTGCACGATAGTGGCGTCCACTCCGCACTCGTCCATTCGGCGGAGCAATTCTTCCTCAGTGCTCAGCAGACCAAACACGCAGCATTCTCCCAAATGGGCGTGAGTGTCAATGATCTTCAATGTCTTAGTCATGAATACGGCCTCCCTCTGATCCTTCGGTGGATTGATCATCCTTTCTGGATGGCATCTTGTGCATCATTGGGCGTGACATAACAGATTGCTGAAAGACGATCCAAGACCATGCTCTTTCGAGCGGAGCGAGGAACCTCGTTCTGGAAAGTTAGGTACCCATGAGATTTCTCATCGCCTGCGGTTCCCCGAAATGACACGTTGCGAGGGATTTTTCAAGAACGTGTTGCAGCAGCGATGCCGGGGATCATTTCCTTTCCGCTTATAACGGGTGGGCGCAATCCCGCCTTCGCAAGAACCAGATAGACAACAAATCCTACGACAAATGAATACAGGACAGATGGATTATCAGCTTTCACCCACGAGGCTGGTATCCCCGGCAAGTGATCGGGGATGCCCACCAGGAAACCGATCGCCCAGGCGATGTAACCCGCCCAATTGATTCCCAATCGCGGCCCGGACCAACGCTTTCCAGCTAAGAGATAATCCGCCGCCATCGCACCGCAAATGGGGCTAAACGATGCACCCACAATTGTGAAAAATCCCACTAAATCTTTGGCAACGCCGGTGATGGCTAGGATGGCGCTGATGGTCACACCGGCGAGGGTCGAGAGGCTGCGCGGAATCTTAGGCAACATGGTGCTGAAACTGTTGGACGCAATAAATGACGAAAAGCAGGTTGGCACCAGCGAGGCGGCAGCAAAGAGAAAGAACATGGCAGGCGCCAAAGCTCCCACGCTGGCAATCGCAGCCGTATAGTCATAGCTTGGTGGACCAGCTCCGCGACCGAGATAGCCGGCTACGGAGAGAATCGGAAGGCCACCAGCAATCAAAGCGCCAAGGACAATGCCGCAAATCCCGCCCAGAATAATGTCTTTGCGGTTGCGGTTGTTCATCCCAAAATCCGCGCCAGCGGCGCCAGCCGTGGCGAAAAAGCCGATCACAATCGTGAGAGCGTTCAGGAAGCCGGATAGCGGCGCGTGATGAGGAACTTGATAATGAGAGATTCCTTCACGGTTGGCCCAGAACACCATGAGAATCATAATCAACGGAACCCAGTTCAGGAACTTGGCTGCCTGGCTGACATAACGAATGCCTTTAATGGCAACCCATGCCAGGCTGTAAGTCCACACCACAACGATAACCGTGAAAAGGGCTTTTGCGGTTTGATCGAGCCCCTTCATGATAAAATCGGCTGCTACTGAGGTGACGACGGCAACCCAGCCGATCTGCAAAAACCCCATCAGCAGGCCTGGCATCAAGTAGCCCCCGGTCGTCCCGAAAGTGGAAGTGCCCACCACATAAAGGGGATGTCCGGTCTGCATCCCGAGCATTGCGGGCACATAGTAATAAAGAGCAAAGCAGAGAAATCCCGCCACCAGAAGACCCCAAAGGCAGATGCCCACATCGGCATAGCCAATCGTCGGTGCTGCAAGCTTCAGGTAAAATCCTACCCACAGAAAAATGCCAATGTACGTCGGAAAGGTATTTTTATACCAAGGTGCTCGACTGGTAGGAGGAACAGGGACAGAAAGCTTGACGTATTTAGGCGCCATACGCTCCACGGCAATCCTCGAATCAACGCTTTAATTTACGATAGAATGAAACCTATCTGGAACAGGTTGAACGGGTGTGAAATGCTGAAACCAGGCCGCGCCAAACAAACTCCTAATGTGATTATTTTTCATTGGATTGCAATAAGTCTAAGTTTACTTTTGTTTGCATCCTCAAATTTCAGCGCCCAGAACAGCAGCCAGGCATCCGTTATCCAGGAGTTTCAAGAAGCGCGAGCAGCGGAACAGCAAGGTCAGTATGCCGCAGCCCTGACTCATTACCAGCATCTTCTCAAGCTCAACCCGCGACTCGCTCAAGTTTACAGCAATATGGGTTTGGATTATTACCGCCTGAATCGTTACCCTCAAGCTGCGGAATCGCTGAAGAACGCGCTGAAGCTTCAACCCGATCTCCTCGGCGCGCAGGTCATGCTAGGATTTACCGAATTCAAACTCGGACAATTTAAAAGTTCGCTTCTTCACTTGAAAAAAGCCTTAAAGTTTCAGCCCACGAACCGCGAGGTCGACCTTTTTCTCATTCAAGACCAGATGGCGCTCGACCGCTTCGACCTAGCGTTTGCCCAACAAACATTACAACGGTTTCCGAAGGACGCAGAACTTAATTACATCATCGGGTTGGCTGCTCTGGAACGCCTCCGCGACATTGCTCATCACGCCAACTCGCTGGGCGAGCGATCGCCTGTTTTTCAATGGATCAGTCTGCGGCAGGATGAACAACAACAAAACTTGCAGGGTGCAAAAAAACATCTGGAAATCCTGAAAAAGTTTGGCGTCACAAACACTCCGCCTCCTCTAGTGCGCGAGTACGACACATTAACATCCCTCGTGAAGGAATGTTTCACAACAGTTTTGGAGTCATCACCTGATTCAAAATATGCGCACAGCGTGCGAGGTTACATGGACGAGTCCCAAGGTCATGTGACTGAAGCCCTTGCTGAATATCGAAAGGCAGGTGACCATTTTGCCGCCGGAAGACTGCTAGCGCAGAACTTTCGCCTTTCCGAAGCCGCAGAGGAACTGCGAACAGCTGTTGACGCAGACCCGGAAAATCGTCTTGCCCTCGCGGAGTTGGCTCAAGTATACGTGCAAGAGCACCGGCCCGACGCGGCCCTTCCCATTCTCAGGAATATCCTCACTGAGTATCCCAATGATGCTGAAGCTTGGGCCGACTTTGGAAAGGCACAGATTTCGCTGAATGAAATCACAGAAGGAATCCGCTCTCTTCAAACTGCATTAAAGTTGGACCCCACACAAGCAAGTCTGCATTACGAACTGGCTATGGCTTACCGCAAAGTTGGCGATACCAACCGAGCCACACAGGAGATTCAGAAATTCCGCCAGGCCAGCTTGAAGAATCGTTGAAGATCCCCCCTTACTTAACGAAGCTGAAAGCTCCGAGCTACCAAGATACGGTTGCGGAGAGCTGACCTGTACGCGGCGAAGCCGCATTGAAGATCTTGCCAAAGCTAGGATCATTAATGTCAGTCACCGGCAGTCCGAAATTGACGGTATTCAACGCGTTAAAAAACTCGCCTTTCAGGCTTAAACTCACACGCTCCGTGATCGGTATTTTTTTAATTAATGCCATATCCCATTCTCTAGTCCCAAAGGCTCTGATCTGATCAAAGCGAGGCGGTGCATCTCCAAAACTGAAAGGCGGTGGCGGATCAAAAGCATTGATATTGAGGTAGAGGTCCTTTGCAGGGTCGAATGAGCCGCGATTTCTGTTGATATAGAACGCTTGGCCTGGAATCACATCAGGTCTTATGCTTCCAATTGCAGGCAAAGAGAGCTCGGTTGAGATTCCCACGGGAACACCGCTCTGCAGGGTGATGATTCCCGATGTAGTCCATCCGCCGAGAATCTTGTCTGCCACGGGATTACTCAAATTCAGCAGCTTGCCCTTGCCGAGCGGCAAGTCGTAGGTATAGGCTGCAACAAACGCTTGTGGAACGTCGAAGCTCGCCACAGCCTTTTCAGCCCTTAGGTTATAGTAGTTCTGCGCCCCGCCCAGGAATGCGCCTCCGCCGTATCCGGGTGAATCGGTCAAATCCTTTGAGACCGTATAAGCAATGAGGAACGAGATGCCATTGCTAAGGCGCTTTTGCGCACGAACCTGCAACGAGTTGTAATTGTTGTTGCCAACCGGGTCAGACGAAAGAGTGACTCCTTGATACTGTGGAAACGGGCGCAAGGCCTGAGCCACAGTCCCGCTGAAGCCGACATACGGCGAGGTAACCCCGGCGGATTGCGCCTGCGGAGAGTTGATATCGCTCAGAAGCACAGACCCCAGAGCCAGATAGCGTGGATCGAGCTGATTATAATTAAGCGCCCCGTTCAGCATGTGGTGAGTCGCTGTTCCCACGTAGGCCGCATCCACTACCACTCCGCCCCATAACTCTTTTTGGACACCAACATTCCAATTTTCGACAAGCGGCAGCCGGGCCCCATTGGGCTGAAAATAGGCCGTTGACCCGCCATTGGCGAATGTAGGAGTAAAGTAAGGTCCAAGAGGAACAGGAGGGAAGCCTGTATTCCAATTAAATGCAGGGGTTACACCGCCATTTAAGCTTTGCAGTGTGGCGTTGGTAAAAAATCCCTGCTGATTCATGAATATAGCCGGACCGGAATTCGTGTCATACATCACGCCGTAAGCGGCTCGAAAGACGGTTCGGTTGGAGAGGGCGTAAGCGATACCAAGCCGCGGGCCGAAACCGCGATGCCAAGAATCAGCAAACTGCGCTTTCCCGCTGCGTCCTGGACCGCTTCCTGCAAAAACCAAAGCGCCCGGCAGATTCCCCGCACCAGGATTCGGCAGAGTCGGATCCAAGTTTGCAATCCGATCCTGCCGATCCGTGATCGGCGGAGAGTAGTCCCATCGCAGGCCGTAAGAAAGTGTTAGATTGTGCCGAAGTTTCCAATGGTCCTGCGCATAGAGCGCCCAGTAAGGCATCACCCATGCTTGGGAGGGCTGCTGGCCAAACGTCCCGATGTCTACATCACCCAGCAAAAAGCTCGCAACCGAAAAGCCCGTGGCCGCATTCCCCGGAAGGCCGGTTTCCTGTGGGCCAAAGACAAAAGACCCAAAGGGCGTGATGCGTCCTGCTGGTCCGCCAGCTAGTTGCAGACCGATCGTGTAAAAGCGCGTCGTATTAAATCCAAACTGCATCTGATGGCTTCCTTGAATCCAACTGAAATCGTCGCCGATTTCTCCATCCGAATGTGAAATCTTGTTGACCGCTCCGCCTACCCCTAGATAATAAGGCCCCACCGTTATGAGAGCTTCACCTGAGGTGTCCAGTATGCCGCCAAGTCCTGCCTGAGCGTTAAGGTTTGATCCTTTGGAAAGACTCTGTTGCCCCCCGTAGTGGTTGAAAAATGCCCAGCGGTTGTAGGAAAGCAGTACGTGGTTGAGCTTGTTACTGGAAATGGACTTATCCCAGTTCACGATGGCCCGATATCCGTGATTGATCCCATTGGTGCCACTGAGTGTTGGGCCAAACGCGCCATCACTGATGGTGGGTTCGCGCATGAAACTGAAGCTTCCCGAAAGCCGCGAACCAGAGCTAATATTGTGATCGATTTTGACAAGAAACTGATCGCTATTATTAACGGTTGTAGAAGTTCCAATATAATTGTTGGTTAGACCCGGAAGATTTGGATTCGGAAATAGTGCGGCGAAATGAGCGGAGATCGAGCTGATCCTGTCGGGACAAATCACGTTCAGCACGCCGTTACACGAGAATTGCTGCCGCGTGAAGCCTCCTTCACCATTTGCCGTGGTCGTGGCAGGGTCGTAAATGGGAGGAATGCCCACCGCCGTGAAATCACCAGCCTTCATCGCCGGGGTGAGCACGCTATAAAAAGTGGCAGGATTTGAGTTAGTGTACCGGAAGCCGTCGTAATAACCATAAAAAAATGTCTTGTCTCGCCGAATAGGACCACCTAATTCGGCGCCAAACTCGTTCTGACGGTCAAGTCCGCGGTTCGCGGCAAAAAAATTTCGGGAATCATACACTTCATTTCTATTGTACTCAAATGCGGACCCGTGAAATTGGTTGGTACCCGATTTGAAGACATACTTAATCGCCCCCGTAGAGGTCCGCCCATACTGGGCGTCAACATTGTCTCCAATAACCTGAAATTCCTGAACGGCAAAGCTAGGCACTGTCATTTGGCTTCCCTGGATTCCGGTTCCGAAGCCTACCGGAGAAACATTGGCGCCGTCAATTAACACTTCCTGATCAAGTCCGTCTCCGCCATTCAGGTTGGCCTCAAAGGAATTTCCCTGGTAGCCCGGAGTTAATTTCAGAAAGTCGGCGGAATTCCGCATTCCACCCGCAACTTCAACCGGGAGCGTTGACACTAAATCATTGCCGACCGTCGTTTGCACGGAAGATTCGTTTGGAGTGATTAAAGGAGAAACTTGACCCTGAACCTGCACCACAGTTCGCGATGTTGCGAGTTGAAGATGAAAGTCGATCCCTACGTCTGCTCCAACAGTAACAGCAACATTCTGGCGCACAACTTGTCTAAAACCGGTAGCAGACGCCGAAATTTCATAAATGCCCACCGGCAATTGCAGCAGGTAGTAACCGCTCGCATTGCTACGAGTCATGCTCACAACATTCGTGCTGACGTCGCGCGCCTTGATCTGAACATCGGGAATCGCCGCTCCCGATGGGTCTGTGATTTGGCCGCTCACCCGCCCGCCGGGATTCTGAGCAAAACCAGGAAGTGAAGTTAGCCCCGATTCTACTATGAGAACCAGAGTCAGAAACCAGGATAGAATAAGCTGTTGGCGGCACATAGGCAAAACCTCCTAAACTAAATTTCCTCCGCAATAAGTTTCAGTACTACCGTCGTGGGGAAAGAGGGCTATGCCATTTTCAACAACCATCGAACAGCGTTCTTCTGCAGCTTGAAATACTCCGGCTGCCACATTGCGGGATTGTTGTGGCCCACAGCCGTAAACACGACGCGGCCTTTGCCATATTCATAGGCCCAGCCGCTGATGGATTGAGTCCCGTAGTGTTCGTAGGCCAGGCCGTCGATGTTCTCTGCCCGAAGAATGATGTTTTTGGGATCCTTATCGTAGGCTACGTAGTGCTGTTCATCATTTACCATAAAATCTTCTACACCCTGCGTGATGGGGTGATCTTTATTGACAATCTTCACCTTGAATGGGCGCAAGGGAGGGTGGCCGATATATGCTCCGCCCATGACGTCGCGATAGCTTTTCGAAGAGAGCGAAATGTGACTGCTGTTATGCAGCGCGTAAAACCCGTTTCCCGCTGTCACAAAATCCTTAATTGCCTCCCCTTGCTCCTCCGTAATCCAGCTTTTGGGGGTCTCTTTTGAAGATGTCGGACGCTCCCAATCGAAGCCGGCTTCCAGAAAGCGCTCGTAGTCGCTATAAGCGTCGGGGCCCAGATAGCCATCCGGCCAGATCATTCCATCGCGCAGGCAAATGAAAAGCTGATAATTGCGCAGCAGGTTTCTTGAAATGCGGTCATAGTTGGTGGTGTAGTCTATGGGAAGGCCTAGCTCGCGAAAAAGCCGATCCAAGCTGACACGAATATAGTCGGAGTTATGATAACGATCTCCAATCAGCGCTAGCGCGCGCGGGTGGCCGCCGGCCGTATCGGTGTCAATGTCCTCATGGGCGATAGCAGGCTTTCCGGCCCACACCCCCATTCCAGTCGCCAACGCCCCCAGGCGCTGCAAAAGATTTCTTCTCGATAGTGACCTC
>Ga0209062_1001429_pt1 | contig 42283 bp, 35 predicted proteins | sample Coa_R2_2_FD_187158 | JGI IMG/M metagenome (GOLD analysis project Ga0209062, IMG submission 187158) | Surface soil microbial communities from Centralia Pennsylvania, which are recovering from an underground coalmine fire - Coalmine... | ecosystem: Environmental > Terrestrial > Soil > Unclassified...
CCATTCCGCTTCGGTCATCGGATGCCCTCATTCATTGCTGGCCGCTGCCGAGCGCGTTGGGTTTTTCGGGTGGGCGACTTTCTCCGAAAGTCGCGGTCAGTTTCGCAGAAACTGACCATCGACACACTGCGTGTGTCGGCCAACCAAAAAGGTGGAACTGCGTAAAGGCATTGCTCGCTGTGCTGTGCTCGGGCCGCCATTCTGCGAATGGCTATGGTCGCTCTTCGAGCGACCGCGACTTTCGGAGAAAGTCGCCCACCCGAAAAAACCCGCCGAGCAACACTCGGCGGGCTTACGCCACGCCGTTCGCCAAACATTCACTTCACCGGCACAACCCAGATGTTGCGATACACAACCGGGTCGCCGTGGTTCTGGAGCTGGAAGGGGCCGGGCGTGGCGGCTTCTTTCTGACCGCCGGGGCATTCCTTCGGGAACTCAACGTTGTCGTGAATCTTCACGCCGTTGTGATAGATCGTCGCGCGGCCGTTCTTCGTCTTCTTGCCATCCGCGCCGAACTCGGCGGGCGTGAACTCGATGTCGTAGGTTTGCCACACCATTGGCGGGAGGCACATATTCACGAGCGGTTTGTGCTGCGTGTAGATCCCACCGCACTCGTTGTTTTCACCCTTCAGGCCGAAGCTATCGAGAACCTGACATTCGTAGCGGTCCTGAATGTACACGCCGCTATTTCCGCGTTGCTGACCGGTGCTGTTGGGCATCCACGGCAGGCGGAATTCGATGTGCGCCTTGAACGCGCCGAACTTCTCCTTGCTCGTTTCACCGACACCCATGAACTTGCCGTCGGAGAGTTCCACGATCTTCGCCCCGTTCCACTTCTTGATGTCGTCGGGTTCGCCGAACAACACGACCGCTCCTTCCGGCGGCTTTTCGCCAAGCGTCTTGGATTTCCGTTCAATCTTGCTCAGGGCGGCGTCCACCTTGTTGTAAGAGTAAGTGAAAATCATCCTCCCTTGCGTCCCCTCGTTGATAATGCCGAGCCGGCTTTTCCCATCCGTGGTCGTCGGATCGAGTCGCAACTCCTTCCCCTCACGCGCTGCGATGCCGGCGAGCGGTGGCTTGCCGTCCCAGCCAGCGCCGGGCAGGCCACCCGTGTACACCTTCAGGTCGAACTTTCCTTCGCCCTTCGCAATCACCTGCACGCCGATCTTTTCCTCCTTGCCAAGAATGGTCCCCTCGTATTCACCCTGGATTGTAAAGTCGGGGTCTTTCGCGGCGTCCTTCGGCTCCGCGATCGCAATTCGTTCCTTCTTTTTGGCTTTATTGTCCTGAGCGATCGAACCGGGCACCCCGACGGCAAATACCAAACCGGCGGCGAACAAGCCGGCAATGAGTGGACGTAACATGAGTCACCTGGGAGGGAGAATAGTGGGCAGGAACCGCCACCGGTAGCGAGCAGTGACGGCATGCCAATTCTCTTCCGCCGGTGGTCCGCGTCAATGGGCTGGTCGAGAGTTTGCCACCCCGATCTGCCACTATTTTTTCTTCTTCAACACACCGGCTTCTTCGAGCAGCGACCACAACTGTTCCCAGACCGCCTCTGGAGGAAGGCCCTTCAGGCCCTTCTCGGCCCAGTGCCGCGCAGCGTCCGCGAGGCATTGAACAGCATCCGCGCGAACCGTGGAATCATCGACATGTGCAGAACCCACCCTCCCTGCAAGGAGGGGGGAGTCAGATTTTCTCCCTCCTCCCTGCAGGGAGGGGGGCTGGGGAGATAGGTCTACGGGTTCCCCTCGCTTGCGCGGTTTGCCGTCGAGTGCGTCGTTGCCGATCGCGTCGGCACGTTTGTTTTGCTCGCGGCGGACGTGTGTCAGCGTCACGCGTTCGAACTGCTTGCGCAACTGGCAAGCTTCTTCGTACAGCGAGCGGAGATCCTCGTTCTTCACCTTGTACTCGCCGTTCATCTGCTTCACCATCAGCTCGCTATCGCTATAGATCTGAAGTTTCTTCACGCCGAGTTCGGCCGCCAGCGTTAAGCCCTCCACAAGTGCGGTGTACTCCGCAACGTTATTCGATGCGATCCCGATGGTGTCCGCTTCTTCCACGACGGGAAGTCCCGGCCGGGCGAGGACGATGGCATACGCCGCCTTCCCCGGATTACCGCGCGAGGCTCCGTCAATGTGCATGGTTGCTGTGTCAGACATCGTGTTCCCCTGTCCGTCCATCTGCGCTAGAATTCCTCACATTGTGTGAATGGGATCGCGCAAATGGAAGCAGCGTAGACGTCTTGCCCACCGAGAACGGACAGAAATGAACGAAACCTGGTTGATTCTGGAAACTTCGGGACGTGTGGCCCGCGTGGGTTTGGCTCGTGACGGCGCGGTCGTCCGCGCTGTGGAACTCGATTCTGCCCGGCGGCACGCCCGCGAACTGGTTCCCGCTATCGATACGATGCTGAAAGCAGAATCGCTGCGACCCACTGCCCTCACAGGTGTGATGGTGAGTTGTGGCCCGGGGAGTTATACGGGGCTTCGCGTGGGCTTGGCGACTGCCAAATCGCTCGCGTATGCCACCGGCTGCCAGTTGCGAGCAGTTGACACGTTCGCCGCAATCGCGGTGCAATCGCCCGCTGAGGCCAACACTGTGTGCGTTATCGCGGACGCGCTTCAGGAACAGGTGTATGTGCAGGAATTCGCTCAGCACGACCGCGAATGGCACGCGACGAACGCACTCCGCATCTTGCCAGTGAGCGCGTTCGTTGCGAACTTGCCCGCTGGCACCTGGATTAGTGGGCCGGGAGTGCTGGCGTACGAAACTCAGATTCCGGTAGCGAATCTGCGTGCGCCGGAGGCCAATCGCAATCCATGTCTCGAAAGCGTGTTCGCGGTCGGCCTCCGGCTTCTACCGGTGACGCGAGAAGAGCTATTCGCGCTGGAACCGCTCTACCTGCGCGGGAGTTCCGCCGAGGAGAAAGCGAAGACGCCCCGCGCATCTCAGTAGTCGAGCGATTCCAAGCTCTGCTTGACGCACATCACTTCCCGGCAGGTTTCATCGGCATCGGTGATGGCAGTTCGTAAGAAGGAACAACCGTCGGGCCCGGAGTCAGGGGCAGTGGGGCGCCAATAGTCGGCGGGTTTGTGACCGGCATAAGCGGGCCAGGAGAAACACTGACACTCACGGGCATGCTCGGCGTGCTACAGCCGTGGCATGCTGGAACGGTGGCCACAGGACCAACCGGCTCCCCAAGGACTGCCCGGCGTGTTTGAATGGGATGCAGTAACGGATGGTAGTTGTGACAGGGGCCACAGGTTCCACACGGATGATTGGCACGCCAGCGCGCGACTGGATGGAAGAGACATCCTGTCCCAAACAGCTGCGTGACCAGGGCAACAAGGCCGAGGCACAAGATTCGGTTTTTCATAGGAGACTCCTTTTCGCGCGGCGGGCCGCGGCTTTCCTCTGCCGTCGTGAGAATCATGCGCGTGGGCGGGGGGCGTGCAACCAAACGGTCGTGGATTGAATCAGAGAATGGGAAAAAGACGGAGTGCTGGCGCGGCGACGAAAACTCGCCGTATTAGTGCATGAAAGGCGCGGATGCGAACAACGACAACAAAAACGAACGCGCGCGGATCACCGCTTCCTGTGATCCGCGCGCGGAGAAAATTGACTCAAGTTACGTTACGGGCCTGGCGGTGGGACATAACCCGGCGGCGCTGAAGGCGGACAGCAGCTCGACGGTGGCGGAGCCAGACTGCGATCACCGCAGCTGTTCCGCCGGCAGCCGCAACCGGGGAGCGGCAGCATCATGGCAAAGGCAAACACGGCCAGGAGGAATCGTCTGGTATTCATCGGTCGCTCCGTCGCTCAGGTTGATGACGGCCCGTCCGTGAGGGTGAAATAAACGCGGGTGGTCTCCGCGAGCTGCACAATCAAATGAGAACGCGGCGTGCCGAGTTCTCATTTACCAAGCTGATCAAATGAGAACTCGGCACGCCGCGTTCTCATTTACCGATCACCGACACACTGCCGGGGCGTGCAGCCAACGTACCCGACATACAAATGTAAGGCCGTCTTGTGGAACTGCGGCCGAGACTTGACTGAAAGTGGCGCATTTTTCGCGGCAGATGAGGGGTTGTATCAATCACGACGGAAAGTGAGATGCGCGAAGTCGGGTAAAAAAGCACGGTTGTACCGGTTAAATGGGTACCAGAGAGAGAATGCATGCCTGATTCGCAGTTCGGTGAGGTGCGCATGCGCGGATTCCGCCAGCGGGCGGCCGTCTCCGACGTTCTCGCTCTGCTAACAGCGCGAACCGCGCCGCTCCCGAGTGAACCTGTCCCGGTTCTGAATGCGACCGGCCGCATCCTCGCACGGGAAGTTACCTCCACAGTAAATGTGCCGGGCTTCGCCAAATCCGCGATGGACGGCTTCGCGGTGCACTCTTCTGACACAACCGGTGCCACATCTGACACCCCACGAACACTTCGCATCGTTGGCGAATCACTTCCCGCCCGGCCGTTTCGGGGTGATGTCCAGTCCGGCGAAGCGGTGCGCATCATGACCGGCGCGCCGATTCCGTCGGGAACTGACGCAGTATTAATGGCCGAATTCGCACATCAAGAAGGAAATGATCGCGTCATTGTCCGCGCGTCCGTGGCGGCCGGCAAACACGTCATTCGTGTGGGCGAAGACGTCGCTCGCGGCGACACCGTGCTGCAAGCGGGGCGAAAGCTCCGCCCCCAGGACATTGGCTTACTCGTGTCGATTGGCGTCACGTCGGTGCAGGCAGTCCGACAGCCGCGTGTCGCGATTCTCGTAACCGGTAACGAATTGCTTCCGCCTGGCGAGATGCCCGCGGGCTTCCGAATTGTGGACAGTAATTCGCCCATGCTCACCGCTCTCGCGGCCCGCGACGGAGCCGTGGTGTTGGGCGTGCAGCGCATCCCGGACGATTACACCGCTGTGCGCGATGCCATCCGTGCCACGGCCACCGATGCCGATGTGATTCTCGTTTCCGGTGGCACCTCGGTGGGAACCGAAGATCACGCTCCCCTCGCCGCGGCGGAACTCGGCGAACTGGCCGTACATGGCGTGGCGCTACGCCCGGCCGGTCCGCTGGGGGTAGGGTTCCTTTCATCTTCCCGTTCGCAGTCTGTTCCTCTCTTCCTCATCCCCGGCAATCCAGTGTCGTGCCTTTGTGCTTACGACCTGTTCGCCGGTCGCGTGATTCGCAGACTTGGTCGGCGTTCATGGGAATTGCCATACCGGAAACTCACACTGCCGCTTGCGGGTGAAGTCGCGTCGGCGGTTGGCCGCGTCGATTACGTGCGAGTGAAAGTCGAAAGCACGGGGGTGCGGCCGCTGGCAACCACCGGAGCGTCGAACCTCAGCAACGCAGTCGCAGCCGCTGGCTTCGTGCTGGTGCCGCAGGAGTGCGACCACCTTGCAGTGGGGGAAAACGTCGAGGTGTGGCTTTACGATGAGTGAGCGGCTTTTCGGGTGGGCGACTTTCTCCGAAAGTCGCGGTCGCTCTTCGAGCGACCACCGACACACGGAGTGTCGGCCGATGTAACATCAATAATCCGACACCGAGCCGTCCTTGAGCTTCGCTCCCGGCCACTTGTACTTCTGCGGCTTCTTCGCTTCCTCTTCCAGCTTCTTCTCGTCCATTTCCACCCCCAACCCCGGCCCGGCGGTAGGCCGATGTAGCCCTCCTTGTCGAGCTTCCACTCCATCCGCGTAATGCCCTTCTGGTTGAAGCCCGCGTTGTCGGGGTAGAACTCGTGGATGAGGAAGAGCGGAATCGACGAAACGACATGAAGGCTGGCGGCAATGCCGAGGAAGCCTGCCGTGCAGTGAGGCGCAATCGGAGTCTGAAAGGTCTCCGCCAGGATCGCGACTTTCCGCATCGACGTGATGCCGCCGCCGTGGCAGCAATCCGGTTGCAGGATGTCCAGGCAGCGGTGCTGAAGGTACGGCAGGAACTCGAAGATGGTGCGGTCGCGTTCGCCGGCCGCAAGTGGAATCGAAATCTTCTCCTTCAACCGCTTGAAGACCTCGATATTCCCCGGTACGGCGGGCTCTTCGAGGAAGAGCAGATCGTATGGCTTGAGTGCGCTTGCGAGCTGAATGAGCATGGCCGGCGGAATGGCACAGTGAGCATCGAACATCACCGCGCCGCTCGGCCCGACCTGTTCGCGTGCAGCTTTAATGTTGGCGACAATCTTCTCGATATCCGCGGGCGTACCGCTGTGTTCGTACGGCCCGCCAGGAGGAATCTTCTTCGCCTGCGGGGTGTGATAGACGCGAATCCGGTCGCGTGTTGGGCCACCGAGCAACCGGTGGACCGGTGCGTTCCAGAGCTTCCCTGCCAGATCCCACAGAGCAATATCGATCCCGGCGATGGTGTGGATCATGAACGGTCCACCGCGAATATCGCGATGGGCACGGTAAAGCTTCTGCCAGATGTATTCGATGCGAGTCGGGTTCTCGCCGTCGATCAGTTCAAAAAGCGACTCGGCCAGCGGCTTCGACACCCGCGGATCGACCCCCTTGATTTCGCCCCACCCCACAACGCCGTGATTCGTTTCGATGCGCACGTACACCGTGTGACCCAGCCAGATGGCACGAGTCTTGGTGATCTTGAGCGTCGATGATCGGTCGGCGACTTGCGCCGCCGGGTTCTGCTCCTGGCCGACAACATCCGAGATCATCGCCTGACCCGCGGCGATGGCGCCCATCGCGGTGAACATCTCGCGACGCGTGGTGGACATGACAAAGACCTCTTGGGAGAAGAGAAGAGTTGCAGGAGCCTTGTTTCGACAACCGAACAGGAGCTAACCACAAAGACAGAGAAAAACGAAAGCAGAGAGTTTCGACAGGATGAAACGGGATCAGAATGCATCGTGTTGATCCTGGTATCCCGTCTAAAACTCTTCTCTCTGTTTGTTTTCTCTGTGCCCTCTGTGTCTCTGCGGTTCAATTCTCTTGGCTGACAACTTCGTCACGGCACAATCACAGCCGCCGGCAGGAGCTTCGCGAGTTTGGCCTTCCCCTCAGCGGTGATTTTTGTCCCGGCAATATTCAGCTTGCGGAGGCGTTTCAGTCCCGCCAGCGAGTCGATGCTCGCGTCTGTCACTTTGGCCGAATTCAGTGTCAGTTCTTCGAGCGTGGTCAGGCCCGCGAGCGACTTCACGCCATCGTTGTCGAAGGTGCCGTTAATGAGCATGAGCATCCGTAGTTTCGGCAACTTGCCGATTTGCGCGCAGGTCGCGTTGCTGGCGGCTTTTTCGTACACGTCGAGCTGATCGAGTTCCGTGAGCTTCGCGAGAAATGGCAACGCCGCTTCGGTCGTATCGTGGCTGGCAATGTGAAGCTGGCGCAAGTTGGTGAGTGCCGCGAGATGTTTCAGCCCCGCATCGGTCACGTTGGTATGAACAATCTCCAGGCGGCGAAGATTGGTCAGTTTGCCGATCGCTTCGAGACCGACATCGCTGGCCGGCGAGGAGTGCAGGTTGATCGATTCCAGTTGCGTCATGCCGGGGAGATGCTTGAACCCGCTGCCGGTGATTTTTGAAGAGCAAATTACCATCCGCTTCATCTTGGTCATCCCGGCGAGGTGCTCGAAGCCTTCGTCGCTGACGGCGGTGAGGCAGACGTTGAGAATCTCGAGGTTCGTCAGGTGTTTGAGATGAACCAGCCCCGCGCTCGTCACGGCGGTTCCGGAGAGTTCGAGCCGCCGCACGCGATCCTGCCCCGCAAGCCACTTCTTCAGCCAGTCGTCGGTGACACGATCCGTTAGCTTCTTGGGCGTTGGTGCCTTGTGTCCATCGGTGCGCTCGTTGAGGTAGTTTTCGATGATGCGCCCGAACACCAGTAATCCTTCATCCCCGACAATCTCACGCAGCCACACGGGCGCTTCCACTTCGCTGACAGCGGTGCCGCCAAGCCGCTTGATTTCCGCGAGCAAAATTTTGTCTTTCGCATGCTGAACCGCAGCGCGTTCGAGTGCCGGAAGGAGAGCACGCACGTCGGCACGAAGTTTGTCATCGCAAATCAGTTCCACCGCTTCGTTCAGCCTCTTGTTGGTCGCTTCATCGAACTTGTCGTTGTCGAGCTTGGCGTTGGCGGCCAGCCTTGCGGTGGTACGCACCGGAGCGGCATCGCGGTGGAACTTGAGAGGTACCACATTCAGGTAGTGCGTCACCTTCATCGGTTTGCCGGGATGGCCTGCAAATCCCTTCACCCCAACTTTCGCGTGAAACACGCCCGGCGGATCGCCCGTGGTGCAGAAGATTTCGTCGTGATTCGGCCCGCCAAAGCAGATGTTACTCACAACCTTCGCCGGCACGGGGAGATACGCCAGCGGCTTGCCTTCCGGACTGAGCACGGTAATCCGCCCCTTGCCGGTTTCGGGCCGGTGGAAGTCCGCTACCCATAGATTCCCTTCCTCATCGAACGCGCAGCCATCGCCGCCGGACCCACCAAGGTCGTAAAACTCTTCTGCTTTGCCGAGCAGTTCGTCGTCCGCGGGGAGTGCGTAGCGGAGAATCTTCTTTGTCTGTGATTCGATCACGTAGAGGTACTTGCTGGCGGGATCGACATCGAGGCCATTGGGAAACGCCAGACCGGTCGCAATCCGATCGACGCGGCCATCCGGACGCACGCGGAAGATGCTGCCAACCGGGTTCTTCGGGGACGAGCCTTCCGGATCGGTCCAGTAAACATTGCCGCGTGCGTCGATGGTGAGGTCGTTCAAACTGCGGAGCGGCTGGCCTTCAAAGCGATCTGCAATCACCCCCACCTTGCCTTCGGGGGACACGTCCAGAATGGCCTTGTACTTGTTGTCCGCAACTAGCAGGTGGCCGTCGCGACGAAGAACGGTCCCAGCCGCGTTAATTTCGAGGTACTTCAAAACATTTTTCTTCCCATCCGCGCGCAAGAGTGCGCCACTACAAAAGAAGACTTCGCCATCGCGCCACGTCGGGCCTTCGGAATAGCCCGGTGCTTCCGCAAACTGGTCGAATTTCACATTCTTGAGCTTGTCCGCGAGCGGGCCTTTTGGCTCCTCCGCGTGCAGAGAGCAAGCAACCAAGCAGAGGCCGGAGGCGAGCAGGAAGCGGGAGAGCATGGGTGTCGCCTGGGTTGGAATTGCCGGAAGGAGTAGTAGGCCGCAGGCCAGGGCTCCGTGTGCCGTCAAGACAACGGCACACGGAGTGTGCCTACTACCTTGATCACATCAGCGCCGGAATCGGGTCGGCGTCGTGGCCGATGAACACGGGCCGATCGCTGGCGGTGTAGAGCGGCTTGGTGCGGTCAATGCCGAGCTTCTCGAACACCGTGGCGGCATACGATTCCGGTGTCTGCGGGTCGTTTGTCACCTGTCCGCCATCCTTGTCGGTCGAGCCAATCACCTGCCCACCGCGGACACCCGCACCCGCGAATGCAATCGAGTACGAGTTTGTCCAGTGGTCGCGGCCCTGGAACTTGTTGAGCTTCGGCGTTCGGCCGAATTCGGTGACAAAACACACGAGCGTTTCCGCGAGAAGCCCACGCTGGTCGAGATCTTCGATCAATGCCGCAAAGGCACGGTCGGTTGAACCCATCATCACCCAGGTGCCGATGCCGTAGCGTCCTTCCCCGCCAGCCTTGTCGCGGATCGTTCCGCACGATCCTTTGGCGTAAATGAAGTCGTGGTGATCCCAGTTCAAATTAAATCCACCGGGCACTTCTGGCGTGTGCGGCCAGCGGACATCGACCGTCACGAATCGCACGCCGGCTTCGATCAACTTCCGGCCAACGAGATAGCACGCGCCGCGATGTCCTTTCCCATACCGCTCGCGCACCGTCAACGGTTCTGACTGATAGTCGAAAGCTTTCGCCACCTTCGGGCTGGTGAGTGTGTCGAAAGCCTGGTCGTAAAAGCGATCCATCCCACCAAACCGGCTGCTCTCACCGAGAGACGACCGACCATTCATCCCCGCCAGGAGTTGCTGACGAGCGGCGAGGCGTTCGGCGGGAGTGTCCCCACGCCGATCAAGCGCCGCCACTTTCCAGTTCGGTGCAGAGAGATCCGCCCCACCCGTCTTGAATGCCTTCGTGCTCACCGGAAGAAAGCCCGTGCTGGTCACACCCGATTGCTCGTGGTTGCCCGGCACCATGATGTACGGCGGTAGGAAGTGCGCGCTTGTGCCAAGTACGTGTGAGGCGACCGAACCGAGGTCGGGCATGGGAACCACGCTGCCGGGGTGTGCGCCCGAGAGCATGTATTGCGTCCCCTCGCCGTGTCCGCTGGCGCCCGCCTTGGGGTGATACATCGACCGCACCACCGCAATCTTGTCCGCAACGCGAGCGGTTTCACTCAACAGCTCGGTGAACCGCATGCCGGGGACTTTCGTGCTGATTGGCTTGTAGGGGCTGCGGTGTTCCACAACCGCCTCGGGCTTCGGATCCCAGGTATCCATCTGGGACAGACCGCCTTGCTCAAGGATGACGAGGACACTTTTGGCCGGTGCCCGCTTCCCGGCGGCAAAAACCGGTCGCAGGCCACCAAGAGAAAGCAGCCCGGACACGCCAAGCCCGAGAAAGTCGCGGCGCGAAAACGGGAAGCGAGGATGAGGCATGGACACGCTCGTTGAGGAGGAAACCGGCGGAAGGTGGGGTGGGAAATGTATTCTGCCATCGTTGACGCGCCGAGGAAATGGAAAAATTCAACCGAAGAGTGGTCCGCTCGCTCCGCGAGCGGACCACTCTGAAGCCCCTTCACTTCTTAGAGAAGGGGCGGGGGATAGGTTGACCGCCGGCTCACTCACCCCCCGCGCCGAGTCGCATTGCGTGCCCCGACCAGATTCGCTATCACCCCACGGCGATTCATTGCGACTTGGGACATTCACGGTGCTGTGCCGAAAAACCGGTGCGGTTGCGGAAGGGGTGACGCATGGCGGTCGTTCTCACCTTGTTGCTGTTTCTGTTGTGGACGACCATCGGCCTGGCCATTCTGAACTTGGGGCGATTCCGGGGGGGAGTTCGCAAACTCCTGCTCGCTCCGCCGGTGGGGTTCGCAGCTCTCGGCGTTGCGGGCTACCTCGTTCTCCGGCTGGGTTTTGTTGTTCGGGAAGTCGGAGTGCCCATCGTTGTCGCGGCGCTGGCTGTCGCGTTGATTAGCCTGTGGCGAACGCGGACAACGGGTGCACACCTTATCGCGATCGGGAAACGCTATCTCCCGTATGCGACAATTCTTGTGGGTTCGTTCTTGCTGATTGGCTGGCCGCTCTTCCGATACGGCTTCGACTGGGTGGCTAACGGCAACGACGACATGGCGAACTATTGCATCGGCGCGACGGGCTTCCAGGCACACGGCTACCACCAGATTCCGACTGTCGAAGAGATTACGAGCGGGCAGGACATTACAAAGCCGGCATTTTATCTGTACTACAACGCCGAAACCATGACCGAACAGCGGCGTGGGTCGGAATTGACTCTGGCTCTGGTATCTACCTGGACGGGACTTACGCCGCAGCAGGTGTTCATGCCGACGATCCTCGCCTTCAACATGGCGCTGATCTCGGCCACAGCGGCGCTGGTGCTGATTAACACCCGGCGGCGATACGCCGCGCTCCTGGCCGCCGGGTTGCTCACGGTGTCGTCGCAGACCACGTATGGCGTCGTTCAGCAGCTCATCGGCCAGGCCAGCGGGCTGGCTTTGCTCTGCACCGCCTTGACGATGGTGGTGAGCCCCTTCCGGCGATTCCCCTATCGTTTGATTGCACGCCGGGCGGCGGTGTGTGGGCTGGTGTTCGCGGGGTTGATGGTGTTCTACCCCGAGACGGTCCCCTTCCTCGTCGGCGGGTGCGTCCTGTTGGGCGTGCGCGATCTGATCCGTCGCTATCCCGTTCGCCGGCATCTCTTTCATTCCGCCGCCGCCATCGTCGCGATGCTGATTCTGCTTCCGATCTACCTGCCCGGCGCAGTGCGATTCATGCTGGGTCAAACCAATCACGGCACCGAATCCAAAGTTCACACCATCGAGATTTTCCCATTTTTCATGACTCCCCGCGGGCCCGCGCTGGTGTGCGGCCTCATGCCCACCTATGCGGAGGTTCACGATCCGCTGCTCACCGCGTCGCTGGCGATCGGTGTCGTGGGTCTGTTTGCCTTCCTGTTGATCGCCTTCCACCAGTTCTGGCGCGGTCGGGCCTTCGCCGCTGTGCTTGTGGTAATCATCGTACTTTCGGCGATGCTGTATCTGCAGCAGGCCGCGTTCGGACTGTTCAAAATCGCCATGTACGCGCAGCCGTTTTTGTGGGCCACGGTGGCGGCCTGGGCGGTGAGCCGGCGCCGCCGTTGGGTCGTGGTCGCGGCGGCGGTGGGAATTCTGGTGATTGGCGGGCTGAACGCCACAAGCCAGTACTGGTACGTGAAGCAGAGTACCGGCTACGACAGCGAGGTGGATTTGCCAGCCGTCACCCAACAGAAGGTGATGGCCGATTTCCGCGCTCGCGTCCTGCCGCGTCTCGCCAGCGGTGAGATGTCGTGTGTGCTGCTCGCCACCGAAAACAACGTGCTGGCCAAACTGTGGGGCGCGGAACTGCACGATGTGCCAAACTCGCTGGTGACGATGACGCCGTTCCACCGCTATATCCCGCCCCAGGATCGGCACGCACGGGGAACGTTTCAGTTTTCGGATAAGCCCGCGGTGCGGGCCCGGCAAGCGATGCGCTTTGAATGGGATCTCCCGACGGTCGTCGATCCCGCGACGAAGCAACCGCTACACGAACTCCTGAGCACTTCGCCGAACTGGACCACCACTCCTCCCGACCACGTTCTTCTCGTCGCGGGCGGTGGACGACTCTCGCTCTTCAACCGGTATCGGTATCCCGAAAACGGTCCGGCCATGCTCTGTATGCCGCTCTCCGAAGTTCGGAACTTCGCGGTGTTTCGCGATGCCAGCGGCGCACGCCAGAATTTCCTGGGGATGGACGAGATCGATCACGTTGCCATGCACCGGTTGGAGCCAGACCCCTGTTTCCCCCACCGGACAATGGCCGGCGTGGGGCAGGATGTGGTAGTCGATGTGATCAATCCCTCTCCGCGCGTACGGGTGCTGGTGTCGAATACGTCCCGATTCCGGCCCGAGCGCGACTATCGGCCGGCGCCGGGGCTCCACATTGTCGGCGACACGCGCGTCGCGCTCACAACCCTGGGCGATGGAGCTGCTCGGCTGGTTTCCCCGCCGATTGCGCCGCAAAAGGTTGGTTCGTCGAATATCCTGGCGCTGCACTTCGACAACAAGATCATGCGCAATCCGAATCGTTTGGAGGGATTCGAGAAACTCTGGGGCACAAGTTTACCCCGCGATCGCCGGATGCTCACCTGCTCCGTCCGGGACATCTCGATCCTTTCGGAAGAGGAATACGCCGCGTTTCGCCCACCGGAAGCGATCGCCAAATTCCCCGATGAGTTGAGCCACCCGCAACTGGAGTATTCCGGCTTCGACGAGGACGGTTGGGTCAATAAAGGATTCAAGGCGCGACTCACACAATCGGCGCCGGGACAGGAGGTGGTCATCCGCGGCCAGGTCCCGTCGCTGCCCGGTCAGCAGACGTTCCGAACCGAGGTGACCGTGCTCGTGGATGGCCAACCCATCGAAAAGAAGATGCTGAATACCGGCGACTTTGAAATCCGGGCCGCCGCCGGGGCAACCACCGGACCGCGATGGGTCGAGTGCCGGTTCTCGGAGTCGCTGGTCCTCCCGGCGGGAGACGAGCGGCTCGTCACGGCGCTCATCAAGTTCGTCGGCTTTGAGCCGAAAGATGAAAGCCGATCGCGACCGCCCGAGAAACTGAGCGTCTTCCCCAGCGACCTCAGCCATCCCAAATTAGAACAAACCGGTATTTTTACCGACGGGTGGTGCGGTCCGACTTTCCAGGCGCAACTCTGGCACGCCACGCCCGACGGCGAAGTGGTGATTCGCGGGCAGATCCCGAATGTCGCGCGAGACGGAGCGTTCCGCACCGATCTCACGATTTTGCTCGATGGCAAGCCGATTGCCCACCAGACACTCGCCCCGGGCGACTTTGAAGTCCGGGCACCCGCCGGAAAGACGACTCAAGCTCAGTGGATTGAATGCCGATTCTCAACTCCGCAGACTCTCCCGCCGCCCGACGGGCGAAGCGTCGGCGCGCATTTGAAATACCTTGGCTTCGAGCCAGCCCGACCAACCCCGTGAGCCTTGTTCCTGTGTTGAAATCCTCGGTTGAGGTTGTCGCAATCGCAAATGAGAACACGCCAGGACGTGTTCTCATTTATTCAGCAGAGAAACTGCTGGAAAAACAAACTCCTGCGACAACCGACCCGCGGATTTCAACACGGCTCCCACAGAAGGAGTAACGCCCATGGGCGTTCACCCGCGACTGAGCCTGGTGATCCCGGCGTACAACGAGGTTGGCACGATTCAGCGCACCCTCCGTGCGATTCGCGACTACCTCGATCCGCGCGGTTATGACTACCAACTGATCGTCGCGGCCGACGGGACCGACGGTACACGCGAGGCCGCGGCTGCGCTCGTCAGCGAACTGCCGGTCACCGTCATGGGTAAGCCCGAACGCCGAGGAAAGGGCTGCGGCGTCCGCGAGGGAATGCTGGCCACAACCGGCGAGATTGTCGGTTTCCTCGATGCCGACTACAAGGTCGCCATCGACGAGATCGAAAAGATTCTCCCCTGGTTCGAGCAAGGTTACGACGTGGTGATTGGTTCGCGCGGAGTGGCCGGAGCCGACATTCGCGTGAGCCAGCCCTGGTACCGTCGCATCGGCTCGAAGGGGTTCGCAATGCTCATGCGCCCGCTGGTTGGGCTGCGTGGCATCGTCGATACACAATGCGGCTTCAAGTTCTTCCGCGCGGAGGTCGCTCAGAATCTCTTTTCGCGCCAGCAGATCGATGGGTATATGTTCGACGTGGAAATTCTCTCCCTCGCACTCCGTCTGGGGTACAAGGTGAAGGAAATCGGCGTGTGTTGGCAGGATGACGGCGATACGCGACTCAAACTGGTGTCCGGCAACTGGAAGAATCTCAAGGATTTGTTTCGCATTCGGTTCGCGCGCCGGCGGGCGCTGAGCCAGTCGTCGGTTCAGTCATCCGTGCGGCTGTGACACTCCGCGCTGGTCGATCCAAGGGGGGATTCATGACCGCCAAATGGCCCAAGACGTTCCCGCCGCTGACGCCCGAGCAGCAGCGGATCAGCGACGATTTCATGAAGCACTGGCATGAGGTTCTGCCCAACAAGTTCGGGATCATCGATCGCTTCAATCACGCTTATCCGGTGACCCACGCACCCGCCGAGTTCTCCCGCACGCTGGAGATCGGCGCGGGGATCGGCGAACACCTGCTCTACGAGAAGCTCACTCCCGAGCAAGAAACCGCGTACCATGCGCTCGAACTGCGCGAGAACATGAGCGCGGCCATTCGCGAGCGATTTCCGCGCATCAAGACCATCACCGGCGACTGCCAGCAGCGGCTCCCACACCCGGAAGGGTACTTCGACCGTATCCTCGCGATTCACGTTCTTGAACACCTGCCCAACCTGCCGGCCACCGTACGCGAAATGTACCGGCTGTGCGACAAGACCCGTGGCGTGTTCTCGATCGTGATTCCGTGTGAAGGAAGCCTCGCGTACACGATGGCACGCCGCATCTCCGCGCAGCGCATCTTCGAGAAGCGATACAAGCAGCCGTACAAGTGGTTCATCGAACGCGAACACGTCAACCGGCCGCACGAAATTCTCGAAGAACTCGCCCCGTACTTCACCGTCACGCACCGTCGGTTCTTCCCCTTCCGCTTCATCCCGGCGACATGGTGTAATCTCGTCATCGGTCTGACACTCAAGCCGCGAGCGCGTGCTCTGATCGCGAATGAAGTCCGTGCCGCGGCCTGAGACATGATCTGGTGATTGGGTGTCTGATTGCTTTATTGTGGGGCAGGCCTGCCGGCAGGCAAAGCCTGCCCATGATCTGCATTGCGGAATGATAGTGCCCACAGATGCCGGCCGTTGGCCGGCGGCAGGCCGGGAGGTCTGCCCCACGATACCAGACAAAATCAACACGAATAGAGAACATGAACTACTTCGTTACCGGCGGAGCCGGCTTTATTGGCAGCAACCTCGTGGATCGGTTGCTCGCGGCCGGGCATCGCGTCACCGCGTTCGACAACTTCAGCACGGGCCAGCGGCCGTTCCTCGCAGACGCGCAAAAGAATTCCCGCTTCGCACTCATCGAAGGCGACTTGCTCGACCTGTCCGCGCTCAAACGCGCGGTGGCCGGTCACGACTTCGTCTTCCATCTCGCCGCCAACGCCGACGTGCGATTCGGCACGAACCACCCGGATCGCGACCTCCAGCAGAACACCATCGCCACGTTCAACGTGCTGGAAGCGATGCGTGCCAACGGCGTGAAGCGGATTGGTTTCTCTTCGACTGGCTCCGTGTATGGCGAACCGGAGGTTTTCCCGACTCCTGAAACCGCACCATTTCCGATTCAAACGAGCCTTTACGCCGCGAGCAAAGTCGCGGGCGAAGGATTGATTTCGGCGTACGCGCATGGCTTCGGCTTCCAGGCGTTTATCTTCCGCTTCGTATCGATCCTCGGCGAACGCTACACCCACGGCCACGTCTTCGACTTCTACGCCAAGCTGCTTGCGAACCCACACAACATCGAAGTGCTCGGTAACGGCAAGCAGCGGAAAAGCTACCTGTACGTACAGGACTGCATCGACGCGATCTTCACTGTGGTGGAGAAGGCAACCGATCCGGTGAACGTGGTGAATCTTGGCGCGGATGAGTATTGCGAAGTGAATGACTCGCTCGGCTGGATCTGCAACCGCCTGGAACTGAATCCCAAGCGAACTTATACCGGCGGCATTCGCGGCTGGATCGGCGACAGCCCGTTCATCTTCCTCGACACCGCGAAGCTCAAATCATTCGGCTGGCGGCAGAAGTTGAGCATCCGCGACGCCGTGATTCGCACACTTGACTACCTCCGCGCGAATCCGTGGGTGCTGGAATCGCGACAAGCGGCGTGAGTTTCCTGAAATCCGCCTTGCCTAGACAGGCGAACTTTGCAACTGTGCCGCTCGGCAAGCAGCGCCTGCGGTAGGTCCGCCTTGCCGAGGCGAGCTCTTTCGGGTGGGCGACTCTCTCCGAGAGTCGCGGTCAGTTTCTCTGAAACTGACCACCGGCATTCGGAGAATGTCGGCCGCCCGAAAATACAAGTGCCGCTCGGCAAGCGGCAAGTAGCGCCTGCAGTAGGCCCGCCTTGCCGAGGCGAGCTCTTTCGGGTGGGCGACTCTCTCCGAGAGTCGCGGTCAGTTTCTCTGAAACTGACCACCGACATTCGGAGAATGTCGGCCACCCGAAAATACACCGACATTCGGAGAATGTCGGCCACCCGAAAATACATGTGCCGCTCGGCAAGCAGCGCCTGCAGTAGGCCCGCCTTGCCGAGGCAAGCTCTTTCGGGTGGGCGACTCTCTCCGAGAGTCGCGGTCAGTTTCTCTGAAACTGACCACCGACGGCCACCCGAAATACACCGACATTCGGAGAATGTCGGCCACCCGAAAATACAAGTGCCGCTCGGCAAGCGGCACCTACTGGGATAACTCATGCGCGTCGCCGTTTACGGTTTGTGGCATCTCGGCAGTGTGACGGCCGCATGTCTGGCGGAGGGGGGACACGAAGTCATCGGCCTCGATCCGGACGCAGCCACGATCACCCATCTTCAAGCCAACAAGCCGCCGGTGGACGAACCGGGCCTCGCGGCACTCATCGCCGAACAGCAGAAAACAAAGCGGCTCCGCTTCACCACGAACGCGGCCGAGGCCATTTCGCGTGCCGAAGTGGTATGGGTCTGCTTCGACACACCGGTGGACGAGAACGACAATGCCGATGTGGCATGGGTCCGTTCTCGGCTCGAAGATATCGCCCCGCATCTGATGCCCGGCACCATCGTATTGATCTCTTCGCAAGTCCCGGTTGGGTTTGGCGAGAAGCTTGCAGCGGATTGGAAGGCGCGCGGAGTGCACATCGCCTGCTCGCCGGAGAATCTGCGGTTGGGTCAGGCGCTCGATTGCTTCCGCCAGCCGGATCGTGTTGTTATTGGCTGCGACCAAGCCGATCGCGAAACGCTAACCCAGCTCCTTTCGCCCTTCGGCGGCGACCGCGTGTGGATGTCGGTTGCGTCCGCCGAGATGACCAAACACGCCGTGAATGCGTTTCTCGCCACTTCCGTGGCATTCATCAACGAACTGGCTCGCATTTGCGAAGTGGTTGGCGCAAATGCAAAAGAAGTGGAACGCGGACTCAAAAGCGAGCAGCGAATCGGTCCGCGTGCCTATCTCTCGCCCGGTGCGGCGTTCGCCGGCGGGACGCTCGCACGCGACATCGGCTTTCTGCTCGAGCTGGCCCAAACGCACAACCGCCCCGCGCATTTGTTCCGTGGCGTGCGCGAGAGCAACGAGTGCCAGAAGAACTGGCTCCGCGATCAGCTTGCGAGTGTCCCGGCGGGTGCAACCGTCGCAATTCTCGGACTGACGTACAAGCCGGGCACGGACACGCTTCGCAGATCCAGTTCGGTCGAACTGTGCAAATGGCTGCTCGCCCGTGGGGTCAAGGTCCGTGCCCACGACCCGGCGGTGAGAGTTCCCGCCGAGGAGCTGACCGGAGTGGAGCTTGCGGATAGCGCGGAAGCCGCTCTTCGCGGCGCAGAGGTGAGTGTGCTCGCGACTCCCTGGCCCGAATACCGCACGCTTACGCCAGCACAATTCCGCCGGGCGATGAAACACCCGCGCGTGATCGACCCCACCCATTTCCTGGCCGCCGGTCTGGCGAGCGACCCTTTCATCGCCTACCTCGCTGCTGGCCGCCGCGCTGCGTAATGGATGGAGATCTCGCCGACCTCCTGGAAGAAGGTTCGGAGTTCGAATTGTAGATTTTGCATTTTTTGTCTACCATGAACACGTGGATAGATTAATTCAGCCAGGACGTGCAAACACTGCTGGCCTGGGCGAGGTGAACGACTGCGCCCATCCCGTTCAACCCGTTCAAAACGAAGTGAGATGGGCAATCGGGAGAAACAGGAGAAAAAAGGCTCGAAAGCCCGACACCAGACGACACCGAACGACACAGACAAAAACGGCTCGACACATTTGGTGGATGGGCATGGGTACCGCTGGCCATACGCACGGCAAGAAAGCCGTTAACTCCTGACAATTTGCAGACAAATTCTGCCACCGGCCTGCCAGAGGAGATACGCCGAGAAAGCAAGCGACACTGGGCCGGCGTAATGAGGGGCATCCCCAACGCAGCGCGGCGGGGAAAAGTCAGCGTGCCATTTGTAGCGGAGAGGGTGTTTCGCTTGGTTAGGTCCAGCGTGACTTGGCCGAACAAGGTGTATCCCCGATACACCGCCCAGGAAAAAGGCATCAGGTGGAACCCCCGTTCCACCTGAAGGCGACTCGGAGGGAATGTCAGGTGAGACCCCCGGCTCACCTCAGACGACTCCCCAAGGTGGTCGTTGGGACATGGCAAGCGCTATCCCACCCGGGGTCCATCGTACATTTCACCAGAACCCGATGGGCGGCGTGGGGCTATCCCCATTCCTGCGGAGGGAACGGGGTGAAGCTTGGCCCGGCGGCACAACTGCCACGGGGGTGACAGTTGCCTTCCTCTCCGGAATCCGGAGGTGAACCCGCGGTCCTGGACTTGCCTACTCTTTGCCCTTGTCCCAACCCATTCGACGCGGTATAGACGCCGCAGTTTCCGCCATGCGTCCAGGAGACATAGCGAATGGAATCGCGGGAGGCGCCGCTTGCAGGTCGATCGGCCATCATCACCGGGGCGAATCAAGGATTGGGGCGCAGTATCGCCGAGCACTTCCTGCGCGCCGGGGCGAGCGTGCTGCTCACCGCCCGCGGGGAAGCGTTGCTGAAGCAAACGGCCACGGAACTTGCGCCTCTTGCGACACACCCCGGCCAGAAGATCCTCGCTCGCGTCGCAGATGCGTCAAACGCCGATCACTGCACCGCCACCGTCAAGCAAGCCTGCGCGGAACTGCCCAATCCGTGCATCCTGGTGAACAACGCCGGCGTCTACGGGCCATTCGGCCTCATTGAAGACAACGACTGGCTCGAATGGGTGAAATCCATCGAGATCAACCTCTTCGGCACGGTCCTCATGTGCCGGGCCGTCCTGCCTCACATGCGAGCGGCGAAGTACGGCAAGATCATCAATCTCTCGGGGGGAGGCGCAACCGCGCCACTTCCGCGCATCAGTTCTTATGCGGCGTCCAAGGCCGCCGTGGTGCGATTCACAGAAACGCTCGCCGAAGAAACCCGCGACGCCGGTATCGACGTCAACGCCATCGCGCCGGGTGCGCTCAATACGCGACTCATGGATGACCTGATCGCCGCTGGCCCGGAGAAGGTCGGGGCCGCGTTCTTCGAGCGGATGACAAAAGTTCGCGATTCGGGTGGTACACCGCTCGACAAAGGTGCGGAACTGACCGTCTTCCTGGCCTCGGCCGCATCCGATGGCATCACCGGTCGGCTTATCAGTGCGGTGTGGGACGACTGGGCCAACCTGCCCAACCAGCGCGAGCAATTGACCGCGAGCGACATTTACACGCTTCGCCGCATCACACCCGACGACCGCGGAGGATGGAAGAAGTGCGCGTAGCAATTGTCGGTTGCGGACTCATCGGTGGAAAGCGAGCGAAGTCGATCGCCGCGCTGGGGCACAGCGTTGTCGCCACGGCCGACGCCGTGCCCGAACGTGCTCTGCAACTCGCGAAGGCGTACCCCGGCTGTGCCGCTTCTGGCGACTGGCGCGAGGTTGTTACTCGTGCCGATGTCGATGCGGTCATCGTCGCGACGATCAACGACGGCCTCGCGCCCATCACCCTCGGCGCGGTGAAAGCCGGCAAGCACGTTCTGGTAGAAAAGCCAGCGGCGCGGTCGGCGGAGGAGCTTCGCCCCGTCCTGGCTGCCGCGAAGCACGCGGGCGTGACGGTTCGCGTTGGCTTCAACCATCGGTTTCATCCGGCACTGATCAAAGCGCGAGAGTTGGTGGATGCCGGGGCTGTGGGGCCGCTCATGTTTGTGCGCGGTCGATACGGCCACGGTGGGCGGATCGGCTACGATCGCGAATGGCGTGCAAACCCGGCGCTGGCGGGCGGCGGCGAGTTGCTCGATCAGGGCGTTCACCTGATCGACCTCACGCGCTGGTTCCTCGGCGACGTGGCGAGCGTCAGCGGCTTCGCGGGTACCTTCTTCTGGGACATGCCAGTCGAGGATAACGGCTTCGTCTGCCTTCAGCACACGGGCGGGCAAGTCGGCTGGCTGCATGCGAGCTGTTCGGAGTGGAAGAATCTCTTCTGCCTCGAAATCTACGGCCGCACGGGCAAACTCCAGATTGATGGGCTCGGCGGCAGTTACGGCGTTGAGCGGCTGGCATACTACCGCATGTTGCCGCAGATGGGCCCGCCGGAAACGACCATTTGGGAATATCCCGGCGAGGATGGCTCGTGGGTGGCGGAGTTCCGGGCATTTGAGAGCGCGATTGCCGGACACAAGACAATCGGCGCGACCCTGGAAGACGCGGTGGCCGCGCTGGATGTGGTGGCTTCGGTTTATGCGCAAGCCACGGAGAAACGCCAGGCCGCGTGATACCGCCAAGTTGTACAACCGGATTTTTCGGCAAAACCTGAAGCGCGTGGGTATTTGTTACCGACGATTACTATGCCGTGCGATGACCGCACGGATTGCCAGTCGGCGGATCAGTCGGCAGGCTGGCCGGAATGACCCGCACGGAAGCGGAGTGACCGATGATTATCACGCGAAGCCCCCTTCGCATTTCGCTCGGCGGCGGCGGTACTGACCTGCCCTCCTACTACCGCGACAACACCGGCTTCCTCGTCGCGGCCGCCATTGATCGCCACGTTCACATCGTCATCAACCGGTCGATTTTGCCGGAGATGATTCTCAAATACTCGCAAACCGAGCGGGTGACGGACGTCTCGCAAATCCAACACCCGCTCGTGCGCGAAGCGATGCAACTGGTTGGTGTCCCGGCCGAGGGTCTCGAGATCGCCGCGATGGCCGACATCCCCGCCGGCACGGGGCTCGGCTCTTCCGGGAGCTTCTGCACAGCGCTGCTGCGCGCGCTGCACGCGCTCAATAACGGCAACCCGAGTTCCGCTGAGATTGCAGAACAGGCATGCCACATCGAAATCGAGCGACTGAAGGAGCCGGTCGGCAAGCAGGATCAGTTCATCGCGGCTGTTGGCGGCGTGACGTGCTTCCGCTTCAACCCGGACGGGCACGTGGAGTATTGGCCACTGCGGGCCAGTTCGGACACACTCCGCAAGCTTGAACAGAACCTGCTGCTCTTCTTCACCGGCTACACGCGAAGCGCTTCGGAAGTGTTGCGCGAGCAAGACACGAAGACGAAGGCCGCCGACAAGTCGATGATCGACAACCTGCACTTCATCAAGGACATCGGCGTCAAGAGCAAGGAAGCCATGGAAAGCGGCGATTTGCGCGGATTCGCCGAACTCATGAACGTTCACTGGCGGTGGAAGAAGAAGCGCAGCGGAAACATGTCGAACTCCCGCATCGATGAATGGTACGAACTGGGAATGCAGAACGGCGGATTGGGCGGCAAATTGATCGGCGCCGGCGGCGGCGGCTTCCTCATGTTCTACACCGAGGACGCCGACCGCCTCACGGCTGCGATGACCGAAGCTGGTTTGCAGAATGTGCCGTTCCGGTTCGACTTCGAAGGTACACGCGTGGTGGCCGGTGCCACACCTTCGCCGGCTCTGCGGCCCGCGATTCGCCGAGCGGCGTGATTTTCGGGTGGGCGACTTTCTCCGAAAGTCGCGGTCAGTTTCTCCGAAACTGACCACCGACACACGGAGTGTGTCGGCCACCCGAGCAAGACCCTACTTCAGGCACTCAAACGTGATGGATCTCGCTTCAACGCCCGTGCTCATCCTCGCTGGTGGAAAAGCCACCCGGCTGGGGGAGATTACCAAGACGATCCCCAAGGCGCTGGTGCCGCTCGCGGGCAAGCCGTTCATCGACCACCAGTTTGCCGGGCTGTACGCACAAGGCGTCCGCGAAATCGTCATGTGCGTGGGTCATTTCGCGGATCAAATCCGCGAACACGTCGGCGATGGCGCGCGCTTTGGGCTTCGCGTGCGTTATTCCCTGGATGGCTCAATTCCGCTCGGCACCGGCGGGGCCGTGCGGCGAGCGCTGCCGCTCATCGACGATGGCTGCTTCGTGTTGTATGGCGACTCGCTGCTCGATGTGAACTACGCAGCGGTATTGGCGGCACTGCCGCCGGGTGCGCTGGGTCTCATGACGGTGTTCCGCAACGAGAACAGTTTCGACAAGAGTAACGTACTCTTCCGCAACGGCCGGCTCTTGCGGTACAGCAAACAGGACGCCACACCGGAGATGAGGCACATCGACTACGGCTTGTCGCTATTGCGTCGGTCTGCGATCGAGCGGATCCCGGCGGGCCAACCATCTGATCTGGCCGGGCTTTACAGCACGCTGGTGGGCAGCGGTGAAATGGTCGGCTTCGAGGTCACAAACCGGTTCTACGAAATCGGCTCACCCGCGGGGTTGCACGAAGCAGAAGAATTCATTCTCCGCCGAGCGGCGTGAGATAGGAACCAAGCAATGGCAACGGCCATTATCCACAACCGGATGGAGTCGCGTATGTCCTTCACGAAACAGTTTCTCGCCGAAGCCAGTGAGATCATCTCCCGACTTGACGCGGCCGCGATCGACAAGGTCGTGGATGCGCTCGCTGCGGTGCGGGCGCGCGGCGGACGCCTCTTCATTCTCGGTGTCGGCGGCAGCGCGGCCAACGCTGCCCACGCCGTCAACGACTTCCGCAAGATTGCGGGCATCGAAACTTATTCACCGACCGACAATGTGTCGGAATTGACGGCACGCACCAACGATGAGGGCTGGGAAACTGTCTTCGTCGAGTGGCTGCGCGGAAGCCGACTGAACGCGAACGACGCGATTCTGGTGTTCTCGGTTGGCGGCGGCGACCTGGAGCGGAACGTCAGCCCAAATCTCGTTCGCGCGGTGCAGCATGCCAAGAAAGTGGGCGCCACGGTGTGCGGCATCGTTGGCCGCGACGGCGGTTACACCGCGAAGGTTGCGGATGCGTGTGTGATTGTCCCCACGGTTAACGCCGCACACGTCACACCGCACGCGGAAGCATTCCAGGCTGTTGTGTGGCACCTGTTCGTCACGCACCCCGCACTCAAGGCCGCCGCGACCAAGTGGGAATCGACCGCCGTAGCCGACGCGACGAAGAAGGTCGCGTGATGGACCCAAAGTAGTAGGCACACGGAGACCTGCTACGACTGTGAGAAACGAATGCCGCAACGCGTCATATTTCTGGACCGCGACGGAGTGCTGAACAAGGCATTCCCGGAGGGGACCACCACTCGTCCGCCGATGAGTGTGGACGAACTCGAACTGCTCCCCGGCGTGCCGGAATCGCTTGCGCGGCTGCGCGATGCGGGCTACGTACTCGTGGTGGTGACCAACCAGCCTGATGTGGCTCGTGGAAAGCAAACGCGGCAAGCTGTCGAAGAGATCAACGCGCGGATGAGTGCGGAATTGCCGATCCTTGATGTGTTCGCATGTTACCACGACAACGCCGATAAGTGTTCCTGCCGCAAGCCCAAGCCGGGACTTCTGCTGGCTGCGACAGACAAATGGAACCTGGATCTACCCACTGCATTCTTGATTGGCGACAGATGGAGCGACATCGTCGCCGCGCATACGGCGGGTTGTCGCGGCGTGCTGATCGACACACCGTTCAGTCAGGCGGAACGGTGTTCGCCGGACCACCGGGCCGCTGATATTGCCGGAGCGGTGAACTGGATTCTGGAAACCGCAGAGCGCGAAGCCGAAAGCCGCACCGCGGCGTGAAACTCACTAACGGGGAGGTTCGGGATGAAACTGTTTGTTGACACGGCCGATGTGAAAGAACTCGAAACGTGTCTGGAGCGGGGATTCCCCTCCGGCGTGACGACCAATCCGATGCTGATCGCTCGGGCCAACTGCACCGACTTCGGCACGCACATTCGCTCGATGATCGACGTACTCATCAAGCACGACGCCAAGATTCCGCTGTCCGTCGAGGTCAATACCACCGACCCGGCGAAGATGGCCGATCAGGCGGAGCAGTTCGTCCACGAATTCGGCGACTATCCGTACCTGAACATCAAGATCCCGATTGGGTGGAACGAGTTGAAGGTGATCGCGCAACTGGCGCGCCGCAACGTGCCGGTCAACTGCACCTGTTGCATGTCGTACAACCAGGCGATCATGGCTGCTGGGGCTGGTGCAAAGTACGTGAGCCTGTTCTGGGGCCGCATCCGCGACATCGGTTACGACGCCGGGACCGTGGTGCAGCAAACGCGTGAATCGCTTGACCGGCGCGGGCTGGACAGCGAGATCATCGTCGGCAGCATCCGGCATCTGGTCGATGTGAACGAAGCGATCCAGGCCGGCGGGCACATCATCACCGTACCACCGAAGTTCTTCCCGCAGATGTGCGCCCACCCCAAGACGGACGAGGCGGTCGCGCAATTCATGACCGAGTTCCGGGCCTGGGAACAAGCGGTCCAGAGCAATCAAGTGAAGCGCGCGGCCTGAGTGGGTCCGTCGCTGACGCTTCCGGCCCGTCGGACCGTCGAAGAGAACGCTGCGGGGCGATGGGTGACGATCAGGCACCATCGCCTCGTTCGGTGGAGTGCGCCCAATGCCACCTCGTCTCGGCACGGGTTGCGGTTGTGCAGGCGGGTCAGATTGTGTAAATCGCTGTGAACGTTTCTGCCGACTAATGAACCAGCACTGATTTCGCCTCACAGACGGCAAAATCGCGCTGCGGCGTAACCACGGAAGGTAAGCCAATGGATCTCCGGAACAAGCGGATCCTGGTGACTGGCGGTGGTGGATTTTTGGGCCGGCACGTCGTGGGCGAACTTCGCGAAATCGGCTGTACGAGCCTGTTCACTCCGCGCCGGGCCGAGTACGACCTGACCGACGTGGATGCCGTTCGTCGCGTGCTTGATTGGAGCCGCCCGGATGTGGTTATCCACCTCGCTGCTGTCGTCGGTGGGATTGGGGCAAATCGCAAGCACCCCGGCACGTTCCTCTACGACAACCTGATGATGGGCGTGCAGCTCATTGAGGCGTGCCGTCGCCGCGGGCTGGAGAAATTCGTCTGCGCAGGGACGATCTGCGCGTATCCGAAATTCACGCCGGTGCCATTCAAGGAAGAAGACCTCTGGAACGGCTACCCGGAAGAGACAAACGCGCCGTACGGACTGGCCAAGAAGATGCTCCTGGCGCAACTCCAGGCATACCGCCAGGAGTTCGGATTCCCGGGAGCGTATGTCCTGCCCGTCAATCTGTATGGTCCGTGGGACAACTTCGATCTGCAAACCTCGCACGTCATCCCGGCACTGATTCGCAAGTGCGTGGATGCGCAAGCCCGTGGATTGCCGGAAGTGCCGGTATGGGGCACGGGCAAGGCCACACGTGAGTTCCTCTACGTCGCGGATGCGGCGCGCGGAATTCGGCTGGCCGCAGAGCATTTGGAAACGCCCGATCCGATTAACCTCGGCTCCGGACACGAAATTGCAATTGTGGATCTCGCCCACAAAATTGCCGATCATGTAGGCTATCGCGGTCGGCTGGTGTTCGACCCCACGCAGCCGGACGGTCAACCACGGCGCTGCCTGGATACCAGCCGGGCGAGATCCATGATCGGCTTTCAAGCGACTACGACGCTCGACCGTGGGTTGGCTGAAACGGTTGCCTGGTATCGGACACAAATTGCTGCGAGCAGCCGGGTCGCGGCCTGAGCGCATTCGAGGAAAGGGAACGAATCCCATGTCGAATCCATCCGCTCCCCCGCCGTCCACGCCATCGCCCCCGCCCAATCCACTCCAAGAGATCGAATATCACCTCCTCCACCTCGGTAAACAGGTGCGGGATATGCAGCGAGCGGTCGCCGAGCTGAAACGAGCGGCCGGTCCGAAGCACATGTCGTGGAATCAGTGGCTGCGGCACAGCATCAAGGAATCGTTGGGACTTACCACCAACCTCGGTCGGCTATCATTCACAGAAACGCCCCGCCCTCTCTATGTACCACGGCGGTACCACCGCAAACCGACCCTGCGCCACACGCCGCTGATTTCCATTGTCACGCCGTCGTTCAATCAGGGTTCGTTCTTACCGCGCACGATCGAAAGTGTGCTGAATCAGCAGTATCCGCGTGTTGAGTACGTCGTCCAGGACGGCGGATCTACCGACGACACGAAACACGTCCTCGACCGTTACCGCGACAAGCTCCATCACTACGAGATGCGTAAGGACAACGGTCAGTCGCACGCGATCAACCTGGGTTTCGCCCACACGTCCGGCGAGATCATGGCGTATCTGAACTCGGACGATCTGTTTCTGCCCGGTGCTTTCTTTGCGGTCGCCCGGTATTTTGAACGGCACCCAGATGTCGATGTGGTCTATGGGCATCGCGTGGTGATCGACCATCTCGATAACGAAACCGGCCGGTGGGTACTGCCGCCACATGACGGCGAAGCACTGAAGTGGGCCGACTACATCCCGCAGGAGACGATGTTCTGGCGTCGCCGAATCTGGGATAAGGTCGGCGGTATCGACGAGAGCTTCCGCTTCGCGATGGACTGGGATCTGCTCTTGCGGTTCCAGGACGCTGGTGCAAAGTTCCATCGTCTTGGCCGCTTCCTGGGTGCGTTCCGCGTCCACCAAAGTTCCAAAACCGTAACGGTGGTGAACGACACGGGTCTTATGGAGATGAATCGACTTCGCCGCCGCTGTCATGGCCGCGACGTGGATCCACATGAGATTCAGCCCAACGTGCGTCGGTATATGTGGCGCCACATCCTCTGCAACCGCCTGTACCGCCTCGGTCTCTTCCGATATTGATCAAATGAGAACTCGGCAGGCCGCGTTCTCATTTACCGAACTGATCGCGAAACACAAGGAACAACGCGAACCCCGGTCAGTGCGACCGGGGTTCTTGCATTGTGGCACCTTCGGTGCTGCGGCTGATTGGTGAGTGACACTGAGCCACGTGCCAGGTAGCTCCGAACAATCGAACCTTTTCGCATTGGAAAACCGACCGACGATTGGTTTTGGTCGGTGATACGGTAAAATGGGTTTGATATTCCTCAGCGAGGTTCTTGTCTGGGTGTTCCACAGCCGGAGGCACTCCGTGGAAGAGAGATACGCTGGACACTCACCGCCCCACTTGACTGCTACACAAGCGATCATCGCTGAGAAGACGGTTTGTATCCTCCTGGTCCGAGGAGAAAACCAGAGTGGGGACAAGATCTTCGCTTACGTCGCCGTCCGCGGTGATAAGCTTGAAGACTTCATGGCCGCTCAGACTCGGGGCCTATTCTACCCTGAGGAACACGGGCTTGTATTGGCCTCCGGCCCGGGCGAGCCATCACCCGAAATCCGCGAACGAATGACGCGTGAATATGGATTCAAGCACGAGGCGATGCTCAGTATACCGAATGCGGAAAACGCGAGAGACGTTGCCAAAAACCTGTCACATCTGAAGCAATTTGATAATCCGGAGTGAATGACTTCCGTTCGCCTTCTCCGCTCCCTCTCGTACAGTCACGGCTCATTAGACCGCTACAACGATCCCGAAACGAGACTGGTTTACTGCCACATCGCGTAAAATGGCCCGAAGCGAGGACAACGCGATGCGCTATCTGGTCACGGCCCGCGTGAAGTCGGGCAAAGAAGTGAAACTGCTTCGCGCGATCGAATCCGGCACACTTGGGGCTGGCTCGGTTGCGGGTGATGAATACCTGCGGAACATGACCAACGCCCGGTTACTCTCCGATGGCCGGATTCAGTGGGTGGAAGTCTGTTTCTGCGCGGAACCACTCGCGGAGGAATGGCCGTACTGGGAAGAGTTCTTCGACCTCATCCGGATTCAGGATGCCCACAACCGCTCGCGTTGCCGCGATGAAACTGGCGCGGAACCGTGGGCATGCTGCAATTGCGACTGCACGGCGAAGCTAGAAGCGAAACTTGCCGAGCGCGGAGAAGGATTCCTGAATTCACTGCGCGCTGCGATCAACGCGATCTCAGTTCCGCTCCCGATTGCGTCTTCACCCCACTAACCCCTTCACCACATGCCCATGCACATCGGTGAGTCGGTAATCGCGGCCCTGGAAGCGGAATGTGAGCTTGGTGTGGTCGATGCCGAGTAGGTGAAGGATCGTCGCCTGGAAGTCGTGGACGTGAACCGCGTCTTTCGCGGGAGCGAAACCGAAGTCGTCGCTTTCGCCGTAGCTCGTTCCCTTCTTTACTCCCCCACCGGCCATCCAGAGCGTGAACACATACGGGTGGTGGTCGCGACCCCAGCTCTTCACCTCCTCGATCTTTCCCTGGAGGAACGGCGTGCGGCCGAACTCGCCACCCCAGATCACGAGCGTGTCGTCGAGGAGGCCGAGGCGTTTCAAGTCTTTGACCAGCGCGGCGGACGGTGCGTCGGTGTCGGTGCATTGCACCTTGAGTTGCGTGTTCAGGTTGCGGTGCTGGTCCCACCCGGCGTGGAAGAGTTGCACGAAGCGCGTGCCGCGTTCCACCAGGCGGCGCGCCATGAGGCAGTTGTAAGCGAAACTCCCCTGCCGCTTCACATCCGGGCCGTACATGTCGAGGACTTTTTGCGGCTCTTTGCTAAAGTCGGTGAGTTCCGGAACGCTCGTCTGCATGCGGTACGCCATCTCATACTGCGCGATGCGCGTACTCACTTCCGGGTCGCCGAGTTCCTTGAGCGTGAGTTCATTCAACTTGGCCAGATCGTCAAGGGACGCACGCCGGCTCTCCTTGCTCATCCCCACGGGGTTGGAGAGATAGAGGACCGGGTCGCCCTGACCGCGGAACTTTACACCCTGGAACTTGGTCGGCAGGAATCCGCTGCCCCAATAAAAGTCGTAAAAGATCTGCCCACAACTGGCTTCCTTGTCGCGTGAGGTCATCACGACGAAGCCAGGCAGGTCTTCGGTTTCGCTGCCGAGGCCGTAGGTAAGCCACGCACCGGCACTGGGCCGGCCGGGCATCTCGGAACCGGTCAGGAAGAAGCAAATCGCCGGAGCATGATTCACCTGTGTCGTATACATCGACTTCACGAAACACAACTCATCCGCGATCTCCGCGGTGTGCGGCAGAAAGTCGCTGACCCAGGCGCCGCTTTGTCCGTGCTGTTTGAATTTGGTGATTTCCGGCAAACACGGCCGGACGGTCTGTCCGCTCGTCATCGTGCTGAAGCGTGCCCCGCCCACGATGCTGTCAGGGATCTGCTTTCCGCGCTGTTTGGTGAGTTCCGGTTTGTAGTCGAAGAGATCGACGTGCGTGGGGGCACCGTTTTGGAACAAATAGATCACTCGCTTCGCCTTCGCCGCGAAGTGCGGGAGGCCAGCCAAGCCGCCGATACGTTTCAACCCCCGACCTTGCGGTCGGGGTTCGCCCGCGAATCCCTCGTTCGCCAGCAACGTTGCCAGCGCGGCCGCCCCGATGCCGGTTGCCGTGCGGTCGAAGAAATGCCGTCGGGAAAGAAGCAGCGCACGTTCGTCGGTGGGGTGCATGGTGGTTCCTGGTGTCTGGCTTGCACGCGTGGGCGACACTCTCCGAATGTCGGCCACCCGAAAGCAGATCTTCCTACTTATTCAGCGATTCATCGAGATTCAGCATCATCAGGCACACAACCGCGAGCGCTGCATGGTCGACAGCATCCAGTTTTTCGTTTCGCAGGGAATCGCCCACTTTCAGGAGCTTCCGCGCCGCGTCCTTGTCTTCCGTGAAGAGCTTTCGCTGTTTAGCCAGCGCGCCGATTAGCACCTTTGCTTCGGCATCAGTTGGCTTGCGCGCCAGGATGCGGCGGAAGGCGAACGTCAATCGCTCCGCATCGGTGCCATTTTTCTCCATTGCCAGTTGTGCCAGGGCGCGGGCAGCTTCGACATAGGTAATGTCGTTGAGCGTGACGAGTGCGTGCAGCGGCGTATTGGTGGTAGTAGTCTTCACGCTGCACGTCTGCCGGTTCGCGGAGTCAAAGAACATCGTCGGCCCGACGATGCGCCGCCAGAACACATACAAACTACGTCGGTAGAGTGCTTCGCCCCTATCTTGCACGTAGCGTTTATTGCCGAAGGTCGCTTCTTCCCAGATGCCGGCTGGCTGATATGTCTTCACGGGCGGCCCGCCGATCACTGGCGTCATGAGGCCACTGGCCGCGAGTGCCTGATCGCGAATCATCCACGACGGCAACCGGTGCCGCGGGCCGCGAGCCAGCAGGCGGTTATCCGGATCGCGTTCGAGCAGCGCGGGCGTCACCTTCGCGGACTGGCGGTAAGTTGCTGATGTGACGATAAGGCGGATGATGTGTTTGGTGTCCCAATCGTGCGGTGGGTTCAGCGTGCCAGGGCCCGAAGTCCTACCCCCGACCTTACGGTCGGGGTTCAACCCAGTCGGTGTCATGAACTCGCATGCCAGCCAATCCAGCAACTCGGGATGAACCGGCCGTTCACCCTGTACGCCGAAGTCCTCGCTCGTTTTCACAATGCCGATGCCGAAGAACATTTGCCACAAGCGATTGACCGCCACGCGTGCTGTGAGCGGATTGTCCTTCGACACAATCCACCGCGCCAGTGCCAGGCGGTTCCGTGCCGCGTCTTTGGGAAGTGGAGATAAGCTTGCGGGAGTACCGGGCGTGACCTTGCCTTCTTTCTTGTCGTAAGCGCCGCGTGTGAGAATGAACGTGTCGCGTGGTTGCGGTAGGTCGGCCATCACCATAACTTTGGCGACACCCGCGTTCGCCGCGTCGCGAACTTGCTTCGCGTTTCGCACTTCGCCGAGTAACTTCACATACTCTGGCTCTTTCGTCTTGTAGAAGTTAATCAGTTCGTCGAAATTCTGACTGGCGCGATCGTTGGGCCCCTTCCGTAACGACGACTCGATGATTTGCGGCAGCGTCGTTTCGTATTTGCCATCTTTATTCTTCACCATGCCGGCTTCGCGGAGTTTCGCTTCAATCGGCAGCACCTTCTTCACAAGCGCGTCGTACGCAGCCTGTGCATCCTTCTGCTTCTTCTCCTGCTCTGGTGTGGCGAAGTCCAGCACGGGCGGTGTTTGGCCGCTGCCGCCGCCGCCGTTCACCGGCGTTTGGTTGAAGTAAGCGAAGAGTGAATAGTATTCCTTCTTGGCAATCGGATCGAATTTGTGATCGTGGCAGCGGCAACAGGTGAACGTGAGACCGAGCCAGATGGTCGCGGTCGTCTCGGTCTGGTCGAACACGTACTCGATACGGTTCTCCTCCGCGATGCGGCCACCCTCACCGTTAATCATGTGGTTGCGGTTGAACGCGGTAGCGAGAATCTGCTCGCGGCTTGGCTTGGGGAGAAGATCGCCAGCCAGTTGCCAGATCGTGAACTGGTCGAAGGGCAAATTCCGCGAGTAAGCATCGATCACCCAATCGCGCCAGGGCCACATGGTTCGTTCGCCATCGCCCTGATAGCCATTTGAGTCGGCGTAGCGAGCGGCGTCGAGCCAGTCCCACGCCATCCGTTCGCCGAAACGCGGGCTCGCCAGGAGACGATCCACAACCTTCTCGTATGCCCGTGGGGAATCGTCCTTCAGGAACGCATCGACTTCTTCCAGCGTCGGCGGCAAACCCGTGAGGTCGAGCGTAACGCGACGAATGAGCCGCTCCTTGTCGGCTTCCGGACTCGGCGTCAGCCCTTCCTTCTCTAACCGCGCGAAAATGAATCGATCGATTTCATTGCGAATCACGAATTTCGAATTGCGGACTTCCGGCACTGTGGGCCGCTTCGGAGCCGTAAAGCTCCAGTGTTGCCCCCACGGCGCACCGGCCTCTATCCAGTTCTTCAAAAGGGCAATCTGGGCGGGTTTCAGTTTCTTGTTGCTTCGGGGAGGCGGCATCAACTGGGTGGGATCTGCAGACTCGATACGTTTCACCAATTCGCTTGCGGCACTCTTGCCGGGCACGATGATGGGCGAGTCTTTGCGGAGGGCATCGTCTTTCTGATCGAGCCGCAGGTCAGCTTTGCGGGCTTTCTCATCCGGCCCATGACACTGGAAGCAGTTGTCCGAGAGGATCGGCAACACGTCGCGTGCAAAATCCACTTTCTCCTGGGCAATGCAGGCGGGAAGAAACACGACCAGGGCAATGAGGGAGAGAAGGAAAGGCTTCATCGTGGCGGGTGTGTGTGTTGGTGGGTGAACCGCGGTAGGTAAGGCAAGTATATCCGAAGGCAAGCAAGAGGCGTAAGCTCCAAGAGATGCGATCACCGCAGAACACGATTTGCGCGTCGGGCTTGCACTGACAGTCCGCCTTGATTCGCCAGCACTACCGCCTATAGTCCCCCGCCTTCAAGCGTTATAAATGGGCCGGAGAAACCGCGTGGGGAGCGGGCGGGTTCCAACCTGTGTCGGGCTGGTCGTGGTGCTGGCGGTGCTACTGATTGCGCCAGCGGCCTCCGCGCAACCCGAGCGCAGAGTTTCCGACTTGATCGGTGACCCGTTCGGTCTTTCGTCCTCGACTGGCGAACTCATGCCCAGCGTTTCGCCGGTCCCTCCGCGAACCGCTTACCAACCACCACAACCTCCTGACGAAGCACCTGCCGCCGACCCGGCTGCCCCGCTCCCTCCCGGAGCCCCGGTTCCCGTTCCGCAGTCGAAGGCGCCGCGACACATCACATTCGGTCCGCGCTACGGAACTCGCACCAATCAGGAAAGTGTCCGCCTGCCCGATGGCACGCGTCGGTTTTTGCTGACCGGCGGATGGGTCGTCAACGTGGCGGCTCAAGGCACCAATGAGGCGACCGAGTTCGCGGCCGATGATGTTGTGATCTGGGTGCGAGGACTGGCGATCGATAACGTCCAGCAGGGCATTGTCACGCAGGGAGGTGGAGGAAACGGCAAGCCGGAGGTGGAAGTGTACTTGGCGGGCAATGTGATTATCCGCTCGGTACGCGGAACGCCGGCCAAGCCAATCACGCAGACGTTGCGTGCGGAGGAAGTGTATTACGATGTGGATAACAACAGATCCGTCGCTCTCCGCGCCGATCTGGAGATGTCGATTCCTCTCGTGAGGGATGCGTTCCATCTGCGTGGCGATGAGATTCGGCGGTTGGATTTGGAGAACTGGGAAGTCCTCACCGCCTCGGCGAACGCCAGCAAACTCCCCAGTGATCCGGGGCTGCGGCTGGACTCCCAGCGATTCACCCTCAGCGAACGGCGTGTAGTGCCGCGGAACATCTTCGGCATTCCCTATCGCAATATCAAAACCGGCGACCTGATCGAATCCAGGGAAATGATCGTCACCGGCACGAACGTCGTCACGCGGTTGGGCGGAGTGCCGGTGTTCTATTCACCCACCCTCAGGACAAACGCAGCCGATCCACTTGGACCCTTCCAGGGCTTCGGCTTCAGCGACAACCGCATCTTTGGCCTGCAGTACTACACCACCTGGGACATGTATAAACTGCTCGCTTTGCGGCCGCCCGACGACCACAATTGGCGGTTGAACCTGGATTACCTGAGCAAGCGCGGATTTGCTTACGGCACCACGTACAGCTACCGCGTACATGGTGACGAACCGGGCGATCCACCAATCGGAGTTGGTCTCATCCGTTTTTACGGTCTCGAAGATAAAGGCTTCGACATTCTTGGTGGCAATCGCGGGATTCAACCGATGCCCCCGCTATTCCGCGATCGATTCCTGTGGCGACATCAGCAGGAGATCACCGACGATCTGTACTTCCAGGGGCAACTCGCCTATCTGAGCGACAAGAACTTTTTGGAAGAGTACTACAAGAACGAGTACGACTTTGGGCCAAACCAGGAAACGTTCGCGTACTTCGATTGGAAAAAGCGCAACTACGGGGCCACGCTGCAGATTGAAGACCGATTCTTCCGCCGGTGGGTGGACGAAACCAACACGCTTCCGCGGTTGGACGGCTTCCTGCTCGGCCAAACGTTCCTGGACGATTGGTTTGTGTACAGTACGCGCGGGTCGGCCGAATACGCCGAATCGCGGCCCAGCGAGGAACTCCCCTATCCGCTGCTCTCGACCGACAGAAAGATCAACACCGGCCGTTTTGACTGGTGGCAGGAACTGGATGCACCACTCGCGTTGGGGCCGGTAAAATTCGCCCCCTATGGTATCCTCGAACTGACGGAATATACGAGCGATCTCAACGGCAACGAAATTGGCCGCATCTATGGCGCTGGGGGGGCACGAGCCAGCCTCCCGTTTTCTCGGCTCTACAGCGATGTGGTGAGCGAGTTGATGAACTTGCACGGGCTCTATCACAAGATCGTGTTCGGCGCAACGTATCGCTATGCCCGGACGAACGTGCCCTACGGGCAACTGCCGCTGTTGGACCGCCTCAACGACGACGCGACCGATGAGTCCTGGCGTTATATCACTCCGCAACAGTCTCTACTGATTGGCGGACCCAACGGGGCGGCTCTCCAGAATGCCCCCGGCTACAGCGTATTCAACCCGCAACTCTACGCCATCCGCCGGGTCGTCGAAAACAACATCGATACACTCGACAACATCAACGTGTTGCAAATGGACGTGCGGCAGCGGTTCCAGACGAAACGCGGGTATCCCGGCATGGAACACACGGTGGACTTCTTGACTCTCGACGTGTCGGCGTCGTACTTCCCACAGGCGACACGGGACAACTTCGGTCACCCATTCTCATTCCTCGAGTATGCAGCATTGTGGAACGTCGGTGACCGCACGGCGGTCGTATCCAATGGTTGGTTTGAGCCGTATCAGGGTGGGACGAGCTACTGGAACGCGGGAGTTTACCTGAACCGCACCGACCGAACGAGTATCTACCTCGGCTATCGGCAGACCGACCCACTCAACAGCAAGGCGGTCACGGGCACGCTGAGCTATCAAATGAGCCCGCGCTACTACGTCAATCTCGGCGTGAGCTATGACTTGGGTCTCGGCCAGTCGCTCTCGAACTCGATCTCATTTACCCGAACCGGCTCCGACCTGACGGTTAACTTCGGCCTGTCGTACAATCCGTTTGTCAACACTTTCAGCTTCCAGTTCCTGATCCTCCCGAACCTGGTATACGGCCGCATGAACGTCGGTGCGGTCAGCGGTCAGCAACTCACCGGACGCTAGCCGTTGATGACTCCCACGCCTTCGGCTTGGGTCATTCGTCGGGAAGGACACATGTGTTGGAGTGTGAGTGGGGAGAAGTCAGTCCCCGCTTCTAAGTCTGAAGACCAATCATCGTTTGCGTCGAACTGGGCTGGAATTTGGAGCTGCCGACTGGAGAAGCAACATGTCTGCGGATGAGCGCGAACCGACGGATAGGCAACTCACGCGAAAAAAATCGCGATTGTGGCGCGACAAGTTCAAGGAAGCGATCCGCGGAGTCAAACGCGGCGTTCGCGGGCACTCCAGCTTCTCCGTGCACTTTTTCTTCGCGATTCTGGCACTGGCGCTGGCGGTCGCTCTGGAGTGCGATCACTGGGAGTGGTGTCTGGTGGTTGGGTGTATCGGGATGGTAATGACAGCAGAATTATTCAATAGTTCGATCGAGACACTCTTCCGCGGTCTGGAAGCGGAAGCGCGCGATCGTGTGTACGGCTGCCTCGACATCGCCGCTGGCGCAGTGCTGATCGCCGGGCTGACCGCGACTGTCATCGGCACAATTATCTTCGGACGCAAGATTCTCTTTCTCACCCACGTGTTCACGGTCTAAGCAGAGCACGATCGCAAGCCTTTCCGTCCACTGCTGGACGGACTGATCGGCACAATCTCGAACTCCAAGAACTCACTTATCCCTATTAAAGGTAACCTGAGTACCATCCGAGTCGGTCATGGTGAGTGTGTTGCCGGCAATCCTTACCCTTTCAACGTGATTCTTGTGCCCGGCGAGTTCCTGATCCAGGTGGAGGGTGACATTGTCACCCCAGCCGAGCGAGTAAGTACCCGTCATCTGCTTTGGCCCAGCGACGTACCACAATCGACCTTCGCGACTGAACTCCAGTTGTAAAAAACCTGCGGGGATCAGCTGGCCCTTGATGGTCGCGGCCTGCGAAGTCCACTTCGTCCCCTCGATCTTTCCCTTGTTGTTCGAATTGCAACCCACCCCGCACACACACAGAATCGCAACAAATGAGACATAGACCACCAGAGACGGACGACGCATGGCTGCTCTCTCAATGAAAAGATGAGAAGTTGCTCGGTTGCATGACATTGAGGAAGGTCAAACAACGCGATGCGTTTGATCGTACCGCTGTGGGAAAACGCTCGCTAATCGAACGCACCCGCACCAGCGATCCGACACAGTGACTCACGGTCGCGGTAGAAGGTTCGCTTCGGCCGCAGTGCGATGTTTTCAGACCTTCCCCGCACGCTGTTTTTTTCACTTTAGCTCACGTTCTCAGCCTCACTTTGGGATTCATAACGGAATGCGAAAAACTTCTCATCGACTTTATCGATGAGGCAATCGTGGTGCGAATCGTAACAGAGTTGCATCCAGCCCATCCAACTCGTATGCGGCGGGATCGCATTGGCAGGCTTCACTTCCAGCCACATATTCTTTCCCGGATCGTACGCGAACATGCCCGAGGGCTGTTCCTTCTTGTTGAATACCACTACCGCAAAGACAAGATCGCGTTTCGTATCGTGGCGCCAGATGCGCGGAGTACAACGCGGTCGGGGCATCGGCCAGTCGCTGCACGGTTTCGGTGCGCGGATCGAACGCATACAGTTCGCGGAATTCCGGAGCTTTGCCCTTGGCCAATCCAATGCAAAAGCACAAGCCGTCACTCCAAGAGTGACGGCCCGAGCAGTTCTCAGCTCAACTCGATCTCACCAGCGATAGACCAATCCGAAGTTGATCCCCTGGATGAAATACCCCGTGGGGTTCATGAGAGGTACCGGGTGAACCGGCGTGACGGGCGTGGCGGCCCCGGCTGGGAGCAGGTTCGGCACACGAGCGGCATCGACGTTCGGATCGATCACTCCACCCGGCCGCAATGCACTGCTGAGGTAGAGGAAGTTGTACCCGACGAATAACTGGAGGCGAGAAGTGAGCTGATAACCAAAGTTCAGTCCGACCTCCGGCACCACCGCGAACCGCGACTGCGTCCAGTGGCCAATGTTCGCGCCGGGCACGGCCAGCAATCCGCCCGGGGATGTTTGGACGGTCCCATTGGGGAACATTAGTGACTGCGCTCCACTGATGTCCGCCGACTGGAACACGGTGCCGAACGCGATGCTCGAGCGGGCGTTCAATGACCACCGTCCACGCTGAATCGTGCCGACCAGACCAATCTGTCCGCCGTGAAATTGGTTCGTGGTGCGGAATTGGTCGGCAATGATCCCACTTTGTGCCGGCGTACCAATGTTGAAATCCGAGCCGGGAACGCGGTTAAACCCCTCGACGATTGTCAATGTATCCTGCAAGTCGAGGTAGCGATAACCAAGCAGGAAATCGAGCCGGGCTGTCTCATTGCGCCAGAGGGAAGAGCGGTAGTTCGCCTCCGCGCCCCAGAGGGTGTCCTTCATCGTCACCTTCACAAAACCGTTCGCGACTCCTGGCCCAGCGACCACTTCCGCCGACTGGCCGAAGGGAACATTGGCGATGTTGGGGTCGGTGTTGAAGAACGGCCGGGCGAGCAATGTGTACGGGGGCACTGTCGCGGTGTAGCTCGTGGTGGTCGGCGATAGCCAGAACACCCGCCAGTCAAACCCCTGGCATTGATTATCGTCGAACCAGTGACCGCCACCCACGCGTCCGCCAACGTGGAACGTGTTGCCGAATGAGCCGCCGAGCAGCACCTGCGTATCGCCCTGCCCAGGGATACCGTTGAATTGCGGCGAGCTGGTGGTCACGAGTGGTGGGACCTGGGAACTGCGGTTCCACCAAAGGAGCAACTCGGCCGAAAGCCAGTTCCGGCCGTTCCCCCAACTCCCCTGCCGGCCGAAAGCAGTTGGCAACGTGCAGAGGGGGTCTTCCAGGCATGGTTGGGGGCAGGCGATGTCGTCCGGCATGACGGACGGAACCAGAACCCCCGTCGGAATGCGGCCGGTCGGATCGCGCGACTCCGTCACCATAGGCGGTCCGTCCGGCATCGGACGTGGTGATGGAAGAGGGATACCCGGCAGGGGCTGTGCCATTGGTGGCGCATCAGTCCCCATCGGCATGGGCATTGGAGTGGGAATGGGTGTACTTACACTCGGCGGCTGAGTGATCACAGGCGTGGGCGGGCCGAGATTGCCTGGAGCGTAAGTCACCACCTGTTGCGCGGGACCATTGCGGAACAACCCGGCTGGCGTCACGGCCGGATCGGAAGGGCTGGGTGAATCCGCAACGACCGAGGGTTTACCGAGCTTCGCGGCGCGAGTAGGTTGTGCATTGGTGAAAGCCGGTTGTTGCGCGAGGGCGTTCGGCGTCCAGACGCCGAACGCAAGTCCCAACCCGCCGAGCAGAATGCGGCGCATGAAGCTGTCCTCCTGACCCGCGCCTGTGTGTGGCTCCGAGAGTGAAGCGGACACAGACCGCAAGACTTGACTCCCCACTCAAGTGGGGAGTGGGTGCCAAGGGAGACTCCACTCCCCGGCGCCATTCCGTCACATCTTCATTTCGGCCACTTTCCCCACGTTCACCGATCGAAGACACGCGCTGGAGGACAACTTCTTCACTCCATGCTCCATATTCCCGGCTTTTCGCGCACCTCCCATGCGACCCGGTATTTCCGGCAGAACCATCCCGTTGGCGGGAGAGGCGTATACGGCGCGAAATGCTCAAGCGACATGAATGAGCAAGCCGAAGAAATCCACACAAGCCGCGTGAACCGGGTAACCGAGCTAAGGCGGCGAAGGAGGACTGTCATGGCGCGCCGCAATCGCTTGAAGAAAAAGCTCGCGAAGTTGCTGCCGGTCGTCACGATTACGCTGACATCGGCACCATTCGTGAGTTGGTCGCCCTCGGCCTCCGCGTTCTTTCCGCCAATTTGGCCGGTCAATCCGCCGGTCGCGGTGGTGCCACCCTCGAATGGACCACCGGTCGTGACAACACCACCCGTTTCACCCCCTCCATTTGTCGTCAGCCCGCCGTCTTCTCCGCCGCCGGTTATTGTCGTGCCGCCATCGTCACCGCCGCCGATTACCGTTCCTCCGCTCTCCCCTCCGCCCAACAGTACGCCAGAACCGGCTACCGTCGTGAGTGGACTGATCGGGCTCGCCGCCATTGCCGGCTACGGGCTGAAACGCCGCCACGAAAAGAAGAAAGCGGAATAGTTCCATGACGTAATCAAATGAGAACGGGGCCTGCCAAGTTCTCATTTAACGGCCGGCGGGGGTGCCCCCAGCCCCCGCCGGCGGGTGGTGGCCGCCTGTCACACATCTCACAGACGGTAGCGCGGCAGGATCACTCCGCTCGCGCGGATCTCGCGAACCACGTCAATCGCCCGATGAAAGGGAAACCCCGCAAGCAGCCGGCCTAGCCGACCCGTCGTTCGGCGCACGCCGACGTAAGTCCGCCAGCGAGCCAGACGCGACAGCGACAACCGCGGCTGATCGGGATCGAATTCCCACGGATGAAAGTACAACATCCCCACTTGCGGTGCTGCACCGCGCGCGGCTTGCCGCAAGCCGGCTTTCATCACGAATAGCGGGAACAGCCGGAAGTAGCCGCCCCCCGCGACCGGCAAGTTCAATCTTGAGATACGGTAGGTCAACGGCGGAAGTTCCAGAATCTCCCGCTCTTTCCCGAGTGCAATGAACGGCCCCCGCGGTGCATCGGGAATGCCGTAACGGTCGTGGCGCACGGGGAAGATGGAACTGTCGTACTCGAATCCGGTCTCGGCCAGCACATCAATGGCCCAGGCTGTCTCCTTCATTACGCTGAACGTCGGTGCCCGGAAGCCGAAGATGGGAGCGCCAGCGGCCTGTTCAAGTGCGTCTTTACTGGTGCGGAGGTCTTCGCGGAAGCTGTCGGGGTTGAAGCGATGAACGCGGCGGTGATCCCAACTGTGTGAGCCGATTTCGTGGCCCGCGGCGTGAATATCGCGGATCAACTGCGGGTGCGAGCGGGCGATTTCGCCAACGATATAGAATGTGGCCGCGACTTTGGCGACCGCGAGCTGATCGAGCAAGCGGCGGGTGGTCGACTCCATCCGCGCCGCGTATTCCGCCTTCAGTTCGGCGGACACAGTGAGCCCCACCGCAGCTTCAATACGGTAATGTTCTTCGACATCGAAACTTGCGACGTTCACAAGCACTCTCCCGCTACCTCAGCTTCCTCGGAGAGTGTAGTATGAGACTCGCACCGCGGCACAATGCGTCTCACTCTCCTGGCTGTGTTGAAATCCTCGGTTGAGGTTGTCGCGATCGCGGAGCAATTGATTGCGAAAACGAAACTCTGCGACAACCGACCCGAGGATTCAACACAGCTACTCTCCCCGAGTAAACAGCAGCACATCATCCACCAGCAATTCCGATCCTTTGGGAGCACGGAACACGATCTCATCTGCGTTTTCCTTGCCCGTCAGTTTGAACGCTCCACCTCCCCGCCCCCACATGTCGCGGTTGAGAAGAAGTAGCGATTGTGTACCCAGGATGGGCTTGCCGCCAGCGCGAAGTTCGACGTTAATAGCCCCCGCGCCGGTCAGTTTGTACTGGAAAGTCAGTTGTGTGTTCGCGTCGAGCTTCCTCGCTCCGCGCATGCCAATGCGGATGATCTGTTCGTCGTCGGGCCCCTTCACGGACTTGGCAGCTTTCCACGTTCGCGGCTTTTCGTGGGTGACGATTTCGAACTCGCCCGGCCATTCCTTGCCTTGCTTGCCGGTGTCGAACCAGGCCGTGAAGATAATCCGCTTCGGGAAAGGCCGTTTCTCGTCCTTCGCCGCAGTGTCGTAAAGAACGATGTCGTCAATGAGCAGTTCTGCCCGCGGATCGATATAGAACTGAATGTCGTCGATGCGTTCATCCGCCGCGAGCAGTCCACCGCTGCCGTCCGGTCGCCGCATCTGTGTCATATCGACAGACAGTAGTCCCCAACTTGCAGGTTGTTGAAGTTGCGGGGGGTAGATGAACGCAAGCTCCATCCTGAGAATGATGTTGCAACACGTCACCACTCCAGGATGGAGGCTTGCGCGTCATGCAGTA
>Ga0209062_1001430_pt1 | contig 42263 bp, 49 predicted proteins | sample Coa_R2_2_FD_187158 | JGI IMG/M metagenome (GOLD analysis project Ga0209062, IMG submission 187158) | Surface soil microbial communities from Centralia Pennsylvania, which are recovering from an underground coalmine fire - Coalmine... | ecosystem: Environmental > Terrestrial > Soil > Unclassified...
CCAGCAGGCGCAGAGCGCCATCCGCGCCATAGCTGATGGCCAGCGCGGTTGCCGTCTCCGGCCAATGCCATACGGCGTCGCTTGATGAACGGTAGGGCGGATCGCCATTGCGCTCATGTATGCGCGCCTGGTTCTTGACCGACCAGGGCAAGTCCGGGCGGATCGCTTTGAGACGGGCGGTCAAGGCATCGTCGAGCGACGGATCGGCTCGGTCGGCGTTGAACCAGATGACATCAATATCGGCGAGGGGCGTCGGCGTCGTGAAGCCGTGAAGGGGATCCCACACCACGCTGCGCACGAAACCGGCGCCGATCCAGCAATCCGGCAAAGCGAGCCCACGGACGATGTCGAGTGCTGACCGGTGCAACGCCGAGGAAGCGATCAGCCGGCAGACCGCCGCGGCATCCTCGATCGCCACTCACCCTGCCTTGAGGCGCTTGGCAGCATCCACCGCGGCGTAGGTCAGCACGCCATCGGCGCCGGCGCGCTTGAAGGCCATAAGCGCCTCGATGACGACGGAAGGATCGAGCCAGCCGCGCTCGACGGCGCCCGCCAGCATCGCGTACTCGCCGCTCACCTGATAGGCAAAGGTCGGCGCGCCGAAGCGGTCCTTGACGCGGCGGATGATATCGAGATAGGGGAGGCCCGGTTTGACCATGACCATGTCGGCGCCTTCGGCGAGATCGAGCGCCACCTCGCGCAGCGCCTCGTCGCTGTTCGCCGGGTCCATCTGATAGGTTCGCTTGTCGGCCTTGCCGAGCGAGGATTTGGAGCCGACGGCATCGCGAAACGGCCCGTAGAAGGCCGAGGCGTATTTGGCGGCGTAGGACATGATCCGCACGCGCTCGAAGCCCTTGGCGTCGAGCGCGTCGCGGATCGCGCCGATGCGGCCATCCATCATGTCGGAGGGCGCGATCACATCGCAGCCCGCCTCGGCCTGAACGACGGATTGGCGGCACAAGATCTCGACCGTCTCGTCATTGGCGACATAGCCGTCGCGCAACACGCCGTCATGGCCATGGGTGGTGAAGGGATCGAGCGCCACGTCGCACAGCACGCCCAAATCGGCATGCGCGGCCTTCACCGCGCGCACGGCACGGCAGACGAGGTTTTCGGGATTGACCGCCTCCTCGCCATCGGGCGTCTTGCGATCGGCGGGCGTCACCGGAAAGATCGCGATGGCGGGAATGCCCAGCGCCTTGGCTTCGCCCGCGGCATCGACAAGGGCCGGGATCGAGAGGCGATCGACACCCGGCATCGACGGGACCGGCGCGCGCGCCGCGCGCTCGTCATGGACGAAGACCGGCCAGATGAAATCCGCCGCGCTCAAGACGTGCTCGGCAACCATGCGCCGCGACCAGTCGTCGCGACGGTTGCGCCGCATCCGCACGCGCGGATAAGCGCCGAGCGGCTGGGAAGGAGAGTTCGTCACGGCACGCCTCTGAAATCAGCGGGAACGCGCGGCATGATAGGGTCGGCAAAGGCGGGCTGACAATATTGCAGGGCATGGTTTCCCGTCGCCCGTTGTCCTGAGACGCCTTACCCGGCAAAATGCCGCGCCCCCGGGGAAACCGGGAACGGTGAATCCAGGGAGAAGAAGCTCATGTCCGACCCCACCTTGCGCAGCGGCATCTTTCTCGCGCCGTTCCATCCGACCGACGAGGATCCGACGCTGGCGATCCGCCGCGATCTCGAGCTCGTCGAATGGCTCGACAAGCTCGGCTATGAGGAAGCGTGGATCGGCGAGCATCACTCGGCCGGCTTCGAGATTATCTCCTCGCCCGAGCTCTTCATCGCCGCGGCGGCCGAGCGCACGCGCCGCATTCGGCTCGGCACCGGCGTCGTTTCGCTGCCGTATCATAATCCGCTGATGGTCGCCAACCGCATGATCCAGCTCGATCACATGACGATGGGCCGGGTGATGTTCGGCGTGGGGCCGGGGCTTCTCACCTCGGATGCGATGATGCTCGGCATCGAGCCGATGAAGCAGCGCGACCGCATGATGGAATCGCTCGACGTCATCCTGCGCCTCTTCCGGGGCGAGACGGTGACGGAGGAGACGGAGTGGTACACGCTCCGGAACGCGAAGGTGCATCTTCTCCCCTATACCAGGCCGCATCCCGAGATGGCGGTGGCGAGCACCGTGACGCCGTCGGGCGGGCGTGCGGCGGGCAAGTACGGGCTCAGCATGCTGTGCGTCGCCGCGACGCAAGCCGACGGCTTCGATGTGCTCGGCACCAATTGGCGGGTCGCCAACGAGATCGCCGCCGAGCATGGCCGCACCATGGACCCGTCGGTATTGCGCCTCGTCGGCCCCATGCACATCGCCGAGACGCGCGAGGAGGCGCGCGAGAACGCGAAGTTCGGCTTCTACAAATGGTTCGACTATTTCCAGCGCATCAATCCCGCGCGCTTCGCCAACCTGCCCAAGGGCGATCCGCTCGATCTGCTGATTGCCGGCGGCGGCATCGTCGTCGGCACGCCCGAGGATGCGATCAAGCAGATCGACCGGCTCCATGCGAAGCAAGGCGCCTTCGGCTGCTTCCTTCATCTCGCGCATAACTGGGCCAATTGGGAGGCGACGAAGAAATCCTACGAGCTCTACGCCCGCCACGTCCTGCCGCATTTCCGCAACGCCAACAAGCATCGCGTCGAATCGCTCGCCTGGGTCACCGAGCACAATCAGGAGCTCATGAAACTGAGCACGGACGCGGCGATGGCGATGTTCGCCAAGCATAAGGCCGAGCGCGAGGAGAAGGCCAAGGCGAAGGGGCAGGCGGCGGAGTAGACTCGCCTCGACCACGTACGATGTTCAGCATTACGGCGGCGCTGTGTCTGATCGCTGGAGTTCTGTGCAGCGGGTCAGAAGCGGCGGAGAATTTTGGGGCCTTTCCGCATCCGGTTTGGGATTCTGAGATTTACGTCTCGGAGCAGATTTTTCCAAATTGGGTTGATGACAACACGCTTCTTTTTAAGGGCCTGGATAAGAAGCCGCAAAATTCTCAAGAAGCTCTCACCTTTTGGCCGTCGCTCTATCTTTGGCGACTGGGCGAAAGGCCCCAGCCCTATGGCGTAAATCCAATAGAAGCCGCGAAATCTTACTGTGCGGAGGGTGGCTGGATTACTTACCGGCTGGCCGAAGCCCGCGACCCCGACACCGGCAAGATGGTTCCAAAAGTGATGGCGGGACCGCTGGGGCATGAAGTGCAAACGATTGCAGATGATGCGTCGATCGGCCGGTCGTTGGTTCTGGTAACTCTGCCCAGCACTGACTCGCACCTCACCGAGAGGAACAAGTGTCAATCACGGCACGACATGCGGATGAAGGACCGCATCTGGGTCACCGATGCCGATCGGCACTTCTATATCGATTTCGGTGCGAAGTCGGAGCTGATGAGGGCAGACGTTCATCTCACGCTTATGCAGTCCGATGGCAGCGATCGGATCGAGCTACCGATCATGAGGAAGGACGCTTGGCCGAGATGCACTCATTATCACCGCTTCCTCGGCGCATTCATCGTCTGGAACTGCCTCAGCATGGGAGAACGTGGATCCGCTTTAGAGGATTGGCGGAGGACCAACTGCTGGCCGGCTTGGTACGTTTGGCCGCCCGACGGCAGAGTCGAGAAATTTTGTCTGCCTTTTGGCGACTGGTCCGATGGCGGTTTGGCGCAATTGGTCCCGACCAAGGTCGGCATGTATTTCACCGTGGTGAATTTCCTGAAGTCGAGGAGTCTCAGGGATCCTTGGATCTCCGGGCTCTATCAGCTCGACGACGGAAAGGCGCATCGCGTCTTAGCCGGCGTGGTGCGCGACGCGACCGTGTCGCCGAGCGGCTGCAAAGTCGCCTTCTCCTATGCGCCCTACACCTTGGCCGAGCGCGTCGGCACGCCGGGCACGCGAAGTCTCGTCGTCGTCGATCTCTGCGCAAGCCGATAGGAGTTGGCTGCGCCGCGCCTACACGCGCGGCGTTATTCCCACGGGTTGATCGGCTCCAAACCCATCGGTCGGAAATCCGCGACGTTGCGCGTGACGAGGGTTAGCCGATGGACCAGCGCCGTCGCCGCGATGAGCGCGTCGCGCTCGGCTCGCGGATTGGGCACGTGCAGTCCCGCGCAGCGCCGCGCGACTTGCGTGTCCACTGGGAGAATTCGTCCCTCGAAGGCTGGCAATATTCTCTCTTCGAGCCATGCTCGCAGGACCGCACCTTGCGCCGCATCGCGGCGCTCGATCAGGAGGGTGCCCGCTTCGATCTCCAGGATCGTGATCGCCGACAGGAAAAGATCCGAGGAATGAACGCTGTCGGCCCAGGCGGCAACCTTTGGATCGGTGCGGTCACGGCGGCGCAGTTCCGAGAGCACATTGGTATCGAGGAGATACATCAAGACATGTCGGCGGGACGAAAGAGTCCGCTACCGAAGCGGGGCGGATCGAACTCGACCTCCTCGGCGCCCGGCTGGTCCAACAGCTCACGAATAGTGGGTCCGCCGCCGACCAACCGTCGATATTCATCATGGCTCAAGAGCACATAAGCCGGCTTGCCTCGGTCGGTAATGACGACCGGTCCCTCGGCGGCGGCGCGCTTGGCGCGGCTAACGTCCTGATTGAACTCGCGGCTCGAAAGCGTTGTCACGGTCATCTGAACCTCCGAAGCGCTGAAGATACTACAATGCTACATTCGTGGCAATCGGTACGAACGCTGTCATCGCGATGCTCAAGAACCAACCCGGCAGCGTTCGCCGTCACCTTCGTCGTGCGCTTGCAGCGGACGTCTCGATCGCGATCTCGTCGGTAGTGTTGTTCGAACTGTGGTACGGCGTCGCCCGCAGTGCGAGACGGCGCGAAAACGCGAAAAGACTACGCATCTTCCTTTCGGGCGATGTCGTGGTGCTTCCCTTCGAGGAGGAAGATGCCCAGCTTGCCGGTGATCTGCGTGCCGAACTTGCAGCCGCGGGGACGCCGATCGGTCCTTACGATCTGTTGATCGCCGCCCAGACGCTGCGCAACGGCGCGACGCTTATCACCGCGAATATCGGAGAATTTGGCCGCGTGCGCGATCTCGCGGTGCAGGATTGGTCTGCCGAACCTTGACGCTGGCGCGTGGCCAGCCCGCGTTGAAGGCTCAAGACAGCGCCGCTATCATCCGGCCGCCCCAGGCAAGGGGCGCGTAGGGGCGGCATGGATTTTCGACTCTCCGAAGAGCAGCTTGCGATCCAGGAGATGGCGCGCGATTTCGCCGCGCGCGAGTTCGCGCCCCATGCCGCGCGCTGGGATGAGGAATGCATCTTTCCGGTCGAAGCGCTGCGCGGCGCGGCGGCGCTGGGCTTTGCCGGGATCTATATCGGCGAGGATGTCGGCGGGGCCGGGCTGAAGCGGCTCGATGCGGCGCTCATCTTCGAGGAGCTGGCGACGGGCTGCGTCTCGACGGCCGCCTATCTCTCGATTCACAACATGGCGTCGTGGATGATCGACCGCTTCGGCAAGGCCGAGCAGCGCCGGCGCTTCCTGCCGAAGCTCACGACGATGGAGCATTTCGCGAGCTATTGCCTGACCGAGCCGGGGGCGGGCTCGGATGCCGCCTCGCTCAAGAGCCGCGCGGTGCGGCAGGGCGATCATTACGTCATCAACGGCGCCAAGGCCTTCATCTCGGGCGGCGGGGCGAGCGACATCTATGTGTGCATGCTGCGCACCGGCGAGGCGGGACCCAAGGGCATCTCCTGCATCATCGTCGAGAAGGGCACGCCCGGCCTCTCCTTCGGCAAGAAGGAGAAGAAGCTCGGCTGGAACAGCCAGCCCACCGCCATGGTGATCTTCGAGGATTGCCGCGTGCCCGCCGCCAATCGGCTGGGCGAGGAGGGCGACGGGTTCAAAATCGCGATGATGGGGCTCGATGGCGGCCGGCTCAATATCTCCGCCTGCTCCTTGGGCGGCGCGCGAGCCTCGCTCGAGGCGACGCGCGACTATCTCGGCCAGCGCGCGCAATTCGGACAGAAGCTCGCCGATTTCCAGGCGCTGCAATTCCGGCTCGCCGATATGGCGACCGAGCTCGATGCGGCGCGGCTCATGGTCTGGCGCGGCGCGGTGAGCCTCGACGGCGCCGATCTCGAGGCGACCATGCATTGCGCCATGGCCAAGCGCTTTGCCACCGATGCCGGCTTCCGCATCTGCAACGAGGCGCTGCAGCTTCATGGCGGCTATGGCTATCTCAAGGATTTTCCCATCGAGCGATACTTGCGCGATGTGCGCGTCCATCAGATCCTCGAAGGCACCAACGAGATCATGCGCGTCATCATCGCGCGCCGCCTCCTCGGCCCCAGCAACCGGCGATCATGACTGCGACCGACGAAATCCTGCTCGACCGCCAGGGCGGGCTCGGCCTCATCACGCTCAATCGGCCGAAGGCGCTCAACACGCTGTCGCTGGCCATGTATCGCGTCTTCGATCCACGGCTCGTCGAATGGGGCCGTGATCCCGCGATCCACGCGTTGATCGTGCGCGGCGCGGGCGACAAGGCGTTTTGCGCCGGGGGCGATGTCCGCGCCATCTATGACGCGCGGTTCGATCCCAAGGGTCCCGGCGACTACAAGGCCGATTTCTTCCGCGAGGAATATTGCCTCATCCAGCGCGTCCATCGCTTTCCCAAGCCCTATATCGCGCTGGTCGATGGCATCACCATGGGCGGCGGCTGCGGCGTCTCGATCAACGGCTCGCATCGGGTCGCGACCGAACGCACGGTCTTCGCCATGCCCGAGGTATTCATCGGCCTTTTCCCCGATGTCGGCGCGAGCCGCTTCCTCAATCTCTGTCCGGGGCGCGTCGGGCGCTATCTCGCGCTCACGGGAACGCGCGTCCGGGCGGCCGATGCGCTCTATTGCGGTTTCGCCACGCATTACGTGCCGCATGACCGGTTGGCGGAAGTGACGGCGGCCTTGGCGGCGCTCGATTGGAAGAAGGGCGGCGAGGCATCGCAGGTTGATGCGGTCTTGGGACGCTTTGCTGCCGATCCCGGCCGTCCCACGCTCGCGGCGCTCCGGCCGGCGATCGATCGCTGCTTCGCCGGGAACTCCGTCGAGGAGATCGTCGAGGCGCTGCGGCGCGAGGAAGGCGCTTGGGCGAAGGAGGCTCTCGGCGCCATCGAGCGCGCCTCGCCCATCAGCCTCAAGATCACCTTCCGACAGATGGAACTCGGCGTCGGCATGGACATCGAGGCCGCCCTCGCCATGGAATACCGCATGACGCAGCATGTCATGGCGGCCCATGATTTCTTCGAGGGCATCCGCGCGCTGCTTGTCGACAAGGACCAGAAGCCGCGCTGGCAGCATGCCTCGCTCGCCGCGGTGAGCGAGGAAGAGGTCGAGAGCTATTTCGCGAGCCTCGGCGACCGCGAGCTGCGCTTTGACTGAGAAGCGAGAAGAGGGAGGAAAGCCATGAAAATCGGCTTCATCGGATTGGGCAATATGGGCGGGCCGATGGCGGCCAATCTCCTGAAGGCCGGCCATGGCGTCAGCGGCTTCGATCTCGTCCAGGCCTCGCTCGATGCGCTCGTCAAGGCGGGAGGCAGCGCTGCCGGCAGCGTTGCGGCCGCGGTCGCCGAGGCGGACATCGTCGTCACCATGCTGCCCGCCGGTCCCCATGTGCGGCGAGTCTATACCGGCGAAGGCGGCGTGCTCGGCGCGGCGAAGCCGGGCGCGCTCTTGATCGACAGCTCGACCATCGATGTCGAAACGGCGCGGGCGGTCAGCCGCGCCGCCGGCGAGCGCGGCTTCGACATGCTCGACGCGCCGGTCTCGGGCGGCGTCGGCGGGGCGGCGGCGGGCACCCTGACCTTCATGGTAGGCGGCAGCGAGGCCGGTTTCGCCCGGGCGCAACCGGTGCTTCAGGCGATGGGCAAGACCATCGTCCATGCCGGGCCGGCCGGCAACGGCCAGGCTGCCAAGATCTGCAACAACATGATCCTCGGCGTCTCGATGATCGCGGTCTCCGAGGGCTTCGCGCTCGCCCAGAAGCTCGGGCTCGACTGGCAGAAGCTCTTCGACATCAGCTCGAAATCCTCGGGGCAGTGCTGGTCTATGACGAGCTATTGCCCGGTGCCCGGTCCGGTGCCGACATCGCCCGCCAATCGCGACTACCAGGCCGGCTTCACCACCGAGATGATGCTCAAGGACCTGAAGCTGGCGCAGCAGGCGGCACAAGCCGTGGGGGCGGCGACGCCCATGGGGGCGGAGGCCGCGCAACTCTATCAAATGCTCGCTAATTCCGGCTTCGGCGCCAAGGATTTTTCCGTTATTTTCAAGCTCTTACATCAGACTACCTGAGGATAAGTTTCATATCCCTCGGGTAATTCGCGTAAATGAACATTTAACTTCCCGCATCTATAGTCCCGGCAAGCGAATCAAGCGTCAGCCGAGGTATTCATGCAGACCGCTTATCTCGACGTTGTCGCGCTCATCGAGCGTTTGCACCGTCAGTTCCTCGAAGTCGTCAAGCTCGAGCTGGATACCCAGGGCGTGCACGACATCAACAACGTGCAGGCGCTGATCCTGTTCAATATCGGCGACATCGAGATGACCGTCGGCGAGCTCACCTTGCGCGGCTGCTATCTCGGCTCGAACGTCTCCTACAACGTCAAGAAGATGGTCGAGAACGACTATCTCGTGCAGGAGCGCTCGGCCCATGACCGCCGCTCGGTGCGCGTCCGCCTTTCCGAGAAGGGCCAGGCGCTGCGCCAGAAGATCGTCAAGATGCATCAGCGCCATGTCGAGACGCTGTCGAAGGGGCCGCTCACCGAGCAGGATTTGCAGGCGGCCTTCGCCGCGCTGCGCCGGCTCGACCGCTTCTGGACCACCACCGTCGAGCTCGGCGCCCGCGCCGCGCTGTTCACGCCGGCGGCGTAAGCTTCGGTCCACACCTCTGCGAAAACGCCGCGCCGGCCTTGCCGTGCGCGGCGTTCCCATTCATCAACATTGTCATTCCGGCCGCAGCGAAGCGGAGAGCCGGAATCCAGAATCCGCGTGCTGGATACCCGCTTTCGCGGGTATGACGGGTCACACGGGCCGAGACGGCGTATGTCAGCGTATCAAAACGCCGCCAACCCCGTCTGCGCGCGCCCGAGGATCAGCGCGTGGATGTCGTGCGTGCCCTCATAGGTGTTGACCGTCTCGAGATTCACGACATGGCGGATGACGTGATACTCGTCGACGATGCCGTTGCCGCCGTGCATGTCGCGCGCCATCCGGGCGATGTCGAGCGCCTTGCCGCAGGAATTGCGCTTCAGCATCGAGACCATCTCGGGCGTGGCACGATGCGCGTCCATGAGCCGCCCCAGGCGTAAGCACGCCTGGAGACCGATCGCGATCTCGGTCTGCATGTCGGCGAGCTTCTTCTGGATGAGCTGGGTCCCGGCCAAGGGCTTGCCGAAGGCGGTGCGCGAGAGCGTGTAGTCGCGCGCCGCATGCCAGCAGAACTCGGCGGCTCCTAACGCACCCCAGGCGATGCCGTAGCGCGCATTGTTGAGGCAGGAGAAGGGGCCTTTGAGGCCGGTGACGCCGGGCAGCAGGTTCTCGTCGGGCACGAAGACATCGTCCATGGCGATCTCGCCGGTGATGGACGCGCGCAGGCTGAACTTGCCTTCGATCTTGGGCGTCGAGAGGCCCTTCATGCCGCGCTCCAGGATGAAGCCGCGGATGCCCTCATCCTCGGTCTTGGCCCAGACCACCATGACATCGGCAACCGGCGCGTTGCTGATCCACATCTTCGCGCCCTTCAGGACATAGCCGCCATCGACCTTGCGGGCGCGGCTCTTCATGCCGCCGGCGTCGGAGCCGTGATCAGGCTCGGTCAAGCCGAAGCAGCCGATGAACTCGCCCGTGGCGAGCTTGGGCAGATATTTCTGGCGCTGCGCCTCGGTGCCGAAGGCATAGATCGGGTACATCACCAGCGAGGACTGCACCGACATGGCCGAGCGGTAGCCGCTATCGACGCGCTCGACCTCGCGGGCGATGAGGCCATAACAGACATATCCCACATTGGTGCAGCCATAGCCCTCGATGGTGGGACCCAAGAGCCCGAGTTCGCCCATCTCGGTCATGATGTCGCGGTCGAAACGTTCCTCGCGGAAGGCGCTCTTGACCCGCGGCATGAGCTTCCCCTGGCAATAGGCGCGCGCGGCGTCGCGGATCATCCGCTCGTCCTCGCTCAATTCCTCCTCGAGGAGGAGCGGGTCCTGCCAATCGAAGATCGGCTTGCCCGCTTGTTTCGCCGATGGCTGGCGGGCGGCTTGCGGTGTCATTGCGTTGTCCTCATGCGAAGGTCTCTTTTGCGGGTTCCTCGTTCGGTGACTCCCCCACCTCACCTAACCTCTCCGCCCCCGAGGGGCGGAGAGGGAGGGACCCGCGGCAGCGGGAGGGTGAGGTGGCGCTGATCTATCCGCCTGTATCAGGCATCTTTTCCAATCATAGAGAATGACGCAGTACCTCATTCCGCATCCGGAATGACGGCCGTCGATTCGATTTCGATGCGGGCGCGGTCCTCGACGAGTCCCGCCACCTGGACGAGCGTCATCGCCGGGAAGTTGCGGCCCATGATCTCGCGATAAGCGGCGCCGACCTCGGCGATGCGCGAGACATATTCGCGCTTGTCGAGCACGTACCACGTCATGCGCGCGACATGCTCGGGCCGGGCGCCCGCCGCTGCCAGCACCTCGACCGTGTTGCGGAGCGCCTGGCGGAGCTGGGCGATGAAATCGTCGCTCTCGAAGACTTCCTGCCCATTCCAGCCGATCTGGCCGGCGACGAAGACGACCGTACCGCGGCCGACGACGCCGTTGGAATACCCCTTGGGGCGCGCCCAGCCGGGCGGGTTCACGGGACGCAAGGCGCTGCTCACGGGATCGACCTCCGCCTGATGTTCGGGCGTCAAGCGCCCGATTGGGCGATCCTCATAGGGCCAAATCGCCGATCCGGCAACTCTCCCCTGGCACGGCGATCGGCGCTAGTCTCGGCTGCGGGAGGGCGCGATGGGCGCGGGCCGCGAGGTGATCTTCGAGTTCCAGCGGATCGGTGGCGCCGTCAAGGTGACCGCGGTCGATGCGGCGACGGGCATCGAGGCCTCGATCGTCGGCGATCCTGCGGCGGGGGAGACGGCGTTGAAGCGCGTGGCGCGTCAGAAGCTCGACTACGTCATAGCGCGGCAGGGGCGGAAGCCGTGACTTCATAACGCCTTGCCGCCCGGCGGGGCTGCGCTTACCTTGGGTCCCCGCCGGCGGCTGGGGGCCACCGGCGCGAGTGACGGCGGCATGGCGTATTTTCTTCAGCAGCTCATCAATGGCGTGACGCTCGGGGCGATCTACGGCCTCATCGCCATCGGCTACACCATGGTCTATGGCATCATCGGCATGATCAATTTCGCCCATGGCGAAATCTTCATGATCGGTGCCTTCGTCGCGCTGATCAGCTTTCTCGTGCTCGGCTACTGGGGCGTGAGCTACGTGCCGCTGGCGCTCTTTCTCGTGCTGCTCTCGGCGATGGCGTTCACCGCGGCCTATGGCTGGGCGATCGAGCGCGTCGCCTATCGGCCCTTGCGCGGCTCCTTCCGCCTGGCGCCGCTCATCTCCGCGATCGGCATGTCGATCTTGCTGCAAAACTACGTGCAGCTCACGCAAGGCGCGCGGGTGAAGACATTGCCGCCGCTGGTCGCCGGCGGGTTCACCTTGATGCGGTCCGGCGGCTTCGATGTGCAGATCAGCTATCTCCAGATCTTCATCGTGCTCCTCACCGTGGCCCTCATGGCCGGCTTCACGCTCATGATCGGCCGGACGCCGCTCGGCCGCGCGCAGCGCGCCTGCGAGCAGGACATGACCATGGCGGCGCTGCTCGGCATCGATGTCGATCGCACGATCTCGCTTACCTTCGTGATGGGCGCGGCGCTCGCCGCGGTCGCGGGAATGATGTTCACCTTGCGCTACGGCGTCATCGATTTCTTCATCGGCTTCGTCGCCGGGATCAAGGCCTTTACCGCCGCCGTGCTCGGCGGCATCGGCTCGCTGCCCGGCGCCATGCTCGGCGGCTTGCTGATCGGCGTCATCGAGGCGATGTGGTCGGCTTATTTCTCCGTCGAGTACAAGGATGTCTCGGTCTTTGTCATTCTCGTCCTCGTGCTGATCTTCCGCCCGACGGGCCTCCTCGGGCAGCCCGATTTGGAGAAGGTTTGATGGCGATGGAGGCGCTGCCGCCGCGGCGCTTCGACATGGGTGCGATTCTCCGGGATGCCGCCATCGCGGCGGCGGTGGCGCTGGCGCTGGCGCTGCCGCTGATCGGCGTTCAGACCATCGAGATCGACGGCGCGATCGGCATCCGCACCCGCTTCGATGCCGTCGCCATCGGCGTTGCTGCGGTCTTCCTGGGCCGGCTGCTGCTGAAGCTTGCCTGGACGGGGATCGCAGAGCGGCTGGGGCGGATCGGCAGCCGTGCCGGCGCGCAAGCCGCCGCTGTGGTCGGGGATCATTCGGCGATCAGCGTGCTCCTGGTTCTGCTCTTCGCGGTGGCGCTGCCCTTCCTGCCGTTCTCCTCGCCCTATCTCGTCGGTGTCGCGACCTTCGTGCTCATCTATGTCATGCTCGGCTGGGGCCTCAACGTCGTGGTGGGATTCGCCGGGCTGCTCGATCTCGGTTACGTCGCGTTTTATGCGGTGGGCGCCTATTCCTTCGCGCTGCTCGCGCTCTGGTTCGGCCTCTCCTTCTGGCAGGCTCTGCCGCTGGCCGGGCTCTTCGCCGCCTTCTTCGGTTTCGTCCTGGGATTTCCCGTATTGCGGCTGCGCGGCGACTATCTCGCGATCGTCACCTTGGGGTTCGGCGAGATCATCCACACCATCCTGCAGAATTGGGTTCCCGTCACCAACGGCCCCGCCGGCATTCTCAACATTCCCGCACCCACCTTGTTCGGCCTGGTCTTCCAGGCGCGGGCGCGCTCGGGTGCGACGACGTTCCACGAATTCTTCCACCTCCCCTTCCATCCCGCGCAACGCGTCATCTTCGCCTATTACATCATTCTGGTCCTGGCGCTCCTGACCAATCTCTTCACGCTGCGGCTGCGCAAATTGCCGATCGGCCGCGCCTGGGAGGCGTTGCGCGAGGACGAGATCGCCTGCCGTGCGCTCGGCATCAACCCCACCACCGTCAAGCTCTCGGCCTTCGCCATCGGCGCGATGATCGGCGGTCTCGCCGGCGCCTTCTTCGCGGCGAAGCAGAATTTCATCAGCCCGGAGAGCTTCACCTTCGCCGAGAGCGCCGGGATCCTCGCCATCGTGGTCCTGGGCGGGATGGGCAATCCGCTGGGCGTGGTGCCGGCGGCGATCCTGCTGGTGAGCCTCACGGAGCTGCGCGAGCTCGCGCAATACCGCATGCTGTTCTTCGGCGCGGCGATGGTGGCGATCATGGTCTGGCGCCCGCGCGGGCTGCTCGCACATCGCGCGCCCTCGCTGCGCCTCTGGCGCGACCGGCGAGAGCGAGCGTGACGATCCCTTCCGAGCCGCCGCTGCTCGAGGTCGAGCATCTCACCATGCGCTTCGGCGGGCTGGTGGCGGTCGATGATCTCTCCTTTGCGGCGCGTCCCCGCGATATCACCGCCATCATCGGCCCCAACGGCGCGGGGAAGACCACGGTCTTCAACTGTCTCACCGGCTTCTACCGGCCGGGTACCGGCCGCATGGCATTGCGCGCCTCGGGCAAGCTCTTCCTGCTCGAGCGCATGGACGGCCATCGCATCGCGCGCGAGGCCGGCGTCGCCCGCACTTTTCAGAACATCCGGCTCTTCGCCGGCATGACGATCCTCGAAAACCTGATCGTCGCTCAGCATCGCCCGCTCATGCGGGCGAGCCTTTACACCGTGGGCGGCCTCTTCAACCTGCCGGGCTATCGCCGGGCCGAGGCCGCGGCGGTCGAGAAGGCACGGCATTGGCTCGATCGCGTGGGGCTGATCGAGCAGGCGGATCACGTCGCCGGGAACCTGCCCTATGGGGCGCAGCGGCGGCTCGAGATCGCCCGCGCCATGTGCACGGACCCGACGCTCTTGTGCCTCGATGAGCCGGCGGCCGGCCTCAATGCCGCCGAATCCGCCGAGCTCAACGCGCTGCTCTTGGCGATCCGCGAGGAGTATCGCATCGGCGTGCTGCTGATCGAGCATGATATGAGCGTGGTGATGGAGATCTCCGACCACGTCATCGTGCTCGACTATGGTCGGAAGATCGCGGCGGGTCCGCCCGCCGCGATCCGCAACGACGCCGCTGTCATCAAAGCCTATCTCGGCGAGGAGGAGAGCGAGGAGCTCCCGCCCGAGATCGCGCTCGATCGAAGCAAAGGGGCGGAGCGATGACGCTCCTCTCCGTCGCCGGCGTTCACGCCTGCTACGGCAAGATCGAGGCCTTGAAAGGCGTCGATCTCGCGGTCGAGGCGGGTGAGATCGTCGCGCTCATCGGCGCCAATGGCGCGGGGAAATCGACGCTGCTCATGACCATCTGCGGCCGTCCTGTCGCGGCGCGGGGGCGGATCAGGCTCGGCGGTGCCGACATTACCGGCCTGCCCACCTACGAGATCATGCGCCGCGGCATCGCGCATGCGCCGGAGGGCCGCCGCATCTTCCCGCGCATGACCGTGCTCGAAAATCTTCAGCTCGGCGCGACGCTGGCGCCGGCGGAACGTTTCGCCGAGGATCTCCGTCGTGTCTTCGCGCTCTTCCCGGTGCTGGAGCGCCGGCAGGCGCAGCGCGGCGGGACCTTGTCGGGCGGCGAGCAGCAGATGCTGGCGATCGGCCGCGCGCTGATGAGCCGGCCGCGCCTTCTGCTGCTCGACGAGCCCTCGCTCGGCCTGGCGCCGCTCATCGTCAAGCAGATCTTCGAGGTCATCGCCGAGATCAACCGGCGCGAGGGCGTGACGGTCTTTCTGGTCGAGCAGAACGCCCATCACGCGCTCAAGCTCGCCCATCGCGGCTATGTCATGCAGACCGGCCAGATCACGCTTACCGGCACCGGGCGCGAGTTGCTCGCCAATGCGCAGGTGCGTGCGGCCTATCTCGAGGGCGGACGGTGACGGCGGCGGCGATCTTCGGCGGGCCGAGCGCTGCCTTTCTCGTCCTTACCCTACCGCTGTTCGGCGGTGCCGCGCTGATGACGGGGCGGTCGCTCGCGCGCGGCTGGCGTCCCTTCTGGCAGACGATCCCCTATGCGGCGCTGCTCGCCTTCGGCGATCGCTTCCTGCTCTATGCCTTGTTCGGTGGCGATTTGCTGTCGCCCAGCGGCTACATCATCGCCGCCGCGGCGATCTGGATCTTCGCCGCCTTGGCCTATCGCCTCGCGCTCGTGCGGCTGATGCTGCGGCAATATCCCTGGCTTTACGAGCCCGCCGGCCCCTTCGCTTGGCGGGAACGGCGATGACGCCGCGCGTGCGGGCGTGATAACTTTGGTGCCAAGAGACTGAGGGAGAAGATGCCTATGAAGAAGATCGTCTTGCTGGCGGCGGCCATGCTCGGCGCGTCGATCGGCGTCGCGCGCGCCGAGGATCTGACGGTGGCCGTGGTCGGCCCGATCACCGGCCAATACGCGACCTTCGGCGAGCAGATGCGGCGTGGCGCCGACCTCGCCGTCAAGAACATCAATGCCAAGGGCGGCGTGCTCGGTCGCAAGCTCAATCTCCTCGTCGGCGATGATGCCTGCGATCCCAAGCAGGCGGTGAATGTCGCCAATCAGATGGCGAATAACGGCGTGCTCTTCGTCGACGGGCATTACTGCTCGGGCTCCTCGATCCCGGCCTCCGCCGTCTATGCCGAAAACGGTGTGCTCGAGATCTCGCCGGCTTCGACCAATCCCAAATTGACCGACGATGCAAAAGCGAAGGGCTGGAACAACGTCTTCCGCGTCTGCGGACGCGACGATGCGCAAGGCCGCGTCGCCGGCCGCTACATCGCCGAGCATTTCAAAGGCAAGCCGGTGGCGATCCTCCATGACAAATCGCCCTACGGCAAAGGGCTTGCCGACGAGACCAAGAAGGCGCTCAACGCCGCGGGCGTCAAGGAGGCGATGTACGAGGCGACGAACGATACGGACCGGGATTTCTCGGCGCTCATCAGCAAGATGAAGCAGGCCAATATCGGCGTCATTTATTTGGGGGGATATCACACCGAAGCCGGGCTGCTGGTGCGCCAGGCGCATGAGCAGGGGCTCAATGCGACGCTCATTTCCGGCGATGCGCTCGCGACCGACGAGTTCTGGAGCATCACCGGCGCCGCCGGCGAAGGCTCGATGATGTCCTTCCCGCCCGAGCCGCGGAACCTGCCTTCAGCGCAAGCGGTGGTCGCCCAATTCAAGGAGCAGGGCTACGACCCCGAGGGCTACACGCTCTTCACCTATGCCGCGATGCAGGTCTATGCCCAGGCTGTGACGCTCGCCAAATCCGACAAGCTCGACGATGTCTCCAAGGCGATGCACGCCAATAAATTCGACACCGTCGTCGGCACGATCGGCTTCGACGCCAAGGGCGATGTCGTGGGGCCGGACTATGTGATGTATGTCTGGCACAATGGCAAGCGGGAAGAGGTGAAGAACTGAGACTTGTATTGGGCTGCATGGACGATGTGCGTCCTTCGAGACGCGCCGCGAAGCGGCGCTCCTCAGGATGAGGCCAGACCCGATGCGGCCTCATCCTGAGGAGGCCGCGTCAGCGGCCGTCTCGAAGGACGCACATCGTCCATGCAGCGAGCACCCATCCGATTACCTCCCACGTAATTGCATCGCCGCCATCGCCGCGCGACAGTGCTTCCCGAAAGCGGGGAGGGAAGCATGGATGATCTTGAGCGGTTGCAGCAGATGCCGCTGCCTTTCGCGGCGCTGCTTGGCATTCGGTATTTGAGCGCGTCGAAGGAGCGGGTGACGGCGGAGATCACGGTGCGCGATGAGCTCTGCACGCGTCCGGCGGTGCTTCATGGCGGGGCGATCATGGCCTTCGCCGATACGCTCGGCGCCGCCGCGACGGTGCTCAACCTGCCCGAGGGCGCCGGCACCACCACGATCGAATCGAAGACCAATTTCGTCGCCGCCGCGCCCCTCGGCGGCAAGGTCATCGGCGAGACGCTGCCGGTGCATCGCGGCCGTCGCACCATGGTCTGGCAGACGCGCGTGACCTCGGCGGAAGGGAAGCTCGTCGCGCTGGTCACGCAAACGCAGATGGTGCTGGAGCCCAAACGGCCTTGAGCGAGGCGCGGAGCGTCGGCCCGGGCCATTGCCAAATGAAAACCGCGTCTCTCGGAGAGAGACGCGGCCGTCAAGGTGCGGAAAGCGGCTATTTCTTGGCGGCGCGCTTGCCCGCTTGATGACCGGTGCCGCGGCCGAGGCCGATCTTCTTCGCAAAAGCCGAGCGTTGCTGCGCGTAGTTGGGCGCGACCATGGGATAATCCGCCGGCAGGCTCCATTTCTGGCGATAGTCGTCCGGCGTCATGTTGTAGGTCGAGCGCAGATGCCGCTTGAGCATCTTGAGCTTCTTGCCGTCTTCGAGGCAGATCAAGTAATCCGGCGTGATCGACTTGCGGATCGGCACTGCGGGCTTCAGCGGCTCGCCCTTGGCGTCGCCGCCTCTGCCGTCGAGTCCTCTGAGCGAGAGATAGACCGCGTTGATGACCTCGGCGAGTTGCGCCGTCGGCAGCATGTTGTTGCTGACATAGGCGGCGACGACGTCGGCCGTCATGCGGAGCAGTTCCTCGTCTGCCACCTTATTGGGAATCTGCTCGGCCATTACCGCGAACCTCAGTCAATCCCAGGAATTCGCGAGCATAATTGCAGGGTGAATTTCTCCTGTCAATCAAAACCACTGGGTGGGCGAATATTGAACATTGTCCGATCGCGAACTGGCGCGAGTAACGACAACTCTCATGGGTTCTCGGGCAAGCTGCTGAGGACGAGATTGTGCCCCGTCAAGTCAAACCGGCGATAGCAGCAGCCAAGCTTCAGCAGCCTATTATGATTTAGTGCGCGATCGCCGGTTTTCGATTTCGCAGTCGCGGTAAAGATAAAGAAACGAGCGTCATCGAACGCGATGAATGGTAGGCGGCTGGCAAGTGACCGCGAGATCTGGTAGGATCATGCCGCGCGTTCGTCCTCTTGGTGCCCATGCCCGAAACGGTCGCCATCGCTGCCGACCATGGCGGTTTTGATCTGAAAAGCGTCCTGGTGCCGGAGTTGCGCGCACTCGGGAACGAGGTCCTCGATCTCGGGACGATGAGCGGGGATGCGGTCGATTATCCCGATTTCGCCGAGGCGGTGGCGCGGGCGATCCGCGAGGGACGCGCGGCGCGCGGCGTTCTCGTCTGCGGCACCGGCATCGGCATGTCGATCGCCGCCAATCGCCATCGCGAAATCCGCGCGGCGCTCTGCCACGACGCCTTGACGGCACGTCTTGCGCGCCAACATAACGACGCCAATGTTCTCGTGTTGGGCGGCCGGCTGCTCGGGCCGGAACTCGCCAAGGATTGTCTCAGGGTATTCCTCATCACCAGCTTCGATGGCGGCCGCCATGCCCGGCGCGTCGCCAAGCTATCTTGATCCTCCCGCAAACGACGCCAGGTCCCGCCCGATGTCCGCTCGCAGTTCTGCCGATACCCTCTCCGCCGACCGTTTTTTTGAAGCGCCGCTCGCTGCGAGCGATCCCGAGCTTGCCCGCGCCATCGGCAAGGAACTCAATCGACAACGCGACCAGATCGAGCTGATCGCATCGGAGAACATCGTCTCGCGCGCCGTGCTCGAGGCGCAAGGCTCGGTGCTCACCAACAAATACGCCGAGGGCTATCCGGGGAAGCGCTATTACGGCGGCTGCGAGTATGTCGATCTCGCCGAACAGCTTGCCATCGACCGGGCGAAACAGCTCTTCCATTGCTCCTTCGCCAACGTCCAGCCGCATTCGGGCGCGCAGGCGAACCAGGCGGTGTTCCTGGCGCTCTTGAAGCCCGGCGATACCGTGCTCGGCATGGATCTGGCGGCGGGCGGCCATCTGACCCATGGCTCGCCGGCCAATCTCTCGGGCAAATGGTTCCGCGTCGTTCATTATGGCGTCCGCCGCGATAATGCCTTTATCGACTATGACGCGGTCGAGCAGGTGGCGCGCGCCGAGCGGCCGAAGCTCATCATCGCCGGCGGCTCCGCCTATCCGCGCGTGATCGATTTCGCCCGCTTCCGCCGCATCGCCGACGAGGTCGGCGCCTTCCTCATGGTCGATATGGCGCATTTCGCGGGGCTCGTCGCGGGCGGCGTCTTTCCGAGCCCGCTGCCCCACGCGCATGTGACCACGACGACGACGCACAAGACGCTGCGCGGCCCGCGCGGCGGCATGATCCTCGGCAATGACGAGGAGATCGGCAAGAAGATCAACAGCGCCGTCTTCCCGGGCCTGCAGGGCGGCCCGCTCATGCATGTGATCGCGGCCAAGGCGGTGGCGCTGGGCGAGGCGCTGAGGCCCGAATTCAAGCTCTATGCGCGCGCCGTCATCGACAATGCGAAAGTGCTCGCCGCGACGCTGGTCGAGCGCGGTCTCGCCATCGTCTCGGGCGGCACCGACTGCCATCTCATGCTGGTCGATCTCCGTCCCAAGCGCGTGACGGGGCGCGTCGCCGAGGTGGCCTTGGAGCGCGCCGGCATCACCTGCAACAAGAACGGCATTCCCTTCGACCCGGAAAAGCCGATGGTGACCTCAGGCATCCGGCTCGGCAGCCCGGCGGCGACGACGCGCGGCTTCGGCCAGGCCGAGTTCCGCGAGGTCGGCGAGATGATCGCCGAGGTGCTCGACGGCTTAGCGCGGAATGGCGAGAACAATGGCGCGGTCGAGGCGGCGGTGCGGCGCAAGGTGGCGGCTCTCTGCGCCCGTTTTTCCGTCTATCCCGCGGGACCAGGTGGGGACTGACCGCGGCGTCTGGGGGAGAGAGCAATGCGTTGTCCATTTTGCGGGTGTGAGGATACGCAAGTGAAGGATTCGCGGCCGACCGATGATCGCGCCGCCATTCGCCGAAGACGGCTTTGTCCCAATTGCGCCGCGCGCTTCACGACCTTCGAGCGCGTGCAGCTTCGCGAGCTCACCGTGGTGAAGAAGAACGGTCAGCGCGAGCCCTTCGATCGCGAGAAGCTGGCGCGCTCGATCTATATCTCGCTGAGGAAGCGCCCGGTCGAGCCCGAGCGGGTCGAGCGGGTGATCAACTCGATCGTGCGCCAGCTCGAAAGTTCGGGCGAGACCGACATTCCGAGCGAGCTCATCGGCGGCTTCGTCATGGAGTCGCTGGCGACGCTCGACCAGGTGGCTTATGTCCGCTTTGCCTCGGTCTACCGCAATTTCCGCGAGGCGAAGGATTTCGGCGAGTTCATCGGCCGGATCAGCGCCGACAGCGATTGAGCCGTGGACGATCTCCGCCACATCAAGGCGGCCTTTGCTTTGGCAAGGCGAGGGCTGGGCATGGTCTGGCCCAATCCGGCCGTGGGCTGCGTCCTCGTCAAGGAGGGGCGCGTCGTCGGGCGTGGCTGGACCCAGCCCGGTGGACGCCCCCATGGCGAGACCGAGGCGCTGATGCGCGCGGGGGACGCCGCGCGCGGCGCGACCGCCTATGTGAGCCTCGAGCCGTGCTGCCATTGGGGCAAGACGCCGCCCTGCACCGATGCGCTCATCGCCGCCGGCGTGAGCCGTGTCGTGGTGCCGATCGAAGACCCCGACCCGCGCGTCTCGGGCCAGGGCATCGCCCGGCTGCGCGAGGCCGGGATCGAGGTCGCGACCGGCTTGGGCGCGGAGGAGGCGGCCGAGATCAATGCCGGCTTCTTCACGCGCCTCCGCGAGGAGCGCCCGCTGGTGACGCTGAAGCTCGCGACGACGCTCGACGGACGGCTCGCGACCCGCACCGGCGAGAGCCAGTGGATCACCGGTCCCGCCGCGCGCGATCGCGCGCATCTGCTGCGCGCGACGCATGACGCGGTGATGGTGGGCAGCAACACGGTGCTCACCGACGATCCGCAACTCACCTGTCGATTGCCCGGGCTCGATCGGTTGAGCCCGGTGCGCATCGTGGTCGATGGCCGCTTGCGTGTCCCGCTCACCGCGCGCGTCGTCGCCGAGGCGCGGACCGTGCCCACTTGGTTCATCACGCTTCGTCATGGCGATGCGGCGCGGCGCGAGGCCTTCATCGGCTGCGGGGTCGAGCTCATCGAGGCGCCGGAGACGCGCGACCACGCGATCGACATGACCGAGGCGCTGCGCGAACTCGGCCGCCGCGGCCTCACCCGCGTGCTGGTCGAGGGTGGCGCCACGCTCGCTGCCGTCCTGCTCCGCGACGGCCTTGTCGATCGCCTCGCCTGGTTCCACGCGCCGATGCTGATCGGCGGCGACGGCATCCCGGCGATCGAGGCCTTCGGCATCGAGGCACTCGCCGACGCCCCGCGCTTCGAGCGGCTCGCCACCGAGACGATCGGCGAGGACGTGCTGGAAACGCTGCGCCGCCGCGCCTAGGATCGTTCTTTCACCATTCCTGATCGGCCATGTCCGGATTCTTCGGAATAGACGCGGCTGATTCGTCGTTCCGATAAGTCTCGATGGCGTGTTCGGCGCAGAACCGATCAAGCGCTTCGAGTCGCACCGTTGCTTTGCCGAGTTCGCGAGCAGATGCAAAGAGGCATTTCCCTCGCTATCCGATAGGCCGATGCCAGGATGGAGAGAGGGACAAGGACGAATGGGAATGACGCGATCATGTAGCGAGGCAGCCAAGCACAATTCCAGCCGGGTGCAATCAGGCCTCGCGCGATCCGCCTCGCCGCCCCTAGTGACTTCCTCGGCAGCCTGCTAGTTTAGCTCGACCATGTTCACCGGGATCATCACCGATATTGGACGGGTGCGGGCGATTGTGCCGGGCGGCGATACCGGCTTCACCATCGCGACGGCCTATGACACGCGCGAGATCGCCATCGGCGCGTCGATTGCCTGCTCGGGCGTCTGCCTCACGGTGACGGATCGGGGCGAAGGCTGGTTCGCGGTGCAGGTCTCGGCCGAGACGCTGGCGCGCTCGACGCTCGGCCGCTGGCGCGAGGGGAGCCCTGTCAATCTCGAACGCGCGCTGCGCCTTGGCGACGAGCTCGGCGGCCATATCCTGTCCGGTCACGTCGATTGCGTCGCCGAGATCGTCGCACGGCGGCCGGAAGGCGATTCCCTGCGCTTCGTCTTCGAGGTGGCGGCGCCCTATGACAAGGCGATCGCGCCCAAGGGCTCGGTCGCGCTCGACGGTGTCTCCCTCACCGTCAACGAGGTCGAGGGGCGCCGCTTCGGCGTCAACATCATCCCGCATACGCAGGCCTGCACGACCTTCGGCGCGGCCGCGATCGGCGACCTCGTCAATCTGGAGATCGACGTCCTCGCCCGGTACGTGGCGCGCCTTCTAGGAAAGGATCTCACATGAGCTTCGTCGAGGTCGTCTCGCCGATCGAGGATATCATCGAGGATGCCCGCAACGGCCGCATGTTCATCCTGGTCGATGATGAAGGCCGCGAGAATGAGGGCGATCTCGTCATTCCCGGGCAGATGGCGACCCCCGAGGCGATCAATTTCATGGCGAAGCATGGCCGCGGCCTCGTCTGCCTCGCGCTCACCCGCCAGCGTGTCGAACAGTTGGGGCTGCCGCTCATGCCGCAGCAGAACAGCTCGCGGCTTCAGACCGCCTTCACCGTGTCGATCGAGGCGCGCGAAGGCGTCACCACCGGCATCTCGGCGCCCGACCGCGCGCGCACCATCGCCGTCGCCATCGACGCGAGCAAGGGGCCGCAGGACATCGTGACGCCCGGCCACATCTTCCCGCTCCTGGCGCGCGATGGCGGCGTGCTGGTGCGCACCGGCCATACCGAGGCATCCGTCGATATCGCGCGGCTTGCCGGCCTCAATCCCTCGGGCGTGATCTGCGAGATCATGAATGATGACGGCACCATGGCGAGGCGCCCCGAGCTCATCGCCTTCGCCCAGCGCCACGGGCTCAAGATCGCGACCATCGCCGATCTCATCGCCTATCGTCGGCGGCACGACCGTATCGTCGAGCGCCGCCTGGAGGCGCCGTTCCACAGCCGCTTCGGCGGCGACTTCAAGATGCATATCTACGTCAACAAGATCAGCAGCGCCGAGCATGTCGCGCTCGTCAAGGGCGACATCACCACGCCCGAGCCGGTGCTGGTGCGCATGCACGCGCTCAACGTGCTCGACGACGTGCTCGGCCATGATGGCGGCAATCGCGGCGGCCTGCTCCAAGGCGCGATGGAGGCGGTGCGCCGCGAAGGGCGCGGCGTCGTCGTGCTGATCCGCGAACCGACGCCCATTTCGCTGTCGGATCGCTTGCAGAAGGCGCCGGCGCGGCAGGGCATCGGCGGGCCGGAGCTGCGCGACTACGGCGTCGGCGCGCAGATCCTGCTCGATCTCGGCATCCGTGATATGATCCTGCTGTCCAATACGAAGCGCACCATCGTCGGGCTCGAAGGCTATGGGCTGGCCGTGGTCGGGCAGCGGCCGATCGAACGCCTCGGAGGCTGAAATGGCGGAGATGCCGCATGTCATGATCGTCGAGGCGCGCTATTACGCGCATATTCTCGACGAGATGGTGCGCGGCGCGATCGCGGCGCTCGATGCCGCGGGCGCGAGCTACGAGCGCTTCGCCGTCCCGGGCGCCTTCGAAATCCCCGCGGCGATCCGCTTTGCCGTCGCAGCGCAAGGGCAGGGGGCGCGCGAGGCGCGCTTCGACGGTTATGTCGCGCTGGGCTGCGTCATCCGCGGCGAGACGACGCATTACGACTATGTCTGCAACGAGAGCGCGCACGGTTTGCAGGAGCTGGCGCTCCGCCATGATCTCGCCATCGGCTTCGGCATTCTGACGGTGGAGAACGAGGCGCAGGCGCTGGCGCGCGCCCGGATCGACCGCAAGAACAAGGGCGGCGAGGCCGCGAATGCCTGCCTCGCCATGATCGAGCTCAAGCGCCATTTCGGTCTCGGACGGCGATGAGCGAGGAGGCGAAGACGACACGCAATCCCGCCGGCCGGCGCAGCCTCGCGCGGCTTGCCGCGGTGCAGGCGCTTTATCAGATCGATTTGAGCGGCGCGGCGGTCGGCGCGGTGATCGCCGAATTCCGCAAGCATCGGCTTGGCCGCGAAGCCGAAGAGGAGAATTTCGGCGAAGCCGACGCCGCGTTCTTCACCGATATCGTCGAAGGCGTCGATCATCGCCGCGCGGAACTCGACCAGGCGATCAGCGGCGTGCTGACGCCGGACTGGCCGCTGCCGCGGCTCGAAGTGACGCTCCGCGCCATTCTGCGCGCCGGCGCCTATGAGCTGCTGGCGCGTGCCGACGTGCCGGCGCAGGTCGTCATCGCCGAATATCTTGCGGTCGCGCACGCCTTCTTCGAAGGCAAGGAGCCGGGTCTCGTCAATGGCGTGCTCGATCGGCTGGCGCGGGTGCTGCGTCCAACCGATTTCACGGAAGACGGTCGTGGCGCCCACGCTCGGTGAGTTCGAGCGCATCGCCCGTTTCTTCGCGCCGCTCGCGGCCCCCGGCGGCCTCGATCTCGCCGATGACGCGGCAATCATCGACGGGCCCATGGGCGAGGATTACGTGTTGACGGCGGATGCGATTGTCGAAGGCGTCCATTTCCGCGGCGAGGATCCGCCGTTTGCCGTGGCGCAGAAGCTGCTGCGCGTCAACCTCTCCGACCTCGCGGCGAAGGGTGCCGCACCCTTTGGCTATCTCCTCACGACGGCGCTTCCTGCATCGCGCGACGAGCGCTGGCTCAAGGCCTTTGCCGCCGGCCTTGCCGCCGACCAGGCGCGCTACGGGATTGCGCTTCTGGGCGGCGATTCCGTCGCGATCCCAGGGCCGATCTCGCTGTCGCTCACCGCTCTCGGCCGGGTGCCCAAGGGGCGCGCCGTGCTGCGCCGCGGCGCGCGGCCGGGCGATCGCGTCTATGTCACGGGCACGCTGGGCGATGCCGCCCTCGGACTGGCCTCTCTCGGCGGCGCGCTGCCGGGCCTCGACGCCGCGGCGCGCGCGTTTCTTGTCGACCGCTATCGCCTGCCGCAGCCACGCCTTGCGCTCGGTCGAGCGCTCATCGGCACGGCGCACGCGATGATGGACATCTCCGACGGCCTCGTCGCCGATCTCGGCCATATCTGCGGCGTTTCCGGCGTCGCGGCGATCATCGAGGCGCCGCGGCTGCCACTCTCGCCTGCGGCGGAAGCGGCCCTTCGCGCGGAGCCGGCGCGACTCGCCGCGGCGCTCGGCGGCGGCGATGATTACGAGCTGCTGTTCACGGCGCCGCCTCGATCGGATGAAACCTTGGCGGCGCTCGCCAGAGCCGAAGGCGTCGCAATCACCGCGATCGGGCGGATCGAGGCGGGGACCGGCGTCACCGTGCTCGATGCCGAGGGAGCCGCCATGACCGTCGAGATCGGCGGGTACCGCCATTTCTAGTCACCGGCGCCTCATTCTCGCCGCCGCGCTTCTGCTGCTGGCTGGCCCGACGCCAGCCTTCGCCGTTGATCGCGAGACGGGCGCGCACAAGCCGGGTCTGCCCGGCGCGCCGGTCTTCGTCGATCTCGACCCGATCGTGCTGCCGGTGATCGAGCGCAACGCCGTCACCCGCCAAGTCGGCGTGCTGCTGACGCTCGAGCTGAGCGACGGGCATTCGGCCGAAAGCGTCGAGCCGCAGCGGCGCCAGCTCACCGACGCCGTGATTACCGAGCTTTACCGCGTCTATGGCTGGCGCAGCACGGCGGACCGCATCGTCGACGAGACACTGATCAAGGATCATGTGCGTACGGCGGCGAACAAGGTGCTGGGCGAAGGAGTGGTGCGCGCCGTGCTTATCCGCCAGCTCATGGAGCAGGAGCGCTGACGCGCTCGCGCAGCGCCGCCGCGATCTCGGCGATGACGGAGGCCCACGCGCCGGGTTGCTCCTGGCGGAAGAGGCGCATGGTCGGATACCACGGTGTGTCCCGCCGCGCCGTGAGCCATCGCCAATCGGCGCTGAAGGGCAGCAGGAGCCAGGTCGGGCGGGCCAGCGCGCCGGCGAGATGGGCGACGGCGGTATCGACGGAGATGACGAGGTCGAGCGCGCTCACCACGGCGGCGGTGTCGGCGAGATCGACGAGGTGGGGCGAGAGATCGACGATGCCGGGCATGCCCGCGGCGGCGCTGCTGCCCCCGGGGTAAAGGGCGAAATAGCGAATGCCGGGGATATCGAGGAGCGGCCGCAGAAGCGAAGGCGGGAGCGAGCGGCGATGGTCGTTCGGATGCCGGGGATGACCGCTCCAGGTCAAGCCGACCCTCAACCCCTCGCCGGCGAGGAGCGGCGCCAGCGCGGCGCTGCGGCCGGGATGGGCGGCGAGGTAGGGGACCTCGGCCGGGATGGTGTCGAGCGTCGTGCCGAGGCGGTGCATCAGGCTGAGGAGCGGCAGATAGGCATCGGCGGGCGGCAATGCCGCGCCGGTCGAGACGACATCATCGATGCCGCGCGCGCCGCGCATCAGCCGCAGCAAGGGCGGCGGGCAGGCAAGCACGATGCGTCCGGCGTGGCTGCGGAGGAGGGGGGCGTAGCGGGCGAATTGGATCGTATCGCCGAGACCCTGCTCCGCCCAAAGCAGCAGCGTGCCGTTGCCAAGCGCGCGGCCGTCCCAGAGCGGCGCGGCGATGGCGGGAAGCCGCGCGTCGCGATAGCCGCGCCAGCGCCATTCATATTCCTCGCTCCCCCGCTGGAATTGACCGTCGGCGAGGAGTGCCAGGGCAAGGTTCACGCGGGCGGCGGTATAGGCCGGGCGCAACGCCGTCGCTGCCGTGAAGCAGGCGATCGCCGGCGGCAGCTCGTTGCGTTCGCGCAACGTCATCCCGAGTTGATTGAGGATCTCGGCGTGACCGGGGCTCAGCCCGGCGGCGCGGCGCTGCAGACACAAGGCTTCGTCGAGCTGGCCCATGCCGCGAAGCAGGCTGCCGAGATTGACCAGGGCCTCGGCATGGTCCGGCTTCAGGGCAACGGCGCGGCGGTAATGCCCGGCCGCTTCCTCGGTCCTGCCGGTCTGCGCCAATGCGGCGGCGAGGCCGTGGTGGAGGTCGGCATCCTCGGGCGCGAGGGCGAGCGCGCGGCGATAGGCGGCGACCGCCTCCGCCGCCCGTTCCTGTGAGAGCAGCGCCAGGCCCAGATTGCCGAGCGCCAGGGTATAATCCGGCCGGATCTCGATCGCGCGGGCATAGCATGAGATCGCCTCGTCGACGCGGCCCAGGCGCATCAGATGCGATCCCTGGTCGTTCAGTGCCTCGGGGCCGCGAAGCTCGTTGCCTGACATGGCGAGAATAGCTATAGGGGGCGCCCTTACGCTGCCTTAACCGGGCGGCGGGGATGCGCAAGCATCATACCGCCGACGAATGGGCTTCGATCGTCGCGGAAACGTGACGCTCGGGTTGCCTCGGCGCCGCTCTTCTGGCATGTTCCGCGCGCTTTTCCTGGGGGACGCTTTTCCAACGAAGGACTTCTCACGATGAATGCCTACTGGATCGTCATTGCCGGTGGGGTGCTCGTCGCCCTGCTCTACGGCTTCGTCACCAGCCGACAGGTGCTCGCGGCCAATGCGGGCACGGCGCGCATGCAGGAGATCGCCGCGGCCGTGCAGGAGGGGGCGCGCGCCTATCTCAACCGGCAATACCGCACGATCGCGATCGTCGGGGTTGTGGTCTTTCTGATCCTGATGGCGACCCTCGGCTGGCGCACGGGCGTCGGCTTCCTCATCGGCGCGGTGCTCTCGGGTGCGGCCGGCTATATCGGCATGAACGTGTCGGTGCGCTCCAATGTGCGGACGGCGCAAGCGGCGCGCGACGGGTTGAGCGCGGGCCTCGGCATTGCCTTCAAGGCGGGGGCGATCACCGGCATGCTGGTGGTGGGCTTGGGCCTCCTCGGCGTCGCCGCCTATTACTTCTTTCTGCGCGGCACGCTTCCCGGCAATGACACGCGGCCGATCGTCGAAGCGCTGGTGGCGTTGAGCTTCGGCGCTTCGCTCATCTCGATCTTCGCGCGTCTGGGCGGCGGCATCTTCACCAAGGGCGCCGATGTCGGCGCCGATCTCGTCGGCAAGGTCGAGGCCGGCATCCCCGAGGACGATCCGCGCAACCCGGCGGTGATCGCCGACAATGTCGGCGACAATGTCGGCGATTGCGCCGGCATGGCGGCCGATCTCTTCGAGACCTATGCGGTCACCATCGTCGCCACCATGCTGCTCGCCGCGATCTTCTTCGAGGGCGCGCTGCGCGACACCATGATGCTGTTGCCGCTGGTCATCGGCGCCGTGTGCATCTTCGCCTCGGTCATCGGTACCTTCTTCGTGCGGCTCGGCCGGGCCGGGCACATCATGCAGGCGCTCTACAAGGGGCTCATCGTCTCGGGCATCGTGTCGGCGGCGCTGATCGCCGTCATCGTCGGCGAAATGATCGGCTTCGACACCAAGCTCACCATGACCTCGGGCGTCGTCACGAGCGGCGGCGGGCTCTTCGGCTGCGCCATCGTCGGATTGGCCGTCACGGGCCTCCTCGTCTGGATCACGGAATACTACACTTCGACCGAGTACCGTCCGGTGCGCAGCGTGTCGCTCGCCTCGGTGACGGGGCACGGCACCAATGTGATCCAGGGCCTCGCCGTGTCGATGGAGGCGACGGCGCTGCCCGTGATCGTGATCTGCGCCGGCATCATCATCTCCTTCATCATCGCCGGCCTGTTCGGCATCGCCGTCGCCGCGACCACCATGCTGGCGCTCGCCGGCATGATCGTGGCGCTCGACGCCTATGGTCCGGTCACCGACAATGCCGGCGGCATCGCCGAGATGGCGGATCTGGCGAAGGATGTGCGCAAGACCACGGATGCGCTCGATGCCGTGGGCAACACGACCAAGGCGGTGACCAAGGGCTACGCCATCGGCTCGGCCGGTCTCGCCTCGCTCGTGCTCTTCGCCGCCTACACGGAAGACCTGCACCACTATTTCGCCAAGGTCGATGTCAACTTCACCTTGCAGAACCCCTATGTCGTCATCGGCCTGCTGGTGGGGGGCTTGCTGCCCTATCTCTTCGGCGCGCTCGGCATGACGGCGGTGGGCCGCGCCGCGGGCTCGGTCGTGGTGGAGGTCCGGCGGCAGTTCAAGGAGATCCCCGGCATCATGGCGGGCACGTCCAAGCCCGATTACAGCCGCGCCGTCGACATGCTCACCAAGGCGGCGATCAAGGAGATGATCGTGCCGTCGCTGCTGCCGGTGCTGGCGCCGATCGTCCTCTATCTCGTGATCCGCGCGATTGCCGGACAGGGCGCCGCCTTCAGCGCGGTCGGCGCCATGCTGCTCGGTACGATCGTCACCGGGCTCTTCGTCGCGATCTCGATGACGTCGGGCGGCGGCGCTTGGGACAACGCGAAGAAATATATCGAGGAGGGCCATCACGGCGGCAAAGGCTCCGACGCGCACAAGGCGGCGGTGACTGGCGATACCGTCGGCGATCCCTACAAGGATACGGCAGGTCCGGCGGTCAACCCGATGATCAAGATCACCAATATCGTGGCGATCCTGCTGCTCGCCATCATCGCGTCGCTGTCATAAAGAGGTGAACCGGGGGCTCCCTCTCGTGCGGGAGGGAGCATGCCGCCGCGTCAGTGCCCCGGCCCGCCGGGGCCGCCGCCCGGTTGCGACTGGCCGCCCAAGGGTCCGCCGCCGCCGCTGAAGCGGCCGAAATTGCCGATGAGCTGCTCCCAGAAGGAGAATTCGCGGCCCGGCGCCGGCGTCGCGTTGGGATTGGGGATGACGATCTCGCGATCCTCCATCCCGCGGTGGCTGACATCGCGCACGACCCCATCATGGTCGAAGGCGATCGCCACGACCTCCTGATCCACCAGCTCGGGCTTGAAGAAAGCGACGTTCTTCGTCTTCTGGCTGATGTAATACCAGGTGTCCTTGTCGAAGGCGGCGACGCTCGAGGGCGAGCCGAGCAACCGGGTCACCGTCGCCTTGTCCGTCACTCCCGGCTTGATCTGCGCCAAGATCTGCGGTTCCGGCAGATTGCCGCGCTGATCGACCGGGGTGGAGCACGCAGACATCGCCGCTAAGGCGAGGCCGCTGCAAAAAGCGATCGCAAGAGAAGAAAGGCTGCGTTTCATGGCTCGTGATATCCTCGGCCGAAGACCGGCGGCCGATTGACAGGAATTCCGGTCATGCCCATCTGGGCGCGAAGGTGCACCTCGGCGAGACCGCCTGTCAACCGCGCCCGCGGCGGCACCGAGATCGGAGAGAGCAAGGGAGAGGGAATGCTGAGCGCGCTCTTTCGCCGCAACGAGCGGCGGGCCGCGGTTCATGCCGCCTATGGTCGCATCGTCGAGCAGGCGCGTCATCCCGCCTTCTATCTCGAGGGAGGCGTGCCCGATACGCTCGATGGGCGCTTCGAGGTGCTGGCCTTGCATGCCTTTCTCGTTCTCAATCGCCTGAAGCGCGAAGCAGCGATGACGTCCGCCTTCGCCCAGGATCTCTTCGATACGATGTTCGCCGATCTCGATCGCGGTTTGCGCGAGATGGGGGCGAGCGATATTGGCGTCGGGCGGCATGTGAAGGCGATGGCGAGTGCGTTCTATGGCCGCATCGCCGCCTATGAGCCCGGGCTTGCCGATGACGCCGCGTTGCGGGCGGCCTTGCGCCGCAATCTCTATGGCACCGTCTCGCCAAGCGAGGAGCAGGTCGCGGCCCTGGCGAGCTATATGCGGCGGCAGGCGCAGGCGCTCGCGGCACAGCCGGTCGCGGCGCTGCTGGCGGGCGCGCTGACATTTGCGCCGGTGAAGGAGGAGCGATGACGGAAATACCCGAAACGCCGGCGCCGGAATTCACCCGCATGATCGATGTGAGCCGTCTCGCCGCCGGCGAGAAGGTCTGCGACATCGCCGCGACGCCAAGCGAGCGGGCGGCTCTTGCCGCGCGCTTCGGGCTCCTGGATCTCGCGCGCTTGACGGCGAGCGTAAAGGTGAGCCGCATCGTCGGCGGTTTCGTGCGTCTCGAAGCCGACCTGTCCGCCGATGTGGTGCAGTCCTGCGTCGTCACGCTCGATCCGGTGGCGAAGAGGGTCGAGGAGCATTTCTCGCTGCTCTACGGTGCCGCCGCGGAGGAGGGCGAGGCCGAGATCATCCTCAGCGGCGAGGCGGAGATCGTCGAGCCGCTCGGCGACGGCGTCATCGATATCGGCGAGGTCGTGGCGCAGCAGCTATCCCTGGCGCTCGATCCCTATCCGCACAAACCCGGAGCGACGGTGGAGGCGACGCAGGAGAGCGTTCTCCAATCGCCCTTTGCCGCGCTCGCCAAGTGGGGAAAAAAGGCTTAAAAGGGCGCTTGGCCGCGGCGAAACAGGCAACGAGGGTTGCTTCTGCACGGGTTTTTCGCTACTTACCTGCGGCTTCCGCCCGCAAGGGCGCTTTATGAGTTGATCCCATGGCAGTACCGAAGAAAAAGACCTCGAAGTCGCGCCGCAACATGCGCCGCTCGCATCACGCGCTCAAGCCCGCGAGCTACAATGAATGCTCGAACTGCGGCGAATTGAAGCGGCCGCATCATGTGTGCGGCGCCTGCGGCCATTATGACGGCCGAGAGGTGGTGGCAACGGCCGCGGAGACGGCGTAAGCCGTCCCGCCCGGGTCCGGCACGCTTGAACCAACGGGTCATCATCGCCCTCGACGCTATGGGAGGCGACCGCGCCCCCGAAATGGTGGTGAGGGGCGCGAACATCGCCTTGCAGCGCTTTCCGCATATCGAGTTCGTCCTTTACGGCGTCGAATCCCGCATTCGTCCGCTGCTGATGAAGCTGCCCAAGCTCGACGAGCGGTCCAAGGTCCACCATACCGATGACGTCGTCACCGGCGATGCCAAGCCTTCGGTTGCGCTGCGCACGGGGCGCCGTTCGAGCATGCGGCTCGCGATCGACGCCGTCGCCGATGGCGAGGCCGACAGCGTCGTCTCCGCCGGCAACACCGGCGCGCTCATGGCGATGGCCAAATTCGCGCTCAAGATGCTGCCGGGCATCGACCGACCGGCAATGGCGTCATTCTTCCCGACGCAGCGCGGCGAAAGCGTCATGCTCGATCTCGGCGCCAATATCGAATGCGACGCCGACAATCTCGTCCAGTTCGCTTTGATGGGCGATGTCTTCGCGCGGACCGTGCTTGGCTTGCTGCAGCCGACGGTCGGACTGCTCAATGTCGGCGTCGAGGATCTCAAGGGCAATGATGCCGTGCGCGGCGCCAGCGCGCGGCTGCGCGATGCCGGCTCGCCGATCCGCTTTCACGGCTTTGTCGAAGGCAACGACATTACTGCAGGCACGGTAGACGTCGTCGTGACCGACGGCTTTACCGGCAACGTCGCCATAAAAATGGGCGAGGGATCGGCACGCTTGTTCATGGACTTCCTGCGTTCCGCCTTTCAATATTCGCTGATGGCGCGCATCGGCTATCTCTTCGCCGCGGGCGCGCTCAAGAAGCTGCGCGAGCGGCTCGATCCGCGCCGCTACAACGGCGCGGTCTTCCTCGGGCTCGACGGCATCTGCGTCAAGAGCCATGGCGGCTCCGACGCGCTGGGCTTTGCCAATGCGATCGGCGTCGCCGTCGACATGAAGGTCAATGGCTTCCTCGACAAGATCCGCGACGGGGTCAGCCGACTCAACGCCTTGCAAGCTCCCCTGGACAAGCCGCAGCCTGCCGCCCTCTGACATGAATTTCCGCTCCCAGATCATCGGCTGCGGCGCCTATCTGCCGGAGCGAATCGTCACCAATGCCGAGCTCGCCCTGCGCCTCGATACCTCCGATGAGTGGATCGTGCAGCGCACCGGCATTCGCCAGCGCCACGTCGCGGCGACGGGGGAACTCACCTCGGATCTGGCGCGCCACGCCGCGAGCCGCGCGCTCGCATCGGCGGGACTTCAGGGCGCCGATCTCGATCTCATCGTGCTGGCGACGGCGACGCCCGACAACACCTTCCCGGCGACCGCGACCAAGCTCCAGGCGCAGCTCGGCATGAATCGCGGCGCCGCCTTCGACGTGCAGGCGGTATGCTCCGGCTTCATCTACGCGCTTTCGGTTGCCGACAACTTCCTGCGCAGCGGCCAGGCGCGCACCGCGCTCGTCGTCGGCGCCGAGACTTTTTCCCGCATCCTTGATTGGGAGGATCGCGGCACCTGCGTGCTGTTCGGCGACGGCGCCGGGGCGCTGCTGCTCCAGGCGAAGCCGTCCAATGGCAGCCAGGGCGAGCGCGGGGTCCTCTCGACCCATCTCCATTCCGACGGCACGCATCACGACATCCTCTATGTCGATGGCGGCCCGTCCACAACCGGCAATTGCGGGTTCTTGCGCATGGAGGGGAAGGAGGTCTTCCGCCATGCCGTCCATCGCTTGGCCGAGGTGGTGGACGAGGCTCTTGGCGCCAACGGGCTCACGGCATCCGATGTCGACTGGCTCGTACCGCATCAGGCCAATCGGCGCATCATCGACGGCATGGGGCGAAAACTCGGCCTGCCCGCGGAAAAGGTGGTCGTGACCATCGAGCGGCACGCGAATACCTCGGCGGCTTCCGTGCCGCTAGCGTTGGCCGAAGCGGTGGAGGATGGCCGCATCCGGCCGGGACACCTGGTCCTGATGGAGGCCATGGGCGGCGGGCTTACCTGGGGTGCGGGCCTCGTTCGCTGGTAGAGCGGCCGTCGCGCGCGCTCCCACCCACCGGCTTAGGATATTCTTTTAAGCATCTGTAATTGACGCATTTCCCGCCTGGGTTTAACGTGATGCTTCAACGGGGAGGGAAAGCGTCATGGCGGGGCAAACCGTAACGCGCGCGCAACTCAGCGAGGCCGTATACCAGGAGGTCGGCCTTTCCCGGAACGAATCCGCGGAACTGGTCGAAACCGTGCTCAACGAGATCTCGGGCGCGCTCGCGCGCGGCGAGATGGTCAAGATCTCCTCCTTCGGCAGCTTTGCCGTGCGGCGCAAGGGCAAGCGCATCGGCCGCAACCCCAAGACGGGCATGGAGGTGCCGATCAACCCGCGCCGCGTCCTGGTGTTTCGTGCCTCCCATGTTCTCAAGGACCAGATCAACACCGCCCTCAGCAAATCCGGATCCGGCAAGGGCGGCACGGCCTGACGATGGCCGATCTGTTCGATTCACCGCCCGTCCCGGCAACCCCGGACCGGTCGCCGCGCGGCCAAGCCAAATCGGCCGAGGCTTTCCGTACCATCAGCGAGGTAGCACAGGAACTTGAAGTGCCTCAGCACGTCCTGCGCTTCTGGGAGTCGCGCTTTCCGCAAGTCCGGCCGCTGAAGCGGGCGGGCGGACGGCGCTACTACCGGCCCGACGACGTGGCGCTGCTGCGCCGCATCCGTCAATGCCTCTATGACCAGGGCTACACCATCAAGGGCGTGCAGAAATTGCTGCGCGAAGGTGCGCTGCGCGGCGACGGCCCCGTGCCGCGCCCGGTGCCCTCCGCCGCCCCGGCACCGAAGGCGCGGGAAGCCGTCAAGGAGACCAAGGACAGCGGCAACCGCGCCGCGCTCCTGGAATTGAAACGCGAGCTCTGCGAGCTGCGCGACCTCCTGCGCAAAGGCGGGCGCTAGGCGTTGCGCCGCGGCAGGGCGCTTACTATAGTTCGGCAATCGGTCGGGCATTAGCGCAGCCTGGTAGCGCACCAGCATGGGGTGCTGGGGGTCGTCAGTTCAAATCTGACATGCCCGACCATCCTTCATCGAGGCAGAGCGACTGATACGCCGCGCAGATCGGGCAGATCGCGTGCGCTCTTGATCGCGCGGATCGACAGGCGGTCGACGCGGCCGCGGATCTCGATCTCGTGCTGAGGCGCGTTGTCGAGCATCACGCCGGCGCGCGTGACGACGGCCTCCGAGATGACGAGCTCGGCATCGAAATTCTTGGTGTGGCCTTCGAGGCGGCTGGCGACATTGACGGAATCGCCGACCGCGGTCAGCGACATCGCCTTGCCATAGCCCATCTCGCCGACGATCGCGTGCCCCGTGTGAATGCCAATGCCGACGCGCAGCGGCTCCGGCAGATCGTGGACCAGCACCTCGTTCAGATGGGCGACGCGCTCCGACATCGAGCGGGCCGCGACCAGCGCCTCGCGGCAACCATGGGCGATGCCGCGATCGAGCCCGAAGAGCGCCATGACCCCGTCGCCGATGAATTTATCGACGCGCCCGCCGGCCTCCTCGACCGCCTGCCCCATCTCGGCGAAGTAGCGGTTGAGGAGAAAGACGATGTCATAGGGGAGCTTCTGCTCGGACAGGCGGGTAAAGGCGCGGAGATCGGCGAAGAGGATGGCGACCTCGCGCTCGCTGCCGGTGAGATAGCTCGGCGTGCGGAACCCGGCGCGGGCGCGCACGGTCGCCGGCAGCAGCGGCGTGACGGTGAGGTCCTTGGTCGGGCGGAGCTGGCAGGCGAGGCGCACATTGGGCGCGGCGCCGACACGCTCCAACACCTTGGTCTCCTCGGGGCTCGGCGGCGGCAATTCGCGCGGATCGCCGCTCACCCGGATGCGGCAGGTCGAACAGCGCCCGCGGCCGCCGCAGACCGAGGCATGCGGGATGCCGGCCATGCGGCTCGCCTCGAGGACGGAGAGGCCGGGCACGATCTGCACCACGCGGCCATTGGGATAGGTCAAGCGCACGATACCGTGGCGGCGCTGCCAATACCGCCTTATCACCCGGCCGGCCAGCACCGCCAGAAGCGCGGCGAGGAAACCCCAGCGCACCCAGACCACCATCGCGTCGAGGAAGGCCTGATCGGCGGGCCGCGCGCCGGGATGGTCGTGGCGCAATTGCGCGAGCCAGGCGGGGTCCTGGCTCAAGGCGGCGATCTGCTGCCCGGCTTCGGCATAACCCAGCATCGACACGGTGGGCACGAGCAGCGCCAGCGCGAAGAGCACCGGTTGCCAGCGCTCGTACCAGGGCCTGAGCGAGAGGACGAAGCGCAGTCCGATGACGGCATGGACCCAGGCGATGATGAGGACGGCGAGTTGCAGTACGCCGCGCCACGGCGTCGCCACCCAGATCTGCTCGAGGAGCGAGGAATAGTAGCCGAAATTGGCGTCGAAATAGGTATCGGCGACGCGGGTTTGGATGACATGCTCGGTCAGCAGGAACGGGATGGAGAAGCCGAGGACGAGCTGCGTCGCCTCGGCCGGCGGCATCCGGAGCGAACGGCGCTGCCACAGCGCCCAGAGCGCCAGGCCGTAATGAATGGCGAAGCTGCCATAAAGCGCGCTCGTGGCGAGCTCGTCCGTCCAGAAGACATAGAGGTCATGCCGCACCATCTCCATGAGCGGCAGCGACACGAGCCCCAGCCCGTGATTCAGCAAATGGCCGGTCACATAGGCAAACATGACCAGCCCGGTGGTCAATCGGAGGCGCCGGATCACGCCTGTCTCCGCAATATTCGCCTATGATACGTCAGCGGCACAACGCGAAGCCGCTTTCTTTAGATGCGGATTTTCACTGAAAAGTTACCGCGAGGATCAGGCGCTTGTCTTTTCGAGTTCTCGCGCCGTTTCAACAGGAGCCGGCACGGTGCGGTATTTCCCGGCGACCGCCCGCCCGCTCGGCGTCAGCTTGCAGACAAGCCAGTCCGGCTTCAGCGGGTTGGAGAACCACGGCTCCGCCCAGCCTTGCTCGATGCAGGATTTGATCGTGCGGGCATCGACTTGCTGGCCATATTCATCAAAGAGCGGCAACTTGCCGCCGGGCTGGTCGAGGCCGCGGCGCAGCCAGCCGCGTTGGACGATCGAAGGAGCGGATTTGCGGGGTTCGCGTGATGCGCTCATGGTTTGGAACTCGTCTCTCGACCGCCGATTGAACTCGATTTTAAGCGCGACAGACCGCCGCAGCCAAGCCTCAGAATGAATGTCTCGGGAGGAAAAAACGTGAATCTCGTCTTCGTCTATGTCACCGCCGGTGATGCCGAGGAGGCCCGCCGCATCGGCAGGGCCGTCGTCGAGGAGCGGCTTGCCGCCTGCGCCAATATCATCCCCGGCATGGCCTCGATCTATTGGTGGGATGGCGCGGTGCAGGAGGGGAGCGAAGCGGTGCTCATCCTCAAGACCACCGCCGAGCGGCTCGCGGCCCTGATACCCCGGATCAAGGCGCTCCATTCCTATGACTGTCCCGCCATCGAGGCGCTGCCCGTCGCCGCGGCGTTTCAGCCTTATGCCGATTGGGTGGCGCAGGAGACGCATGGCGGCTCTGCGGCCGGTGGTGCCGGGTTGTCGCCGGGCGCCTGACATGGCAGGGTGGCTGCTGCTTTCCCGCGGGAGCGGCGCATGAACGCCCGATCGGTCTCTCTTGCCCTGATCTTCGCCAATGCCGGGCACACGCTCACGCATCTTCTCATGCTGCTCTACCCGACGGTGGTGCTGGCGCTGCAAGGGCGGTTCGGGCTCAGCTATGGCGAGCTGATGCTGCTGGCGCTCCCCGGCACGGTGCTTTACGGCCTCGGCGCGCTGCCCGCCGGCTGGCTCGGCGACCGTTGGAGCGCCGAGTACATGATGGTGCTGTTCTATCTGGGGAGCGGCGCCGCGGCGCTGGCGACGGGGCTTGCCACGGGCCCGCTCGGCATCGCCATTGGGCTTGGCTGCCTCGGCCTCTTCGGCTCGATCTATCATCCCGTGGGCGTCGCCTGGCTGGTGCGCAACGCCGAGAATCGCGGCCGCGTGCTCGGCTGGAACGGCATCTTCGGCAGCGTCGGCGTCGGCATCGCGCCGACGGTGGCGGGCGCGCTCACGCAATATATCGATTGGCGCGCCGCCTTCCTCGTCCCCGGCGCGATCGCGCTGGCCATGGGGCTCGCGCTCGCTTTTGCCGTGCGCCGCGGCACGATCGTTGCCGCCAAGACCGATCTTCGCGCGGAGCCCGAGCCCGCGCGCGGCGATGCGATGCGCGCCTTCGTGGCGCTCTCCGTCACCATGCTGGCGGCCGGCATCATCTATCAAGCGATGACGGTGGCGCTGCCCAAGCTCTTCGAGCTGCGCCTCACGGGCTTGACCAATGGCACGACGCTCGGCACCGGCGGCTTCGTCAGCCTCGTCTTCGCCGAGGGCATGTTGTTCCCGCTGGTCGGCGGCTGGCTCGCCGACCGCTATTCGCTCAAATGGGTCTATGTCCTGAGCTGGGCCTTGGCCGTGCCGGTGCTGGTCGCCGCGGCGACGCTGGTGGAACTGCCGCTCTTCGCCGCGACCGTGCTGCTCTTCACGCTCATGTCGATCGTGACCCCGGTCGAGAATGCGCTGCTCGTCCGCTACACGCCCGGCCGCTGGCGCGCCACTGCCTTCGGCGCCAAATTCGTGCTCTCGCTCGGCGTGAGCTCCCTGGGCCTGCCGCTCGTCGCCTTCATCTATGACCGCACCGGCGATTTCACCTGGCTTCTCGCCGTGCTCGCGGGCTTCGCCGCGATCATCGCCGCGGCTGCTTTCTTCCTGCCGCGCGAGGGCGAGCGGGGAGCGCGCCTCGCCGTTCCGGCGCCCGCGGAATGAGCGGCGGCGTCGTCGACCGCATCGATCATTTCGTTCTGACGGTGCGTGACCTCGCGGCGGCGTGCGACTTCTACAGCCGCGTTCTCGGCGCCGAGATCGTGCCCGGCACCAAGGGTCCGACTGCCGCTCTCTTCGGCCGCTGGAAGATCAATCTCCACGAGGCCGGCCACGAGTTCGAGCCCAAGGCCTCCCGCGTCTCGCCGGGAAGCGGCGATTTCTGCCTCATCACGACGCGGCCGATCGATGAGGTCGTCGGCCACCTCAAGGCTTGCGGCGTCGCGATCGAGTTGGGGCCGGTGCCGCGCGTCGGCGCGCTCGGCCCCATGACCTCGGTCTATTTCCGCGATCCCGATGGTAATCTGGTGGAGATCGCGAGATACGGCTGATCAGCGGCTCGCAACCATGATGACCGCGCCGACGCCGAGGACGATCGCGGCGATGCCGAGTGCTTGCGCCGGACGCAGCGCCTCGCCGAAAAACACAGTGGCGAGGAGCACCGCAAAGAGCGGCGTCAAATTGCCGAGCGCGCCCGCGACATTGGGTCCCATGCGGCGATTGGATTCATAGGCAAGCAGCGTCACGCTCGCTGGAAACAGTAATCCCACCAGCGCGAAAAGGAGCGCGGCGCGCCCGCTCCATCCATGCCAATCGACCGGTAGCGGCGACAAGAGCCAGAACAGCGCCGTCGAGGTGACAAGGCTCACCTGGGCGCCGAGCCGCGGCGGCAGATGCGCGAGGCCGAGCTGGGTGATGACGAGGGCCAAGCCAAAGAGGAGGGCGGCGGTGAGGGCGAGAGTGGTGGCGAGATCAGGCGAGGGCATTAGAGAACGCTGTTCACCGTGCTCGATCGATGGATTGAAGAGACGCTGCATTCACGTCGTGCGTCCTTCGAGACGCGGTCCTGCGGACCGCTCCTCAGGATGAGGTAGATCTCACGCGGCATCTCGCGATGATGCCGGTACGGGCGTCCCTCATCCTGAGGAGCCGCCGGTAGGCGGCGTCTCGAAGGACGCATGGCGGCTTTGCAGCGAGCGAAGCGTATCTATCGCCCCGCCTTCGCCAGCGCCTGATCGAGATCGGCGATGATGTCCTGGACGCTCTCGATGCCGATCGAGAGACGCACCACGTCCGGGCCGGCGCCGGCGGCGGTTTGCTGCTCGGTGTTGAGTTGGCGGTGGGTGGTCGAAGCGGGATGAATGATGAGCGAGCGCGTGTCGCCGATATTGGCGAGATGTGACAGGAGCTCGACGCCTTCGACGATCTTGACGCCGGCATCGTAGCCGCCCTTGACGCCGAAGGTGAAGACCGAGCCCGCGCCACGCGGCATGTATTTGCGCGCGAGCTTGCGATAGGGGCTCGATTCGAGGCCGGCGTAGGAGACCCAGGAGACCGCGGGATGCCGCTCCAGATGCTCGGCGACCGCCTGCGCGTTCGCGACATGGCGCTCCATGCGCAGCGGCAGGGTCTCGATCCCGGTGATGGTGAGGAAGGCGTTCAGCGGCGCCATGGTGGCGCCGAGATCGCGCAGGCCGATCGCATGGCCCTGCACGGTGAAGGCGAGGTCGCCGAAGGTCTCGTAGAAGCGCAGGCCGTGATAGGCGGGCTCGGGCTCGCTCAAGCCCTTGAACTTGTCGTTCTGCGCCCAGTTGAACTTGCCGCTGTCGACCACGACGCCACCCATCGCGTTGCCATGGCCTGAGAGGAATTTCGTCGTCGAATGGATGACGAGATCGGCACCCCATTCGATCGGCCGGCAGAGATAGGGCGACGCCATGGTGTTGTCGACGATGAAGAGCAGCCCCGCCCCATGCGCGATCTTGGCGATCGGCTCCATATCGGTGATGACGCCGCCGGGATTGGCGAGGCTCTCGACGAAGACGGCCTTGCATGTGGGCGTGAGGGCGCGGCGAAAATTCTCGGGATCGTCGGGATCGACGAAGATCGCGTCCCAGCCGAATTTCTTGAAGCTGCGGCCGAATTGCGTAATCGAGCCGCCATAGAGCTTGCGCGAGGCGATGAACTGGTCGCCCGGCTCCATGAAGGAGAAGAAGGCGAGCATCTGCGCCGCATGGCCCGACGCGACGGCGATCGCGCCGCGCCCGCCCTCGAGGCTCGCCATCCGTTCTTCCAGAACCGAGACGGTCGGGTTGGTCAAGCGCGAGTAGATATAGCCATAGGTCTGGAGATTGAAGAGCGAGGCCGCGTGATCGACATCGTCGAAGACATAGGCCGTCGTCTGATAGATCGGCGTGCTGCGCGCGCCGGTTGCGGGATCGGGGGCAGCGCCTGCGTGAACGGCGAGCGTCTCGAAACCGGGGGCGCGGGGCTTCTCGGCCATGATCAAAGTTTCCTGCGTTTGCTGGAGATGATGCCGGTATTGACGCCGCTCCAGGCGAGCTCGCCGTGGAGGCGCGAATACTCGATCTTGGGGCAGCGATTCATTACGACCTTGAGACCCGCGGCTTCCGCCTTCGCCGCCGCTTCGTCGTTGCGCACGCCCAACTGCATCCACACAACCTTGGCGTCCTTCGCGATCGCCTGATCGACAAGCGGGCCAGCGGCGTCCGACCGCCGGAAAAGATCGACCATGTCGATCTTCTCCGGCACTTCCGACAAGTCGCGATAGACCCTCTCCCCCAGGATCTCCTCGCCCGCCGCTTGCGGATTGACCGGGATGACGCGATAGCCCTTCTCCTGCAGATATTTCATCGCGAAGTAGGAGGGCCGGTTCCAATAGGGGCTGGCACCCACCATGGCGATGGTGTGGACGTCCTTGAGGATGTCGCGGAGGTAGTCGTCGCTGTAGCTGTCGTGATTCATCGAAAGAGGCTCATCCCCTCTGCCACGGCATCGGCCGCTTCTCGAGGAATGCGTCGATGCCTTCCTCGGTGGCGCGCGCCAGCATGTTCTTGGTCATGACCTCGGAGGTATAGGCGTAAGCCGCTTCGAGTGGAAGCTCGGCCTGGCGGTAGAAGGCTTCCTTGCCGATGGCGACGGCGAGGTCGAGCTTGCCGGCGATCTGGCGCGCGAGCGCGCGCACCTCGTCATCGAGCTTGTCCGTGGGGACGACGCGGTTGACGAGGCCGATCGCCTTCGCGTGCTCCGCGCTCACGAGATCGCCGGTCAAGAGCATCTCCATCGCGGGCTTGCGCCCGACCGCGCGGGTCAGCGCCACCATCGGCGTCGAGCAGAAGAGGCCGATATTGATGCCATTGACGGCAAAGCGCGCTTCCTCGGCCGCCACCGCAAGATCGCAGGTCGCGACGAGCTGGCAGCCGGCCGCGGCGGCGATGCCGTGAACGCGTGCGATCACCGGCTTCGGCAGCTTGACGATGCTGGTCATCAGCCGCGAGCATTGCGCGAAGAGCGCTTCGTAATGCTGGCGTCCCGGATTGGCGCGCATCTCGCGGAGATCGTGGCCGGCGCAGAAGCCCGGGCCGGCGCCGGCGATCACTACCACCTTGATCGCGCCATCGCGCGCGATCGCATCGATCGCCTCTTGGAGCGCCGTCATCAGCGCGACCGAGAGCGCATTGCGCGCCGACGGGCGATTGAGCGTGAGCCAGGCGACGCCTTCCTCGTCACGGCGCAGGAGGACAGGCTCCGGTCGGGGCATTTCATGAGCGCTCATGGGTGCCTCCTTCGATCAGCACAAGCCAATGTAGC